>Ga0208324_1000268_pt1 | contig 26347 bp, 22 predicted proteins | sample Sb_taG_2_FD_187707 | JGI IMG/M metagenome (GOLD analysis project Ga0208324, IMG submission 187707) | Peat soil microbial communities from Weissenstadt, Germany - Sb_50d_5_LS metaG (SPAdes) (version 2) | ecosystem: Environmental > Terrestrial > Soil > Wetlands > Peat | place: Germany... | reverse complement strand
AACGCGCCGACACGCCGCCCCCGGCAAACTTGACAGAACACGGCAAGGAGTTATGCGACAGCCTCTATAGCTGCCCGGATCTTCCGCGTGAGCCGGATCCTCCGTGTTTTTGGGGCGCTGGCGTTTAGTGGTGCTGTTGGGGCGTTAGGGGGCGGCGCGTAGGGGCGTGGGGGCACAGGGGCGTGGGGCGTCGGGCGTCAGGAGTCGGGGAGGACGAGCCCGGCCGGGCTTGGCGTACCACCGAGAGGCCGCTCCAGCTCCGCTCCGGTCAGCTGAATAGCCCAATTGGGCAAAATCAGCACGTTCCTAGGTCTGCTTGGCGATCTCGGCGAGGAACTGGGCGCTGCGGCCGGGGGTCAGGGCCTGGGCACTCAGGTTGTCCATGACCTCCAGGTAGTGATCGACGTCCTCGCGGCTGTCCAGGTACAGGGCGCTGGTGAGCTGCTCGATGTACACGATGTCGGGCACCTCGGGCTCGGCAAAGCGCAGGACGCTGAAGGCGCCGCCGGCGGCGGCGTGACCGCCGCGGGCGAACGGGACCACCTGCACGGTGACCTGGGGGAGGCTAGCCACCTCGGCCAGGTGAGCCAGCTGGTCGCGCATCACCTCGCGGCCGCCCACGGGGCGCCGCAGCACGGCCTCGTCGACGACCGACCATACCTGCGGCGGGTCGGGGCTGGTGAGCACACTCTGGCGGTTGAGCCGGACGCTGACCCGGCGGTCGATCTCCTCGGCCGGGGCGGTCCTGTTGCCGAGCGAGGTGACCGCGCGGGCGTAGGCCTCGGTCTGGAACAGGCCGTTCACGAACTGGATCTCGAAGGTGCGGATGACCGAGGCGGCCCCCTCCAGGCCCACGTACTCCTCGAACCAGCCAGGCAGGACGTCGTCGTACTTCGACCACCAGCCCGGCGCGCTGGCCTGCTGGGCGAAGGAGAGCAGCCTGGCCCGCACCTGCTCGTCGCGGACGCCGTACAGGGTGAGCAGGTCGTCCACGTCCCGGCTCTTGAACCCCACCCGGCCGTGCTCCATGCGGCTGATCTTCGAACGCGACGCCCGGATCTCATAGCCGGCCTGTTCGGGCGGCACTCCGGCTTCCTCCCGGTAGCGGCGCAGCTGGCTGCCGAGTATCAGCCGGAGCACAATCGGGCCCCGTGGCTCGCCCTCGCCTCCGGCCGGCGGCTCGCCGCGCGGCCCAGTCACCCTCATTCCCACTCCCGGGCCCGATGGGTTATCGTCCGTTGCCCTCCCACCCAGGACACCCACTCTAGACCGCAAGACCGGGCCGGCGCATGGGCCAGATGGCCATTCGCCTAAGGAAGCTGCGGGGTCACCGCCGAGGACGGTAACGCGGCGCTGCCGCCCAGGTGGAGGTCGTCGAATTCACCGTTCTTCACCCCGGTCAGGAACGCCGTGACCTCGGCGGGAGTGTAGACCAGGGCGGGCCCGTACGGGTCGCGGGAGTTGCGGACGGCGATCTCGCCGCCGGGCAGCTCCGCGACCTCGACGCAGCTTCCGTTGGGGTTACTGGCACTGCTCTTGCGCCACCGCTCGGCAGGCAGCTGGCCAGCCGGGATGCCGTTCCTGAACTGCATGGATCCTCCCTGAGGCCGGTACAGGAAAGGCCACGCGGGCATCGCGCGGCACAGGCGTTTCAAGTTGCACGTGAAGCGTAGCACATTGCAGATGCATGTGCATCAGCTCGTGCAGAAGCTCGGTGCATCAGCCTTTGCAAAGTTTTCGTGCATGAGGCCATTGCAGTCAGAGCGTGGATGCGGGAAAATGCGGCTTACCGCGCATCTTGTCCCTGACCGCCGCAACGCCCCCCGATCGGACGGCCATGACAGAACTCGCAGGCCTGGCGCGCAGCGCGGCCGGCGACATGGGCATCAGTTGCCAGTGGCTCGCTCCTGTCCTGCGGATGGCGGCCATGGCCAGCGGGAACTGGCCGCTATCGCCGCGGCCCGCCGCCGGGGGCTGGACCTGCTTCCCCAGACTCGCGCTGCGCACGCCAAGCCCCGATCCCCGGTCGGTCCGCGCGGGACGGGACTTCACCATCGCCACCATGCACCGGTGGGGGGCCCGGGAGCGAAGCGACGACATCGCGGTCGTCGTGTCCGAGCTGCTGACCAACGCTCTGCGGCACGCGCTGCCCGACGTCGGCCCGGCGCCGCGACGCCCGGTCCGGCTCGCCCTGCTGCAGCCCGGGCGCTCCGTCATATGCGCCGTCGCCGATCCCAGCCCGAAGACCCCGGCGTCGAGGCAATCGGGGGCGCTCTGCGAGGGCGGCCGCGGGCTTCACGTCATCAACGCGCTCGCCGACACCTGGGGCTGCACCCCGCCCAGCCACGCGGGCAAGGTGGTGTGGGCCCTGTTCTCCGCCAGCATCCCGGCGGCACGGTCCTGGCTTACCAGGTGACGGCGCTGTCACCTGAGATCTCGTACATCCGGAGGATCTCCAGGGCGACGCCGATCCGCAGGGTGGCGGCGGCGTCGTCGGCGAACTCGCCCAGCATGCGCTCCAGCTTGGTCACGCGGTAGCGCATGGTGTTGTAGTGGTAGTGCAGGATGCGGGCGGATTCGGCCACGTTGAAGCGGGTGCTGGACAGCACGGCCAGTGACTTGAGCAGGTCCGAGCGGGCGGGCTCGGGCAGGTCGAGCACCGGGCCGAGCGTGTCGTGCACGAACGCGCGGAGTTCGGCCTGGCTGACGTGGCTGATCAGGCGGTACAGGCCGAGACCGGCGAAGTCGGTGACCGCGCCCCGGCCGGCCAGGCGCAGGCCGACCTGCAGCGCCACCCGGGCCTCCTCGTACAGCCGCGGGATGTCCAGCGGGCCCGCGCCGACCGGGCTGACGCCCACCGAGTAGGCCCGGCCGGTCGAGGCGATCATGTCGGCGTGGATCTTGCGGGCCAGGGCGGCCGCGTCAGGGACGCCGACCACGGCCACAAGTTCGGTGGCGAACCCGGCGACCGCCGCGTCCCGGTCCCGGTCCCGGACGGCCCGGGTCCACAGCTCGACGGCGCGCAGCGCGGCAGCCTCCTGCGGGCGGCCCTCCTGCGGGCGGCCCTCCTGCGGGCGCCCCTCCTGCGGACGCACTGCGTCGTCGCCGCAGTCGCGGGCGACCAGCACGGCCGGCGGGCGCTGCAGGTCCCAGCCGAACCGGACGGCACGCTGCAGCGCCTGATCCATGTCGGCCGCGGTGCCGGTGACCAGGTCGTGCAGCGCGTTCGAGGCGAACTGCTGCTCGACCGCGAGCACGGCCAGGTCACGGGTGATCTCCAGCGCGGCCACCAGCGCCGCCTGCTCGACCGCCACCCCGGCCGTCGCGGGCAGGCCCTGCGCGCCGCCGACCGCGAGCACCCATCCGTGGCGCATCTCCCCGGCCCGGATGACCGCGGCCGCCCGGGTGGTCCCGGCGGTGTCCTTGTACACGCCCGCGGCCAGCCAGGCGGGGTTCACCCGGCCACCGTCCTGGGACTGGTGGCTGGACCGGCTGGTGGCGGCCAGCGGGTAGCCGGCCGGGTCGCAGATCACCACGTCGGCGCCGGGCAGGATCTCGGCTAGCTCGCCGGACAGCCGGGCCAGGCCGCCGCCGGTCAGCGCGACGCGCAGGAACGCGTCGTGGATCTGCTGCCGCCGGGCCAGCGCGGCCGCCTGGCGGTTGACGATCGTCTCGAACGTCTGGCTCAGCACGTCATCCAGCGGCGAGGTGGGCGGGATGACGACGATCGGGAACGCGGCCCGATCGGCTAGCTCCACCGCGTCGGCCGGCACCTCCGCGAGGTACTCGTCCAGCTTCACGCCCAACCCGGCCAGCCCCCGCGCGGCCAGCTGCTCGATCAGCTGGCCGAACTCCCCCGGCTGCCGCGGCAGCGGGTAACCGGTGGTCAGCAGGAACTCATCCTGCTTGGTCCAGCGGACGATGTCCGGCACCGTCATGACGTTGAGCCGCCGGACCACGCGGTCGAGCCCGTCGGCGCCGGCGATGATCCGGGTCCCGCGCATGGCGTCCTGGCCGAGCATCTCGCGGACCGTCAGCCCGTCGCCCGGGACGCGCCGGCGGATGGCCATGATCTCAGCCTGGGCCGCCGGCCGGCCGCGCGGGCGGAGCGGGCACGGGCGGAGCGGGCACGGGCGGAGCGGGCACGGGCGGAGCGGGCACGGGCGGCAGGACCAGCTGGACCGGCGGGGCCGGCTGGCCCGCGCACGGGTCCTCGACCAGGCCACGGGCCCAGGCCAGGTCGGCGGGGCTCGGCTCGTAGTCGGCGTCCACGTCGAGCAGCTGCAAGGGGTTATCGGTGATCATCCGGGTCACCTTCTCTATCGGCACCCCCTTCTCGAAGACCGTCTGCGCGAAGATGCGCAGCGCCTCCGACGGCAGCGGGTTGTGCCGCTGCCCGGTGTCGGAGACGAGCAGGCAGCGCGACGCCCCGATCCGTTCCACGCTCCGCACGATCTTCTCCGGCGCGGCGTACTGCCAGGCCGGCGACACCGTGCAGTAGCCGAACTCGGGCATGGCGCCCATCCTGGCCACCTCTTCCAGGGTGTCCAGGTCGAGGTTGGGCACCCGGAAGTAGGGGTGGGTGATAACGATCTTCTCCACGCCGACCGACCGGGCCTCGCGGACCAGCGCGACGATCTCCCGCGGGGCCAGGTGCGAGGTGGCGAGGATCGCGCCGTACTGGGCGACCAGTTCGAGCACCTCCTTGACCTCGGGCCGGAGCTTTCCGTCCCGGTCGGCTACCCAGATCCCCTCGGCCTGGCTCCGGCCGCCGGCTTGCGAGTCGTAGCCGCCGGTGCCGCCGTGGACTTCGGCGTGATAGCCCGCGTCGACCGTGGGCATCCACACCTCCTTGCCGCCGAGCTTCAGCGACGCCTCGACGGCGGCGGGGTTGATCCCGCCCACGTAGTAGTTCAAGACGATCCCGCCGAACACGCGAATGCCCGGGATGACCCGCTGCACCAGGTAGGCGCGCGACACCGTGTTCTCGTGATGGCACTTGAGCACGATGGCCTTCAGGCCCGCGTCGCGAGCGGCCCGCACGATGTCGAAGTCGTCGGCCAGCCGGGGGAACAGGTCGGGGTACGGGTGGCAGTGCAGGTCCACCGCGCCCGCCATGTCGATCAGGGGGCCGCCGTAGGTGCGCTTGGTCATTATGTCCTCCTGAGTCCAGTGAACAGCACGGCGACCCGGTCGTGGTCGCCGATCTCGCCGGAACGGCGCATATCGAGCAGCCCGGCCAGGCCGGACGAGCCGGTGGGATCGACCGGGATCCCGGTCCGGGCCACGGCCAGCCGGTAGGCCTCGGCCAGCGTGTCCTCGGCCACGACCAGCGGCCGGCCGCCGGTCAGCAACATGCCTTCCACGACGGCCCGCCAGTCGTAGGTCTCATCGTCGAGGATCCCGCTGGCCACGCTCGCCGGCTCGGCCGGCCACGGCCGCATGAACGCGGACCGGCGGGCCGCGGCTTCGGCCGTGGCTTGGCGGATCTCCCCCGGGCCGGGCTCGTCAGGCAGCAGCGCCCGCACCCGCGCGTAGGCCCGTTCCAGTGGGTGGGCGCCAACGGTCTGCACGGTGTGGACGCGGGGCAGGCGGGTCATCGCGCCGAGGTCCGCGGCCTCGCGCAGCGCCTGGACGCACGCGCTGGCCAGGGCTCCCCCGCCGACCTGGACGATGAGGTGGTCCAGGTGGTCCAGGGGGTCCAAGGGGTCCAGGCCCGCGTCGGCGAGGTCGGTGACGAGTTCGTAGCCGAGGGTCTGGCCGCCCTCGATGGCCAGGCCGTTCTCCGGACCCTGGGTGGTGAACGGCAGCACCCGTCCCTGGTCGAGCTCCCGCCGCAGCCGCAGGTACGCCGGGTCGCCGAGCGCGCCGGGCTCGCGGGGGCAGACGACCACCCTGGCCCCGTGTTCGCGCAGGCGCTGCCTGGTGCCGGGATCCGCGCCGGGCGGGACGAACACGGTCAGCCGCCAGCCGCCGGCCCGGGCCACCATGGCCGCGGCCAGGGCCGCGTTCCCGCAGCTGGCGACGGCCAGCTCACGGCGGCGGGCGGGGTCGAGCAGACCGCACTGCTCCATGACCGCCAGGTGGATGAGCACGCCCATGAGGTGCCGGCCCTTGTGCGAGCCGGACACGTTGCCGGTCTCGTCCTTGACCCACACCCCGCCGTCGGCGGAGAAGGCCAGGGCCTCGCTCAGTTCCCGGCTGCGGGCGAACGGCGTGGCGCGGAACCCGTGGCCCGCGACGGCGGCGACCGAGGCGTCGAGCGAGGCCACCAGGTCGCAGTAGCCGGCATCAGGCAGGCCGCGGGCGGTGGCCACGTGGTAGGAGTGCATGAGCGTGCGGTAGCGCAGAAACGGGTTGGCAGGGGCAGTGGGGCCAGTGGGGTTGACGGGAGGGTTGGCAGGGGCGGTGGGGCCAGTGGGGTTGACGGGAGGGTTGGCGAGGGCAGTGGGGCCAGTGGGGTTGACGGGAGGGGTGACGGGGAAACGGGTCTGGCCGGGGCCGAGCACCCGGGTCAGCACGTGGTCGGCGTCGTCGGTTCCGGCTCGCGGGCACCGGAACGGGCAGGGGTCGGCCGGGTCGGCGGTGTAGCCACACCCTGCGCAGCAGATCGTGCTGGCAGGCTGGGTCATCCGGACCCAGCCGGGCCGGTCCGTTCGTTGAATTCGGTGATCATGGCGTCCCAGGCGGGCAGCAGGTCGCGCAGGCCGGTCCAGAACCGCTGGTCGCGCCGCGCCTCGAAGTCGGCCAGCGGCACGCCCTGCTGCTCGACCCAGGTGTAGTAGCCGAGGTTGAAGATGCGGTTCCGGTCGGCCAGCGTGGTCTCCAGCAGGTCGCCGGGGCCGGTTCCGAGCATCCACCGGCCGAACACCTCGGCCGCGTCGGCCACGTCGAAGCCGTCAGGGAAATCGCGGGCGGCGATGCGCTCGCGCTCGCTGCCGTACATCGCGGCCCCGTCGGTCGCCACCGTCATGATCACGTCGTCCGGGCCGAGACGCAGGTGCTTCGCCGTCTTCACGGCGGCCAGGATGTTGCAGATGCTGGACAGGCCGAAGGCGTTCAGCGACTGGAGCACGTCCTCGGGGACGCGCCGCCGGGTCCGGAGGAACTCGGCCCCCTGGCCGGCCGCGAAGAGCACCGACAGCTGGTCGGTGGCCCGGTCGGTGATCCCGGCCACCAGGTCGGTGTTCATCACGTTGTGGATGAGCGGGATGTGCTTGTCGCCGATGCCCTGGATGTTGTGCTCGCCGAACCCGTTGGCCAGCATCGTCGGGCACTCCAGCGCCTCGGCCGCGACGATCTGGGCGCCGTAGCGCTCCTTGAGGTAGTCACCGGCGCCGAGCGTGCCGGCCGAGCCCGAAGCCGACACGAAGGCCCGCAGCCGCAGGCCCGGACCCGAAGACCCCGAAGAGCCTGGGGACCCGGCCTCGGCCATCTGGTCGAACACGGCCCCGAGCGCCCGGCCGGTGCACAGGTAGTGGGCGAGGTGGTTACCGAACTCCGCGAACTGGTTGATGATGACGTGACCGGGTTCGGCGGCCAGTTCGGCGCACTTGTCGTAGATCTCCTTGACGTTGCTCTCGGTGCCCGGCGTGCGGATGATGTCCGCCGGGTCGGCGACCCATTCCTCGAGCCAGGCGAACCGCTCCCGGCTCATCCCCTCGGGCAGCACGGCCACCCCCCGGCAGCCCAGCAGGGCGGAGATCGCCACCCCGCCCCGGCAGTAGTTCCCGGTCGACGGCCAGACGGCCCGGTCCCGGGCCGGGTCGAACGTGCCGGTGACGATGCGGGGCACCAGGCACCCGTAGGCGGCGAGCACCTTGTGCGCGCGGATCATCGGGAACTTCTCGCCGAGGACCACCACGATCCTCGCTTCCACCCCCGTGAGCTCGCCGGGCAGCACCACGTGCACCGGCCCGGCGGCCTGGCCGGCCCGGTCGCGGTCGTTGTACCAGTGCACCCGGAACAGGTTCCACGGATTCGCCTGGTCCGGGTCCACCGCCTCGAGCTGCCGCAGGATCCCGGCCGGGATGCTGCCCGGCGCGGCCAGCTGCGCGAACGTGGGCAGCAGGATGCCGGCCCGGCGGAACCACTCGACGGTGCGGCGGTAGGTGCCGCGGTCGATGACGTCGTGCGCGAGCCCCGTGCCGGTCATGGGTGCCTCCCGTCCAGCAGCGCCAGGATCCGCTCGGGGGTCATCGGCAGCCGGTCCGGCCGGACGCCGATCGCGTCGTGGATGGCGCTGGCGATGGTGGCGGCCACGTTGCCGATCGGCGGCTCGCCGATCCCGCGCGCGCCCAGCGGGCCCTTGCCCTCGCCGCTCTCCACGATGTCGACCAGGACGTCGGGGAAATCCTGGGCGTTGGGGATCAGGTAGTCGGCGAACAGGGCGGCCTGCGCGTAGCCGTCCTCGATGGCCATGTCCTCGGTGAGCGCGTAGCCGAGCCCCTGCACGGCGCCGCCCTGGATCTGCCCCTGCACCCGCATCGGGTTGATGGCGCGGCCCACGTCGTGGCAGGCCGCGTAGCGCAGTACCGTCACCTGCCCGGTCTCGGTGTCGACCTCCACGTCGGCCGCGTGCGTGCCGTAGGTGTAGTCGGGGAACGTGTCACCCTGCCCGGTGCGCGGGTCGAACGAGCCCGCCTCGGCCCGCCAGGTCGACAGGTGCGCGGTGCTTACGGCCCGCCGGTCGCAGGCCGCGGCCAGCTCGGCCAGGGTGATGCCCGGCCTGCCCGTCTCCGCGCGCACGTGGCCGCCGGCCCAGTCCAGGTCGTCGGCTGGCACGCCGAGCAGGTCGGCGGCCACCGGCGCGATCCGCTCACGCAGCTCGCGGGCGGCGTGCAGCACCGCGTTGCCGGACATGTACAGCTGGCGGGTGGCGAACGTGCCGCCGGCCGGCGGGTTGAGCGCGCTGTCGCCGATGTAGATGCTGATGTCGTCCAGCGGGGCGCCGAGGACCTCGGCGGCGATCTGGCACAGGCTGGCCGCCTGCCCGGCACCCAGGTCGGTGACGCCGGACCGGATCAGCAGCGTGCCGTCGGCCTGCAGGCTCAGCCAGGCCGAGGCGCGGTCGCGGAACCAGATGGTCCGGCCGTAGGGGTGCCGGTTGCAGCCGATGCCCCGGCCGGTCAGCTTGCCCGGCCCGGACGGCCGGGGCGGCGCGCCGAGCATCCCGAGCGCGCGGTGCATGGTCTGGGCCACCTCGACGCAGGTATCCAGGCGCTCCCCGGTGGGCAGCAGGTCGCCCTTGGCCAGGAAGTTGCGCTCGCGCAGTTCGGTGCGGGACAGGCCGAGCCGCCCGGCGAGCAGGTCCAGCTGGGACTCGTAACCGAGCACGACCTGCATGGCGCCGAACCCGCGGAAGGCGCTGGACGGCACGTTGTTGGTGAATACCGCGGTGGAGGTGATGCTGGCGTTGGGCACCCGGTACGGCCCGCACGCGCAGGCCGCGGCGGCGAACAGCACCCGGGGCGACAGGTTCGGGTAGGCCCCGGCGTCGCCGAGGATCTCGACCTGCTGCGCGGTGATCGTGCCGTCCTGGTCCGCCCCGGTCCGGTACCGCATGACGAACGGGTGCCGCTTGGTGCTGGCCAGCAGTGACTCCTGCCGGTCCCAGATCATCCGGACCGGCCGGCGGGTGTGCCAGGCCAGCAGGGCCAGGTACGGCTCGACGGTCATGTCCTCCTTGCCGCCGAAGCCGCCGCCCATGTACGCCGCGATCACCCGGACCTTGCTCTGCGACAGCCCCAGGATGTGCGCGATCATGGCCGCGTGCTCGATGACCTGCGTGGACACGCGCAGGGTGAGCACGCCGTTCTCCACCCAGCCGACGCCGGCCTCGGGCTCGAGGTAGGCGTGCTCCACGTGCTGGGTGCGGTACTCCCCCTCGACCACCACGTCGGCGGCGGCCAGCGCGCCGGCCACGTCGCCGCTGCGGATCTGCCAGCTGACCAGGGTGTTGCCGACGTCGTGGACCCGCGGCGCGCCGTCGGCGCGAGCCGATTCGGGGTCGAAGACGCCGGGGAGTTCGTCGTAGTCGACCGCGATCAGCTCGGCGGCCTCGTCGGCCATCTGCTGGGTGGCGGCCGCCACGACCGCCACCGGCTCGCCCGTATACCGGACCCGGCCGGCGGCCAGCACCGGCATCGTCACCTGGAGCTCGGCCAGGCCGCCGCTGGCCAGCTCCACGATCTGGTTGTTCGGCACGTCGGCGGCGGTGAGCACGGCGGCGACGCCGGGCCGCGCGCGGGCCGCGGTGACGTCGAGGCCGGTGATCCGCGCGCTGGGTACCGGGCTGCGGACGACCCGGCCGTGCAGCATGCCCGGCAGCTGCCAGTCCGCCGCGTAGAGCAGCGACCCCTTGACCTTGTCCACGAAGTCGTGGTGGGCCGGGGAGGTGCCCACGATCCGGTAGGGCTCGGTGCGTGGCTGCAGGTCGCGGGTGGTCATTGATCCGCGTACTCCTCGATGGCGTCGAGGATCTTGGTGTAGCCGGTACACCGGCACAGGTTGCCGACCAGCGCGTACCGGATCTCGTCCCGGCTGGGGCGGCCCCGGCCCTGGCTAACACTGCGGCGCACCAGGTCCAGGGCGGTCAGCATCATGCCGGGGGTGCAGAAGCCGCACTGGGCGGCGCCGCGGCGCAGGAAGCATTCCTGCAGCGGGTGCAGCTCCTCGCCCGGGCCCATCAGCCCGCGCAGCGTGGTCACCTGGCGGCCCGCGGCCTGCACGGCCAGGATGAGGCAGCCGCTGACCGGCTCGCCGTCCAGCAGCACCGTGCAGGTGCCGCAGACGCCCTCGCCGCAGCCGTACCGGACGTCGGCCAGGCCGAGCCCGTCGTGCAGCACGTCGAGCAGCGTGTCCGACGGCGCGACCCATAGCTCATGGTCACGATCATTGACGATCAGGGTGATCTGGCGTTGAGTCATGTGCTCTCCCCCGCCGCGCGGGCGCGGGCCTGGCGGAGCGCGCGGGCGGTGAGCACCCGGGCCAGGCGGCGCCGGTACGCCCCGGACGCGTGCACGTCCGAGGCCGGCTCCAGGCGCTCGGCGATCCGGGCCGCGGCCGCGTCGAGGTCCTCGTCCGCGGTACTGCCCATCAGCCCGGCGGTCAGTTCCGGGTCGGCGAGCACAACCCGGTCCGCCACCCCGGCCAGCGCGACGTGGGCGGCGGCTATGGCCCCGTTCCGTTCGGCCAAATTCACCGTGACCGCGACGGCCACGATGGCGAAGTCGGAGGTGCGACGGACCATCTCATGAAAGGACCAGCCCGTTCCCGGCCGGGCGGCCGGGATCAGCACGTCGGTGATGATCTCGGACTCCGCGAGGGTGGTGGCCCAGTAGCCCGCGAACAGGTCGCTGACCGGGACCGTCCGGTCGCTCTGTCCATCTCCGGCCGGGCCGCGCGCGACGACCTGGGCCCCGCTGGCCAGCGCGCAGCAGCCGATCTCGGAGGTCGGATCGGCGTGCGCCAGGCTGCCGCCGATCGTGCCCCGGTTGCGGACCCGCACGTTGCCGACGTACCGGACCGCCTCGGCGAGCAGCGGGCAACCCCGGCGGACCAGGTCGTGCTCCAGCAGGACCCGGTGCCGGGTCAGGGCGGGCAGCCGGAGGGTGTTCCCGTCCAGTGACGGCTCGCGCTGGTCGGCCGGGTTGATGTCGATCAGCAGGTCGGGGTGGGCGAGGCGGAGGTTGAGCATCGGCATCAGGCTCTGGCCGCCGGCCAGGACCTTCGCCTCCCCGCGGGCCCCGGCGAGCAGCCGCACCGCCTCGTCGTAGCTGGCGGCGGGCACGTACTCGAAGGCGGGGGCGACCATAACGTCCGCAGGCGGGCGACGGCGGCGGCCAGCACCGCCTGGTTACTGGTGACCACGGGCAGGCCGAGCCGCTCGGCGATGGCCGGGCGGGCGGCCATCGCGCCGAAGTTCGTGCAGGAGGCGAAGGCCAGGTCGATGACGCCCGCGGCGGCCAGCGGGCCGAGCGCCCGGACCGCGAAGGCCACGATCTCGTCGGGAGCGACCTCGGCGATCTGGAAGTTGTCGGTGATGCCGAGCCCGGTGATGCCGGCCACCTGGATGCCGTCCGCCTCGATGCTGTCCCTGATCTTCTCGTTCAGCTCGTCGACGTACGGGGTGATGACGCCGATGCTGGCCGCGCCCGACGTCTCGATGGCGGTCCGGACCGCGCCGATGGTGGACACGACCGGCGCGCCGGTGAGCTCGCTGATCCGCTCGCACAGCTGCGTGTCGTAGTCGCTGCCGCGCAGCGCGCCGGCGCTGGTGCAGCCGAACACCACAACGTCGGGCCGCGCGGTGCCCAGGTCGCGGGCGGCCGGCAGCGCGAACTCGTCCAGCATCCGGCTCTCCCCGGCCGGGGTGGTGTCCTCCATGTACATCCGCGCCGTGTGCAGGGCGGCCCCCGGCGGCAGGCCGCCGGCGAAGTCCACCTCCATCATCGTGTTGGAGGACGGGATCATCAGCCCGACCCGCTTCGGCCTGGCGTTCACGGGACGTCCACGGCAACCCGGACGGGTCCGTCGCGCAGCTCCCGGTAGATGGCGATCTCCTCCGGTGACGGCGGCGCGAGCTCTTCGAGGGCGTCGCTGAGGAGCAGGTCGAAGCCGGTCTGCGCCCGGACCTGGGCGACGGTCACGCCCGGCTGCAGCGCACGCAGCCGCATCCGGCGGCTGTCCGGCTCGAAGTCGAGCAGGGCCAGGTCGGTGACCACGGGCCCGAGCCGGCCGGTGCGCAGCCCAGCCCGGGCCCGGCTGTCCCCGCCGGACAGGTACCCAGGGCTGGTGATGAAGTCGACCCGCTCCACGAACCGCCGGGGCTCGTGCTGGGTCACGATCAGCACCTCGTGGCACAGCGAGATGATGTCGTTCGCGCCGCCGCTGCCCGGCAGCCGCACTCGCGGCCGTTCCGCGCGGCCGATCACGCTGGTGTTGATGTTCCCGTACATGTCGACCTGGGCGGCGCCGAGGAAGCCGTAGTCGAAGTACCCGCGCTGCGCGTACAGGAAGATATCGGTGATGTCGGTGAGCATCTGCGCGCCGTAGGCGGCGCGCATCTCGTTGGTGGAGATGGGCAGCTTGCCCGGCAGCAGCGTGGTCCCGATGATGCCGCCTTCCAGCACGATGGTCAGGTTCGGCGCGTGCCGGTGGCGGGCCACCGCGGAGGCCAGCAGCGGCATGCCGACCCCGGCGAAGACCACCTTGTGGTCGGCCAGCAGCCGGCTGGCCGTGATCGCCATCAGCTCCTCGGCGGTGATCTCGGCTGTGACGTCGCTCATGTCGGCATCAGCTCCCCCGCGTCGGCGGCCAGCGCGGCCAGCCGGGCCGGACCGGCCCCGGCCACGAAGCCGGCGAAGCCGGCGTGCGCGTCGACGTTCTGTTCCACGTAGCGCAGGCCCGCCGCCGGGCCGTCCTGCTTCGCCGCGGCGGCGTAGGCGTCGAAGTGCGCCAGGTCCGGCCCGTAGCGGCCGTAACACTCGTGCGGGTAGGCCCCGTGCGGGGCGGCCACGACGGCGTCCACGGCGAAGTGCGGCAGCATCGTGCGGTCCGGCCGGGCGGCGATCTCCTCGGGGCTGACGATCTGCTCGGCGCTGACGATCACCGTGCGGGCGGCCCGGGCCATGTCGACGTCCATGTGCTGGTAGCCGTCGACCTGCACGTTGCCGAACATGTCGGCCCGGTGGGCGTGGAGGAGGGCCACGTCGGGGTTAAGGGCCGGCACCGCGGCCAGCAGGTCCCCGGTGTACGGGCAGGTGACGGTCTGCAGGTCCATCCGGGTGGCCAGGTCGGAGCCGAGCATGGTCAGGGTGGGCAGGAACGGCACGCCCATCGCGCCGGCCTTGTAGCGCAGCCCCATGGCCAGGTGGCTCCACTCGTCGAAGGCGACCTCGCCGCGCTCGACGTAGTGCCGGAAGATCGGGGGCAGGCCCCAGGGCAGGCCGATGCCGACCCAGCTCGACACGATCCGGTCGAGCGCCCCGGTGGACAGGAACAGCTCGATCTCGTAACAGGCCAGCGGCCGGGACACGGTCAGGTGCCGCCGCCGCTGCCGCAGCAGCGCGAACACCAGCGCCATCGGTGTCCGCGAGTACAGCGTCCCGCCGATCGCGACGTGGTCGCCGTCCCGGATGAGCGCCGCGGCCTCCTCGGCGCTCATCCGCTTGTCCACGTGCTCCATCAGTCCGCCGTGTGCATGGTCGGGGCGCGCGCCTGGAGCAGCGGCAGCACCTCGGTGGCCAGCCGGTACACCTGCTCGTCCTGGTAGTTGTACGGGCAGAACACCAGGTGCTTGACGCCGGCGTCGACGTAGGCGGCGATCTGCTCGGCGCACTGCTCCGGCGTGCCGCGCACCGCCGACTCCGGCGTCGCCTCGCTCCAGGCCGGCACGTCGAAGTAGCCGGCGACGTACTCGCGCGCCCGCCGGGTCGCCTCCTCGTAGGAGTCACCGATGCACAGCGGGACCTGCGCGACCAGGTTGAGCCCGTCCGGGTCGCGGCCGGCCTCCTCGGCGTAACCGCGGATCCTGGACCACGCCCCGGCGATCGACCCGGGCGCGTAGAAGTACGTCACCCAGCCGTCCGAGCGGGTGGCCACCCGGCGCAGCACCCGGTCCACGTACCCGCCGATGAGCACCTGCGGCCGCGGCCGCGGCCGCGGCAGCATCCGCACGTGCTGCAGGACCCGGCCGTCCCATTCGCCGGTCACGTCGTCGTCGGCCCACAGCCGGTACAGCAGGTCCAGGTTGCGCTCGAAGATCCGGCCCCGCTGGCCGAACGGCACCGCGGTGGCGTGAAACTCCCGCTCGTACCAGCCGGCCGCGACGCCGAGCATGAGGCGGCCGTGGCTGCCGGACTGGATGGTCGCGGCGGTCTTGGCCAGGATGGCCGGCTCCCGGATGGGGAGCACCAGGATGCCCGTGCCCAGCATGATCCGGCTGGTCCGCGCGGCCACCATGCTCAGCGTGGTCAGCGCCTCCAGGAACGGGAACGGGCGCCGGGCCCCGAGGAACAGGTGATCCCAGGCCCAGACGGAGGCGAAACCAAGTTCCTCGGCGCTGATCGAGTACGCCGAGATGGCGTCCAGGTCCGGGACCTTCGCCTCCGGCGTGAAGTTCTCCAGGGCCAGGCCGAACTCGATGGTCATAGGAGGATCGTATGCACGTGCGGCCGGCCGCTTCATTGGCGGGGACTGCCAGCAACCCGGTCCATTCTTAGGCAACTGGTGCCATATCGTTCCCCCGGCCGGAACCGAGATAGTGACGATAATGCCAGGCCTGTATCGTCCCTGGGCCCAGCGGTAATGAGGAGATGCCATGAGCTCTGCATCTGACCTGGAAGCGATTAGAGCGCGAGAAGAACCGCTGATCCTGGAGCGCCACGGGATCGACTACATCCCGCCGTCGGAACGTCACGGCAAGCCGAACACGCTGTTCACCTTCTGGGCGGCCAGCAACGTGCAGATCCTGGCGATCTCCGTCGGCGCGCTGGCCATCGTCTTCGGCCTCAGCCTGCCCTGGGCGATCTTCGCGATCGTCGTGGGGAACGCGGCCGGCGGGCTGTACATGGCGCTGCACTCGGTCCAGGGCCCCCGGCTCGGCCTGCCGCAGATGATGCAGTCGCGGGCCCAGTTCGGGATGTACGGGACCGGGCTGCCGAACCTCATCGTGGTCCTGATGTACATCGGCTACTTCACCTCCAGCGCGATCCTCGGCGGGCAGGCCGTGGCCAGCCTGCTGCACGTGACCACGGCCGAGGGCATCATCATCATCAACGCCTTCGTGCTGCTGATCACGTGGTTCGGCTACGACATGTTCCACCGGTACAACCGGATCGTCACGTACCTGTCGACCGCGATGTTCGTGGCCATCCTGGTCAAGCTGCTGACCATCCTGCCCGCGCACCAGCCGGCCGGGGACAACTCCGCGGGCAACATCCTGCTGGCCATCTCGGTGTTCGTCGCGTGGCAGGTCACCTGGGCGCCGTACGTCTCGGACTACTCGCGCTACATGCCGGAAGACACCCCCGCCGTGAAGACCTTCACCTACACCTATATCGGGTCGGTGGCCGGCGCGTCGCTGGTCATGTGCATCGGGGCGATCGCGGCGACGGTGGCCGACAAGGCGGTGAGCGCGAACGCCCCCGACTACCTGGCCGGCCTGCTGTCCGTCAAGTGGCTGTTCCTGATCATCATCATCCTGGGGGTCGGCTCCGGGAACTTCGGCAACCTCTACGGGCCGTACCTCACGTTCATGGCGATCATCTCGCCGTCGGGCAAGCTCGCGTCCAAGACCACCGGCCGGACCGCCCGGCTCATCGCCACCACCGTGGTCGCGATCATCGGCACGCTCATCGCCATCAAGGCGAGCAGCAACTTCATCACCGACCTGTCCAACTTCCTGGTCTTCACGCTCTACCTGCTCGTCCCCTGGACCGCGATCAACCTGACCGACTTCTACGTGATCAGGCACGGGAAATACGACATTCCCGAGCTGTTCAAGACCGACGGCATCTACGGGAAGGTCAACTGGTTCGCGCTGATCGTGTACGCGCTGGCGGTCGGGGTCCAGTTCCCGTTCATGAACAACGCGTACTACGTCGGCCCGGTCGCGACCTCGCTCGGCGGCGCCGACATCGCGTGGATCGTCGGCTTCGTCTTCGCCGCCGTGGTGTACTACGTGGGCGCGAGGTTGGGGCTGGCCGCCGCGAGCCGGCCGCGCGGCGAGCACGCGGTCCTCACCGGGAAGCGCGCCGGGTAGATGTCCCCGGCCACGCTGACCCGCCGCGGCGTCGACCTCGCCGGCCTGGACGTGCCGGTGCTGGACATCGCGGGGAGCGGAGACGGCCCGCGGCTGACGGTGCTGGCAGGCGTGCACGGATGCGAATACGCCTCGATGGCGGGGCTGCGGATCTGGGCCCGCAGCCTGGCCGGCCGTGAGCTTCGCGGCCGGGTCCTGGCCGTGCCGGTGCTGAACCTGCCGGCGTTCCGGGCCCGGACCCCGTTCGTGGTTCCCGATGACGGCAAGAACCTCAACCGCTGCTTCCCCGGGAACGCCACGGGCAGCCTCGCCGAACGGCTGGCGTACGATACGTTCACGAAGATCATCACGGGCTCCGACGTCCTGATCGACATGCACGCCGGGGACCTGGTCGAGGCACTCCAGCCCTTCGCGCTCTACGACGCGGGCCCCGGCGAGGCCCGCGCCCGGGAGGTGGCCAGCGCGTACGGCCTGGGATACGTTATCCGCCAGGAACCGGGGCCGGACCGCGCCGTGGCCGGCACCAGCAGCGCCGCCGCGGCCGAGATCGGGATCCCGGCCATCATCGCCGAGGCGGGCGGGTGCGGCCTGGTGGAGCGGCCGGCCGTCGAGGCGCACGTCCGCGGCCTCAACCGGGTCCTGGCGCTGCTGGGCATGGCCGAGGGCCCTTTCCGTGACGACGGACCGCCGCCCACCTACCTGCGGCGGTTCCTGTGGCTGCACGGCCGGGACCCAGGATGGTGGGAGCCGTCGGCCCAGGTGGGCGAGGCGGTCACCGAAGGGCAGGTCATCGGCACTATGAGCAGTATCGACGGAACGCAGATCCTGGAAACCATCACCGCGCCCGCAGACGGCGTGCTCATGTTCGTGACCAGTTCGCCGGCGGTGGCGGCCGAAGGGCTGCTGCTCGGCCTGGCCGCGAGGTAAGGAAGGGTCATGAGATCAGGTTTGTCACGGACTCCATCCCGGCGCCGGATGCTGGCGGCGGGCGTGGCCGCGCTGGCGCTGGCCGCGGCCGGCTGCAGCAGCAGCACTAGCAGTTCCACATCAGCGGCCAGCACTCCGATCACGGGCGGCACCGCGGTCATGGCCGAGGCGCCGCAGTACCCGCCGACGTACATCTTCCCGTACATGAGCAGCGCCAACGTCAGCAACGTCAACCTGTTCGACTTCCAGTACCTGATGTACCGGCCGCTGTACTGGTTCGGCACCGGCGACCAGCCGACGGTGAACACCTCGCTGAGCCTGGCCAACCTGCCGACGGTCAGCGGCCGGACCCTGACGATCACGCTGAAGCACTACATGTGGTCCAACGGCACCCCGGTGACCACGCAGGACGTGATGTTCTGGCTGAACCTGGAGGCGGCCGAGTCGACCAACTTCTTCGGCTACACCGGCTTCCCGGCCAACACCTCGGACATCACGGTGGTCAGCCCGACCGAGCTGACCATGACGATGGACCAGTCGTACTCGCCGACCTGGTTCCTTTACAACGAGCTGAGCCAGATCACCCCGATGCCCGCGGCCTGGGACCGGACCGCCTCCGGGCCGAGCAGCTGCGCCACCACGGTCAAGGACTGCGCGGCGGTGTGGAGCTACCTGACCGGCCAGGCCACCCATCTGGCCAGCTACGCCACCAACCCGCTGTGGCAGATCGTGGACGGGCCGTGGCGGCTGAGCGCGTTCAACGCCGACGGGCACGTCACGTTCGTGCCGAACCCGTCCTACTCCGGGCCGGTCAAGCCGAAGCTGGCGGCGTTCCAGGAGCTGCCGTTCACCACCGACGCCGCGGAGTACGACGTGCTCCGCTCGCCGAGCTCCAGCAGCAAGATCGACGTCGGCTACCTGCCGACCCAGGACGCGCCGCCGGTCCAGCCCGGCCAGACGGTGGGCACCAACCCGCTCACTGGCTACGCGCTGGCGCCGGTCTACCCGTGGGGCATCGACTACTACGCGCTCAACTTCCAGTCGACCGTCTCGGACCACGCGGCCGTCTTCAAGCAGCTGTACTTCCGGGAGGCCATGGCCTACCTGATGAACCAGGAAGCGATCATCAAGGGCCCGCTGCGCGGGTACGGCACGGTCACCGTGGGCCCGGTCGCCGCGACGCCGGCCACGTCGTGGCTGTCGGCTCAGGGCAGGCAGGGTGACCCGTTCCCGTACAACCCGGGCAAGGCCAAGAGCCTGCTGGCCAGCCACGGCTGGACCGTGGTGCCGAATGGGGTCACCACCTGCACCAACCCGGCCAGCTGCGGCCCGGGCATCGCCCAGGGAACCGCGCTGAACTTCAACTTCATGTACGAGAGCGGCGTCACGTGGGTCCAGTCCGAGATGGTCCAGCTGCAGTCCAACGCCTCGCAGATCGGGATCAGGCTGAACCTGGTGCCCAAGCCGTTCGCCCAGGTGATCTCCGTCGCCGGGGGCAACTGCGTGGTCACCAAGTCGCCGTGCAACTGGGACATGGCGAACTGGGGATTCGGCTGGTCGTTCTCGCCCGACTACCTGCCGACGGGCGAGGAGCTGTTCATGTGCGGCGCGGTCTCGAACTCCGGCGGCTACTGCGACAAGACCAACGACGCGATGATCGGCACGACGCTCACCAACCCCGCCCTGCAGTACATGTACCAGTGGCAGGACTACCTGGCGCCGCAGCTGCCGGTGGAGTACCAGCCGAACGCGGCCTACACCCTGACCGAGGTCGTCAGCAACCTCAAGGGAGTCCTGCCGCAGAGCCCGACGCTCAGCATCACCCCGGAGACCTGGTACTTCGTGAAGTGAGCGACCTGGCGGGCCGGACGGCGGTCGTGACCGGCACCGCGCACGGCATCGGGGCCGCGATCGAAGCGGCGCTTGCGGCCGAGGGTGCCACCGTCCATGGGGTTGACAAGGACCTCGCGGACCTGACCAGCCCCGATGCCGTCCGGGAGTTCTTCGCGGCGGCCGGCGCGGTGGACATCCTGGTCAACAACGCCGGAGGAGTCTGCGGGCAGGTGGGCCGCCCGCTGGAGGAGGTGACCGACCAGGACTGGCGGCAGGTGGTCGACGCGAACCTGACCAGCACGTTCCTGTGCACCCGGGCGGTGGTGCCGGCGATGAAGGAGCGCCGCTGGGGCCGGATCGTGAACATCTCCTCCGGCGCCGGCCGCACCGTCAGCCTGACCGGGATCCAGGCCTACGCCAGCGCCAAGGCGGCCCAGATCGGGTTCACCCGGCAGATGGCGCACGAGCTCGGGCCGTTCGGTATCACGGTCAACTGCATCGCCCCCGGGTTCATCCTGTCCAACCCGACCACGCGGCGGCAGTGGGAGAGCTACGGTTCGGCTGGGCAGGAGAGGCTGGTGCAGGGCATCGCGATGCGGCGGCTGGGTACACCCGAGGACATCGCCAACGGAGTCCAGTTCTTCGTCGCGGAACGGTCCTCCTGGGTCACCGGGCAGACGATCTCGATCGACGGCGGCCATGCTCTCCTTTGACCCCGGCGACGCCGCCTACCTGGCCGAGCTGGCCGAGTTCGTCGCCGTGCCCAGCATCAGCCGGGACGCCTCGGACGCAACGATGCAGGCGGCGGCGCAGTGGCTGGCCGGGCAGCTGGGGTTTGCGGGCGGCCGGGTGGTGCCGGCCGGCGGCCACCCCGTCGTGCTCGGGGAGTGGTCCGGGGCGGCCGGGGCGCCCACCGTCCTGGTCTACGGGCACTACGACGTGCAGCCGACGGGCTCGGAGGGCGAGTGGGTGACGCCGCCGTTCGAGCTGACCGTGGACGTCGGCATCGCCCGCGGGCGGGGTGCCAGCGACGACAAGGGGCCCGTGTACCTGGTGCTCAAGACCGCGCAGGCCTTCATGGCGCAGGAGGGCCGGCTGCCGCTCAACGTGAAGTTCCTGTTCGAGGGCGAGGAGGAGATCGGCAGCCCGCACCTGCCCGCTTTTGTGGCCGATCACGCCGCCGAACTGGCCGCCGACCTGGTCATCTCCGCCGACGGGGCGATGTGGCGGCCGGACGAGCCCTCGGTCGCGGTGATGTCCAAGGGCCTGGCCGCGATGGACATCATCGTCGAGGGGGCCAGCACGGACCTGCATTCCGGACGGTACGGCGGAACTGTCGCCAATCCCCTGCACGCGCTGGCCGGCATCCTGGCCAGCCTGCACCGACCGGACGGGCGGGTCGCCGTCGCCGGCTTCTACGACGGCATTCCCGGGCTCAGTGCGGAGCGCCGCCAGGAACTCGCGGAGATCGCCTTCGATGAATCGCGCTATCTCGCGGAACTGGGACTGGCCGAGCCGCACGGCGAGCCGGGGTTCACCACGCTGGAGCGCCTGTGGGAGCGGCCCACGCTGGAGATCAACGGCGTGCGCGGCGGCGGGAAGTACACCGTGATCCCGCACGTCGCGGTGGCTAACCTGTCCTGCCGCCTGGTGCCCGGCCAGGATCCGGACGCCGTGATCGGGGCCATCACCGCCCACGTGACCGCGCGTCCGGCCCCGGGCGTGCGCGCCGAGGTGCGCGCCGACGACGCCCGGGTGCCGGCCTACACCATCCCGGCCGGGCACCCGGCCATCCGGGCGGCGGCCGCCGCGCTCGAGGCCGTCTACCCGGGCCAGCGGGTCCTGCTGACCTGCATCCCGGGGACGCTTCCGGCCACGGCGCTGTTCGAGAAGGTGCTCGGGGTCAAGACACTTTTCTTCTCGTTCTCCACGGCCGACGAGAAGCTCCATGCGCCCAACGAGTTCCTGCGGATCCGCAGGCTGAAGGAGGGAATGCGCGCATGGGAACAACTGTGGCGCCTGCTCGCCGATGGCCCGCACCGGCTGGCCGCCACCGAAAGCGGCCGGCATGACTGACGGCTACATCGCGTACTCCTACCTGACCGCCGGCCAGGACTTCCGCAGCTTCGAGCTGGCCCCCGAGTTCGGCCGGGTGCCCCCGTGGGCCGGCCTGGCCGGCCTGACCGCCGGGCAGCGGCAGCGGGCGGAGCGCCTGCTGCGGGACAGCCTGGTCATCAGCCTGCACGACCATCCGGTCAGGTTCCCGCTGCGGATGGAGGAGACCCCCGAGTACAACCGCACCGGGCGCCAGCACGCCGCCTACGCGGGCCTGGCGGCGTCGGGCCTGACCGTGGTGTTCGACAACATGATGGACGGCACGGCCTGCGTCACCGGGAACGCCCCGTGGCGGTGGAACGACGTCATCACCGACCTGGGGATGCGTCAGGCGGACCTGGCCCACCAGGACCAGGTCATGGTGGTCCGCACCATGGCCGACATCGACGAGGCCCATCGCTCCGGGTGGGTCGGGCTGGTGTTCGGGCTGGAGTCCGCCACGCCGATCGAGAACGAGCTCGACCGGCTCGACGTCCTGTACGGCCTGGGCCTGCGGCAGATCGGCATCGCCTATTCCGACGCCAACGCGCTCGGCGGCGGCCTGGCCGAGCGCACCGACGCCGGCCTTACCGCGTTCGGCCGCCGGGCGGTGACGCGGATGAACCAGCTGGGCCTGGCCATCGACCTGTCCCACGCGGGCGACCGCACCGCGCTGGATACCTGCGAGCACAGCCAGCGGCCCGTGTTCATCACCCACGCCGGGGCGCGGGCGGTCTGGGACATCCCACGCATGAAACCCGACGAGGTGCTGCGCGCGGTCGCCGGGACCGGGGGGGTCATCGGGATGTCGGCCGCTCCGCATACGACGCTGTCCGCCGCGCACCCGCGGCACTCGATCGAGTCCGTCATGGATCACTTCCGCTACTGCGCCGATCTGGTCGGCCTCGACCACGTCGCGTTCGGCCCGGACACGCTGTACGGCGACCACGTCGCCCTGCACCGGATATTCGCCCACCTGCTCAGCATCGGCGCCGCCCGGGGACCCCGGAACCCGCCCTTCGACCCGGTCGCCTACGTCGACGGGCTGGAGAACCCCACCGAGAACTTCGCCAACATCTGCGGCTGGCTGGTCCAGCACGACTACAACGACACCGAGATCCAGGCCGTGCTGGGCGGCAACATCTACCGGGCCCTGCGCTCCATCTGGGTCTTACGGCCCGGCGGGGGCGCGTCGCTCGAAGGCCAGGGCCTCTTCGATCAGGCTCGCGGCGGCGAGCAGGGGCAGGTCGGCGCCGCGGGGGGCGGACAGCTGGATGCCGACCGGGAGCGCGCCGTCCCACCCGCAGGGCAGGACCAGCGCCGGGTCTCCGGTGAGGTTGAACGGGGCCGTGAAGAGTCCCTCCAGTTCTCCTTCCGGGGTATCCACCGGCGGGGTGGTGGCCGGGGCGGTGAACGGGGCGGCGGGCGTGAGCAGCACGTCGGTGCCGCGGTACACCTCCGCCGCCCGCGGCAGCAGCTCATCGCGGCGGCGGAGCGCGGCCCGGTAGGCGTCCTTCGTCACGTTCCTGGCCGTCCGGAGCAGCCGGAGTGTTTCCGGCCCGTAGCGTTCGGGGTGGGTTTCGGCCTGGGCCCGGTGGACCTGCCAGGCCTCCCACAGGAAGATTTCTCCGAACGTACCGGCGATCTCGCTCAGGATGGACCCGTCCACGTCTGCCACGGGGAACGCCTCGCGCAGCCGGCCGAGCGCGGCCCGCAGGGCGGCGGCGACTGGAGGGCGGATGCCGGGGTGGTCCAGCTGCGGCCGGGCCAGGCCCAGCCGCAGCGTGGCCGGGGGGCCGGCGGGCGCCTGCCCGGTGATGTCCGGCCCGGTGATGGCCGGCCCGGTGATGGCCGGCCCGGTGATGGCCTGCCCGGTGATGGCCGCGAAGACGCGGGCGGTGGCCGCCACGTCGGCGCCGAGGATGCCCACGTGGTCCAGGGACGGCGAGAGCGGCTGCACGCCGGCGGCATCGATGGCGCCGGACGATGGCTTGAAGCCGGCGATCCCGCAGTAGTGGGCCGGGATCCGGATCGAGCCGCCGGTGTCGGTGCCCAGCGCCGCCGGGCACACGCCGGCGCCGACCAGCGCCGCCGAGCCGCCGCTCGAGCCTCCCGCGGTCCGCCCCGGATCGTAGGGGTTGCGCGCCTCGGGCACGCCCGGGTGCACCGCGCCCGCCGCGTACTCCAGCAGGGACGTGGCCGCGAAGACGTCGGCGCCCGCCTCACGCAGCGCCCGGACCACCCGAGCATCACCGGCGGCGGGGGCCGCGGCCATGTCGTGGGGGTTCCCGTTGCCGCGCGGGTGCCCGGCCATGTCGATCATGTCCTTCACCGCTATCGGAACACCGCGCAGGGGACCGTCCGGCCTGCGGGCGGGGGCGGGGAAGAGGCTGACCACCGCGTTCAGCGGCGTTCCGAGGCGGAGCGCCCGCTCATAGGCGGCCAGCAGCTCGAGGTTGGCGACCTCACAGGTCCGCTCGCCCCGCTCGATCGCGTGGATCAGCTCTCCGGTGAAGGTGGTCAGGGGGCCTTTCAGGTCGCGGAGCAGGTCGTCCACCTCGGTCTTCCGCTTGCGGACCATGAGGTCACGGTAGATGCCGCTGTGTGACTTCGCGCTCCGGCGGTTAAAGGTGACCAGGCGGGCCAGGGAGCCCTCGAGGTCGGCGGGATCGAAGCCGTCGAAGGCCTCCGGGCGCACCGGCGCCTGGGCGAGCACCTCCCGGGCGATCGCGAGCATCAGCGGCCGCCATCTCGGGTCCGCCAGGGAGTCGGCGATCGGCAGATCCGACACCGCTCCGGCGTACAGCATGGCCCCGTAGGCCTCCTTGCCCCAGAGGAAGCCCAGGATGTTGCCGGTCGGCTCCGCGTAGGGCAGCGCCGCGGCCAGCTCACGGACCCGTTCGCTGATGCCGCCACCGGGTTCCCCGACCCGGAAGGTCCCGACGTTGCCCTGCATGATCACCCCGGGCTCCAGCCAGTCCGCGCCGAAGTTCACGAAGGCGGCCAGCACCTGGCCCGGCCCGACCGCCGCGGACAGCGTTCCCGTCGTCAGGCCGTTCTGGAAGCTGACCACGTAACCGTCCGGCGCGAGACGCCCGCGGAGAAGCTCGGCCGCGGCCGCGGTGTGGTGGCTCTTGGTGGCCACCGCGGCCCGCGGCAGGGTGGCGGGGAGGCCGTCCGGCAGCACCGCTCTGGCCTGCACCGTGAAGTTCTCGACCGGACCACAAATGGACAGGCCCCGCCGGTTGATGGCCTCGACATGGGCGCGATCGGCATCGCAGAGGAGAACGTCGTGACCGTCACGGATCATGTGGGCACCGATGGTGCCGCCGATGGCACCAGCGCCGATTATCGTCAGCTGCACGAAGGCTCCTTCGGTCCGGCCCTGACCGCAGGCTACGCCCAAGAGGCCGCCGGCACTCTTGGGGCCGGACACATGGACCGCCGGGCCGGGCGGGGCGATGATGGCAGCCAGTGACGCGGAAGATCGCGAGCCCAGCGCCTTGAGGCGAGCAGGAGGCAGGTTACATGAAGACCAGGGCAGCGGTGCTCAGGGACATGGGCAAGGACTGGGAGGTCATCGAGATGGACCTCGACCCGCCCAAGGACGGCGAGGTGCTGGTCCGGTTCGTCGCGGCGGGCCTGTGTCACTCCGATGACCACCTGCGCACCGGCGACATCCCGGTCCGTTACCCGATCGTGGGCGGGCACGAAGGGGCCGGCGTCGTCGAGGAGGTCGGCGGCGGCGTCAGCCGGCTCAAGCCCGGCGACCACGTGGTCTGCTCCTTCCTGCCGACCTGCGGGCACTGCCGGTTCTGCGCCCGCGGCATGACCAACCTGTGCGATCTGGGCGCGCTGTTCTTCGACAATTGCCTGCCGGACGGGACGTTCCGGTTCCACGCCGACGGCGAGGACTTCGGCCAGATGTGCCTGCTCGGCACGTTCTCGCAACGGTCGGTGGTATCCGAGCACTCCTGCGTCAAGATCGACGACGACCTGCCGCTGGAGACGGTGGCGCTGGTCGGGTGCGGGGTGCCGACCGGGTGGGGTACCGCGGTGAACGCGGGCGGCGTGCGGCCCGGCGACACGACCGTGATCTACGGGATCGGCGGGGTCGGGATCAACGCGGTCCAGGGCGCGGCGTTCGCGGGCGCGCGCAACGTCATCGCGGTCGACCCGCTGGAGTTCAAGCGGGAGAACGCCATGGAGTTCGGGGCGACGCACACCGCGTCTTCCGCGGAAGCCGCGCAGGAACTCGTCACCGAGGTGACCCGGGGCGTCGGCGCCGACCAGGCCCTGATCACCGTGGGGGTGGTCACCGAGGAGGTCATCGCGGCGGCGTTCGCCGCGGTCCGCAAGCGCGGCACGGTGGTGATCACCGGGCTGGCCGGGCCGGGCAAGAAGACCATCCAGCTGCCCAGCTTCGAGCTGACGCTGTTCGAGAAGCGGATACAGGGCGCGCTGTTCGGCGGCGGGAACCCGTTCGACACGATCCCGCAGCTGCTCGAGCTGTACCGGGCGGGGCAGCTCAAGCTCGACGAGCTCGTCACGAACCGCTACCAGCTCGAGGAGGTCAATCAGGGCTACCGGGACATGCTGGACGGCCGCAACGTCCGCGGCCTGCTCGTCCACGACTCCTGAGCGCCGTCTCCTGAGCGCCGTCTCCTGAGCGCCGTCTCCTGAGCGCCGTCTCCTGAGCGCCGACGCCTGAGCGCCGCGCCCGGCGGC
>Ga0208324_1000266_pt1 | contig 26471 bp, 32 predicted proteins | sample Sb_taG_2_FD_187707 | JGI IMG/M metagenome (GOLD analysis project Ga0208324, IMG submission 187707) | Peat soil microbial communities from Weissenstadt, Germany - Sb_50d_5_LS metaG (SPAdes) (version 2) | ecosystem: Environmental > Terrestrial > Soil > Wetlands > Peat | place: Germany... | reverse complement strand
CGTATTTGCGCAGCCCGATGAGCCGACCGGTCATCGGCCGGGTCCTGGGTGCTTCCGCGTAGGTGGCCCGGTGGCTGCGGTGGGCCGCCTGCAGGTCGGCTGGGACCAGGCGCTCGACCATCTGGCCGAGCAGCTCGCCGTGCTCGTAGCCGAACATCTCCTCCAGCCGTCGGCTGGCCAGCGCGAGCGCGCCGTCGCCGTCGCCGTCTGCCAGCGCCACCCCATCCTGGAGGGCGTCGACTAGGCTCCATACCTCGGCCGAAGTGACGGCTGCTCGGTTCCTATCCGATGGCCGGGCTACCGATAGATTGCTTCCCCTCGGAGTGGAACAGCGCAGCAGCGCCTGGTCTCCGGCTCTCACGCTGGCCGGTCTAGGCACCAGGCCAAGCACCTCCGCTGGCGCCTTGACCGCTTGGGCTGCCTCCAGGGAAGGGTAGATGGAGACAAGTCGATCGAGGCCGTTATAGCTGAGCACCCGCCTGACGATTCGGGCTGTGACCACCAGCCGCAGATCCGTCCCGCTGATAACGGCCCGCTGGTAAGCGCGGATCACGGCCTCCCCGCCAGCATAATCACACGAGACCGTCGCGGTCATGTCCGCGATCAGCACGGCCGCGCCGCGGTTGATGACTGACAGCAGTTGCTCGCGGATCTGGCCGGCGTTCGACACGTCAATATCTTCCGGGAGCGTCACGACCGCCTGCTTGCCTGCCCACCGCACGGGGTAGATGTCCTCAGGCACGGTGGATCGCCCAAGCCTGCGCGTGGCGCAGGTGCTTGATGGTTCGCGTACCGCTGCGGCACCTTCGGTGCCGCCCGGCCATTCCTGGCCGTGCCGCCAGGCTCCCGAGACGCGATCCCCGGCACCCTTGTTCTAGCCCGGTGAAGGATGCTTTACCGCCCGCGTGGATTGAGCTTGGGGCCTGTTGAACGTCCGCAGAACGGTTGACGGCGACGGTGACGGCTTTGGCAGTTCGCCTGGCTGCCATATCGGTTTCCTCGAAGGTAGTTGATGATCGCGGTGGAGAATGCGGAACATGGTCGGGCCGAGTCAGTTCCAGACTGCCGGTGGCCGCGCCCCTGCGGCGGCCACGACAAGGACCAGAGTTCACGGGCGGACTCGATCGGCCACGAATCGGAGCGTATGACCTGCCTAGACCCTTGAAAATAGGGCACACCCTCAGATCACCGGGGCATACCCTGAGCGTAAGTCGTCCCGGCTCTCCTCCGATTGGCGGGATGTGAGAATGGCGAGATCAAGCGCGATCCGGTGTTACTGCAGTCTGATATCAATTGCCGGAAGCGCGACGACTGTCATGCCGTCCGACCGGGAGCCCTACAATGTCCGAGCCTTCCGCCGTGCTACGTGTCGCGATCGCGAGCGACAACTTCCTGACCCGAGAGGGTTTGGGCTGCCTGCTCAGCGGTGCTCGCGGCATCGAGATCGTCGCACGGGTCGACAGCCATCCGGAAACTCTGACCGCCATCCGCCAGTACCGCCCAGACGTGCTCATCGTGGGCATCCGCACCCCCCGTGTTAACGCCGAGGCGGCACTCAGCGCCGCCCAGCAGTTGCGCTCTCAGTACCCGAACATCGGCGTGGTGGTTATCGCTGAAGCCGGCGACGGGTACGCCCTTGAGCTCCTGCGCAGCGGAGCCGCCGGTGTCGGATACCTCCTTGACGACCGGGTCGGCGACCTCGAAACTCTGCTGAGCGCTATCCACGGCGCTCACGCGGGCGATACCGTTCTCGACCCCTCGATCGTGAATGCCCTGGTGCGACGCCGGCTGACTTCGGCGCTCGACGCGCTGTCAGTGCGGGAACTCAATGTTCTCGCAGAGATGGCATGCGGTTACTGCAACGATGAGATCGCCGGGCGCCTCACAGTGTCGAAGAAGGCCGTTGAGGGTCACGTCACCGGTATATTCCGCAAGCTCCGGGTACCCGACGCCAAACGCTTCGACCGCCGGGTGGCCGCAGTCCTGACCTACCTGCAGGCAAGCGGCGAACTGGCCAGCCAGGAACCATTCCCCTGAACCGCGCCGTGGACGATCAGCCCGCTAGGCAGCGCCCGCCTCGACTGACGAGAGCCGTCCCAGTTCGCAGCAAAGCTGGCTTCGGGCCGTCCACCTCGGCTATGTGCCCTCTGACCCGGTCCTGCCCGGCCACGACAGGACGCCCGCCCCGCCCGAGTTGCCTGGGTTGATGGCGGCGTCGGTCTGGATCGCGATCTGCAGCGTCTCACTGGTCTGGTCAGCACGACAACACCCGCCGTGCCGCGGCCGGCCTCCCACCCAGGACCCGCCGCCGGCGACACAAGACCCTCACCGACCTGGCCACCGCAGGCACCCCGCCATGACACACCCGGCCAACCCCGCACCGTTAGCAGATCACCACATCACAGGCACACCAGACCAGCCGACCCTGCCCGAACAGCCCGCCAGGCACACCCAGGCGCGAAAATCCGCCCACGGTGGCCACCTGCATGAAATGTCAGACCCAAACCACCTACGTGAAGATAAATCCAGGTCAAACGTGATGCGATGAGCGGGCCTCCGCTCCTGGCGGATGCTGGAAGTTGCGAAGCATCCGTCTCCACCAGGCAAGGGAGGCCCACGATGACGGAAGCATATGACGGCCGGCAGGTCGTCGGAATGGACCTGCACCGGCGGCGCAGCGTGCTGGTGCGGATGACCGGGGACGGGCGGAAGCTGGAAACCGCCCGGATCGAGAACTCCCCGGCCGCGCTGCGGGCAGTGATCGCCCGGGCGGGGAAGAACCCGCAGGTGGTGGTCGAGGCCACGTACGGGTGGTACTGGGCCGTGGACGTGCTGGAGGCCGCCGGGGCCGAGGTGCACCTGGCGCATCCGCTGGGGGTCAAGGCGTTCAGCTACCGGCGGGTCAAGAACGAGCGGGACTGCGCGGACCTGGCGGACCTGCTGCGGATGGGCCGGCCCGAGTCGATTATGACGTCGTCAAGGACCTGCATGGGCCGGCGCGGTCGGGACCTATGACGCGTCAGTGGTCACTAAGGACGATGCGGGCAAGGTGCGCGTGAGCAAGGATGAGATGGCCACCCGGCACGGGGCGTGGGGCGGCGCGGCTGTCGGCGCCCTCGTCGGCATCTTGTTCCCGCCCGCGATCATCGCCTCGGCCGCGGTGGGCGCAGCGGTGGACAGGGTGAGCGGCCATCTGTGGCGTGGCATGTCCCGGGCCGATGTCAAGGAGTTCGGGGACCTCATCGACGCCGGGCAGGCGGCCCTGGTCATCGTCGGATCGTCGGGGAGAGCAAGCTGGAGCAGGCGGTGGACAAGGCCGGGCTGAAAGCAGAGAAGCACGTCGCCAAGGAACTGGACGTGAGCCCGAAGGACATCGACAAGGCCGTCAGCCCCGATGTCCTGTCCAACCGAAAGCTGCGAGGAGCGGGGCCGCTGACATGGGCTTCGCAATGTAGCTCCGGACATGGGGACAGGGTGCTGTCCAGAGTTAACTTGCGAATTCGGCGACCGACAGTAGGCCGACGGCAAGGCCGCCTCCGATGCCGACGACATCACGCCCACCCCTACGCAACAGTAAGAACTCTGTCACCACGGGCTTTTTGGAGTGGGCTTGCGGTTCCTTGCCAGTCGCGACCGGGACGGGCGTTCCCGGGGCCCGCGCCGCTGTCACTGCGCCCCGTCAACGCGTCGCGCAGCTCGCGTCCAGGACGTCGGCAACCGACGTCCGCAGCAAGAACTCCGCCAGCTCCTTCGGGGCGTGGCGGAGCAGCTCGGCGAGCAGGTCCGCCACGATCGGGGTCCGCCCGGAGAACTCGGGCACTGCGGCCGAGACGTCGGTGCGATCCTTGAGCCCCGGAGGCGGCCAGCCGCAGGCCGGCTACCCAGCCCTCGGTGTGACGCCACAGCTCCTCGAGCTCACTCGTAGACAGGCGATGCTCGCCGAGCGCGGTGAACAGCTCGATGGTCTCGGGCAGCGTCAGCGCCAGATCACGCTGGCGGAGCTCGGCGAGCCAGCCCCGGCCCCGCCATAGCCGCGCCTTCCTTCATCCGCGGGGCAGCGTCATCGCCGTTACCTGCCACTATTGCTGGCCGTGGTGCACCCGATTCCAAGGGCCGAAGCGGTTTCTACCTAGGTGAATCTGCCTCGCAGGTGATGCCGTGGCCCGATCGCCTTTGTATGTTCGGCTTGGGTGAGAACGGCATAGGCCCGCCGCGATCTTGTTGTCGGAGTGGCTGATGAAACCTTCGGGCGAGCAGGGCTAGACGATGACCCCGGATGCTGTGAGTCTGGATCAGGCCAGGCTCTTTGGGGATGAGACGATCGCGACGCCGTTCGGAGTGGTGCAGCTGGAGCACAGCTTCCCGGCCGATGAGTCCTCGGTATTGCTGTTCGATCTGACGCCTGCGCAGGCGTACTTCTGGTCGCTGCCGCTGGTGGGTTTCGCGATCTTCCGGGATGAGCAGGCCCGCGTCTACGAGGCCGCCCGGTTCGGGGACTTCGTCGTGTTCGACTCGCTGCGGGAGAAGCGGGGGATCGTGACCGCGAATCTGACCACGCCCTACAGCGCGACCCCGCCCAGGGGGATGGCCTACTGGCAGGTCCTTGCGGAGATACTGGGCGAGGAGCCTGTGCGCGAGGTGGACAAGATCATGATGGCGATGCTCGAACCGCTCGGAATCGTCAAGGGCGAGCCCTTCACGCCCGACGCGCGGCAGACCCGCATCTTGACGGAAGCCGCAGCGCTCGGCGAGCTAACGATGCGCAACAACCAGGTCAACCCGCGCTACATGAGCCCGTACTGGACGGGCACGAGCTGGCTCAAGAGCTTTGACTTCGACACCACCCAGGAGACCGACGTCAAGCTGCAGCTGGACGAGCGCTCCACATGGGTTCTACGACGCGGTGACGAGCTCCAAGGGCATGGTCCACCCCGAGCCCGGTTCCGGCCAGGTCTACATGACCACCAAGCGCGACAGCGACGGGCGGCTTCTTCGCGCGGACAAGACCTACAAGCTGCACGTTCCGGCCACATTCGAGGCCACTGAACCTTGGTGTCGTCGGGGGGAGACTGAGAGGGAAGGCAAGGCACTGTGGGTTCGTGTCGGAGCCGAGAACCGGGGCCGCGGCCCAGCCATGGGCTGCGTTTGGCGCCTGATCAGCGTGGCTACGGACGGTCAACTCCCGCCGGACGTCGATCCAGTGCAGTTGCGCTGGGCCGGTGTTCCGCGTTCCCACGCGTTCGACCCGATGCACGTGCGTCGTGACCAGCACGAGTACCTCAACGTGCTCTGTCTGCTTGATGGGTCGTGCTGGCGGCTGGTCACTAAATCGCCACGGAGTCTCCGCAGCTCAAGCATTCAGTGGGAGTGCAGCAACGAATTCATGGTTTCGCCGGTGATGCCGTGCTCACGGCACACCCGCCCGAACAGGACCTCCGCAGGCCGGGGTTTGGTGAACCGGCCGGTGAACTGCTTGCCGTTGTCGGTCAGCATCTCCGCCGGGACCTCGTACTGTCTCATGGCGGCTGTGAACGCGTCGGCCACCTGCGGGTGCCGAATACCGGGGGCCGGTTGTGTTACTTTTGTGTGTTGATCTTGGTCCGCGCGGGCGCTGACTGCGCCATAAGGGGGGCCTCTCTTCCTGCGTTTATGCAGGTGCGAGGCTGACAACTGGGCTCCCGCGATAGGACTCGAACCTATAACCTGCCGGTTAACAGAAGGCCTGTCCCGGCCGGGAGCGCCCGGGGCTGTCAGCAGCGTCACCCTGTCCTGCCTGCATAAAGGCGTTCCAGGGTTAACGAGTTCATGCTAGCAGCCGTGCCGCCGAGTGCCGGGTAATGCCGTTTCGTACGTGGGGTTTTTGTGGGGGGCCGCCGACCGCGGACGCGGACTTGTGGGGGTTCTTGGGGACGCCCGCGGGCTGAAGGGCGCCCCGGCGGACCGGGCATGCGGCCTGCCGCCAGGAACGCGCCGGTCCCGGCCGAATGGCGGTTCCCTGCTGCAACGCGGCGCACCGGCGGACCCGTCGGTGCCGGACCACGCGAACGCTTTCGAAGCACCACCGTGCGCACCCGGCGCGGCCCTCCATCACCACAGCGCCCCGGCCCGGCGGCCCAGCGCCGATAGGACTACGCACAGCAACGAGAAACGCCTGCTCAGCATTTCAAAATCGCACTCTCACTGCCGATTTGGCACGCCGCGTGCCGCCCCAGCAGGAGTCTGCTGTGATGCGCAGATCAAACATTCTGGATGGTCACGGGTTCTCGGTCTCGAGCGTCAACTACGGCCTGGCCGGCAAGGACGCCCAGGATGCCCTGCGCGGGGCCTGCCCGATCGTGGCCAGCTTCGGGGGCAGGGACCGGTTATTGCGCACGGCGCCGCAGCGGCTCGGCCGGGCGCTGGAGGCGCTCAGGATTGACCATGACATCAAGGTGTGCCCGGACGCCGGGTACGCCCTTCCTGCACCAGGCCGGGGGTGAGCCGGGCAAAGTCGCTGGCTTCCTGGCGCGGATCACCCACGCTGGGTATCACGAGCCGTCCGCGCACGATGCCCGCCGCAGGATCGTCGTGTTCTTCGACGCGCACCTGAAAACGTGAGCAGGCGCTGGCCGTCCCGGATAGGTCCACTTGCGGGTGATGAGACGACGGTGTCAGGCCAGCAAGGTGGCCGGCGTGACCAACCGTCACCGCGTAGCGCGGCTGGCAGCAGCCGGGCCAGTGCCGCCAGGACGGCCCGGTCCGCCCAGTGCGGCTCTGGCGGGCGACCTGGCGCCGCAGCACCATGACCTCATGACGCAGCACCATGATCTCCGCATCCTTGGACGCCTGGCTGCGGCCCAGCAGGACCGGCCAGCCAAAGACTCGGATCATCGTCAAGTACAAGAGACGGACAGGCACAAGCCGCGATCTTGCCGTAGCCCGCCGACCCCGCCAAACCGCAGCCCGCAGCACTTGCGCCGAGTTCTGAAGCGGTACACGCTATCGATTACCTGATGCGCTGGGCCGACGAGGAGGTGAGCCTCGACTGGCTGGCCGAGCGGCTGCGCGCGTTCGTAGACGCCTCTCCCGAGGACGGGGCGGCGATCGGCCGGCTCGCGAGCTGGCTCGCCCGGCTGGACGACGAGGAGTAGCGTGGCCCGCCCGGCCGGTTACCGCACCCTGCGGCTATAGCATCTTCCGGCTACGGGAGCTTCGGGCTATAGCACCTTGGAGAGGAACTGCCGGGTCCGCTCGTGCTGCGGGTTGGCGACCATTTGCCGGGGCTCCCCTGACTCGAGAATGACGCCGTCGGCCATGAACAGGAGCGCGTCGCCCACCTCCCGGGCGAACCCGATCTCGTGGGTCACCACGATCATCGTCATGCCCGACTCCGCCAGCTGCCGCATCACGCCAAGCACGTCGCCGACCAGTTCCGGGTCCAGCGCCGAGGTCGGCTCGTCGAACAGCATGAGCTTGGGCTCCATCGCCAGCGCCCGGGCGATGGCCACCCGCTGCTGCTGGCCGCCGGACAGCTGTGCCGGATAGGCCCCCAGCTTATCGCCGAGTCCCACCCGTTGCAGCAGCGCCGTGCCCCGGTCCCGGGCAGCCGGTTTGCTCTCGCCCTTCACCTGCACCGGCCCGACCATGACATTCTCCAGTGCCGTCATGTGCGGGAAAAGGTTGAAGTGCTGGGATACCATCCCGATCTCGGAGCGCTTGCGGGCGACCTCGCGTTCCTGCAGCTCGTACAGCTTGTTGCCGCGCTGGCGGTACCCGACCAGCTCCCCATCGACCCACAGGCGGCCGGCGTCGATCTTCTCCAGATGATTGATGCAGCGCAGGAAGGTGGACTTCCCGCCGCCGGACGGGCCGATGATCACCACTACCTCGCGGGGACGGACCTCCAGGTCCACGCCCTTCAGGACCTGGAGGCGGCCGAAGGACTTGCCGACGGCCTCGGCCTTGACCATGAAGTTGGTAGCTTCTGCGCTGCTCATCGGGCCTTGGAGATCGGGCCGAGTGGCTGGGTGGCCTCCCGGGCATGGATGGTCGTCAAGGTGCGCCCGAAGAGCGCCCTGAGCCGCTGCAGGGGTGTGGGCGGCAATGTCCGGGCGGCACCCCGCGCATAGTACCTCTCGATGTAGTACTGCCCGAATGTCAGCACAGAAGTCATGGCCAGATACCAGATGCTCGCGATCAGCAGCCATGGGATGATCAGGAAGTTGACGGCGTACACCTGGGTGACCACGTAGGTCAGCTCGGGGTAGGCGATGGTGGCGCCCACTAGCGAGGTCGTCTTCAGCATTCCGATGGTCTCGTTCCCGGTCGGCGGGACGATGACCCGCATCGCCTGTGGCAGGATGATCAGCCGCATGGTCTTGAGCCGGGTCATTCCGAGCGAGGCAGCCGCCTCCGACTGGCCCTCGCCGACCGACAGGATCCCGGCCCGGACGATTTCTGCCATGTAGGCGCCCTCGTTCAGGCCCAGCCCGAGCACGGCAGCCACCAGCGGCGGGACCAGGTTGGTGGTCGTGGTCTGGAAAAGGACGACCCCGCTGAGCGGGATCTGGACAGCGACGTGGGGCCCCGTGAGCGCGGCGATGCTGCCCCAGAAGAGCAACTGGACGAACACGGGCGTGCCACGGAAGAACCAGATGTAGGCCCAGGCCGCCCCGGAGACGATGGGCACCGGCGACAGCCGCATCACCGCCAGGATGGTGCCGAGGACCACGCCGACGACCATGGACAGGAACGTGAGCCAGAGCGTGTTGAGCACGCCCTTGAGGACGAACCCGTCGAACAGGTTGCGGGTGACCTCACCCCAGTCGAGGTTGGGGTTCGTGGCGGCCGCGTGGATCAGGGCAACCACCAGGTACAGAACGAAGATGGTGGCGACCCACCGCCCGGGGTGCCGGGCCGGGATCGCCTTGATCTGCGTCCCGGCCAGGCTCTCTTGCTGCTCCCCGCTCCGCGGAGCGCCGGAATCGGTTGTCATCTCGTGCCTAGAAAACCGCCTGGTTGATGGTGGCCGTGGTGATGGCGCCCGACTGCAGGCCCCACTTGGCCATGATCTTCTGGTAGACGCCGGTGGCGATCAGCTTGTTGACCGCGTCCATGATCGGCTTGGCCATGCCGCTGTTCTTGGGGATGGCGATGCCGTAGGGCGCGACACCGTAGGCGCCTTCCAGCTTGAACTTGCCGTTCGCGAGCTTGACCTGGTAAGCGGCGACGGGGGTGTCAGCCATCATGACCTGCGCCCGGCCTGCCGTCAGCGTCAGATTGGCCTGGGTCTGGGTGGGATATGCCAGCACGGTGACCGCCTTCTTGCCCGCCGCGGTGCACTTCTGGCTCTGCCCGGAGGCGTCCGACTGCTCGGTCGTCCCGGACTCGACCGCCACCGTCATGCCGCAGATCTGGTCCAGGCTGGTCAGGTTCAGCGAACTGCCCGAGAGTACTACGAACGAGGTGCCGGCCTTGAAGTAGTCGACGAAGTCGACGGTTTGCTCGCGTGACTTCTCATCCGTGAAGGATGACATCCCCAGGTCGTACTGGCCGGACTTGAGGCCGAGCAGGATCTTGTTGAAGGTCACATTCTGGAAGTTGAACTTGATCCCCAGGACCGTTCCGATCGCGTGTCCCAGATCGGGATCCATCCCGATGATCGTCGTCGTACCCGGAGCGACCGACTCCATCGGTGGATAGGTCGCGTCGCTGGCCACAGTCACGCTGCCGGCGGACGCGATCGACTGCGGCACTTCCGCCGCAAGGGCCGCATCCTTGGCGGCCCCGAACGGCCCGGCGGCGGCCGCCGACGAGGCCGAGGCCGAGGGCGCCGTGGTCGATGAACTCGACCCACAGGCGCTGGCCAGCAACGCGACAGCTATCAAGGCGGCCGGAGCCAGGCGCACCCGCCAGCCCCAGCCAGAGCGTCTGTTGCCCATATCTGTCTCCCTCCAAGGAAGTTCTCTGCGGGCAATGGTGGCTATTGCGGCGGCCGCGTATCCTGCGTAGTCCAGCGACCGGCCGCCGGGCCCCCGGGTGCATCGCTTGCAAGACCTAGCCGAAGGAGCCGGCTCAAGGCCGGAACATGCGCCAATGTCATGGCATCCCCTTCCGGGTCCCTTCTCGCAACCTGCACCTCTCATCTGAGATGCGGAAGGGCCGAAAGTCACACCAGCGAGAGCCAGTAATCATGGACTCTGAACGGGGATGGACACGCCGGGCACCGGCACCGACGCCGCCACCTGCCGATGCGAATGCGATCGCGAACCTGCTGCCAACCCGCTTGCCCGGCGGCCCCGGAGTGCCTGGTCCAGCCGCCCGACGACGAACGCCCCGGAGGTCACCCATGCAGGCTCGGGACGCCCCGTGGAACAGATCGTTCCTTCCCGAACGCCTACGATGGTCGGGTTCTACAGTGGCCATCCCGTCCAGATCGATGCCTCTGTAACGAAACTTGGGGACCCCAGCCAGGCGCGCGGCAAAGCGTCGGGATGGCCGGCTGAACGTCCTGAGCTACCTCACCGCATACCTCGACGCCTGCGGCCGCAACGGCGGGAAACCGCTGTCAGGTCCGGACCTTGAATGCTTCCTGCCCTGGAACGGCCTCCTTCCCGGAAGGGAGGACGGCGGTGGCTGGCATCAGTCCCGGTGACCCGCCGGGCGGTCGCTCCGCGCGTCGGCGCAGGCGCCGGGCACTCATCGCTGCCGCGGCCGCGCTGGCCGTCGTGTTCGCCGTGGTCATGACCGGCTGCGGCAGCCGAGGCTCCCCGGACACCCAGGCGTCGCCGGCACCCGCCTCGACGTCGCCGACGCCCTCGCCGACGGGCCCGGCCGCCAGGCTGCACGAGCTCATCGACCAGGAGCTGAGAGCCTGGGCGGCAGCCCTGCCCAAGGGTCCGGTGCCCGACGTCCCGACCCTGACCGGGCGGCAGGGCCCCTTCCTGCTCGTCGACCGCGGGCACCGGGTCCCGGTGCCCGCCGACGCCGGCCAGCTGTACGTCTGGTGGCGCACTCCATATGGCCTCGTCACGCCGTTGCTGGCGGCGGGGGTCGGCTACAGCGACGATTACTGGGGCTCGTATATCGAGCTGCTGAGGCCGGACGGCCGCCTGGTTCAGATCGGGCACGGCTTGATGGGCGGCGTCGCCACCGATCCCACGGGACGGTATGTCGCCTGGCTGCAGGCCCTCCCAAGGAGAGTCCGAACACGGTCCACGTCGTGGACCTGGCGGCCATGCGCGAGGTGACCCGCTTCGACGAGCCTGCCTTCTCCAGCCTGCGCGGCTGCGGCACGCCACCGCTCGTTGTGCTGTCGCCGGACGGGACCTGGATGATGGTGGACGGCGTCGCCGTCGACGTCGCCACCTTGACCCGGCACGCCGCCCTCGTGCCGGCCGGCACCCACGAGCCGGACCCCATCATGTTCCCCCTCGGCGCGAAGCAGCTGCTGGTGAAGGTGTACGACAGCAACTACCACACGATCGCCGCCGCGGCGTGCGACCTGCCCGCCGGGCGCTGCCAGAAGGTCCCGGTACCGTTCTTTGGCCCGATCTGGTGACGCGACCGGGCCCTGCACCCACCGCTGACACCGGGCGGCTGCGCCCGGCGGGCCAGGCCGCGGGTGTTGCTGCGGGTGCTGGCGAGTCCGCGATCGAGGATGCTGGCGAAACCTGGCTGCACGCCAACTACCGTCTGACCGGAATGACCGCTATACGACATGCCATGTGACATGCCGGCTGTCAAACGACATCCTGGCTGTCACGGGATACGGCTATTGCCATGCCCGCTCACAGGACTTCCGAATACTTACCCCTCCACTGGGGTTTTGGCAGCTATCGGGTTCGGTAGGGCGGGTCTGGGCGCGGCACGGCTCCGTCACGACGCCAAGCGGAAGGTTCAGTTGCGGCGACGGCCGGAGCGCCAGACGTGCGATTAACTACGGTATCGAGTACTGCCTGGCCCAGAACCATGACTTGGGCCATTTGCGGGGTGGCAGGTGACATAGGACCCTGCCCAACCGTCGTCACGGGGGGAATCCTGTAGCGGCCTTGCAGGAGATGATCACTTCTTACTGGGATGATCCCCGCACAAGCGCTCGGTACGGAGAACAAAGTGGTGGCTGATATCCGGAGCTGTGAGCAGTGCGGCACCGTGTTCGTGCCGCGCCGCGAGCACGCCCGGTTCTGCTCCGCCCGCTGCCGGGTCGCATGGAACCGCGAGCATATGGGCGATCTGGAGGCCGGGGAGAGCGCGCTCTCGTGGTCTATCACCGCGATGAGCGACACGATGGAACGGCTTCCCAGGGTCGGGGTATGGGACCGGCCGCGAGCGTTCGCGGTGATCGGTGAGGCGGTGTGGTGGGTCACCATCGTCGACGCCACGCTGGTCCGCTACCACCCGCAGGCCTACGACGGCGTACTGGCAGGCCAGGCCCCGGCGCAACGCCAGCTGACCGAGGGAACCTTGACGGGGCTGCGTTTTGTCCGGAACCGGATCGGCGAGGAAGCCGATCTCGCTGAGTTCATCGAGCCCGGCGAGCCCGGCGAGCCCGGGCCGGGCGCTGGCGAAGGGCGCATCACGGAGTGGGTGTGGAAGCCAGTACCGGAACCGGCACTCGCGTCGCCCTCACCGCGCGGGCAGGCGTGGGAGATGACGCGGTATCGAGCCTACCAGGCTCACCTGGCGGGCCACACCCTCGGACAGGTCTTCGGCCGGGCCACCATGTTCCTCAAGCAGGCCGCCGCGAATGCGCACTCCATCACAGATTGTCCAAGCGCCCATGCGGCACGTTGAAAAGTGCATGGGAGGAGTGAGGCAAATGCCACCGGGCGAGTTTGAAGACAGGCAGCAGGTCAAACGTGAACAGGAAATGATCCACGCGCGGAGAAAAGTCAAGGTGTACGCGGTCCTTATGGCCCTCTTGTGGGCTGCCGCCATCCCGATAAACGTGATCGTCGCACGCCAGAACCCTTGGGCAGTCTTCGTCATAGCTGGTACCGGAGCGGCGCTACTTATCTACTGGCTCAGGTATCGCAAGGCTGTCCGGGAATTGCGTCGTTACCAGCATAATACCGGAAGCGCGACCGCGTCCCGGTTAATTTCGAAGACCCGGTTATCATCATGTATCGTAGCTGTACATATAATCGGCGCTGCATGCACAGTGCCGGTTATCATGTGTTTCGACTTCTGAGGGAAGAATTGGTTACGATTTAGCAAGATTAATGAAATTGGATAAGTAATTATGAAAGTTTTGACAGTCGATAATGTGGCCGAGATCGTGAAGCGCCATGGTTTTCACGAATACATTGAAGACCTGATGAAAACGCTAGAAAGGGATTTTGGCCGGTGGCAAGAGTTTAACAAGATGCCGCGGCCGACTATGCATGTGCAGGACGGTGTGCTGGAGCTTATGCCCATCTGTGATGATGAGTACTACAGCTTCAAATACGTCAACTGCCATCCCAAGAATCCGGCTAGTGGGCTGATGACGGTGGTGGCGACCGGCCAGCTGTCTACTGTGGATACCGGTTACCCTATTTTGTTCAGCGAGCTGACATTGCTGACGGCTATGCGGACGGCGGCCACCTCGGCGTTGGCCACCCGGTTGATGGCGCGGCCGGACTCGCGGGTATTGACAATGATAGGCACAGGCGCACAGAGCGAGTTCCAGGTGCAGGCGACGCAGATTGTACGTGGCATCACCGAGGTGCGCTACTTCGATGCCGACCCCAAAGCCATGGACAAGTTTGAGCGCAATATGAAAGGAATTACCCTGAAGTTGATACGCTGTCAAGACGCGGAAGAGGCGGTGAAGGGAGCCGATATCATCACGGTCTGTACGGCTTGCAAGGCCCATGTGGATGTTATTAAGGACGCCTGGGTGCGTCCCGGTATGCATATCAATGCCTTGGGAGGGGATACTGTGGGCAAGACTGAGCTGGAGGTTTCGATCATTCCGCGATGCCGGGTGGTGGTGGAATACTTTGACCAATCTTTCGTGGAGGGCGAAATCCAGCGTTTCAGTGTGGATGAGGTCCGGAAGCTGGTTTTGTGCGAGCTGGAGAAACTGGTGACCGGAGAGAAGCCGGGCCGGGAGACCGTTGACGAAATCACCTTGTTTGACTCGGTAGGCATTGGGCTCGAGGACTACTCTGCCCTGAGGCTGACATATGATTTGGCGGAGCGTTACGGCATCGGCGAGGAGCAGGATTTCATGCCGGCGCCGGAGGATCCGAAAGACCTATTCTCGGTGATTAAAGGCTAAATAATGTGAAGGGCCCGCCTTATGGCGGGCCCGTTCCCGCTGTCAGTTGGCCGAGAGCGAATTGTTCGTCACGGGCGACGTTTGCGGGCTGGTTGTTGGTGGTGAGGATCTGGAAGCTGAATTTGATTCGGACCAGGGGCGCGGTTGGCATGACCCACCTGTTGGTATCGTAGATGAACTTGTAGAATGGCGTGGGGTCCATTTGGCCGGAACTCACGTTGTGGTTGACCGGGACGAACGCGATGTAAGCTGTACAGCTCCTGTCCGCTGCGGCGTGGGTGGCGGAGACGGTCGTAGCGGCGCGTTCGGGCGTCGGCGCTATGGGTGATGCTGGGCGCGGCAACGTTGCCTGTGCCGAGAATCTCATCCGCCCGGGTAGGGCAGCTATTCGGTTTCGGCGGAGGCCGCATGAGCTGGTTGCCCTCCCGAGGTCCGCTCGCTGCGGCATGATGATCGGCTGTGCTGCTTCGACTGGCCTATCTGAGTGTGACGAACGTGTTCGCGTTACTGCGGCTTCTTCCGATGAGCGACCGGGACAAGGACATGGAGATCTTGGCGCTACGTCACCAGATCGCGGTGCTGGAGCGGCAGCTGGGTACGACCCGGCCGCGGTTCTGCCCCAGCGACAGGGCGTTCCTGGCCGCCCTGCTGCACCGGCTCCCACGGGACATGCTTGGCCGGTTCCGGCTGCTGATCCGGCCGGAGACGGTGCTGCACTGGCATCGGGACCTGCTGGCGCGCCGCCATGCGGCCCGGTCCCGCCCCAAGCGCCCGGGCCGCCCGCGCACCGTCCGCCACCGCGCAGCCGCCGAGCCCACCTGAACATGCCCAGAAACAGGCGGTGATGAACGGTTTTGCATGATTCCCCCAAGTGCCAGCTCGATCGCCCCCAGTCCAGGCTTGCCCGCCGCTGCCGCGGTGTCAAACCAGCACAGTGGGCAGTGCCACACACACTCCTCGCGGCAAAGCAGTGCGTGTGGATCACGGCTTGAGACTGGTCCGGTCAGGCTGAGGACCACAGGTGCTTAAGTGGCATTGGGTATAGACCCGCAGCTACCGCAGCCAGTCCTTGTCATTCTCGTCAGCATGCTTGATCAACGGCAGGGCCGTCACCTGCTCGTGCTGGAGTAGATCCGCCGTTCTGAGCTGAACGGATTCGGTCTGGCTCCCTGCGGCAAAGACCACCGTTTCGTGCTGGAGCACCTCCTGATCGACGTAGAGCGGTGCACCCAGCAGCGAGCCAAGCGGCGGCAGGGCGCCCAGCTCGAAGTCTGGAAAGTCCCGTCGCAGCTCCTCTTCGGTCGCAAGCCGAACATGACGATCGCCCACCGCTGCCTGGACCAGATGCATGTCGAGGCGACCGGTTGCCGGGACCGCCATCAGGGCATAGCCGCCCGCGACGCGCATCGCGACCGTCTTGACAACCTCGCTGGCATCGATGCCGAGCGCCCTCGCCTCGGCGATCGAGGTGTAGGCCTGCTGGTGCGCGATGGGCGCGAACGGGACGCCGTGGGTTTCGAGATGCTCCGTTACCTGCGTCATCACTCCACCCCTCGTTTCGCCAGGGAACCGAGCGCCCAGATCACCACCAGGAACGCGTTGACCAGTATGTCAATGAGGAGGTGACCGCGAAAGTCACGCCGCTTCCTGAGTTGCTGCACCGCTTTGTCGCGAGGTGCCTGCTCACGTGTGTCAGTTGCCATGGCAGACCATCTCCCTTGCGAGTCAGGATCCGTCGCCGCCTTCGGCGGCGCCAGAGCCCTATGACCCCGCTCCAAGGACCTTCGGCCTTGCGCCTGCGAGCGCGGAGCCGCGACGAGCGGCGGTGTCCATCCGGTAGGCATACCGGATGGCCGCCGGGCTCGCGTTCTTCGCCGGATAAGCGATAGTCCGGGCGAGATCAGGTTCGGGGCTGATCAGGCGGCCGGGGCGGCTTGCCGGGTTTCCGTGGCGGGTCGGTCGAAGTCGCGGCCGAGCTGGTAGGCCTGCTGGAAGTATTGTTTCACCAGGTCCGGCGTGGCGGATGTCGCCGCGTAGAAGTAGACGTGCTCGACGTCCTGAATGCCGGGGAAGCGGAAGGCCCAGTCGTCGGTGACCTTTCCGATGGTCGCGGATGCCGTCGTCGTAGGCATTCTTGTCGAAGATCGTCGAGGTCATGATCAGGGCCCGCTTATGGTGCAGCAGCGGTATCCGGCCGTTGATGTCGCCGTGCCAGCCTGCGGAGGTCAGCCCGAACGCGAAGTCCAGGGTCCACACCCGGTCGATCCAACCCTTGAGGATCGCCGGGAAGGCGCAGAAGTGGATCGGCGCGATGAACGCCAGCCCGTCGGCCCGGGCCACCTTTTCCTGCTGGGCCAGCACGTCCTTGGGCATGTGGTCGCGGATCAGCGCCGCGATGCCGGCTTGGGACTTGCCGCGCAGCGCCCTGGCCGCCAGCCGCCGCTGCAGCGGTCCGCGGCAGGAGTCCATCACCTGCGCCCGCAGGTCCATCAGCTCCAGGACGTCACCGGGGACGTCGTCGGCAATGTATGTTGTCGCTGCCAATCAGAAGGGACGGATGCTCGGGTCCGCGTGTGGTGGTGTTACTGGAGCCGCGGATGCGGATATTGTGCTGCGCGGTGCTGAAAGGACAGGATGTTCGGGTTCTGGATGATGCCAGCGCGAATCTCGATGGCCCGCCTGATGGTCTGATCGGAGTCCCACACGCCAGGGCCGCCAAGCACGGTCCCCAGGTGTGGCAGCAAGGCTTGACTGATCTCCCAGGTGGCGGAGTTCCACAGCAGCGACGGGCTGTGGTCCACGGCGTAGTAATGGATATTGCTGCCCACGGTGAACATGGGGTCCGCAAACGATGTGGGCCGTGCCCAGCTGAAGCCCATCCCCGCGTCGCACGACACGTCGACGATGAGCGTGCCGGGTGAGAACGCGGCCAGGTCATCATCGGTGACGAACATCAGTGGCGCGTCGGTGTGCTGGAGCACGCAGTTGACCACGATGTCGAACCCGGCAAGGTAGGCGGCCAGCGGCACCTGGGCGCTTTCCCCCAGCGTGTGGCACCGGGTAGGGTTACCGGCGTCGCGTTCGAAATGCACCATGCGGGCCGAGTGGATGGGTGCGGCAACGGCGGTCACCTCCCGGTGGGTGAGAACGTGCACGATATTCACGCCGTAGGCGTTCAAAGCGGTCACCGCGCCCCGGCCGGTCGCACCGAAACTGATGACAGCTGCGCGAAGCGGCCGCCCGTACTCACCGGTGATCCCCAGCAGCTGCATGGCATGCAGCACCGAGCAGTAGCCGGCCAGTTCGTTGTTCTCATGGAAAACGTGCAGGCTAAACGAGCCGTCGCTGTGCCAGTAGTTCATCGCCTCAAACGCGATCAGGGTCAGCTGGCGGTCGACGCCCAGCTGAGTGATGTCCTCGTTTTGGATGCAATGGGCCCAGCCCCACAGAATCTGGCCCTCGCGCATCTGCGCAAGGTCTTGAGGCAGTGGCTTGGGAAGCAAAATGACATCGCAGTCCACCAGCAGCTGCTCACGGCTGCGGAAGCCAGCAACGTAGCTCGCCAGCTGCCCGTCCGGCACGCCGAAGCGCTCACCGTAGCCGCGCTCAAGGTAGATGCACCGCCGTAGGCCGGCCTCGATCCGCTCGACATGCAGCGGGTGGATCGGCAGCCGTTGCTCATTCTCCTTTCGCGACCGTGCGATCACCCCGAGACTGAGCTGATCCACACGCACTCCCCTACCGGTTCCTTAGCGCTTCCTTTAGCTTGTAATTTAACCCTTCTGCCTTTGGGTTTTCTTCTCGGGCTGGTCTCACTTGACGGTTGCCCACCTCATGGCGGGCGGTCGGCCGGCGGTTCGTCGAGCCTGGCGGGCGGCCGGGCCCTGGTTTGCCGGGTTTCGGCGCGCCAGCCAGATCAGGCAGGGCCTGGCGGATGTTGCGGAACCCGCGGCGGACCCGGGGGTCAGCCGACCCGGCGGGCCGGGCCGCTGCCAGGGCAGGCCGGTCTTGAGCAGATACCCGCCCACCCAGCGGCAGAAGCGGACGACTTTGGATGCCGTGGCACTCTGAGTTGGCGTGAAGAACTCGTCAGCGCGGCCCCCTCTGGGTGGCCGGGAGCGAAGCGCAGCCGCACGCGCCGTGCCCGCACGAACTGACCACGTTGGCCAGCGACTAAATTAGCAGGCTCATCCCGACCGGGTCAGTTGTCTGCGCGGCTTGCGGTCTGGTCCGGGCCCCTGCCGCGGAACCCGAAGGAGTTCGGCCTTGGAGGCGGCCCGCGTAGCCGCCGTGCTGGCCGCCCACTTGGCGCAGAGCCGGTTCACCACGGGGCGGACTGCGGCAAAGAGGTGCTTGGCCTCTTGGGCGGAGCCGCCGACCGCGGTCATGCCGAACCTGCCGTCGATGGCGATGCCGGACAGCATGTGGAGCACCACACCGGTCCCGGTTTGACGGTCGAACTCCAGGCCGGCGGAGCGTACGCCATCGATGACCTGACCCGGGGGCAGCCCGGTCCACCGCGGGTCCCCAACGTGGTCCGTGGCGCAGTAGTACCTCGCCGATCCATCGGGAAGTCTCCATCGCCCGTACGCGTCGTAGCTGCCCGGCAGCAGACTGGACAGTACGACGATGGGCGGGGTGGTGCCGCCCCTTCGCAGATTCACCTCGAGGGCGTAGAGCCGCCACTGCTGACCGTGGTCCCGGGCTGCCACAAAGTCGATGCTCAGCATCCCTATCACCTGGCGCTCGGCAAGAAGTCGCCCGACACGCTGGCCGTACGTGGCCAGCCGCATGGCGTAGTCCCGTCTGGCCGGGAAACGGCAGCCCTGGTAGACCTGTCCGTTGTCCCCGCCCAGGATCTGCTCGTGAGTTGCGAGAACCACTACCCGGCCCTCGGGAGTGATCTCGATCTGGACGCTGGGGCTTGACCAATAGTCGCCCGCGACATACGCCTCGACGACGCCGCCGAGCGCGAACTCCGCCAGGTACCAGTCCGGTATCGAGGCCACGCGCTCGGAAACTGTCCGCGCCGAGGCGGGTGACCCGGTTGGGTCTCGAAGCGCGATCACCTGGTTGCCGTCGCCCGAGACGCTGTTATCCAGCTTGACGACGGCGGCCGCCAAGCCGGGGTGGGCCTTGCGCAGGCTAGCGATCGCGCGCCGCAGGTCCTCTGTCGTCCGGACGCCTTCGCTTCCGGAAGGTGTTGGTATTCCCGCGGCGGCGAAGAGCCTGCGCCCCGAGCTCTTGAAACCAAGCGGCCATAGTTCGGGGGCAGTGCCGTTCACCGGCGCCTGCAACCGAACCGCCACGGCGACCTCGTCGCCGGTGACGTTCCATGGCTCGATGAACGCTGGGCGGCCACCGATGCAGTCGCGGATGTGGTCCAGCAGGTCGGGCCGGTCCAGCAACTTTGCGGCGATAGGACGACCGGAATCGTCGGGGACCACCACGGTGCAGATCCTGGGGCGGACCCGCGCCGACGTCTCCGGCGGTAGCAGCGAAAGGTAGTAATCGATAACCTCAGCGTCCGGCGCCTGGCAGAAGACGAACACTAGCGTGCAGGCCTCCACACGCGCCAGCTGCAGGATTTCCACCAGGAAACGGTGTTCAAGAGCGGGCAAGCGGTGCGCGTAATGCCTGAGCGCTGAAGCGCCGAGGTTGTACGACGGCAGGACGACACGCACGTGCTCGGTGCCACCCGGCGGTCGGCTCAACCGCCACACCGACACCAGACGTCTCTGCAACAGCGTGAAATCCCCCATGAGGAACTCCCCAACGCCGATCTCGTACGGAAGCGTAAGCGGCCCGGAGACGGCCACAACAGGGCCGTTCGGCCTGTCTTCCTCGTCATTGCGACCGGACCAATATTCCGATCATCGGCGTGGCGGCAGATCCTGGCCGCCAGACCCGTCTGCCGCACAGCTCAGTGAGATCATCTGCCTGGCTTAACGCCTCGTAGGCGTGCAGAACGTCCAGATCCGGGACGGTGACCGTCTTGATCTGAGCAAAGCCTGAGGTCGACGATAACGGCGGGTACGCGTATGTTAGGCGGGCTGCGGGGACTGTGACGCGCCGTGATGGGTGGCCGGGTTGGAGTTCGGCGTGGGCTGTGGTGTCTGCGCGGCCAACGGTTTGTCATCCAGGTTTGCTGGCGGGGCGGCGCGCGCGGACGGTGACGAGCATCCGTCGGCCGGCCCGGCGGGTGTCATGCTGGACGACGGCGAAGCCGACTGACTGCGCCGCGGCCGCCATTTCAGCAGCCTGTGTCTCGGTGAAGCCGTGCGCGGCGAGCCCGCGGGCGCCGGGCCGAGTCAGCCGCTCGGCGATGATCAGCCTTCCGCCGGGCTCCAGAACCCGGTAGAGTTCGCGCAGGCCCGCCGGGATGTCGGCCCAGTGATGGGCCGAGCTGATCGCCCAGGCGACTGTGACAGTCTGGTCAGGCACTGGCAGCGCCTCGGCGGTCCCCTGAAGGAAGACCATGCCCGGCCCGGACCGCTTGCCGGACAAGGAGCGGCCCAGCCGGAGCATCAACGGCGCAGGGTCGACTCCGGTGACCGCCGCGCCGCTGAGGGCGGCCTCCCGGACGGCGCCGCCCGGGCCGCACCCGACGTCAAGGACCCGGTCCCCGGGGCCCACACCCACCAGATCGGCGACCAGACGGCTGACCGGGCCTCGCCCGACCAGCATCACCACCCCGATGAGCAGGCCAGACATGCCCTGGAAGCGCTCATGCTCATGACTGCTCCCGGGCTGGCGATCAGCTGCTGTAATCACATCTCCTCCACGTGCCAGCAAGCGGGTCATGAGCCGTGTGCCGTGCCACAACTCGCACACTGGGCTCTGAGCTGGTGTTTTCTGTGCTCGTCAGGCTGCTCTGCGGTACTCGCTGATCAGGCCCTGGACGGCGTGGGTGCGCTTGATCCGGGCGGTCACATCGACCGCCCGGCCGGACTCGTGCAGCGGAGGTCGTTGTTTCCGCGACTGGTGCGGCCGGTGCTCGTTGCAATGTCGCGCGAACTCGGTCCGGACCCGCCGGAGGTGGCGTTCGCCGTAGATCGGCAGGTGGTCCAGGCACTCGCGCCGTAGCGTTCCCACATATCGCTCCGCAAAAGAGTTTGTCCTGGGGGGTGAGCGGACCGGCGTCTTGATGAGCCGCATGCCGGTGCCGGCGAACCTGGCGGCGCAGGATTGCGACCTCATGACGCAGTACCATGATCTCCACGTCCTTGGAGGTGCCGCTGCGCGCAAGCAGCGCCAGCCAGCCGAACAACCGGACCATGAGCAGATAGGCGAGGCGGAAGAGCACGAGTGCCTAGGTTAGAAGCCCAGGTCAGATGCTCTGCATGGGTTGTGGCACGCCATAGGTTGTGACGCCGCGCTGGGGTGGCTCACCGCGTCAGGTCGTGCGTCAGCTGGTCCTTAAGTCTCTGGAGCTGTTCACTGACGTGGACCGGTACTGGAGCCGGGCCGCGTAGCGCCCGCGCAGCGGGCGGCAGCCGCGCCAGGTCGGTGGCGCACCGCCGCTGTGCTTCGGCCAGGGGTTCGCGGCCGTTCAGGCGCTGGCCGCCGCGCATAACGGGAACGAGAAGGGGTTCCTCGTCAGGCCGCCGGGGCTCGTCCCGCAGCGCGAGGACGTCGCCGCCTGGTCCGCGGTAGACCTGCTTGGCGCCGGGCGCGGTGGCCTTCCCCGGGGACAGTTTCATCACCGGCCTGCCCGCGTAGGCGACCAGCTTGTAGGCACTGTCCAGGAACGGCGCGTCAGCCGAGACGCCCATCTTGGTGCCCACGCCGTAGGCGTCGATCGGTGCCTCGTGCGCGACCAGGTCGGCGATCGCGTATTCGTCCAGGCCCCCGCTGGCGAAGATCCGAGCGCCGGGTAGTCCCGCCTCATCAAGAAGCCTGCGCGCGGACCGGGCCAGCCCGGCCAGGTCCCCGGAGTCCAGCCGCACCCCCACCGGCCCCGTCAGCCGCAGCCGGTGTGCTACCTCGATGGCGGTGCGCACCCCGCGGTCGGTGTCGTAGGTGTCGACCAGGAACGTCGTCTTACCGGGGAAGTCCTCGGCGAACGCGGTGAACGCCAGCTCCTCGTCGGCGAAGGCCTCGATGAACGAATGCGCCATCGTGCCCGCGGCGGTCAGCCCGAACCGGCGCGCCGCCTCCACGTTGCTGGTCGCGGCGAAACCGGCGACCGCCGACGCGCGGGCCACGGCAAGGCCCGCGTCGATGCCCTGGGTACGACGGAAGGAGAAGTCGACAAGCTGCGCGCCGCCGGCCGCCAGCACGCAGCGTGCCGCCTTGGTGGCCACGCTGGTCTGGAATGTCACGTGGTTGAGCAGCACGGTCTCGGCTAGCTGCGCCTCGGCGATCGGCGCGGTCACCTCCAGCAGGGGCTCGCCGGCGAAGACCACCCGCCCCTCGGGCACCGCCCATACCTCCCCGGTGAACCGCAGGCCCTCGAAGGCCCGCAGCGTGTCCTCGCCGTATCCCTGTTCCCGCCGTAGGTAGGCCAGGTCCCCGCCGGTGAAGGAGAACTCCTCCAGGAACCGCAGGCAATCCTCCAGGCCCGCGGCGATCAGAAACCCGCGGTCAGCCGGAAGCTGCCTAACGAATAGGCTGAAGGTCGCCGGGCCTGTCATCCCCCGCCGCAGGTAGCTCGCAGCCATGTTCAGCTCGTACAGGTCAGTCAGCAGCCCGCCCGCCATGATGCCGCCCTCTTTCACGTCGCTACCTGCTCGCCCGCTGCCGGGCGCGGTCTCGCGCAGAAGCTCACCGTCTGCCGATTTTCCCGTACACCCTGCTATAAGGCCCCGCTTTCTAGATTCTGCGGCATCGCAGTTCCCGCGCCGGCCGCGGCGTTGTCCCGCATGATCCCGGCAAGACGGCCGTCCCCGTGACTACCCGGCACCAGCCGGATCTCCCGCCATGCGGGTCCGTCTCTGGCTGCCGCCTGCGCCGCAGCCGGCCGTGTACACGGCGCCATCCGCTCCGATCTCCCCCAACGGCGGGACGTGCCCGGCGTCCAGCGCGGCGATGGCGGGCCGGCCGATGTGGGCGAACACGAGCCGCCGGACGCCGTGCCGGGCGGCGTGTTCGGCTACCTCCAGTGCCGACGCGTGCCCTCGGGTACCTCTGGCGAAGCGTAGGGGACGCGCCCAGCCCGCCGCCTCAGCGAACATCAGGTCGACGCCACGCGGCCCACCAGGGGAATTCGAGGAATTCCCCTGGTGCCCAGGCAGTTCGCTTGCCTTCGGCTTCGATGAGGTACCCGTAGGCCGGATGGGACGTGTGGACGACGGCCCGCGGCGTGATCGTAAGCCCGCTGGCATGAAACGCGCTGACCTCCGGGACGAGCCCATGCGCCGCCGCCAGCCGGCGTAGCTCACGGATGAGTTCGGCGCGCGCGTCAGTAACCAGCCAGGCCGCGAGCGGGCCGGCCGGCTCGGCGCCCGTCATAGGGGACGCCACGGGCCTCGGCCATCGCGCCCAGGCCCATGTTGGTGGCCTCGGCGATGATCACGTACAGCAGGTTCCGTTTCAGGTCCGGCGGCCGGTTCACCTTCCCGCCCGCGCGCACCAGATGATCGCTGAACCCGGTCCGGGCGTCGACCTCCACCAGCACCGAGGCGATCGGGACGCGGGGCAGCATCGCGCCGAGCTCAGCCCGCAGCGCCTCGGCCTCGGCCGGCACGTCCTCGGCGGTCAGCCGCGGGATGATCAGCTCCCCATCGGCGCCGAGGCGGACCTCGCCCGGCCCGCCGCCCGGGGCCAACTGCGCCTCCAGGTCCGACAGCGCCGCGTGCAGCTCGTCGTTCGCCAGGGCCAGAGCGTCGGCCGCGGACGTCGGCTTGCCGGCCACCTGGCAGAACTCCAGCCACTGGGGCTCCCACTGCTGCGAGGTGAGCACGAAAGAGGCAGGGTCGGCGTACCGGCGTGACCCGGGGACGTAGACGTCTCCCGAGCGCAACCCGTCGCGCAGGGCCATCAGCACGCACAGCTCCCAGTAGTGCCGGAAGAATGCCACCAGCAAGGTAAGGGGCAAACGGGCCTGGACCAGCACCAGGTCCGGACCTGGCACTCATTCTGCCGCCACACCGTCCTGTCGATGTGCGCCCAGGCGCTGCTGGCCATCGCCGCCGCCCGCCCGGCCCCGCCCGCCACGCAGCCTCCCGCTGCCAGCGGCACCGGGCAGCCCGCAGCGTGGCGCGACACCGGCAAGCTGCCCGCCACCGCCGACGACCGGCCACCGGGCGACGACCCCGGCCTGGTCAAGGTCAGCGTCCCCGAGGCCCGCCGCCTCCTGCGCATGGCCACCGCCCCGATGAGCCGCGCCGCCCGCGACCTCGGCTACGCCTGGTCACGATGGCGACGACGCCACCAGGCCCGCGCCCGATGGCACCACTACCACGCCCAGCTCAAAGCCGCCCGCGTCACCTGACCATCGCCCCAAGAAAGGGGGTCGTCACGTAACAAACCGGGACTGTAGTACCGGGTCGGTGTGTGGGATCGGTGGCCTACTTCCTGGTGGTCCGCCAGGTCCGTTCCGGGCGGTCGGGGCCGACCGCTGTGCCGCTGATGAGGCGATACCGTCCTGATCAGCTGTGAGCCTCCGGCGGAGACGGCACGAGGGCTGGCAAGGCTGGTGCGGCCGTGGCGGTGCGCGGACCCAAGGTCCCCGGGCGTGCGGGCCATTGGACCTTGCCTGCATCCGCTGGCGGGCGTGATGGTGGCCAGTGGCGGCACCGCCATCAGGGTGACGGCGTGCGGCCTGGCCTGGCGGGAGCAGGACGTAAACCGGCAAGAGGAGCAGGTCCTGCGGTGGCCGGCCTGGGGGCTGGCCGCGTGATCACCGTCCGTGCCAGGACACTTTCTGCAGGCATCGCAGGAGGAGGAGGAGGCAGTGATGGCAGTGATCAGGTTCGATCCTTTCCGGGACCCTTTGGAGCGGCTGTTGTCGATGGCCGCGACCGGGACGCATTCGAGGTCATCAGCAGATCCTTTCGTTGGAAGGCTCGTTTCTCATGGGCAGCATGCTGGCGTTCCTCGGCCGTGACATGGCGGTCGACCTTGGTACCGCGAACACCCTGGTGTACGTCCGCAGGCGGGGGATCGCGCTGAACGAACCGTCGGTGGTGGCGCTCAACACGGATACCGGCAAGATCGTTGCGGTCGGTGTCCAGGCGAAACAGATGATCGGCCGGACGCCGGGCAACATCGTGGCGGTCCGGCCGCTGAAGGACGGCGTCATCGCCGACTTCGACGTCACCGAGCGGATGCTGCGCTACTTCATCCAGAAGGTGCACCGCCGCCGGCACCTGGCCAGGCCGCGGCTGGTGGTGGCCGTGCCCAGCGGGATCACCGGCGTGGAGCAAAGCGCGGTGAAGGAAGCCGGGCGCCAGGCGGGTGCCCGCCGCGTTTACGTCATCGAAGAGCCGATGGCGGCCGCGATCGGCGCCGGGCTGCCGGTGCACGAGCCGATGGGCAACATGGTGGTGGACGTGGGCGGCGGGACCACCGAGGTAGCGGTGATCTCGCTCGGCGGCATCGTAACCTCCGAGTCCATCCGCGTCGGCGGCGACGAAATGGACCAGGCGATCATCGTGTTCGCCAAGAAGGAGCACTCGCTCATGCTGGGCGAACGGACCGCCGAGGAGATCAAGATGGCGATCGGATCGGCCTGCCCGGCCCCAGAGGAGCCGCACATCGAGATCCGCGGCCGCGACCTGGTCAGCGGCTTGCCGAAGACCGTCGTCATTTCTGGCGGGGAGGTCCGGCGCGCGATCGCCGAACCGGTCAGCGCCGTCGTGGACATCGTCAAGACCACGCTCGGCAAGTGCCCGCCCGAGCTGGCCGGCGACGTCATGGACCGCGGCATCGCCCTGACCGGCGGTGGCGCGCTGTTGCGCGGCCTCGCTGAGCGGCTGGGCGAAGAAACAGGGATGCCGGTCTACCTGGCCGACAATCCGCTGGAATCGGTCGTGCTCGGCGCGGGCAAATGCGTTGAGGACTTCGACGCCCTCCAGCAGGTGCTGATACCGGACAGGCGCCGGTAGCGGTTGAGTGAGGCGCGATGTCGTTCTGGCGACGTCTAGTGAGGGGTGACTAAGTGGATAGCTCCGTAAGTTCGTCTGGGGTTATCAGGCGGCCTGGGCCAGGGCGGCTTGCTGGCTGGCCGCTTGCTCGCGCTGGCTGATTCGGTGGAGCAGGGCGGTCAGGTCGCCGGCGGTGA
>Ga0208324_1000265_pt1 | contig 26475 bp, 30 predicted proteins | sample Sb_taG_2_FD_187707 | JGI IMG/M metagenome (GOLD analysis project Ga0208324, IMG submission 187707) | Peat soil microbial communities from Weissenstadt, Germany - Sb_50d_5_LS metaG (SPAdes) (version 2) | ecosystem: Environmental > Terrestrial > Soil > Wetlands > Peat | place: Germany... | reverse complement strand
CTTGACCGCGTCGAGCTGTTCCAGGGCCTGCAGGCAGTCGGCCTGGGTCTGGGCGGCCAGGGCGGCGGGGTCCGCGGCGGCCAGGTAGCTCATCCCAGCGCGCAGCATGGCCAGGGCCTCGTCCGCGCTGGCCGGAGCCGGGACGGTCGTCACCGAGCCTCATGCCATCCGTGCTCGGATAGGTGCCTCTCCTTGGGTGCCCATTGCTGGAACGCAGTACGAGATTCCCGAAGCGCTGCCCTAATGGCAGACCCGCCCTTCACGCGTCGCTAGGAGCCTTGGTCCCACGCCCAAAGGGACTTTTCGTCCTCAGTCTGGAAGATACGGGCCGCATAGACGGCAGCATGGGTCCGCTGCGCCAAGCCGAGCTTGCGGAACATCGTCGACACATAGTTCTTTACCGTCTTCTCGGCCAAGAACAACCGCTCGCCGATCTCCCGGTTGCTGAGACCCTTCCCGATCAATTCCAGGATGCTGCGCTCGTACCGGGTCAGCGAGGCCAGCGGGTCGGACTTGCCAGACCCGTCCCGCAGCCGGGCCATCAGCCGGCTCGCCGCGCGCGGATGCAGCACCGACTGGCCGCAGGCAGCCAGGCGGACCGCGCCGACCAGTTCGGAGCCGTCAGCCTGCTTGAGCACGTACCCGGCCGCTCCGGCCAGGATCGAATCCAGCAGCACCTGGTCGTCGCTGAACGCGGTGAACATCAGGCAGGCCACCTCGGGCAGCCGCGACCGGACCTCCCGGCACACCGACACCCCGTCGCCATCGGGCAGCCGGACATCGAGCACGGCCACGTCGGGGCGCAGCGCCGCAATGATGGCCAGCGCGGCCGATGCGGTGCCAGCCTCGCCGATCACCCGGATGTCCGGCTCGGTCTCCAGCAGGCCGCGCACCCCGATGCGGACGATCTCCTGGTCATCCAGGACGAACACGCCGATCGGCTCTCTGGCCGGATCGCCGGATGCTTTGGCGCTCACTGGGCCTGACACCTGACCCTCGCATATGGCCCAGCAAGCTGGACAAAGACACTATGCAAGCAATCTAGGCAGATCATCGGTACCCGAGTACCAGCAAAGGTCCCGGGCAGGCAGCCCGGACGGCCCGCAGGGCTGGCACGAGCACACCCCTCGGCGGGGACGTTCGGCCCTACCTGCACGCGATGTGTGCCTCCTATTACAAATCAGAGGCTCATGTCACCAAGTTCCCCAGCCGTTCACGGCGCCTTAAACGACCGCGCCTAACCCAGGACTCCGCACCCGGGCGCCGATCCGGAGGGGACAGCACCGAACCGTTTCAAGAGCGCGCCCTTGATTCCCGGGCGCGACCCGAACACGAGCAGGAATACGGCCTCACGGGCCAGCCGCTGAGCGTGCTGGTCAACGGTGACCGCGTTGCCTCCGTCCCGGACGGCCAGCGCCGCGGCGGCGCGCAGAGCCAGTTCCGAGGCGGCCGCGCGGGCGTCTGCCATCGCCGCTGGGCCGGCCACGAGGGCGGCGTCGAGGGCGGCGTCGAGGGCGGCGTCGAGCCGTTCCCGGCACGCGGTCACCTCATGGTCGAGCGGGCCGGGGCCGAGCATCCGGCAGCACCGGCGGGCCAGGCCGAGCGCGAGCGACCCGTTGAGCCGCAGCCCGGCGGGCTCCACGCTGACGGCCGGGTCGAACGGTACCTGGCCGACGAAACGTTCCTCCGGGATCACCACGCCGTCGAAGCCGAGCCGCACGGTGACGCTCGCGTCGACCGCCGCGAGCCGCTGACGGGTCACGGCCAGCCCCGGCTGGGCGGCGGCGTCCATGATCAGGGTCACCACGGTGTCGTCCGGCCCGCGGGCCACCACCTGGACCAGGTCGATCAGGCCCCAGCCGGTCACCCAGGGCGCCGTCCCGTCCAGCCGCCAGCCGCCTTCGGCGAGTTCGGCACGAAGCTGCGGCGGCCCGGGTATGAGCCCGGTGAGCGCGATGCCCCCGCGGGTCCGGCCCTGGCAGGCAGAAGTCAGCCACCGGTCCCGCAGCGCCGGCGGCGCACCGTCGCCGGCCAGCGTCATGAGCAGCCGGTAGTGCTGGATCAGGACGAACGCGGCGGCCAGGCAGCCGCCGGCCAGTTCCTCGATCACGCTGCCGAGCTCGGGCAGGTCCAGGCCGAGCCCGCCCGCCGCGGCGGGCGCGGGCGCGCCGTACAGGCCGGCCGCCGCGAACGCCTCCAGGTGTGCCCCTGGGAGGACGTCCAGCTGGTCCACCCGCATCGCGTCGGGGAACAGGTCCTGGTCGGCCAGGTCACGTGCGACCGCGAGGATGCCCCCCAACGCTAGCCCGCCTGGGCGGGCGGCCGGGCTACCGCCTCCAGCAGCGGCCGGGACGGCACCAGGCGCGGATACGGGTCGGAGTAGTCGGCCCGTTCGATGGTGAACCCGGCCCGTTCGATGGCCGCGGCGGTGTCCCGGCCCAGATGGCATCCGGGGACGAGCCGGGACCACAGCGGGGTCAGCCGGTCCTGCCACCGAGCCAGGCGGCCCGTGCCGCGGACATGCTCGAGGATGATCAGGCGCCCGGAGGGCCGCAGGACCCGCCGGGCCTCGGCCAGCGCCCGGTCCGGGCTGGCCACACTGCACAGCACCTGCGTGAACACCACGGCGTCGAAGCTGGCGCCGGGGTACCGGAGCTCCTCGGCGGGATCGCTGCTCACCTCGACGGGCACATTCGCCTGGGCTACCCGGGCGGCTAGCCGCCTGCGCATGGCGGCGTCCGGCTCGGCCGCCACCACGCGGCTGGCGCGGCGCAGGTACGGGAGGTTCGCACCGGTCCCGGCGCCCACGTCGAGGACCTGCCCGGCCAGGTCGGCGAGCAGGCGGGCCCTCCGCTCGCCGAGCACCGCTCGTTCCAGCGAGCGGGTCATCGGATCGTAGGCGGCGGCGAAGACCCAGTGCGTGCGGGGACGCGTCACCCCGCCTACGTTATTCGGCTTCGGCGGCCCCGGCACGGCCGGGCCTGACAGGATGTGGGCCATGGACGCCTGAAAGGGGGGTGGAATGCCGGGGCTTACCGTCGCTCGGATCGCGCTTGGCTGCGGCAACTTCGGCGGCGTCGGCTCGGCACCGGAGTTCTTCGGCCAGGGGCTGACCGAGGATGAGGCGTTCGGGCTGATGGACGCGGCCTGGGAGGCCGGCATCGCCCATTTCGACACGGCCGACGCCTACGGCGGCGGCCGCAGCGAGCAGGCGATCGGCCGCTGGATCAGGTCGCGCGGGGTCCGGCCGCGGCTCACCACCAAGACGTTCAACCCGATGCAGGCCGGCGCGGACCACGGCCTGGAGCCGGACCGGATCGCCCGGCAGCTCCGCTCGAGCCTGGACCGGCTGGGTGTGGACCAGGTCGACCTGTACCTCGCACACGAGTACGACCCGGCCGTGCCGCTGGCGGAAACCCTGGGGGCCTTCGGCGCGGCCCAGGCCGACGGTTCGATCGGCGCCTACGGGGTCAGCAACTTCGACGCTCGGCAACTGGCGGCCGCGCTCGCGGCCGGCGCGCCGCAGGCCATCCAGAACAGTTACTCGCTGCTCGCGCGACAGGACGAGCGGGAGGTCCTGCCGCTATGCGCGGAGCGAGGCGTCGCCTACCTGGCCTTCAGCCCGCTGGCGGGCGGCTGGCTGACCGGCAAGTACCGCCACGACACGCCGTACCCGGCCGGCTCGCGGATGACGCAGCGGCCCGAGCCGTACCGGGAACTGGTCACCGACCGTACCTTCGAGGCGCTCGGCCGGCTGGAAGCCATCGCGGCCGGCCGCGGCACCTCGCTGGCCGGCCTCGCGCTCGCCTGGCTGCTGGCCGACGAGCGGCTGGCCCAGATCGTGATCGGCCCCGGCCGTCCAGAGCACCTGGCCCCGGTACGCGAGGCCCTCGACCACCCGCTCACCCAGGAGGAACGCCGCACGGTCACCGATGCGGTAGCCGAGCTGGCCGGGAAGGCCCCCGAGGAGGCACAGCCGTGATCGCGCTGGCGGACATCGAGGCGGCCCGGGCGCGCATCGCGGGCTCGGTGATCCGGACTCCGCTGGTGCGCCTGTACATCGAGGGGGCCCCGGCCGAGATCTACCTCAAGCTGGAGAACCTCCAGCCCATCAACTCGTTCAAGATCCGCGGCGCCACCAACGCGGTCATGCTCGCGCCGGCTGACGCCTGGGCCAAGGGGCTGGTCACCGCCAGCGCGGGGAACATGGCCCAGGGCATCGCGTGGACGGCCCGCGCGCTCGGTGTCCCGGCCACGATTGTGGTGCCGGACCACGCACCCGAGGCCAAGCTGGCCGCGATCGAGCGCCTCGGCGGCCGGGTGCAGAAAGTCCCGTACGACGAATGGTGGAACATCATCGTCACCAGTCACGTGGACGGGGTGGAGGGGCTGTTCGTGCACCCCGTCCAGGACCGGGCGGTGATGGCCGGCAACGGCACGATCGGCCTGGAGATCCTCGACGACCTGCCCGACCCCGACGCGGTCGTGATCCCGTACGGCGGCGGCGGGCTGACGGTCGGCATCGCGAGCGCGGTCAAGGCGCTCCGGCCCGCCACGAAGATCTTCACCGCGGAACCCGACACCGCCGCGGCGCTGGCCGCCGCGCTCGCCGCCGGGCATCCGTCCGACGTCGACTACCGCCCCTCGTTCGTGGACGGTTCCGGCAGCCGGCGGGTGCTGGACAGCATGTGGCCGCTGGTCGCGCCGCTCGTCGACGGCGCGCTGGTGATCCCGGTGGCCGAGGTCGCCGGCGCGGTACGCACACTCGCCGAGCGCGTCCGGATCATCGCCGAAGGCGCGGGCGCGCTGGCCCCCGCCGCCGCGCTGAGCGGCCGGGCCGGGCCCGGGAAGGTGGTGTGCGTGGTCTCCGGCGGCAACATCAACCTGAGCAAGCTCGCCGAGATCCTCGGCGGGGCGGACGGATAACCGCGGCCTTACGCCGTCCAGGGCGTTGAGCAGCCGGTCGACCTCGTCCAGGGTGTTGTAGTGGATGAAGCCGATCCGGATCGACTTGTCGCGGTAGCCGAGGCGCTGGTACAGGCCGAGCGAGTACCAGGAGTCGTGGGCCCAGACCCCGATCTGCTCGGCGGCCAGGCGGGCGGCCACGTCCGCGGCGGGCACGCCCTCGACGTTGACCAGGAAGGTCGGCACGCGGCCGTCCATCCCGGGCCGCCCGTACACGGTGACCGCATCGGGCAGGCCGTCGAGGAACCGCTGGCCCAGCGAGCGCTCGTAGGGCACGATCGCGGCGAAGCCGCCGATCGAGTCAAGGTAGTCGATGGTCGCGTTGAACCCCGCGAGCAGCTCGTACGGCTGCGTGCCGGTCTCGAAGCTGCGCCCCAGCGGGCTGGTGGGCGCCGGCCGGGCCTTGTAGGGCCGCCATCTCTCGATCACCTCGGCCCGCCCGTAGGCGGCGCCAAGGTGCGGCCCGCAGAACTTGTACGGCGAGCAGATCAGCACGTCGGCATCGATGCCGCGGACGTCGATCGGCTCGTGCGCCGCGTAGTGGACGGCGTCCACCCAGGCCAGCGCGCCGGCCTCGTGCGCGAGCTCGCATACGCGGCGGGCGTCGGTGACCGTGCCGACCGCGTTGGAGGCCCAGGCGAACGCGACTACCTTGGTGCGCGGCCCGAGCTTGCGCTCCAGGTCCCCGACGTCGAGGGTCGTGTCGTGGTGCAGCTCGACGTGCCGGACCACGAGGTCCCGGTCGTGCGCGATCTCCAGCCAGGGAGCGACCCCCGCGTCGTGGTCCAGGCAGGAGACGAGGATCTCGTCGCCCGGGCTGAACGCGCGCGCAGCGGTCCGGGACAGCGCGAAGTTGAGCGAGGTCATGTTGGGCCCGAAGATCACCTCGCGGGGCTCGCAGCCGAGGAACCGGGCCGCCTTGCCCTCGGCCTCCTCGAGGATCTTCCCGACGCGGATGCTCGTGGCATAGCCCGCGCCCAGGTTGGCGCTGGCCTCCCGGAGCGCGAGCGCGATCGCGTCACCCACCTCGTCCGGGACCTGCGTGCCGCCCGGGGCGTCGAAGAACGCGAAACCCTGCCGCAGCGACGAGAAGCGGGCCCGGATCGCGTCGACGTCCACGGTTGCGCTGAGCACTGCGGCCACCGGAAAGCTCCCTCCCCGCGCGGACGGCCCGGGAACGCCGCCCGCTGCCCGGTCGATATCGAATTCACAACTGCCAGCGAGTCCTAGAGTAGTCCTCTTGCCTTGGCGTAAACGGCGGTGGTTTGATCAGCGGTACGAAATCGGCCCATTGGGGAGGGCGTATTGAGCTTCCTGTCACGCAGGCCACGGCGGACGGCGGTCGTCGCTGCGAGCCGCGGAGGCGCTTGACCAGGAGGTGGCCGATATGGCGGCACGCCATCAGCCGAAATGCGGTGCGCTCAATGGGGAAACCCACATAGTGAGACTTTCCGGAAATGGAGGCGTATCCAGTGAAGGGACGCCTGGTCCTTGCCGCGGCGGCGGTTGGCTCGCTCGCCGTGGCTGGTTGCAGTAGCAGTAGCAGTAGCAGCAGCAGTACTAGCAGCAGCGCGAGCAGCGGAAGCGCATCGGCCAGCACGAAAGCGTGCGTCGCGTCGGTCGGGTTCGAGGGCCCGATCACCGGGCCGGTCGCGCCGCTTGGCACCGAGCAGCTGCACTTCGCGGAGCTCGCGGTGTCCATGGACAACGCGGCCAACAACACCAAGATCACGCTCGTACAGGGTGACACGCAGCTCAATCCCGCGATGGCGGTGACCGTCACCCAGCAGTTCACCTCGAACGCGAGCATCGTCGCCGTGGCTGGCCCGGCGGGCAGCCAGGAAGTCGAGGCCGTCGGTGGCCTCATGGACCGGGCCGGGATGGCCTTCATCTCGGGATCGGCGACGGCCGTGGCGCTGACGACCGGAAAGTACCCGACGTTCTTCCGGGTCGTGTCGAAGGACAGCGTGCAGGGCCCGCAGGACGCGAACTACATCGTGAACACCCTGAAGCCGAAGGCCCTGATGATCGTCGATGACCAGGAGGCCTACTCGACCGGCCTGGTCAGCGCCATGCTGCCGGTCTTCCAGGCGGCGGGGATCAAGGTCGACCACGAGTCCGTCTCGCAGAAGGTCACCGACTTCTCCTCGCTGGTGGCCAAGGTCACCCCCACCGAATCGGTGGTGGTCCTGCCCTGGCAGGTCGCCGCGAACGCCCAGCAGTTCGGCCGCGACCTGGCCCAGGAGCACAAGACCGCGGTGATCTTCGGCACCGACGGCCTGTTCTCGCCGGGTACGTTTACCATCTCCGGCTCGTACGTGTCCTCGTTCGGCCCGGACATCACCGCGATCCCGGCCGATGCGGCGATCGCCCAGGCCGCCCAGGCGAAGTACGGGTCGTTCGGTACCTTCGGCCCGCCCGTGTTCGCGGCCACGCACGTGATCGACGAGGCCATCGCCTCGGTGTGCAAGGCGGGGCAGACCCCGAGCCGGGCCAACGTGCTGGCCGCGATCAAGACGACCAACGAGCCGGCCTCGATCCTGGGCCAGCCGATTTCCTTCGACTCCAACGGTGACCTGGTCAACGGCAAGTTCTTCCTGTTCAAGATCACCCCAGCGGGTAAGTACCAGCTGATCCCTAGTTCCTGACCGGCTGAACTAGACAGTTGCTCCGCCGCGGGCCAGGCTCTATGGACTGGCCCGCGGCGGAGCGCATCGTGATGGTGATCGTGGGAGTCGCACCGGATGAGCTTCTTCTTTCAGGAACTGGTGAACGGCATCACCACGGGTGCGCTCTATTCGCTGGTCGCGCTGGGCTTCTCGATGGTGTACGGGGTGCTGAAGCTGCTCAACTTCGCGCACGGGGACCTGTACATGGTCGGGGCGTACATCGGCTTCTTCATCATCCAGTTCTTCGGCGGCGCGGCCGACCTGAGCATCGCGGTGCCCCTGCTGCTGGTGATCATGTTCGTGGTGGCGGCGGGCCTGGTCGGCGGCCTGGGCGTGGCGATCGAGCGGTTCGCCTACCGGCCGCTGCGGGACGCGCCGCGGATCGCGCCGCTGATCACCGCGATCGGCGTCTCGTTCTTCCTGGAGAGCTCGGCCCTGCTGCTGTTCGGCGCCCAGTACCGCGTCTACAACACCTCGGAGTTCATTTCGCTGTCCAGCGGCATCCGGATCGGTTCGGTCACCATCGACAGCGTGCAGATCATGGTCCTGGTGCTGGGCCTCGTGCTCATGACCGGACTGCGGATTTTGGTCAACCGGACCAGGCTGGGCAGGCAGATGCGGGCGGTGGCGGCCGACCGTGAGGCCGCGGAGATGCTGGGGATCAACGTGAACTTCGTCATCACGGCGACGTTCCTCCTCGGCTCGGCGCTCGCGGGCATCGCGGGCGTGATGGGCGGGCTGCTGTTCAACACGGTGACGTCCACGATCGGGTTCATCGTCGGGCTCAAGGCGTTCACCGCGGCCGTGGTCGGCGGGATCGGCTCGATACCAGGCGCGATGCTCGGCGGCCTGGTGATCGGCATCGCGGAATCGATGGTCACCGGCTACATCTCCTCCACCTACACCAACCTGATCGTATTCGGGCTCCTGATCGTCGTGATGCTGGTCCGGCCGAGCGGGCTGCTTGGCCGCGTGCAGCTGCAGAAGGTGTGAGCGGGCTGTGAGCATCGATTCCCAGGGGCCACAGGTCGGGGCCGACGAGTGGGTGGCCAGGCAGGCGCGCCGGCGCGAGTACCTGCCGTCGTGGCTAGGCCGCGCTCAGCGGGCGGGCGAGCGGGTCGGCTGGTGGCCCCGGCTGGCCGTCGCCGGGCTGGCCGCCGTCGTGCTGCCGTCGCTCGGCCTGGGTGGCTTCCAGCTGCAGGTCGGCATCGACGCGATGGTGATCGCGCTGCTGGCCGTCGGGCTGAACATCGTCGTGGGCTGGGCCGGGCTCCTCGACCTGGGCTACGTCGCGTTCTTCGGCTTCGGCGCGTACGGGTTCGCGCTGCTGTCCTCGAACCAGCTCGGCACCAGCGGCATCCACCTGCCGGCCTACCTGTCGCTGCCGATCGTGATGATCGCCTCGGCGCTCCTCGGGCTGGCCGTCGGCCTGCCGTCCCGGCGGCTGATCGGCGACTACCTGGCCATCGTCACGCTGTTCTTCGGCGAGGCGTTCGTGGAGTTCACCAACAACGTGGCCCCGAGCAAGCTCGGCGGGCCGAACGGGATCACCGGGATCGACCCGATCAGGGGCTTCAACTGGCAGATCACCAGCAACTACGGCTACTACTACCTGCTGGTGATCGTCCTGGTGGTGGTCATGGCGGTGCTGCGGCTGGTGGAAAGCTCGCGTACCGGGCGGGCCTGGCGCGCGGTCCGCGAGGACCCGCTGGCGGCGGCCTCGATGACGATCCCGGTCAACCGGGTCAAGCTGGCCGCATTCGCCGCGGGCGCCGTGGTGGCCGCGCTGGCCGGCACCATCTACGCCGCGCAGCAGGCCAGCGTGTTCCCGACCGACTTCGACACCCCGATCCTGATCCTGATCTACGCCGGGCTCATCCTCGGCGGCTCGGGCAGCATCGCCGGCGCCTGCCTCGGCGCCCTGGTGGTCATGATCATCTACGACGGCTTGCTGCGCAGTCCGGCCGAGGCTGGCTATCTGTTCTACGGGCTGATCCTGCTGACCCTGCTGGCCAAACTGCGCCCGTGGCGGCGGCTGGCCGCGGTGCTGGCCGCGACCGTGGCGCTCGGCTTCGCGGCGCACGCCATCGCCAAGGCGATATCGGCCAGCGCGGTAGCGGCCGGGCCGCAGTCAGGCGGCTGGATTGCCGACGCGCTGCGCGACTGGGTGATTGTCCCGGCCAATGCGCAGACCGCCGGGAACTGGGGATTCGTCGTGCTGGTCTGCCTGCTGATCACGCTGGTGCAGGTCAGCAGTCGCTGGCGGACCATCCTGCTGCCACCGACCCTCTGCCTGGCCTCGTTCGTGTGGGAAACCCGGCTGGTGGTGGAGCCCTCGATTACCCGGCAGCTCATGATCGGCGCGATACTGATCGTGATGATGAACGCCCGGCCGCAGGGACTGCTCGGGCAGCGGCGCGTGGAGACCCTGACATGAGAGCAGAGCCTGCGAAAGCCGAGCCCACGGAACAGGCCGTCCTGGAGCTCGATCGCCTCTCGCTGTCCTTCGGCGGCCTGCGAGCCCTGTCCGAGCTGGACCTGCGGGTCGCCGACCGGGAGGTCGTCAGCGTGATCGGGCCCAACGGCGCCGGCAAGACCACGGTGTTCAACGTGATCACCGGTGTGTACCAGCCGAGCGCAGGCGACGTCCGGTTCGCCGGGACGTCGATCGCGGGCCAGGCGCCGCACGTCATCGCGCGGCGCGGGATCGCCCGGACGTTCCAGAGCCTGCGGCTGTTCATGAACATGTCGGTGCTCGAGAACGTGATGGCCGCCACCTACGGGAACACCAAGGCGCTGGCGTGGGAGTCGATCCTGCGGCTGCCCCGGGCCCGGCGCGAGGAACGTGAGGTCCGCGCCCTGGCCGAGGACGTGCTGTCCTTCTTCGGCCAGCGGCTCGCGGGGTACCGCTGGGACCAGCCCGCCTACTCCCTGTCGTACGCGAACCGGCGCCGGCTGGAGATCGCCCGGGCCCTGGCCACCCGGCCCCGGCTGCTGCTGCTCGACGAGCCCGCCGCCGGGATGAACCCCATCGAGACGCACGAGGTCACCGAGCTGATCGGGCGGGTGCGCGATGAGCGGGGGGTCGCGATCCTGGTCATCGAGCACGACATGCACGTGGTAGCCGGCTGTTCGGACCGGGTGGTGGCGCTGGACCACGGGGTCAAGATCGCCGAGGGCGGCTTCGACCAGGTCGCGAACCATCCCTCGGTCGTCGAGGCCTACCTGGGGCGCGATCCCGAAGCCCTGGCGGAGGAGGCATGAGCGAACCAGAAGGCGAGGTCCTGCTGAAACTGGACCACGTCACCACCTACTACGGGCAGATGCGGATCCTGGAGGGGATCTCGCTGCAGGTCGGCGCGGGCGAACTGGTCTGCCTGCTGGGCGGGAACGCGTCGGGCAAGTCGACCACGCTGAAGACCATCCTGGGCATCGTCCGGCCGCGCTCGGGCCGGGTGCTGCTCCGCGGGCGGGACGTGACGCAGTGGCCGGTGCCGCAGCGCATCGCGTCCGGGATCGCCATCGTGCCGGAGAACCGCCGCCTGTTCGGCCAGCTGACGGTGCGGGAGAACCTCGAGCTGGGCGCCGTGCTGCGCAAGGGCGAATCGCTCAGCGAGGACTTCGACATGGTCCACGCGCTGTTCCCGCGCCTGCTCGAGCGGCGCGGCCAGCTGGCGGGCACGCTGTCCGGCGGCGAGCAGCAGATGGTGGCGATGGGCCGGGCCCTGATGTCCCGCCCCCGCCTGCTGCTGATGGACGAGCCGTCGATGGGGCTGTCCCCCGCGCTGGTCCAGCAGAACTTCCAGATCATCAAGACCATCCACGCCTCCGGCGTCGCGGTCCTGATGGTCGAGCAGAACGCGGCGATGGCGCTATCCATCGCCGACCGCGGGTACGTCCTGTCGACCGGGGAGATCGTACTCGAGGGCCCGGCCGCCGAGTTGCTGCGCCACGAGGACCTCAAGCGCGCCTATCTGGGCCGGTAAGCGCCGCTACCAGGTCAGCGCGGCCGCCGCCTGCTCCGCCACGGCGCCCAGATCGTCGCGGGCGGCCTCGCGGTACAGCGGGCCGGTACCGTCGGCCAGCAGCCGGGCTACCATCGCCACGCCGCCCACCGGTACCGGGCCGGGCTCGAGCAAGCGGCCCGCCAGCTCCGCGAGCAGCGGAGCCGACTGGCTGACCCGGGTGGTGCGGACCGGGATGCGGATCGGCCGGGCCGGACCGAGCGGCACGCGCGCGTCCGCCGCCGGCCGGGGCTCCCCGGCCGCCGCCAGGATCCGCCGCAAGCTCGCGGCCAGGTCGCGGCGGAACTCCGTGGAGGTCAGCCGCGCGGCCCGGGCCGCCAGGGTGGCGTTCGCCTCCGGGCTGGCGCCCTCGGCGAGCTCGCGGTCCAGCCGCGCCGCCTGGCTGCGGGCCAGGACCCGCTCCCAGGGCGAGAGCCGCCTCACGGTTAGCCCGCCTCGATCGTCGTCAAGCAGGACATGCATCGTGTCACCCCTGATGTCGTGACCTCTAAGTCGATTATACTAGTCATGCATGACCTGTAAAGTTCTTTATCCGGTCATAGAGGTTCACGTGAGAGAAGGTGAGCGTGACGGTTACCCTGAACGACATGACGCTGCCCTCGTGGGCCTCCCACGTCGAGGACAAGCTGGCGCCGATGCCGCTGCTGCTGGTGCAGGCGTTCGTCGATACCCTCGACCGCGACCTGGGCACGGACACCTTCGCGCATCCGGACGAGGCACGTGCGTGGCTGGCCGACGCGGGCCTGCGCGCCCCCGGTCCCCAGGACCCTGGCCGGCCCGATCCTGGCTTCGCCGACGATCTGCGGCTGGCCCGCGAGGTCAGGGAGAGCATCAGGGCGCTGATCGGCCGCAACGGCGGGACCGAGCCGCTGACCGCGGACGACCTGGCACCGCTGGAGAAGGTCCTGGGCCAGGCCCAGCCCCGGCTGGAGGTCACCGCGGACGGCCGGGCCCGGCTCGGGCCGGACCCCGCTAACCTCCCGGCCCAGGCCCTGGCGGACGGCCTGCTCGGGCTGCTGCTCATCATCCGGGACGCGCAGGCTTACGGCGACTGGGACCGGCTCAAGCTGTGCGGCAACCCGGATTGCCGGTGGGCCTTCTTCGACCGCTCGCACAGCCGCCAGGGCGCCTGGTGCGACATGGCCTCGTGCGGGAACCGGGTCAAGAACCGCAACCTGCGCGCCCGCCGAGCCCAGGCGGGCTGAGAATCAGCGAGGCCGCGCTGGCCTAGCGTTCGACGTTGCCGGGTCCTTCCCGCGGCGGCCGGCCGAGGTCGGCGAGCAGGTTCTTGTTCCACACCAGGATGGTGTAGGGGCCGTCGTGGTAGACCTTCGCGGGAGGCCCGAACGCCTGGCGCAGGTCGCCGGACGGGATGATGGCCCGCGGCTGGTCGGCGCCGGTGTTCACGACGAAGTTCGCGTAGTGCAGCTGCGGGTCGTACCAGGAGGCATCGGACTGGTAGGCCCGCGGCACCGACTTGTCCGCCCCCCAGTGCACCGCGATGAGGTGCACGCGGCCACCGCTGTCCACCGTGGTGATGTTGCCCTCGAAGTAGTTGGACAGGCCGTACTTGAAACCATGCGCGACCAGCCAATCGGCCAGTGACTGGTCGTGCGCGGGAATGTCGTGCTGCGCGGCGTCGAAGCCCAGCGCCGCCGTGTAGCAGGCCAGGATGACCGCCAGCACCGGGACCAGCCTGGCCCGCAGCAGGTCACCCGCGAGCAGCCGGCCCGCGAGCGCGGCCCCCAACGGCAGCACGGCGGAGATCTGCCTGGTGTCCCAGATGGTCCGGGGCAGGCTGCTGAACACGAATGCGGCCAGGTCGGCCAGGATGCCCACCGCCAGCACCTGGACCAGCAGGTCATCGGTGCGGAAGAAGCGCCGCAGCGCGCGGGCCAGGGCCCAGGCGGCCAGGGCCAGCCCGGCCAGGTGGAGCACCGCGATGGCCGTCTGCGGGCCCAGTGGCGCGTGGACGAAATCGGCCCCGTACAGCCCGAGGACGCCCTCGCCGGTCAGCCGGAAATGCCTGGTCAGCCCCGACACCTTGGCCAGGTCCGTGCCCAGCGGGATGAGCTTGTACCCGTGAAGATGCCCGAGAACCCGCAGCGCCAGCAGCGAGATGCCCAGGGACGCGATGCCCGCTGCGGCCAGGCCGGCCTCGAAGCGTACGGCCGCGAGCGGCCGGTCAGCCAGGACCGCCCGGACGATCCGGATGCCGCACACCACCACGATGGGGATAGCGGCGGCCGCGATGACCAGCCGGTCGCCAATCGTCGCCCAGGCCAGCATCAGCGCGATCACCGGCGGCGCGTACCACCGCCGCCCGGCACGGTCCAGAACCAGGAAGATCAGCAGCAGGGGCACGCCGGTGCCGACGTGATCGGGTACCAGCAGCAGCACGAAGACGGGGTTACCGAGCTGCGGTGCGAGCATGATGCCGGAGCCGATCAGCGCCCGCGCCACGCCCTCCCGGCCCGTCGCCCGCCCCTTGGCCACCAGGCCGGCCAGCAGGACCAGCAGCGTGTAGGTGAACGCGGCCGCGGTGTGCACCACCGCCGGGCCCAGGCCGCGGATCAGCTCCACGAGCATGTACTCGGGCAGCTCGGTGGTGTAGAAGGACACGTCGGTCAGGGTCCAGCCGTGCAGCACCAGGTTGCCGTGGAGCATGTCCCACGCCTCCAGGGCGTTGGACCCGCCGTCGGAGGAGACGGACTGCGTACCCGACACCCGCAGGTAGCACAGGAACAGCACGACACCCGCCGCCACGTAGGCGCCGATCCACGCCAGCCGGGCCCGGCCCCACCCGCCGTCCGCACGGCCGGGGCCGGCGGGGGGCCGGTCGACGACGGCGCCCAACCCGGCCACGGCCGGCTGCGGTGCCCACTCCCGGGCTGGCATCAATCGTCCCACGGCCAGTCGGACTCCCGTTCGTGCGCCGCCAGGGCCAGCAGCTCCTCGGCGTGCGCCTGACCGAATTCGGAGTCTTCCAGGCCGGCCAGCATCCGGGACAGCTCCCGGATCCGGCCCGGCTGGTCCAGCCGCATGACGCCGCTGGCGGTGACCAGGCCGTCATCCGACTTCTCCACCACCAGGTGATTGTCCGCGAACGCGGCCACCTGCGGCAGGTGAGTGACCGCGATCACCTGTGACGAACGCGCCAGCCGGGCCAGCCGCCGCCCGACCTCGACCGCGGCCCGGCCGCCGACCCCGGCGTCCACCTCGTCGAACACGAACGTCGGCACCGGATCCGCCCCGGCGAAGACGACCTCGATGGCCAGCATGACGCGGGACAGTTCACCACCGGAGGCGCCCTTGTGCAGCGGCAGCGGCGGCGCGCCCGGATGCGCGGCCAGCCTGATCTCGACGTCGTCCGCTCCGTACGGCCCGGGCTCGTCGAGTTCGCTGAGCACGACGCTCAGCGCCGCGTGCGGCATGGCCAGGTCGGTCAGCTCGTCCGTCACCTCGGCCGCGAACCGCCCGGCCGCCGCCGCCCGCAGCGCCGTCAGGTCCGCGGCGAGCGACCCGACCTGCGTGGCCAGGTCCGCCTCTTCCTCGGCCAGGGCCGTGATCTTGCCGGTGTCGCCCTCGAGCTCGGACAGCCGCGCCCCGGCCTGCTTGGCCCAGTCCAGGACCCCCGCGAGGTCCGCCGCATGGAGGTGCCCGCCGCCGTAGGCCCGGGTCAGCCGGCCCAGCGTGGCCCGGCGCTCCTGAACCGCCGCCAGCCGGGCCGGGTCGGAGTCCAGCGACTCGGTGTAGGACGCGAGGTCGGCGGCCACATCGGACAGGAGATAGGCGGCCTCGGACAGCCGGCCCGCGAGCCCGGCCAGCACCGGATCGTGCGAGCGGACCGGATCCAGCGCCCGCCCGGCCATCCCGAGCAGGGTGAGCACGTCCGAGGAGCCGACGGAGGACGAGGCCGGGTCGCCGGCCAGCGCCTCGTGGGCCGCGGCGGCCGCCGCGTGCAGCGCGTCGGCGTTCGAGAGCCGTTCGTCCTCCGAGAGCAGCGCCGCGTCCTCGCCCGCCACCGGGGCGGCCGCCTCGATCTCGGCCAGGCCTAGCCGCAGCGTCTCGGCCTCGGCGGCCCGCTCGCGCTCGGCCAGCGTCAGCGCCTCCAGCTCCTCGCGGACCGCCCGGTGCCGCGCGAACACCCGCCGGTAGTCCGACAGCAGGACCGCCAGCTCGGAGCCGCCGAATCTGTCCAGCGCGTCCCGCTGCCGCCCGGGCTTGAGCAGCTGCTGCTGATCGGCCTGCCCGTGCACGGCCACCAGGTCGTCGGCCAGGACCTGGAGCAACGACACCGGCACCGAACGGCCGCCGGCGAACGCCCGCGACCGGCCTTCGGCCGACACCGAGCGGCTGAGCACGAGCACGGTCCCGTCCTCGTCGAGGTCTCCCCCGGCCTCCTCGACCTCCCGGCCCACCTCCGGCGAGACCAGCAGCCGCCCCTCCACAGCGGCCCGCGCCGCGCCCGGCCGGACGCGCGCCGGATCGGCCCGCCCGCCGAACAGCAGCCCGAGCGCCGTGACGACCATGGTCTTCCCGGCCCCGGTCTCACCGGTGAGCGCGGTGAATCCAGCCGACAGCTCCAGCACCGCGTCGTCGATGACGCCGAGGCCGCTGATGCGGACTTCCTCAAGCATGCTCGCCAGTGTCCTCCCAGGTACGGCCCCGCCAGCCCGCGACGGGCAAGCCGAACTTGGCTACCAGCCGGTCCGTGAACCCAGCCGGGCCTGGCCCGTGCAGCCGCGCCAGCAGCACCGGGAACGCGCCCCGGCGGACCTCCACCCGGGCTCCAGGCGGCAAGTCGACCTTACGCCGACCATCGCACCACAAAACCGCACCTGATGTCTCGTCTCCCGCGATCAGCTCCACCGCCAGCACCGACTGCGGGGAGACCACCATCGGCGGCGCGAACAGCGCGTGCGCGCTGATCGGCACCATGAGCAGCGCCTCCATGTCGGGCCACACCACCGGGCCGCCCGCGGAGAACGCGTAGGCGGTCGATCCGGTGGGGGTCGAGCACACCACCCCATCGCAGCCCCACCTCGACAGCGGGCGGCCGTCGATCTCGGTGATCACGTCGATCACGCGTTCCCGCGCCGCCTTCTCCACCGTGGCCTCGTTCAGCGCCCAGCCGGACACGATGTCCGAGCCGTTGCCGCGCACGGTCACGTCGATCGTCATCCGCTCCTCGACCGTGTACTGCCGCGCCACCACCCGCTCGACCAGGTCGGTCAGCCCGTCCGGCTCGGCCTCGGCCAGGAAACCGACGTGCCCGAGGTTCACCCCGATCAGTGGCACCTTGGCCGGGCGGGACAGCTCGGCGGCGCGCAGCAGGCTGCCGTCCCCGCCCAGGACGATGACGAGTTCGGCGCCCTCGGCCGCCTCGGCGGCGGGCGGGACTTCCTCGGCGCCCGGATAGCTTATCTCGCCCATGATCGTGCGGACCGCGATCCCGGCCGCGGCCAGCCGCTGGGCCACCAGCCGGGCGCTGTACACGGCGTTCTCCCGCCCCGTGTGCGCCGTCACCAGCATCGTGCGCTGTCCCACTAGTGGGGTCCCTCCTCGATCGCCCGCGCCAGCTGCTCCTGGTCGAGCGGTGGCGCGCCTCGGCGCAGCCACAGGAAATATTCCACGTTTCCCGCTGACCCCGGCAGCGGACTCGCCGTAATCCCCCGGACGCCGAGGCCGAGCCCGGCCGCCGCCCCGGCCACCTTTTCTATGGAGGCCGAACGGTCCGTGGTATCACGCACCACGCCACCCGCCCCGACCCGGCCCTTGCCCACCTCGAACTGGGGCTTCACCAGCAGGACGAAGTCCGCCCCCGGCGTCGCGGCGGCCACCAGGGCCGGAAGCACCAGGGTGAGCGAGATGAAGGACAGGTCGGCCACGACGAGATCGGGCACCGGGGTCACCGGCCCGAGGGCGCGCACGTTAACCCGGTCCATGACCGTCACCCGGGGATCGGTGCGCAGCGACCAGGCCAGCTGGCCGTAGCCCACATCGGCCGCCACCACGTGCGCCGCGCCCGCCCGCAGCAGCACGTCGGTGAAGCCCCCGGTGGAGGCGCCCGCGTCCAGGGCGTTCCGCCCGCTCACGACGAGATCACCACTGTGCTGGCCCGGGGGGACGACCCCCCCAGACCCCCCCGCCGGGGCATGGCCCGGGGGGACGACCCCCCGGAACCCCCCGAATACCGCCAGGGCACCGGCCAGCTTCTGCCCGCCGCGCGACACGTAACCGGGTTCGCCCGGATCCGTCACGGTGATCGGCGCGTCCCGGGCCACCTGGGTGGCAGGCTTGGACGCCCGCTGGCCGGCCACCGCCACCAGCCCGGCCGCGACCAGCTCGCCCGCTTGCTCCCGCGACCTGGCCAGGCCCCGCCTGACCAGCTCGGCGTCGAGCCTGGCGCGGGCTGCGATCAATGCTGGCCCGGCCCTAGATCGTCCATGATGTCGCGGAGCCGCCCGTACGCTTCTTCCAGGATGGCCACGTGCTCCTCCGCCGGCCGGCCTGGCAGGCGGCTGAGCCCGGCGATGGCGTCATCCACTCGCGCGTCACCGGTTACCGGCGCTTCCGCCACGGCCCGTTCGGCATCAAGATTTTGATTTCCGTACCCTGAACCCTTGTCTGGGTGTTCTTCGGTCATGTGCGCTACCCTCCGGCTGAACGCTACCGTCCGATGCTGACAAGAGCGAGGCGAGCATGGCCACTGCCGAGGAGTGCCGCGAGGCACTGCATACCCTCACCGGCCGACTGGGCGAGATGAATGAGAAGGACCGGTCCAGCTTTTTCAGCAATCGCTCGTTCAGCTGCCACGTCACCGACCTGGGCATCACGTTCGTGACCAGGATCACCGATACGGGCGCCGAGCCGGTCAAAGAGGCCGCGCCGGACGGGCCGCCGGCCGACATCAGGCTGACCGCGAATAGCGACGACGTGGTGTCGCTGGCGGCCACCCCGGGCAACATCGCCCGGATGTGGATGGCGGGCCGGGTCCAGATCCACGCCAGCATCAGGGACCTGCTCGCGCTCCGCCGACTTTTGTAACGGGGGCCGTCTTCTGTAGGCCGCCGTCTTCGGTAACCGGATCACTCCGGCCTCGCGCAGTTCGGCGATGCGGCCGGCGGAGTACCCGGCCTCGGCGAGGATCTCGTCGGTGTGCTGGCCGAGCACCGGCGGGGGGCGGCGGATGCTGGCCGGCTGGGCGGACAGCTTGACTGGGGTGCCGAGCATCCTGAGCATCCCGGCGACCGGGTGTTCCAGCTCGACCACCATCTCCCGCGCGACGACCTGTGGCTGCTCGAGCGCGGCAGGCACCGTGTTGACCGGCCCGGCGGGCACGCCCGCCGCGTTGAGCCGGTCGGTCCACTCCGCGCAGCCGCGAGCGGCCAGGGCCTTCGTGATCCGCGGGATCAGCGTGTCACGGTTCGTTACCCGGCCCGGGTTGGTGGCGTAGCGCGGGTCGTCGGTCAGCTCGTCGAGGCCGGTGGCGGCGGTGAACCGCTGCCAGAGCCCGTCACTGCCGACCGCCACCATCAGCGGGTCGTCGGCGGTCGGGAACACCTGGTACGGGGCCAGGCTCTCGTGGGCGCTGCCGTGACGGCCCGGTGTCACGCCGGTCGCGAAGTACTTGCCCGCCACGTAGGTGAGCCAGGCGACCTGCCCGTCCAGCAGCGAGATGTCGATCAGCTGTCCGCGGCCGGTGACGTGCCGGGCGTGCAGCGCGGCGAGGATGCCGATCAGCGCCCACATGCCCGCGCCCACGTCGGCCAGCGACGTACCGGAGCGCACCGGCTCACCCCCCGCCTCGCCGGTGACGCTCATCATCCCGGAGATGGCCTGCGCCACCGCGTCGTAGCCCGGCAGTCCCGCGCTCGGCCCGGTCTGGCCGTAGCCGCTGATCGAGGCGTAGATAAGGGCGGGGTTCTGGCGGGAGAGCTCCTCGTAGCCCAGGCCGAGGCGAGCCGCGGTGCCGGGCCGGAAGTTCTCCATCAGGATGTCCGAGCTCTTGGCCAGCCCTTGCGCTATCTCCCGGCCCTCGGGAGCCTTCAGGTTGACCGACAGGCCGCGCTTGTTCCGGTTGATGGACAGGAAGTAGGCGGCCTCGTCGCCCTGGAACGGCGGACCCCAGCGCCGGGTGTCGTCGCCGTACCAGGTGTCCTCGACCTTGATCACGTCCGCGCCGAGGTCGCCGAGGATCATCGTGGCGAACGGGCCGGACAGCGCCCTGGTCAGGTCGAGCACCCGGATGCCCGCCAGTGGGCCTGCGGTCTTTGAGGTTTCCATCGACCGATATGTTATCGAGCCATGGGAGACCTGATCCTGCTTCGGCACGGCGAGACCGAGTGGAGCAAGGCCGGCCGGCATACGGGACGGACGGACATCCCGCTCACCCCGGTCGGCGAGGCTGCCGCCTCGGCGCTGGCCCCGCTGCTGGCCCAGCACGACATCGTGGCCACCTTCTGCAGTCCCGCGCAGCGCGCCACCCGGACCGCCCAGCTGGCCGGCCTGGCCGACATCAAGCAGGACCCGGATCTGTGGGAGTGGGACTACGGCGGCTACGAGGGCCTGACCACGGCGCAGATCCGGGTGCAGCGCCCCGGCTGGTACCTGTGGCGGGACGGGGTGGTCCCGGGCGACCCCGCGCACCCCGGGGAAACCGTCCAGCACGTGGGCGAGCGGGTGGACCGGGTGCTGGCCCTGGCCGAGCCGATGATGGCGCGCGGCGATGTCGCGCTGGTCGCGCACGCCCACGTGCTGCGGGTGCTTACCGCCCGCTACCTGCTGCTGGATCCGTCAGAGGGGAAGCTGTTCCGGCTCGACACCGGGACGATCAGCACGCTCGGCCACGAGCACGGCGAACCGGTCATCTTGTCCTGGAACGTGCCGCCCGCGCCGTAGCCGCCCTCAGTTCCGCAGGACCAGGCGCTGGTTCTTGCTGCCGGTCAGGCATACGGCCAGGCCGAGCACGCCGACGTCGCGCAGGGCCGTGTCGGACAGCCCGGTGGCGGCCAGCGAGATCACGATCTCCAGCAGCAGCACGCTGGCGACCGCGGCGGCCGCGCGCGGCGCGATGCCTGCCACCAGCGCGGCGGCCGTGACGAACAGCACCCAGCCGTGCGCCAGTACCAGGATGACGGCCAGCGACGATGACTCGGAGACGACCGGAACGTACTGGGTCCAGCGGCCGGGTTGCACCAGCTCGTGGTACCCGAACCAGAAGAACACCACCCCCAGCAGGATCCGGCTCACAGTCGGAGCCCATTCCGCGCTGATCACGCCGGCCTGTTCGGCCAGGGTGGCCAGTGGGCGCCGGTCTTCGCCGCGGCCTTCCTGGGCCGGGGCGTGGTCTGGGACGGGCTCGTCGACGAGCGGACCGGGATCCGGGACAGGTGCCCTGACCCTGGATCTCGGGCTGCCGCTGGCCCAGCGCGTGCTCATCTGGTGATGCTCCCGACGACCAGGTGGATCGCTGTCTGGGATGAGAAATTCGGCAGCGGTCCCACCACCGCACCGTTGCGCTGGAACCAGCCGACCAGGGCCAGGGCCAGGGCCACGATCGCGAAGAAGATCAGGACGCTGAGTCCGCGGGGGCCGACCAGCCTGGTCATCCTGCTGCTCCCTGTGTGGGGCGCGTTTCCTCCCGCATCCAGGTCAGGTACGCGGCCGACCCGGTCACGATGGGCAGGGCGATGATTTCCGGCTCGTCGTAGCTGTGCCGTTCGGTGAGGAAGGTGGCCAGCTCGTCGTAGCGGTCGACCGGGAGCTTGAGGAGCACGAGCCACTCCTCGGCCCGCTCCAGGCCGCCGTCCCACCAGTACATAGACGCCACCGGCCCGGCCACCTGCGCGCAGGCGGCCAGCCTGGCCTCGACCGCGGCCCGGGAGAGCTCCATCGCTTCCGCCCGCGAGTCGGTCGTCGTCTGTACCTGGAGGTACTGCACCTCAAGGTCCGTCATGGCCCTGATGGTACGCTCACCGGGCCCAAGTACGCTGAGCCGCGCATCTGCTGAGGAGCACGTGTGGAACTCGTGTATTCCGGCAAGGTCCGGGATCTGTTCGCGGACGGCGACGACCTCATCATGGTGGCGTCGGACCGGGTGAGCGTCTACGACGTGGTCCTGCCGACGCCGATCCCGGACAAGGGCAGGGTGCTGACCCAGTTGTCGCTGTGGTGGTTCGGGCAGCTCACGAACGTGATCGCCAACCAGGTGATCTCCGGCACCGACGTCCCGGCGCAGTGGGCGGGCCGGGCGATCAGGTGCCGCAGGCTGCGGATGCTCCCGGTGGAATGCATCGCCCGCGGGTACCTGGCCGGTCTCGGGCTGGTGTCCTATAACGAAACCGGTACGATCTGCGGCGTGCGGCTGCCGCCCGGTCTCGGCGAGGGCTCCCGGCTGCCTGAGCCGGTGTTCACGCCGACGACCAAGGCCGCGGCGGGCCACGACGAACCGATGACCCGCTTCGAGGTAGCAGAGCTGGTCGGCGCCCCGGTAGCGGCCGAGCTGGAACGGGTCACGCTGGAGGTCTACCGGCGCGGCGCGGAACTGGCCGCGTCCCGCGGCATCGTCATCGCCGACACCAAGCTGGAGTTCGGGATGGCGGCCGACGGGACGCTGATGCTGGCCGACGAGGTGCTGACCCCCGATTCGTCGCGGTTCTGGCTGGCCTCGGAGTGGCAGCCCGGCCGTCCGCAGCGCTCCCTGGACAAGCAGTTCCTCCGCGACTGGTCATCCGGCCTGGGCTGGGGCCGGCAGCCGCCGGGTCCGGCCATCCCGCCCGAGATCGTGGCCGCGACCCGGGAGCGCTACCTGGAGCTGTACGCCCGGCTGACCGGGAGCGAGCTCGGGCTCGGGCTCGGGCTCGGGCTCGGGTGACCTTCGATGACCTCGGGTGAGCCGTCTCTGGTGCTGCGGGCGCGGCGGGGTTCTCGCCGGTTGTCGCGCTTATCCCCCGGTTATCCCCCGGTTATCCGCCGCCCGCCGCGCACTCGCTGCGCCACACCGCCGAGTTCCCCGGCCTGCCCGCCCATCACCAGTCACAATTCCCACACCAGTCGCACTTATCGCACACATGTACCAGTCTGGTGTGATTATCGCGGAGGATATGGCTTATGCGGAGCATTTGGGCAAAAATAGCTGCCCGGATCTTCCGCGACGGCCGAATCCTCCGCGTTGTTGGGGCGCTGGTGTTCTGGTGGTACTGCCGGGGACATGGCGGCAGAGGGGCGGCGGGAGCATGAGCCTGGCGCCGTCGATCGCACCGGTTCGGACAACATGCGATAGTACTCGTTGGGGGCAGGTGGGCACACGGGAGGCGGCATGGAGATCCGGATGGTGCCCGAGGTCGAGACCTGGCTGGCCGGCATCCGGGATCGTGATCCAGCTGTCGCCGGCCCGCCGCGAGCGTGGCACGCTGGCTGCACCGGCCTGCGCCGGTACGCCACACTGCAGGCCGAAGAGGAGCGCGTCACGGTGGCCAGCCAGCACCTGCGGGCCTCGGTGGAGGGAGTTCAGGACCCGTAAGGAAGCCGCCAAGGCCGCCTACCTGGCGGCGCGAGAGGCGGCCGAGGCTACCTGGGCCGGGGTGCTCAGCGAGCTGCGGCCTAGCGCACCCGAGTCGGCCGGTACCCGCATCACACCTGGTACGCCGAGGCCATCGCCCGGTCCGGCCTCCGCTACCGGCGCAAGCAGGGGTTACGGCGACTTGAGACAGGTGTAGGCGCCATAGAGCCTGCCGTCGAAGTCCGCGGTCACGATCTCGAAGCCGGTGGCGGCCAGCGTCGGCTCCAGCAGCCACCGGAACGTGCTGAACTCGGTGCGGATGTGCTCGGCGTAGTCCGCGCCGGTGTACCCGTCGGCGGGATCGCTCGCGGCGTGGTCGAACCAGCCCTGGAACACCCCGGCCGCCTCGGCCGGGGCGAAGTCGTAGATCAGGTCGCGCAGCCGGAGCACGCCGCCGGGCCGCATGCTGCGCGCGACCCGGTCCAGGGCCACCGCCTTCCAGAAGTCAGGCAGCTGGTGCAGCGCGTTACGGGTGTACACGCCGTCCGCGGGCGGGCCGGAGTGCTCGTAACTGAGAAATCCGGCCCGGACACAGTCCAGGTTCGCCAGCCCCGCGGCGGCGGCCCGCTCGCGGAGCACCGCGATCATGGCCGGCGAGACGTCCACCGCCGTCACGTGCCCGAACCGGAGCGCCGCGGCGAGGGCGAACTGCCCGGACCCCGCACCCAGATCCAGGACCTCGGACGCCCCGTCCAGGCCGTGTGCCTCGAAGACGGCCAGGTCCCCGGCCGGGTCGGGATAGCCCTGCTTGCGGTCGTAACCAGCGACGAAGGTGGCGTCGAGATGCTCGGGTCCCGCGTGCGCTAGTTCGTCGATCATCCAGGTCTCGGTCACGCCCTCATTTTCCCCGCGCCCGCAACACGTTTCCGGCGCTGACCGCAGGTTCACCGATACCGTATAATCCATTTCCGTGATATCCGAAAGTGGATTGCCCAGCGTCGTGCTGGCCCTGCACCGGACCACGCACCATACGCTGCACGCGCTGAGCAGCGCGCTGGCTGACCTGAACCTCACCGCGGCCGAGATCAATGCGCTGGCCAACCTCGCCGACCGGGGCGCGCTCAACGTCCGCGAGCTCAGCGCCGAGACCGGCACCCGGGCCACCACGCTGACCGGCGTCCTGGACCGGCTGGAGAACCGCGGCTACCTCACCCGAGAGCTTGACGCCACCGACCGGCGGTCGTTCCGGCTGCCGCTGACCGAGCTAGGCCAGGAGGTAGCCGAGCGGGTCCGGGCGGCCGTCTCGGACATCGAGCGCGACGCGCTCGCCCGCCTTTCCCCGACCCAGATCGCCGGCTTCCACGCCGTCGTCGCAGCCCTGCAGGCGGCGAGCTGATGCCCGGCCGCGAGATACCCGAGGGACGGCACCACCCCCCTGGCCCGCACGGCCCGCAGGATCCAGAGCTCGCGGCGATCTTGCCCGCGATCACCGGGCCCGGCGGGCAGTTCCGGCACCGGCAGCACATCAATCTGGCGTTCTACGCGGTGCGGCGGTACGGCATGCCGGACGCGATCGACACCATCTGCGGCTGGATCCAGCAGATCGCGGCGTACGAACGAGCACCGCAGAAGTACCACCACACCGTCTCGCGGGCCTGGGTGGAACTGGTCGCGCACCACGTCGCCGTGGAGCCGGACTGCGCGGACTTCGGTGTCTTCACCGAGCGCAATCCCGCCCTGCTGGACAAGCGCCTGCTCGGCAGGCACTACCGGTCGTCGACGCTGGCCGCTGGGCCGGCCCGCCGCGGCTGGGTGGAGCCCGACCTGCTGCCGTTTCCCTGGTTCCCTCAGGGCAGCACGGCTGGCTGATCGATCACCCACCGCCAGCTGCCGTCCGGCTGGCGGCGGGCGACTTCTACCGTGGCGCCGCCGCCGGGCAGTCGCGTCGAGGTGAGCGCCAGGTCCCCGTTCCGGATCGCCGGGCTCTGGCCTGCCGAGCTGAACGACGGCTTGTCGGCCAGGAGTTCGGCGTATACCTTGCGGATCTCGTCGTGTCCGGCGGTCAGCCGCCCGGCCGGGAAGGCCAGCACCGCCTCCGGCTCATACAGGGCGACGAGCCCTTCGACGTCGCCCGCGTTGGCCCGCTCCAGGAAATACCGGCCGAGGTCTTCGGGCTGCGCAGCCGGTTCGGGTTCTGCGTTGCTAGTCACCTGCGGGATCCTCTCACAGCGGGACGACATTTCTGGTGGCTGACCGGGCCCCCGGACCTGCCCGGAATGTCAGACCCTGGACCTAATATAAAATTCATGTTCGATAGCCAAAGCACGACCCCTGCCAGTCCGGTCCTGGACGGCATGGTTCCTCCGGAGACGGTGTCCTTGGCCGTGGTGCCGCTGGAGCGGCTGGAGGCGGAGATCTGCGAGCTGGCCGGGCATCTGGCCGCGGCGACGTGCCGGTTCCTGGTGCTGCTGGGGGATTTTGGCGCGCGGCGGGGCTGGGCGGACTGGGAGATGTCCAGCTGCGCGGCGTGGCTGTCGTGGAAGTGCCAGATGTCCTCGGGGACCGCGCGGGAGCATGTGCGGGTGGCGCGGGCGCTGCGGGACCTGCCGGTCATCCGGGGGGAGTTCGGGGCGGGGCGGCTGTCGTATGCCAAGGTGCGGGCGCTGACCCGGATCGCCGCCCCGGCCAGCGAGGCGGGGCTGGCCGAGCTGGCCGGGCCGATGACCGGTAATCAGCTGGAGCGGTTCGCCCGGGCCCGCCGGCAGGTCAGCTCGGCTGATGACGCCGGGGCGCGGGTGCGGCGGCGGCTGGCGTGGCGGTTCGAGGACGACGGGTCGCTAGCGGGCACGTTCTGGCTGCCGCCGCTGGCCGGGGCGGTGCTGCTGAAGGCGCTGCGCGCCGCGGTATCTGACCTGGAGCGCCCGCACCCGTCCGGCGCCGGGCCCGGGCACCCGGGACAGGAACCCGGCGTTTCCGCGGTTTTGTCAAGCGTTCCGGCCGCCCATCGGACTCATCGCGCGGTGAGCTGGTACTATTCAGCATAGTGTGGTTATATCGAACTTAAATGCGACAATTCATCGTACGTGTTTCGTCCGGTTTGGACCGCCAGAATCCGGTCGTGACCCTGACTTTTTCCTGACTTCAGGGTGCGGCCTACAACGGCATGCCCGTCTCGCGCGCGCGAGGAGCCGAACCCCACTCCGGGGCTGCGCGCAGGGCGGCGGATGACAATCAGGGAGTTTCCGCAGGTCCAGGTCAGGTAGCTCAGTTGGTATGAGCGTCCGCCTGACAATCCAACGGGCGGATCCTG
>Ga0208324_1000264_pt1 | contig 26565 bp, 20 predicted proteins | sample Sb_taG_2_FD_187707 | JGI IMG/M metagenome (GOLD analysis project Ga0208324, IMG submission 187707) | Peat soil microbial communities from Weissenstadt, Germany - Sb_50d_5_LS metaG (SPAdes) (version 2) | ecosystem: Environmental > Terrestrial > Soil > Wetlands > Peat | place: Germany... | reverse complement strand
CCAGCGACACGACCGACCCCATCCGCACATCGAGCGGACCTTCACCGCCGTACGCGCGGCCTTGCCCGCCGCCAACGTCGCCGCGTTCGATACCGAGCTCGAAGCGATCACCCATGCGCCCGTCGTCGACTTGGCGGCGCTGGATGAGTTCCTCTCCGGCTGGTTGCGCATCGCCACCCGGGCGGCCGCCGATCCGGCCGACTGGCAGCGCATGCACCAAGAGGCCGAGCAACTCCAGTCCGGTGCGCGCTCGGCGGGCCCGACCCTGGCCGAGGTGTTGGGTCGGCGCGGGGTCCAGCTGTAGGTGTGTACACCATCCGTATGGGCAGCGACGTCGCCGAAGCCCAGATCTACGATCTGTCCGATGCCGAGATCGATGTCCTCCTGGAGATCTACGAGGTGCTCCGGCTCACTCCCGACAACGGCCGCAAGCTCGGCCCGACCGGCAACATGTACATCTGGGGCTACAAGGGCATCTCGGTGACCTACGTCTTGCTCGACCCGCAGCGCGAGGTTGCGGTGCTCCGCGTGGACCGCTTCCCCATCTGAAATCGCCCGCCACAGCTCCAAGAACTCCGCACCCGGGGATGGTGCTGGGCTGTCGTCCGCAGCGGTGGCTGTCGGCGGATCTGGGGCCAGGCTGAACGTCGCCGCTTGTCCCCGAACCCTGCCGGTCCGGTTCGATCCCGCCTGAACCCTCAGCGTGGCTAAAATCCGCGGCGGGGTCGCACAACTGAGGATGGGAAGCGGCAAGCATGAGTGAGTACCAGTACTACGAGTTCCTCGCGCTCGACCGGCCGCTGACCGACAAGCAGCGCGCCGAGCTGCGGTCGATTTCGACCCGGGCGGAGATCACGGCCACGAGGTTCGTCAACGAGTACCAGTGGGGTGACCTCAAGGGCGACCCGCGGAAGATGATGGAGCGGTACTTCGACGCGTTCTTGTACCTGGCGAACTGGGGAACGAGGCGGCTGATGTTCCGCTTGCCGCGCGGGGCACTGAGTTCAAAGACCGCCGAGCGGTACTGCTACACGGATACCGCGTCGCTCATCGAGACCGGCAGCCACCTGATCCTCAGCTTGTACGTCGACCGGGAGCCTGACGACTACTGGGACGAGCCGGGCGGCCAGCTCGCGGCGATGGTCCAGGCCCGTGCTGAGCTCTCCGCCGGAGATCTGCGGCTGCTGTACCTGGCCTGGCTGTTCACAAGCTCACGGCAGCCAGATCGCTCACGGGATGACTGCGTTGAATCGCTCGGCTCGGAACGCGGAATCGTCACCAAGGTGGAAGTAGATGTGGCCCTCGAGCGTGCCATCGGGGCTGAGAGCGGCCCAGCCGCGGCCGCTCACATCGTCACCCTCGTCGGAGCCTTGCCACGAGAACTCGACGCCCGGCCTGCTGGATCGTGGCGAACTTCTGGCAAGCCTCCCGGAAGGCGGCTTAACTCTTACGGTTTGTCAAGGTTACGGTCAGGCGGATATCTTCGCCCTGATGGCTGACACGCTCGAATCCGCCGCGCCGACCCGCCGCCGCCGGTCCGATGCCCGGCGCAGCATCGACGCCATCATCGGCGCGGCCCGGACCGTGCTCGGCGAACGGCCAGACGCCAGCATGGAGGACATCGCCGCCGTGGCCGGCGTGACCCGCCAGACCGTCTACGCCCATTTCCCCTCACGCGACGCCCTCATCCTCGCCCTCCTCGACGCCGCGGGAGCCGAAACCTTCGCCGCCATCGACGCCGCCCGCCTCGACACCGCTCCGCCCGCCGAGGCGCTGGCCCGGTTCCTCGACATGTGCTGGCAGCTCCTGGACCGCTTCCCCCTCCTGCTCGACCCGGCCCTGATCCGGATCCCCCGGCCTTCCGGCCCTGACCCGCATGACGCCGCGACCGCCATGCTCGAACGGCTCATCCAGCGAGGCCAGCGGACGGGCGACTTCGACCGCGCGCTGAACGCCAGCTGGCTCGCCGCTGCCATCGTCGGGCTGATCCACACCGCCGCCGGACAAGTCGCGGCCGGGCGCCTCACCACCGATGCGGCAGCGACCGTGCTCCTGAAGAGCACACTGCGACTGTGCGGTGCCGCCGCGCCTGACCGGACACAACGATGAGAAATCGCCAGGCCCGCAGGTCGATACCGCCGACCGGTGACGCCGCGCCGGCGTGGGACATCGCGGTCCCGTCACGGCCGCCTCGGCTGCCCGGGGTCACCATGGCCGGATTCAGCGATCGGGCGAAGGAGCCCGTCGACCTCCAGGTGGTCCCGTATCCGGCCGTGACGCTGTTCATCGACCTCGGCGACGGGGTACTCGTCGATCACGCCAACGGCCGGCAGCAGCGTGGCAGCCTCGTCGCCGGCCTCGCGCCCGGTCAGGTTCGAGGACACGGCCAGCACATCGAGTGCCTGCAGGTTCGGCTGTCGCCGCTGGTCGCGCACGCGGTGCTGGGCGCCTCTTCGGAGCTGGGCGGGACGGTGGTCGCACTCGAGGATCTGTGGGGGCGTGACGCGGCGCGGACCCAGGAGCGACTGCGGGCGGCCGGGTCCTGGGACGAGCGGTTCGCGATCACGGAAGCCACGCTCGTCCGCCGGCATCAGGCAGGCCGGGGGGTCGACCGGGAAGTCGCCTTGGCCTGGCGGCAGATGGTGACCAGCCGGGGACAGGTCCGCGTCGAGCAGCTGGCGGCCGAGGCTGGATGGAGTCGCAAGCGCCTGTGGTCCCGGTTCGGGTCCCAGGTCGGCCTCACCCCCAAGCGCGCGGCCCAGCTCATCCGCTTCGACCACGCGGCCCACCGCCTGGCCGCGGGTGACAGCGCCGCCTTGGTCGCGGCGGACAGCGGTTATGCCGACCAGTCCCACCTCCACCGAGACGTCATGGCCTTCGCCGGGGTAACGCCCGCGGCCGTGGCGGCCGCGCCCTGGCTGGCGGTCGACGACATCGCGTGGGCCGCTCCGCGGCAGCCTCCCACAATCTGAGCGGAACATTTCTCCAATACATCCGGCGGTGCGCTCGCGCATGCTCGCAGTCACGCACGGATGACGGGAGATTGCGCGATGGCAGAGCACGGGCCCGGTGGGCCAGATGGTGGAGGCCGGTTCGTTCGGCTAAAAGATTGTGACCTGTACGTGGTGGAGGACGGCCCGCCGGACGCGCCCGCTGTACTGCTGATCCACGGCACCGGGGCCGGTACGGCCTGGTGGGATCCGGTGATCCCGCAGCTGGCGGGCACCCGCCGGGTCATCCGGGTCGACCTGGCCGGCCACGGGAGGTCAGCGAGCCCGGCCGGCGGGTACGACGTCCCGGCCCAGGCGCGCCGGGCCGGCGCCGTGCTGGAGCGGCTCGGCGCGGGCCGGGTGACGGTGATCGGGCATTCCACCGGGGGCAGCGTGGCCACGGCCCTGGCCGAACAGCGGCCTGGCGTGGTGGCGGCGCTGGCGCTCATCGACACCGGCCCCAGCCCGGATGCTTACCTCGACCAGGGCCTGCTCAGCGGGCTCCTGCTGGCCCCGTTCCCCGGGCGGCTGCTGTGGCGCCTGCGGACCGAGGCTGTCATCCGGAAGGCCCTGAGCTCTGCCTTCACCCGCCCCGTCGAGATCCCCGACGCCAGCGTCGAGGCCACCTTGGGGATGACCCACCGGGCCGTCGCGGGGACGGCGCGCGGATCCCTGGACTACCTGAGGCAGCGGAGCCTTCCCGACCGGCTGGCCGGGCTAGGCCTGCCGGTGCTGGTGATCTTCGGCACCGGCGACAAGCGATGGCGCTCCTCGTCGGCCGCCGCCTACCGCGACGTGCCCGGCGCCCGCGTCGAGCTGCTGCCGGGCGTGGGACACACCCCGATGCTGGAAGACCCGCAAACGACCAGCACCTTGCTGCTGCGGTTTGCCGTAGCCGCCGAGCACTGCGCCTGAAGGAGGAGAATCGTGTCTGCCCTCGCTAGGTGGTGTTTTCGCCACCGGTTCGCGGTCATCGCGGCCTGGGTTCTCGTCCTGGTCGGCCTCGGCGCGCTCGCCCAGGCGGTCAAGAGCGACTACAACAACTCCTTCTCGCTGCCCGGCACAGATTCCACCACCGCGCAGCAGTTGCTGGCCAAGACCGTCCCGGCCCAGGCCGGCGACTCCGACACGATCGTCTGGCAGGTCAGCCGCGGCACGGTGCGTGATCCGGCGGTCGTGGCCCGGATGAGCCAGGTGCTCAGGAACGTGGCCACGATGCCCGAGGTCACCGCCGTGGCCAGCCCGTACGGGCCACGCGGAAGCGCCCAGATCAGCCGGGACGGCCGCATCGCCTACGCCACGGTGGACTTCGCCATGCAGGCCGACAACCTGGCCCCGGCGGACATCAACCGGGTCGTGAACGCCGCGGAGTCCGCCCGCGAGCCCGGCCTCAACGTCCAGCTCGGCGGGCAGGCCATCGAGAACACCGAGCAGTCGCCGCTCGGGACCAGCGTCACGATCGGCGTGCTCGCGGCCGCGGCGGTGCTGTTCATCGCCTTCGGCTCGCTGCTGGCCATGGTGCTGCCGATTGTCACCGCCATCGCCGGGGTCGGCGGCGGGCTGATGGCGATCGCGCCGCTCACCCACGCGATCAGCGTCGTGGACATCGCGCCGATCCTGGGCACGCTGATCGGCCTCGGCGTGGGCATCGACTATGCCTTGTTCATCGTCACCAGGCACCGGCGCGGGATGCTGGCCGGCCTGACCCCCGAGGAGGCGGCGGTCAAGGCCATCGACACCTCCGGCCGGGCCGTGCTGTTCGCGGGCAGCACGGTGTGCATCGCCTTGCTCGGCATCTTGATCCTGGGCATCGGCTTCCTGAGCGGCCTCGCGGTCGCCTCGGCCCTGACGGTCGTGTTCACCGTGCTCGCGGCGGTCACCCTGCTGCCGGCCCTGCTCGGCGTCTTCGGCGCGCGGGTGCTGAGCCGCCGACAGCGCCGCACGCTTCATATGCACGCGCAGGCGGCCAGCCCGGCCGGGCTGTGGGCCCGCTGGGCGGGGACGGTAGAACGGAGGCCTGCCGTCCTCGCCGTGGCGGCGGCCGTGGTCATGCTGGTCCTCGCCACCCCGGTGCTGAGCCTGCGGCTGGGCACGTCCGACCGGGGCAACGACCCGTCGTCGACTACCACCCGGCAGGCTTATGACCTGCTGGCCGACGGCTTCGGGCCGGGCTTCAACGGCCCGCTGCAGCTGGTCGCGCAGACCAGCGGCCCGGCCGACGTGGCCGCGCTCAGGGCGCTGGAAGCTTCGCTGGCCAGAGTGCCGAACGTGACCAGCGTGACACCGCTGGCCGCGGCACACGGCACCGAGGTCATTCAGGTCACACCGGGCACCTCGCCCGAGGCGAAGGCGACGTCGGACCTCATCACCACCTTGCGTAACAGCGTCATCCCGGAGGCTCAGCGCGGCACCACGCTGCGGGTCTACGTCGGCGGCGTCACCGCGACCTTCGCCGACTTCGCCGCCGTGGTGAGCGCGAAGATGCCGTGGTTCATCCTCGCTATCGTCGGGCTGAGCTTCCTGCTGCTGGTGGTCGCGTTCCGCAGCCTGCTCATCCCGGCGACCGCGGCGGTGATGAACCTGCTCGCCGCGGCAGCCACGTTCGGGGTGCTGACCGCGTTTTTCCAGTGGGGCTGGGGGACCGGCGCGTTCGGCCTGGGCCGGGCCGGGCCGATCGAGGCCTTCCTGCCCGTGGTGACGCTGGCCATCTTGTTCGGCCTGTCCATGGACTATCAGGTGTTCCTGGTTAGCCGGATGAACGAGGAATGGGTGCACACGCACCGCAACGCGGCAGCCGTCCGTACCGGGCAGATGGAAACGGGGCGGGTCATCACCGCGGCGGCGACGATCATGATCTGCGTGTTCCTGACGTTCTCGTTCATGGGCCAGCGAGACGTCGCTGAGTTCGGCATCGGGCTGGCCGCCGCGGTCGCGCTGGACGCGTTCATCCTGCGTACCGTGCTGGTCCCGGCGGCGATGCACCTATTCGGGAACGCCAACTGGTGGCTGCCTCGCCGGCTCGACCGGCGTCTCCCCCACCTAGCCATCGAGCCGACCGAGGCAGGCCCAGCCGTCCCCGTACCTTTGGCTCAGCAAGGAGCTCTGCGGTGACTTTCCCTGCAGGCGCGCGGCGCAACGATGAATTCACGATCCTGCCGAGGTCAGTACCAGCGGCACAAGCAACGACATCTGGAGGACGAGATGGCTATGGATCTGTTCGCCGGCGTCCCTGTCGCCGACTACGCCGCGGCGTTGCCATGGTACGAGCGGTTCTTTGGCGGGCGGCCCTCGTTCCTGCCGAACGACACCGAGGCGGTATGGGAGGTGGCCGAGCACCGGTACATCTATATCGTGCAGAATCCCGGACGGGCGGGGAACGCCCTGGTCTTGTCGTTCGTCGACGACCTCGACGAGCGGGTCGCCGGCATCGCCCGACGGGGCGTCGAGCCTGCCAGACGCGAGATGCCCGCCGAGGGCGTGACCAAGGTGATCTACCAGGACGCGGACGGCAATGAGATCAGCTTCGGCGGCGCCTCGGGCTGACGCCACCCCCCAGCGCCGACTGCTCCGGATCTGTCACCCGCCTGCGCCTGCGTTCCAGTCCAGGAGCTCGATGATGACGCCGTTGGGGTCGCGTACCTGAAACGCGCGTTCGCCCCACTCCTCGGACCTCAGTGGCATCGTGACGGTGACGCCTTCGGCCTGCAGCCGGGCCATTTCGGCCTCCAGGTTGTCCACTTCGAAGGCGAGGATGAGCCCGGCGGCGTGATCGTGGCGCTGGTCTTCGGGCAGCATGTCCATACCGCGGCGCAAGAACACCACGTTCATGCCAGTGTCCGGGCGGGCTAGCGCCACGAAGCCGTCCGCTGACATGTCCTCGGTGAACCCGAAGTGCCCGGTCAGGAACCGCGCGGAGGCAGCAACGTCGTCGACGTTCAGCGATACTGCTGAGGCGTTGATCTTCATGGGCACTCCCAGAAGTCGGTGGGACAAGGACTCTGTACTATGTACAGAGTACAACGTATAACGACTTGGAGGTGGTCCTGATTCCCGCTGCGCGCACCGGCGGCGGCGATCCGGCCCGCACCCTGCAGCTGCTGTGGCGTGCCCCGGCGGCGGGGCCCCGGCACGGCCCCCGGCAGGGCCTGACCGTCGACCAGGTCATCGCCGCGGCCACGGCCCTGGCCGACGCCGAGAGCCTGGACGCGGTCACGATGCGCCGGGTCGCCAGCCGTCTCGGCGTCGTACCGATGACCCTCTACACCTACATGCCTGGCAAGGCCGAACTGCTGGACCTGATGCTCGACGCCGCCTACCAGGAGATGCCGCGCGCCGATACCACCGGGCAGCCGTGGCAGCAGCGGGTCACCGCGATCGCCGCCGAGAACCGGGCCCTGTTCCAGGCCCACCCCTGGGCCGCGGCCATCTCCACCACCCGGCCACCGCTCGGCCCCGGCCTGATGGCCAAATACGAGCACGAACTGGCCGCGTTCGACGGGCTGGGCCTCGATGACATCCAGATGGACGCCGCCCTCACCCACCTGCTCACCTTCGTGCAAGCCTGGGCGCAGGCCGCCGCCAGCGCCCAGGCCGAACGCGGCGAGTCCGCCACGGACGACGAACAGTGGTGGGCAGCCCATGCGCCTCTGCTGCGCAAAGTCCTCGACCCGGCCGCCTACCCGCTGGCTGTCCGCGTCGGAACCGCCGCAGGCACCGCCCATCGAGCTGCCTACAGCCCCCAGTACGCCTATGACTTCGGCCTGCAGACCATCATCAGCGGCCTCGCCCCGCTCATCAGCGCCGACCGCTCAGATGGCGGTCCTGGCGCGGATGGCGGACAGATATGAGGCGTAGCTCCAGGGCAGGTTGCTGACGCTCTTCTCGTACCCGGTGGCGGCGTCGAACTGCTCGCTGAGCTCGAGGTTGTCCCTGTGGAAGATGATCGCCTGCAGCATCTGGTCCCCGGCGCCCTGCAGCGCCGCCGCGGCCGCGGCCGGCGTGCTCGACGCGTCGACCCCGGCCTGGGTGAAGAAGCCGACCGACAGGCGGCCGGCTGACACGCTCGGTGAGCCCGTGCCGGTGCCAGCAGCTCCGGTCAGGCGACGAAGATTTTCTCGCGGTGCCAGTCGAGGTATCTGCGCCTGGGACGTTCGGCGTTGTCGGGGAGCAGCAGTTTGTCCAGGAGCGGCGGCCGGCCGTAGTACTGCCGGGTGAGGTGATCACTGCGGGCCGCGTCGGCCAAGGGCCGGGCGATGTGGATCTTCAGGTCCGCGGTCACGGTCAGCATTCCGGTGTCGAAGGCTGGGGCAGGCGGCCAGGCCGTTCCGCGGGTCCAGGCGCTCGCTGGCCGAGCTGTCCTGCCACGGCTTGATGTATCCGGCCAGCAGCATCCTCCTGGCCACGCCCGGGGATGGGTTCAGGCCGCAGAAGACACACCGGCGGCCGCAGTTGGTCAGCACATTCAACGCGAAAACGTGCTGTCCTACGCGGGCCGCAGCCAGGATCATCCGTTCGGTATCTTGCTCTGGCCACTCACCCTCGGCGGCGCTACGGGCAATTTGATCCCGCAGGGCGTTCTCGAATACCGACGTGCCCAGCTCGTCCTGGCCGAGGAGGGCAAACTCGCCGCCGTCCTCGAGGTCGGGGAAATCGGGCAGGCGGTCGCGGCCGATGCCTTCGGCGCGGGCGGCGCGCAGCAGCAGACGGTAGACATCAGTGAACCGGGCGCTGTCCTCGCGGAGCATGACCCCGGCCAGGATGTCCCACTTGCCGCGCTGTCCCGCCGCACCCGTGTCCGCTGGTCTGTTCGTCCGAACGAACGGTGGATCCCGCCCCCTCCCCCCACTCCGCGCCGCGCGGGCGATAACGCCTCCAGCTCGCACCAGACCACCTTGCCCGCAGGCTCCCGGGTGGGGTACCAGTCCCAGCGCGCGCTCAGCGCCGCCACCAGGAACAGCCCGCGTCCTCCCTCTTCCTGAGGGTCGGGTGTTCCGTGTTCGCCGAGGCCTTTCGGTGCTGGCGCCCGCGGGTCGGCATCCCAGACTTCGATGAGGACTCGGGCGCTGTCGCCCGACAACCGCAGGCGGACAGCCGCCTCGTCGCGTCCCGCCGTAGCCTTAACGGCGTTGGTCACCAGCTCGCTGACGAGCAATTCGCTGTCTGGGGCCAGCCCGTCCAGTCCCCACTCTCTCAGCACGTGCCTGGCATGCAGCCGGGCGCAGGGCACCGCGGTCGGCAGAGCGCCGAGTTCGAGGTAACTGCACAGAGGAGGTTCCGGTTCGCCGGGACGGAAAGCAGGGCCGACGCCGGAGCTGGGCTCGGGATCAGTCGCAGCTTGCTGTGATCCTTGGACGACGCCGGCCCTGCGGCTCGAGGGAGAGGTCATCGCCCGCTACCCCCTCTGACTCGATCCATGCGCCGCGCTGAGGCGGTACACCTGACAGAAAACGCCGGGACGGGCGCCACTGACCTGGCTTGATCGCATGTTCACGTCCGGCTCGCTACTTCTTTGCGGCGTTTCGCCCACCCGGCGCGACTGACTTGGTGGCATCATCAGTGACAGAGTGCACCGACACTCGACGATTTGCAATAGTGCAAACGGACTAATGCGGGACGGAGTTTGGCGGCATGGCCCGACGCGGCAACCCAGAACAGAACCCGACCCTGCGCGCCCGCCGCCTGGCCGCGGAACTCCAGCGCCGCCGGGAGGCCACCGGCATGAGCCGCGAAGAGGTCGCCCGGCAGCTCGAGTGGTCAACCTCCACGCTGTTCCGCATCGAGACCGGCCGGAACCGGCCGCAGCCCGGCAACGTTCGGATGCTGCTCGAGCTCTACGGCGTGACCGGCCCGGAACGCGACGGCCTGATCCAGCTGACCCGGGAGGCCCGCCAGCCCGGCTGGTGGCACTCCTTCCGCGACGTCCTGCCCAACCCGTACGAGGTCTACATCGGCCTGGAGGCCGGAGCCGCCTCCATCCGCAACTTCGAGCCCGTGGTGGTGCCGGGCCTGCTCCAGACTGCGTACTATGCACGCGAGATTTTTCGGAACGGGCCAATCGAGCTGGATCCCGACGAGGTTGAACGCTTGCTCGAGGTCCGCCTGGCCCGGCAGCAGATCTTGACCCGAGATGACCGGCCGCGGCTATGGGCCGTGATCGACGAGGCGGTCATCCACCGCGTGGTGGGCAATGTTGGCGTGATGCGCGGACAGCTCCGTCACCTTGCTGAGTCCGCTCAGCAGGGCAAGACCACCGTCCAGGTCATGCCGTACCGTGCAGGCGCACACGCCGGGACGATCGGCGCGTTCGTCATCCTGGACTTCACCGAACCCACCGACCCTGCCGTGGTGTACGTCGAGACGCTCGCCGGGGACATTTACCTCGAAGAGCGACCAGACGTGAGCCGCTATAGCATTGCGTTTGACCGCCTGCGCGCCGCATCGCTGCCGCCTGATGACTCCGTGCAGATGATCGAACGGGCGGCCAGTACATTGAGGTGACGCCAGCACGCAGAGGAGGTGCGCGGGATGACCGGGATCGACCTGTCCCGCGCCGAGTGGCGTAAGAGCAGCTACAGCGGCCAGAGCGGCAACTGCGTGGAAGTGGCTCGTGACCTGCCGGGGCTCGTAGCGGTACGCGACTCCGAGCAACCAAACGGGGTGAAGCTGGTGGTCTCGCAGGAGACCTGGCAGGCGTTCATCAGGAGCGTACGCGCCTAGCAGCCTTTCTCAGCCCTTGAGCGCCCGCCGGAGATCGACGGGCTTCGGCGTAACACCGACTGCTGGATCCGGCCTCATGAACCCGGAGAGGGCTGCCCGTGAATGATGTGACGTAGCTGGGCTGGAGTCGGCCAGGGTGGTCTTCTGTGGATCATGCGGTGGCAGTTGCTGCATAGCAGAGCTAGATCACGGATGGTCGTGGCGCGTTCGCCGGTTTGGTGCAGCGGCTCCACGTGGTGGCATTCGATGAAGCCCTGGCCCCGATCTCCGTAGATCTGCCCGAAATCAAAGCCGCACGCTTCGCACGCAAGCGCATCACCGCGCGCCTGGACGCTGCGGATTTTCTTCTCGCGTAGCGCGGGCTTACCCTCCCGTATCCTGTGCAAGCGCAGCAGGTAGCGGCCCTCTAGGACGCTCTCGTACTCGTCGCCGACGAGAGCTGCGAGACATTCCCTAGTTCGTCCCGCTCCGCGGCCTGGCGCAGACTATGCGCGTAACGCAGCATCTGCTCAGGATCGTCGAGAAACTCATCGAGCACCCTCTTGTCCAGCTTGTTGCCGTTACTCGGGGGTCCCACGTAGTCGGGTGCACGGTGGCAATGTTGTAGGTCTTACGAGCTACGCCAGCGGCGTTGCGGAAGCTCGGCAGTCGGTCTTCGAGGGGGTGCATTGACGTATGCTGCAGCAGGCTGGACAGCTCTTTAACGCGAGGATCACTGACGTCGAGCTGGTGCCAGCCGTTCTGGGCAACCAGATCGCACGCCAGGACGATTTCTTCCCACTCCCAGTCAATCCTGTGCGGCCCGTCCGACATGTCCCGATGGTAGCGTTGCGTTTGGCAACGCGTTGCGTTTGGCAATAGGTTGCCTGCCAGCAGTCCAGCCAAGCCATCGGGCACTTCCCTGAACTCGCAGCCCTGCGTCCAGGCCTAGCTAGCGTGCCGATATCGAAGCTTGTGCTGCAGTACGTAGGGGCCAAGCCGTTATTCAGTGTGTCTAGCCCGTCGAAAGCCAACTAGCGCACGTGCAGAAGTTCCCAATCAGGACGATCGGCGCGGGAAGCTACGCCACCTCTGACTGCAAGCCCAAGAGCTCGCTAAGCGCGCCGCCCTGGCTCTCGACGGCCACGAGGCGTTCGGCGGTGATGATCACGCTGGATGACAAAGTCACGGCGCTGCTGCCGGTGCCGATCTTGGCCCAGGCCCGGTGACCTGGGCGCAACACGGCGGTGCAGCCGCCAGCTTCAATACCTATAGCCTCAACCCTGCGAAACTTCATCGCCTGCATCGCGGCCTCGATCACTCGAGGATCTGTCAGCGGCTCAGTGACGCCCAGGAGCGAGATACGCAGGGGAACAAACCTGTTGTCGATCACCTTGAGTTCGATTCGCGGCAGCCTGAGCGTTCGGGCGAGATTCTCGCACCACTTCTCCTCATCGAGATAGTCAGTCCGCGCGATTAGCACGTCTTCGATCTCCTTGACAGGCACCTTACGTCCTGTAATACGGCTGGCGAGCGCGGCCGTCTGGTCACCGACGATCATGACGTCGGTGTCGATGAGTGCCTTATTCAGGTAGGGCTGCCAGTCGTAGACAACATCTTTCCAAGGCCGTTCCGGGCGCAAGGCAAGGTATGCGATCCCGGCCGCCCACTCGCGTACCCGACGGTCGAGGTGGCGGAGGACCATGTCGCGCAGGTCCTGGTCTGCCCGCCCGAGAAAACCTGGAGACTTTCCGTCACCCAGGAAAGCGCCGAACAATTCAGCCGCGAGCCGGATAAGGCGGTCTTCGTCGATTGCATCTTCCACCCAAGCGGTTACGAGGACGCTAAGCAACGCTTGGTAGTTGGCGGCAGGCGCGTCGGGGCGAAGGAGCGCGTGTCGTGGATCGCTGATGGCGCGACACCAGCGGCTCAGCACGTTGACGACCCGAACGCGCTGCCGTGCCTCCAACGACCAGGTGGTGCCAATATGCTCGCCCTCTGTCTGCGGCTTACTAGCGGAATCCCCGGAGACCAGACGCAGCAGCGGGTTGTCCCGTGGCGCCATGGCGAGCATGATCTCCAATTCGCGGAAGAGGTCATGGCCAATCGGCTTGAGCCCGGAGGTCATCCCCGGGTAGTTCGCAGTGCGAGGGTCGTAGCTGAGTTCATCGGCCATGAGGCGATCCCAGAAATCAGCACTTTCCTCCTCGGGCGCATCGTTTTGGGCGGACTGCGTGCGCCGGGCAGCCGGCGTGTCATCGATGTCGAAGATGCCCTGCTGGTGCAGCCAACTCATGAGCCGCCCAAGCGGGGTTTCGGCGTCTTGCTCCTGGAGTTCGTGGGGGCGATTACGCGATGAGTCGCGCTCGGCCAGGCTGCGGTCCAGGGCATTCGGGTCGTCAATCGCCACAGCATTGGATACCGCTTCGCCTGCCTCGTCGCTCAGCCAGGCCAGCAGAGGCGGTCTCTCATGTTGGGTGAGTACGTCGGCGGTGATCACCCCGTCGAGCACGGCCTGACCGCCTGCCCACGCGAGTCGGTGACCAGTCTCGGGCGGCGGTTCGGCGGTCAGGGCAATACGGCCATCCTTAAGCCACGTGGCCCGGCGCAATGCCACAGCTGGACGGCTCGCTGCCGGATCGTCGTCGTCGAAAGTGAGGTCATGGAGGTTGGCGGTTCCGACGTCGATGAGCTCTAGGCCCGAGGTCAGGAAGGGCGCACGCACTTGGTCAGCGCTGCCGCGTCGGATGAGCGCTACCTCGCAGTTGCCGTGGCCTCCGTCGGTATAAGTGAGCGTCAGCGCTGCGCGCGACAGGTTCGGCGAGCCGCACAGTAGCAGGCCCTCGCTGCCGCAGACGGCCCCGAGCAGCTTGGCGTGGACAAAGGTCGCCGGGTCGAAACGGCGTACTTGCAACTGGCAGTTAGCTGTCTCCACCACCGCCGCGAGCGATGGTCCGTGGACCTTCGTACCTAGCCCAAGGTAGAGGTGCAGTTCCTTAGGCTGGATCCGCTCGAGGGCCTCAGCGAGCGCAAGGGCATTCCGGTCGTAATACGGGGCGCTGACGTGCAGCTCGTCAACGGTCGGGGGTAGCTGCTCAGCAAACTGGTCGAGCAGCGGCCGCTCTTCATTGACGGCGAACGGTGTCGCTCCGATCATTCCGACCATCCATGGACACTGCTCGCGCAGCGCCGCGAAGCGGCGGGTCAGTTGCTCGTCGTCGGCGCCCGCAACGAGCCGACCAATCCACCCAGCCCACGCGCGAAGCGTAGAGAGTCCTTGTTCGGTGCGGGTGTCGAAAGCGGTAAAGACTTCTTTGCCCGCATCGATGCCTTGGCGCGTGAGGTTACCGGAGCCGACGACGAGCGTGGCTTCGTCGCGACGCGCGAACAGGTAAGTCTTCGGGTGGAAGGCGCCACCGCCAGGTACCTCGATGCCGCGCATTAGATAGAGACGGTTGGCTTGCCGGGCGAGATAGTGTTCCTCGGGATCGAGGCGGTCCCACATCTCGCCGAGCTTCCAGTGGTCGGCGAGCAGTACCGCGTTCAGCGGCGGGCCTCCCAGCCGACGCAGCAGGTACTGGTCGAACAATGCAAGGCCTAGCGTGTAAGTCGTACTCCAGAAGGCATGCGTGCCAGGCTTAAACAGGTCGGCAATTTTCATCCGAACACCCTGGTGACGAAGGCCGTGCCGACGTCGGTCAGGTGCGGCGTCTCATCTTTGTTTGCTCGCGCCCACAGCCCCATGTCCTCACAGAGGGAGGACATGGCGCTACGGCGGGCCCCGGATGCGATGAAGCGGTCATGCCCGGCGGGATAGAACCGGAGTCGACCCTCCTCCCAGCAGAAGCGGAATGTCGACTCGGGCAGCTTGGAGTAGGCGATGACTTCGTGTGGGCCGATCACGAACGTATGAAGGACCCACTCCAGCGCTTCGGCAACCGAAGGCTCAGTTGCGAGTTCGCCACGGATGGCTCCGATTGTGCGCATGTAGCCTGATTGATGGTCGGAGTCTTGCAGGGCCACCCACGTCCATGACGGCAATTCCCTCGCTGGATCGGGCGTGTGGGCCTCAAACCACAGCAGCGCCGCCGTCCCCGACATCGCCGTGTTCAGTCGTTCTGTCCAGCCCCGAACATCCTCCCAGTGCATAGCGCTTGCCGCCGCCAACACAGCGCCGCGGAAATCGCTCAGAGCCTGCTCGGGGCGCCATGTGATGGTTGTGCCTGCGAGTTCAAACGAGCCAGCCGCCGCGAGCACTTCGGTGATGAACTGGCGCAGCTCGGGGCGGGTCATACCATCAGGTTCTTGGATGTCTAGGCCGCGTCGGCAAAACTCCGTCCACAGCGAGCAGATAGCGTCCTGCATACACTCCTTCATTGCGAGCGCAGCCCAAGACGAGTGCGCTTCGGCCCGGGGCCCTGTCTTGGCACTGTCGTTGTGGAAGGTGTCGATGGTGCCGCGTCTGAATGCCCCGTCGCTACTTGCCACATCGGGATCGTCGTCGAGCCGACTGAGGAAAACAGCGAAGGCGCGCCGACGCTGCTCTACTTGGTCGGAACGTTCAGACCTTGTCTGCTCGAAGAAGGCGTCACGGATGGCTTGCCGCTCGACAGGATGTTCGTCCAAGCGACACAAGCAGGCGCACTCAGCGAGCTCCCTGAGGACTGCCAGCGGGATGGGATCTACGCCATTCATATGGAGCCGCGCATACGTGGTGTCCTTGATCGCTTCGCCGAAGGCAGTCGCAAGCGCCCGAGCGTGCATAGAGCGAGCGAGGACATCTACTCCGGTGGTCGTCTCACCGAGGGTTGCGCCAGCTGGGATTACGACATCGAGGTCTACAAGAGGTGAGCGGTAGTACAAGCCGTATCCGCCCATCGGGCTCTCTACCGAGTGGCGCCTGGGAAACTCCTCGGGTTCGTCACGAGCGTCCGGTCGGGCGCGGTCACTGCCGATGGCGTTGGCAGCGCCGCAGTGGCGCGGACACAGCTGCATCGCCAGGCAAAGCTCATACTCGTGCAGGCGGATGAATTCACCAAGCGAGGCGTTGTCAGCTGCCAGCCGACGTTCCTCGTACAGCGAGAGCAAGAAGGGATAAATCGCCAGGTAACGGGCCCGCTGACTCAGCGCCAGAACACCGGGAAGCAGCCCAGGCATGATGCGATCCAGGGTGATGGTCTGGAGGCCCAATGGGTCCCGGCCACGCTTCATCGTCAGCGATGGGGTGACCCACTCGATGAGCAGTTCCTCGCCGGGCTGGGCAGGGGAAAGCGTCATAGCGTCGCAATTATCCGCAGACTCCGGCGGTGCTTCCGGGCCCGCCGATAGTGGAAGTGCTTAGCCGCGCAACTTCCCCGGTCTGGCTCAGCGCTCGCCGTGAAGATGGGCCAATCTCCCAAGGGCATGAAAGCCTCCCGTCCCCGAGGCTCAAATCAGCCCCATGGTCAATGAACGTACTCCAAGATGATGACAACCGCTTCGGCTCATGCAGATGCGAGGCTTTACGAAAACGGCTCTTGGCGTCAATGCTCGTCGACGATGGTGAAGCGGGCAGGTTCGGCGAGTACCCGCGCGGCGGAGTCGATGTCCGCCAGACGCGCGGCAAGGGTAGCGGTCGCCAGGCGTTCCGGCAGCGCCTCATTGAACTTCAGGCCAGCTAGGGCGCGCTGGTCCACCTCAGGCAGGCACAGCCGCTCGGTGGCGTCAACGGTTCCCGCCTTCCACATCTCGTGCGTCAGATCGGCACGCATCCGGATGCTGGCGTCGTCGAAGCGCTGGACATCGTCGGTCAGGCCGGACAGGGTGGCGGCGAGGGTGGCGTTGGCGCGGTATCCGGCCCAGGTCCACCAGCGGACATCCGCACCGGTCCGCACAATCACGCTGCCTCCCGGGTGCACGGTAGGGACGTGCTCCCCGCGGACGTCGGCCAGGATCCGCTTGGCCCGCTGAGTCAGGGCCACCGGCGGATCCGCCCCGAGCAGCACCTCCCGGGCGGCCCGCGCCAGCGCGAAGCTGGCGCCCGAAACGCCGGGTGTGAGCCAGCGCGCCCTGCCGCCACCCGGGGCGGGCTCGACGTAGCACCGGCGGCGTTTCCAGTCGGTCCAGGTCACCCTCCAGCTCCGGCCGCCAAGCAGGAGCAACCGGGGGCCATCGGTCTTCTCGGTGAGCAGCATCGGGTCGGTTCGCCCGATCTCCTGCCGCCCGGCCAGCACGGTGAACTGCGGCGGGGCGGTGAACACCGCCGTCATGCCCATGAAGTGCCGGTGCCCGAACCGCTGCTCGGCGGTAGGGCCGATGAACAGCAGCTCGCCGTCCTGGTCGATGAACCCCTGCTCGACCAGGTGCCGCAAGATGGGTTCGGCGCTGCGGTCAAAGGGAACGAGCCCGTTCCACGCCTGCACCCAGAGCCGACTGCCGATCCGGTGTTCCTGCAGGCACAGGGCCAGCAGCTGCTGGGCGACGATGTGCCGTGGCTCCGGCGGCGCCACCACCGGCTCCACGTATCCCTGGCCCCACAGGTGCAGCAGTCCGGCGGTCCACAGCAGCGGGCCCGTGCCCAGCGCGAGGAACAGGCAGTTCCGGCTGCTCCCGGGCCGCCGTCCGGCCCGTCCGGTGCGCTGTAGGAACGCCGCCACGCTCGGCGGGTCGTTGACCTGGATGACCCGGTCCAGGTCGCCCACGTCGATCCCCAGCTCCAGCGTGGAGGTCGCCACGATGACGCAATCCCGCGCCTCGGCGAACGCCTGCTCCGCCCGGTGCCGCTCGTCGAGCGGCAAGGACGCGTGGGACAGGAACGTCGTGACCCCCCGCTCCCGCAGCGCGGCGCCGATCTCCTCGACCAGCTGCCGGGAGTCACAGAACACCAGCCGCTTCTCGCCCCGGTGCAGCGAAGCGATCACGGTTGCCGCGTTGCTCACCGACCCCACATAGTCCAGCTCGATGTCCCCAGGCGGGGGCGCCGCTCCGCCCAGAACGGCCGGCGCCACGACGGCCAGGTCAGGAGAAACGACCACCGCCGAACGATCTTCCTTTCCCGATCCCTGCAACCAGTCGAGCAAGTCGGCAGGATTCCCGACGGTTGCCGACAGGCCGATCCGCTGGATGGGACGCCCGGCCACCCTGGTCAGTCGCTCCAGCACCGCCAGCAGATGCCAGCCGCGGTCGTCACCGGCGAAGGCGTGCACCTCGTCTACGACGATCACCCGCAGGTCCGTGAACAGGCGCCCGTGCTCGACCTTGAGGCTGATCAGCATCGCCTCCAGCGACTCCGGCGTGGTCAGTAGCACGTCCGGCGGTTCCCGCAGGATCCGCTGCCGCGCCGACGCGGTGACGTCGCCGTGCCAGAGCGCGACCCTCCGTCCTAGCCATCCCGCGTAGGTTTCCAGCCGGGGCAGCAAGTTGTTCAGCAATGCCTTGAGCGGGCAGACGTAGATGACCGAGATGCCCGACCAGCCCTGCGTGCCCATCGCGGTCAGCAGCGGGAAGATCGCGGCCTCGGTCTTGCCGCCCGCCGTCGGCGCAAGGAGCAGGGCGTCCGCGCCGTCCAGCACCGGCCCGGCGGCCTCGTCTTGCAGCGCTCGCAGCGATCGCCAGCCCAGGGTGTTGACGATGTGGTGAACGACAACTGGGTGCAGCCGGTCCAGCGCAGAACTCACCGCGACGCACCGCCCCTCGTCACCAGCTACACCACATCACGGCAGGTCGAGATCGATATCGTCGGCGCGGGCTGCGGACGGCACGGCCAGCGCGGCAGCGTTGCGTTCCACCTCGGACAGCTCACCTGCGGCCAGGGTCAGTGCGTAGTGGCGGCGCGGGTCGAAGTCGGCGAACTGGTCCACCCGGTCCAGGACATCGGTGACGAGCTTCTTCAGGAACACCCGGGGCGCGACCCCGACCTTCCCGCCCAGCGAGCCGGTCACCGCGTCCGCGAGCTCACCGACGTAGGCGTCGTCGACGATCTTCACGACCCGGTCCGGCTCGGCGGTCCCGGCCGCGTACAGGTCGCGGACCTTGGCGCCGAGCGCCAGCAGTGCGTCCCGGTCGAAGCCGGGCAGACGCAACTGGACGGCGCGCGGGTTGTCGAACCGAGGGTCGGTGGAGAAGTCAGTAGCCAGCCGCTGCGCCAGCGGCGGCAGCCGCGGCACCCCGCTCGGCCCGTCGTAGAACGCTGGCGTGCCGGTGATGACCAGGAACAGCCCCGGATACCGCCCAGCGTCGATCTCATCGAGCAGCTGCCGCAACGCGTTCAGGGCCTTGTCCCGGACATCACCGCGGACCCGCTGCAGCGTCTCCACCTCATCAAGCACCAGCAGCAGCCCGGGATGCCCCGCGTCGCGGAGCACTTCCAGCAGGCCCTGCAAGAACCCCATCGCGCCGAAGTGGTCCAGTTCGCCCCTGATCCCGGCGCTCCGCTTGGCCGCCGCCGCGACGTGCGGCTGGCCGCCCAGCCACGCCGCCAGCGCGTCGGCTCCCGCGCCGTCACCCGCTGTCACGGCCGAGCGGTAGGCCCGCAGCGCCTGGGCGAAGGCCGGGGTGCGCATGGAGACCGCGGCTAGCCGCTGCTCCAGGAGCCCCTCGACGGCTTCGTCCACGGCGGCTTGCCCGCGCCCGGCCAGGCCGGGATCGGCGGCGGTGGCGTCGGACTCCAGGGTGAACAGCCACGAGTCCAGCACGGGCCGCAGCGCGCTGGGCGGGAACGCGGCCGTCCGCAGCGCCTCGCCCACCCGGCGGTAGACCGTCTCCAGCTTGTGCAGCGGCGTCTCGGTCTCGGAGATCTGTACCTCCGCAGATGCGAACCCCCGGCGCAGCGCGCGCTCGGCCACGTACCGGGTGACGAACGTCTTGCCCGCCCCGTACTCGCCGCGCACGGCCTTGAACGCCGACCCGCCTCCCGCGACGGCGTCCAGGTCGGCATCCAGCGCGGGAGTGAAGCGTTCCAGGCCAACGGCCAGCAGGTCCAGCCCGTTGGCCGGGACGGTTCCCCGGCGCAGTGCGTCGATGACTTCGCGCCGGCGCCGGGGGGAGACGTGCTCGTTCACCTGCGGATCCCGAACTGTTCACGCAGCAGAGCCTCGTCGAGGATGACGGTGGACCCGTCCGCGTCGACGCGCAGCACCGGGTAGCCCTCGACGTTCAGCAGCCGCTGAGCATGCAGGACGGCACCCCGCAGCGTCACCGGCGAGACCGCCAGGGCGGTCGCCGCCAAGGCGGGGACCAACCGGTGGCCGGGGGCGCCCAGCAGCGCGTCGAGCAGTCCGCGGATCTGCTCGTCCGTGACCGACACACGCCCGGCGATCTTCTTCTGCGCGGCATAGGCCGCGGATCTCAACACGGCCGCCGAGGCCGGGCTCGCCGCCGGGGGCGATGCGGGCTCCACGTCCGGCTCGTCGAACAAGGTGGGTGTGACGTCCTGCGGACGCCTCCGGAAGTCGGCAGCAGGACGCGGCGCGGGGGTAACCGCAGCCGGGGCCAGCGGGATCGGCGCGACGGGGGCAATGGGGTCGATCCACCAGGCCGGCTCCTGCGGGGGCGCCAGTTGCAGGTTGACGTCGTCGGGGACCGCGCCAGGAACCAGGACCGTCACCGGAACGACGGCCTCGGCCGGGGCGGCGCCGCCGTGATAGCCGGCTTTCAGCGGCCCGTACCGCAGATGCTCGTCGACGGCGAGCGCCGCCCGGCCTTCGTGCCGGAGCACGCGTCGGCCAGTTACCAGCACCTCCCCGTCGGCAGCGGGCTCGATCGCCGCGCGTGACCGGCCGCTGGAGATCGAGGCGTAGGCACGCTGCGTGCCCTGGCGGCGTTCGACGATGTGCCCGTGGTCGGCGGTGAGGACCACGATCCGGCCCGCGTGCCGCGCCCGGTCCAGCAGCGGCGCCAGGTGCTTGACGGCGTCGGTGCCCCACTCGGTGCCGCCCGGGTCCGAACGGTCCAGGGCATCGTCGATGGTGTTCAGCACGCACGTGACCAAGGGATGACCGGTCACGTCGGCGATAGCCGCGGCGACGTCATCCGCCACGGCATACCCGAGCCGGGAGGAATCCAGCGGTTTCTTATGGAACAGGGCCGCGCCCGGCAGGCCATAGGCGCCGGTCAGGGATTCATACCCGCGTCGCTCAGCGTCCTGACCGCCCGTGCGCAACTCCCCGCACAACAAGGAGGCCCGGCTGACCTCGGTCAGTGTCGGCAGCACCGCGAGCGCGGCCGCCCGGCGGGCCTGCCCGGGCAGCAACGCCTCGGCCCAGCCATCAGCGGTCCGCGACAGCACGCTGGCGACCACTTCGGCGCCCACCCCGGCGCTCATCCCGTCCAGGACCAGCAATAGCACCGGCGCGCTCCGGGCCAGCGGCAGGATCACATCGCGGAGCAGTTCCTCCAGGTGCCAGACCCCAGAATGGGCGCCTGACACGGCGGGCGGGTCGTCGCTGGTGTGCCCGGCCAGCGCACGGCCGAACGCCACATCGTGCGCGGCACGCCGGGCCCGCACCGCGGCAAGGACAGCGGCGAGCCCGGCTCCGAGGTCGGGGTCACTCGCGCCCGGCACGGCGTCGTTGACGGCCGAATCGACCCAGGCATCGCTTCCGGCATGCCGGTCGAGCAGCAGCTGCAAGGATATCCCGCCGACGGCGGCGCTCCCCGCCAGCCAGCGCGCCAACCGCACCGCAGCGTGGAACGCCGCCGTGCGCGGGTCGGCTTCGGCGAGCCGGTGAGTGGCCACCCGGGTCCACGCCCGCTCGACATCGGCCAGGGCGGCGCCCGCGATCTGCGGGAGGTCCGGGTTCGCATGCTCCCGGGCCGCTGCGCCCGCGAGGGCGGCGCGCAGCGTGCCCGCCAGCGACGCAAACCGCCGGGTCAGCCCGGAAGGCAGCAAGTCCGAGCCGTCGGCAAGTCCGGCGGCGCGGCTGGCGGTAAGCAGTTCGTCGGCCCGGGCGAGCAGGGCCTCACCACTGGCCCGGCTCGCGGGATCCTGGAGCATCCCGGCGATGACGGCGGAGGACTCCCCTGCCCATGACCGCAGCACAGCGGAGGCGGGGGTGGTGCCGCCCAGCCGGGGCTCGAGGCGGATCAGGGCCTCACGCGCCAGTTGCATCGCCTCAGGCTGTATCTCTTTCGGCGTCCGCTGTGCTGCCTGCGCCGCCCGTTCGGCCATCTCGCCAGCTGCGCCGTCCCTGGCCTCGCCCATGAGGCCGACGACCAGCCCGAGGGGCACGGCGTCCCGCGTTTCTCCGGCCCGCAGCAGGTGCCGCAATGGCGGGCCGGCTGCCCCGGCGCGCTCTGCTGCCCAGTCCAGGACGGTATCCGTGAGGGCGTCACCGGCCAGCGCGCGCAGGTCCGCGACACGGGTGACGACCGCCAGGTCAGCCGTCCAGCCGAGGACACTGGTGGCATCGACCACCGGATCGGTCAGACCCAGATGCGCGGCGGCCACCGCGCCCAGGGCATGATCACGAGTCAGCACCCCGCCCGGGGCAGGCGGCCACCCGGACGGCGGGGATGCCACCAGCAGGCCGATCGCGATCTCGCGATCATCGGCCGCGGCGGTCAGCGCCGGATCGACACCGGTGGCGGCGAAGCGGAGCCGGACCGCGTCCCACGGGTCGGGCGTGCGCAGCCGCTGCCACACCAGGTGGCTGAGGACACCCGCGCCGAGATCGTCATCGGGCCGGTCGGTCAGCACGACCAGCCACTGGTCTCGCACCCGCTCCAGCAATGCCTCGCGGACCGCGAGCGCCGACACGCACGGCACCACCCGCACCGGCACGCCGACATGGGTGAACGTCGGCGGGCTCATCGGCTCCGGGCGGGCCCGCACCCCGAGCACCCCGGACCTGAAGTCCTTGCGACGCGCCTGGTCCAGCAGCGCCCGCAGGACGGGAAGCGTGGCCCGGGTCGCCGTCCCGGTCACTCCCCCACCCGCCACTCCACGACCACCTCTTGATCGCGGTGCTCGTCGAGGAACGCCGCCAGCAGTGCGAGCACGTCTCTTGAGGAGGCGCCCTTGGCCCGGGTCGCCCGGCCGCTAAGACCCGGCTTTGGTGCCGGCAGGGCGATGACGATGTCGTCCGGGCGCGGCAGGTCGGGCTGATCCACCTGCCTCGCGGTCTGGCCGTCGGCTAGCCACTCAAAGATCGCATCGTCGGCATCGGCGAGCTTAGGTCCCAGCCGGGTGGCGAACTCGTCCGCCTCCACCGCCTCGCGCATCGTCTTCAGCGTGCTGGCGGCCGCCCGGCCTCGCTCGTCGGCTCGGTCCCTGGACGTGCGCAGCGGCGCGAGCCTGTCCCACCGAAACCCATCCACCGCCGCGGCGACGACGCCCGCCCGGCTCAGCGAGTTCGCCACAGCGGTTTCCGTAGCTGGCAGCGCCGTCCGGGCCAGGATCTCCACCAGGTGGACCCGGCTGCTCGGCCTGCGCAAGGCTTCCACCAGCGAAGCCCCGGCCCGGGCGGTCGCCAGCCGGCCCGTCGGGTGATCAGCGGGCAGGCCGAGCTGCTGGTAGGCGCGCTGTACCGCCACGACCAGAGCACCGGCCGGGTCGGCCAGCGTGTCCACGTGACCGCGGAGATTCTCAGTGAATTCGGCGACGCCAGCCGCGGTGAGGTACGGGTTGACCCGGATCCCGAACAGGGACTCCGCGCGAGACGTCGCCGTCTGCCAGTCGGCCGGCAACGGCAGCGGCTCAGGCTTCAGCTCCATGTCCGGCCGGGTCGTGCCCGGCCTTGGGGCAGGGACGGATACGCCGTGCTGATACCAGGCCCGCTGCCGCAGCGCGGCCCAGGCCAGCATGACCAGGTCGGCGACCTCCTCACGCAAGCCAAGTTCGGGACGCATCGCGTCGATCCAGCCCCGGATCCGGCCCACCGTGACCGGATCCTGGGGCTGCAGGCCGTCGCGGGCGGCCGCCCGCTCGAACTCCGCGCCCCACGGGCCGAACCGGTCATCGCCGAACAGGAAATGCGTCTCGCCCGCCATGCCGACCTGCAGGGCGTTAGCGACCCGGCGAACCGCGGCGATGTCCCCCTCCAGCTTCACCCGCCCGTCCCGGTCGGCAACCGCCCGCTCGACGTGCGCGTACACGGCGGCCAGGTCCCGCACCGTGATCTCCACGTCGGCCGGCTCGAACCGCGGGTGCCCCGGATAGGTCGCGGTGAACGCCTGGTCGACAAGGTTGCCGAACGCCGCCGCCAGGTCCGCGCCGACCGGCGCGGCCGGGGAGAAACCGCGATCGAGGCTGACCAGTACCCGGTCGTGGCCGGCGTCGTCAGCCAGCGTGCCCGGCGATGGCACGGCGGCGCCGTAGCACTCCTGCATGGCGCGGCGCAGCGCCTCCCGCAGGCCAGTCCGCTGGCTTTCCAGGATCGCCCGGGCCTGGGCCCGGTCCACCTCGGATAGGTGGTCGGCGTGCCTGGTCCAGCGCTCGCCCGTGCCAGTGAGCAGCCACTCCAGGATCACCAGGCGCCGGACCTCGCCCATCCGCTCCTCGGAAAGGAACCTGGGCAGCCAGACGATGGTCCTGGACTTCAGGCCACCCTCGATCAGCCGGTCCAGCCTGGCGAGATCCTCCGCCGCGGAGTGCCCCGGTTCGTCGAAGGGGTAGTCGATCACGAACCGCCAGGTTCCGGGGCGGGCCCGGAAGTGATCCTCGTTCAGCCAGCCGGCGTCCCGCACGTTGCCGAAGACCGCATCCACCGCGCGGCGTGAACCACGCCAGACCACCGGGTGCGCATAGGCACCGAAGACATCGGCATCACGCGCGGTGATCCCGAGAGCATCCCGCACCAGATCCTTGATGAGCTCGCGGCGCCGACCGTCGTTGTCCTCACCCTTGGCGTTCTCCACGACGGACTCATAGTCGACGTCGGAGAGCTGCACCCGGATCACCGGATTGCGCGGGTCGCCGCCGACGTGAATCTCCGGCACCCGCCGGGACCACTCCTTCACCTTGGCCAGCACGATGCCTGCCTCGCTGCCGGGCAGCGGGGACTTGATCGAGCCGTGGTTGAGCGAGGCCAGCCGGGACGCGGTCAGCTCCTTGAGCGCCGGGACCTTGGGCGCGACCGCCGACAGCAGCAGTGTCTTGGCCAGCCGGTCATCAGCCCGGAATCCGGGCGGCAGCCCGCCAGGATCCTTAGCGGCGTAACTCTCAGTGAGGTTGTGCGCGACCAGCAGGATCGGACGCAGTTTCTCCCGGTACAAGGCTGTGGCGGACCGGAACAGCGCGGCGGCCTGCGGGTCCAGGGCGTCCCTACCCTGCACGATGTAGTCAAAAGAGTCGCCCACCGGGACAATGTCGTCCACGGTCAACGTTTCGCGCCGGTTGACGAGCATCTGCTGCATGACCTTCAGCGCAGTCCGCTCCCGCTGCATGACGCTGGCCAGCGACCGCAGGGTCGACACCAGGGCCGGCGAGAACGGGTACGTCAACCGGAACGCCGCCTCGTCGGCGCCGCGGTGCCGGTCGTCGGTGTTGACCCCATCGAGCAGCACGTCCCAGATATCCGAACGCCGGTCGAGCCGCAAGAACGCGTCGGCGAGCACCTGTTCGGCCTGCGGGTTATCCGGCCGCCGTCGCAGCAGCCGCCTATTCGCCACATACGGCAAGTTGTCGTCGCCGAGTTTGATGGTGCTGAAGCGACCCTCCTGGAACCGAAATGCCTGGTCCAGGGCCTCTTGCTCCGCGCCGCTGGCGCCTGCGTCAGCGAACCACCGCCGCAGGTCCATCTGCCGGGCCACGAAGGAGATCAGCGGGATCGCGCGCGCACCGGCAGAAGATTCCACGAAAATGCTCAGCTTCGGGGACTCCCGGCGGAAGAACTCGCGGTCCTGCATCGAGAACGCCAGCCACAGCACCAGCTCATCCAGGAAGAGCACGACAGCGTCGTAGCCCAGGCCCTTCGCATGCGCCGCGATCGCGGCCAGCCCGGTGGCCAGGTCCACGTAGGAAGCCTGCTGGGTATAAGCACTGAAGTAGTTCTGGACCAGCGCGGTCACCAGAAGCTGGCGCGACTCCGACCCTGGTTCCGCCGCGCGGGCGGCCGCGTAAGACTCGGGCGTCCACGTTCCCTCGCCGAGCAGATTCGACCATGGGTCGCCGCCGCTACCTGCGCCAGCGCCGCCATTGAGCCCGGCGAAGAAACGCTCATCCCCGTCGCGGGCCCGCTGCCGCTCGGCATCGGCGAGGATGCCGTCAGACTCGTGCAGCGCGGGCAGGACTGCCCCTGGATGCAGCCGGCTGATCTGCCGGATGTACCCGCGGAACAAGGCCTGCTCCAGCGACTCCGCGCCAATCAAGTGAAAGGCCAGCGGCAGCACGTTCTTGTCCAGCAGCACATCATCGTGCCGGGCGACGACTGGCTGCAGTTCGGCCTTGGCCCGGGCCACCGGGTTGTGCCGCAGCAGGGCGTGCAGGATGGCCATGAAATGGCTCTTACCTGAGCCGAACGACCCGGCCAAGAACGCGCCCCGGCTCACCCCGGACGTGAGCGACTCGGAAACCAGCCCGAGCGCTGCGTCGAACGCATCGGCAAGCGCAGGCGTCACCACGTACTCGTCTACTGTGCGGGCGACCGCGGCGGGTTCGATGCTGTCGGTCAACCGCAGCACATAATCCTCGGCCCCCCATTGTTCCGGGATATCGAGGACCTCACGCAACAACGCGCTCACTGTCGGCCTACTTTCATGGCGTCAAACCTCGCCCAACTACATCCGTAACTCATTCGGCACTCCGTGCCCGGCGGCCGCGCGTGGCCGGGGCGGGACGCCAAGCGGCAATGCCATGGGCTTTAGGCATTTGGGTATCGGTGCGAGGTTCCGGGTTTTTGGTGACGGTGGGTAGTTCCTGGCTGCGGGCATGCCGGGGGTTGGCGTATCGTGCCGGGTGACGGCC
>Ga0208324_1000262_pt1 | contig 26707 bp, 26 predicted proteins | sample Sb_taG_2_FD_187707 | JGI IMG/M metagenome (GOLD analysis project Ga0208324, IMG submission 187707) | Peat soil microbial communities from Weissenstadt, Germany - Sb_50d_5_LS metaG (SPAdes) (version 2) | ecosystem: Environmental > Terrestrial > Soil > Wetlands > Peat | place: Germany... | reverse complement strand
TGACCGGGGCGGCGAACCGCTGGCACAGCCGCCGCTGGGTATCAGCGTGCCGCCGGGACCACCGCTTGGCCACCGGCAGCCGGTCGGGGTCCAGGTAGTGCGCGATCAGGTCCGCGCCGGGCCGCTCCATGTCCGGCGCCCCGGCCCGCAGCCGGTCGGTGACCTTGGTCAGCTTGGCGGCCAGCTCCGCCTCGGTCATCGCCTGCCGGAACCGCCGCCGCCCGTTCTCGGTGAATACCGCCCGCCACGGCTCCCCCGCCTCCTCCGGCGGGTACACCAGAATCCCGCACTCCGCCTCCACCACCACACGAGCGGAATCGCGGACGGACTCGCGGGTGTCCCCGGTTACCCGAGCCGGGCCGCGCACGCCGCGGGACTTCTTGCCCCCGCCTGCGGCACGCTGAGCCGCACGCTTGCGGGCCGGTTGTGTTGGATTTGTGTTGATCTTGGATTTCGTCGGCGCCGAGTGCGCCATGAGAATCCCTCTCTTCCTGCTGTCTGCGCAGGTAAGAGGGCTGACTGATCGTGCTCAGACTGGTGGTCAGGGACAGGATCGAACTGTCGACCTTCCGCTTTTCAGGCGGACGCTCATACCGACTGAGCTACCTGACCTGGCTGGATACCCAATGAGTCCACACCGGGTATCCCTGCGGTCCTGACGGGATTTGAACCCGCGACCTCCACCTTGACAGGGTGGCGAGCACTCCAAGCTGCTCTACAGGACCTCATGCCGTCAACCGTAGCCGACGCGTGCCCCCAACGGGATTCGAACCCGTGCCGCCGCCTTGAAAGGGCGGTGTCCTAGGCCGCTAGACGATGGGGGCTCCGACGGCCTTGCCGCCGTAACCGTATCAGCCCGCCGTCGGGGACTGCCCCAGCATAGGGGACGGACACCGGAACCAGCAAAGCGGAACAACCGCAGCCGGTCCCGCCAGCCGAGATTCAGCGCAGGCCTCCTTACCGAGAGCGTCATGAGCAGACACGGTAAGAAACATAAAAGTCACGTAATGAAGTTGCAGTCGGCGCGGCTGGTGCGGTGTGACTATGTGATCAAGGGGTGGCGACGATGTGTGATAGCCGCGCCAGTCGCATCGCACGCGGGTCCCTGGCCGAGAGTGAACGACGCAAGTGACAACCCAGCCGCAGGCCGAGCTTGGGGCTGAACCCGGGCAGGCCGGGGACCAGGCGGATTCTCATCTACCCAGCAGGTCAAGCGCCTGAGGCCACCCCGTTGGGCTGTCATCGCCAGGCATCCGAGCAGCGCACGTCCTACCGGGAGGTTTTCGCCGTCGCGGAGTTCCGCGCGCTGTGGACGGCGCAAGTGCTTTCTTCTGCCGGCGATCAGTTCGCCCAGGTCGCCATCGCCATCTGGGTGTATCGCCGGACCCACTCGGCGTTTCTCACCGCGCTGGCCTATGCGCTCACCTACCTGCCGCCGATCGCGGGTGGCCCGTTGCTGTCCGGCCTCGCGGACCGCGTCCCGCGCCGCCGCGTCATGATCGCCTGCGACGTTCCGGACCGGGACGGTCGGGCTGATGGCGATACCGGGCATGCCGTTCGCGCTGCTCTGTGCTCTGCTGTTCTGTACCGTGCTAGCCAGCGCACCGTTCTCTTCTGCCCGGGCCGCCCTGCTACCGGATGTGCTGCCCGGCGACAAGTTCGTGCTCGGCTCCGCGGTCGGACGATGGGATTGCTGATGGCCGCTATGCCGTTCGGCATGGTGATAGGCGGCTTCCTGCTCGGCCGGATCGCCACCCCGTCGGTGCGGATGAGGATGATGGGCTGGCTGGCCGTCTTGTCCTGCATCTCGCTCATCGGGAGTGCGTGGAACCCGCCGCTGTGGTGGGTCTTGCTGCCGTGGGCCCTGGCCGGCGCGGGCGGCGCCTACCAGCTCGCGGCCGCCGCGGCCTTCACGCAGGCCCGGCGGCCCGCCACCAGGGCCGGGTGTTCGGCCTGGCGCAATCGGGCCTGTACGCCGTCCAGGGGCTAGACATCCTGGCCGGCAGGGCGGTGGCCCAGGCCATAGGCGCCCCGCTCGCCGTCGGCCTGGCCGGCTTGATCGGCCTGGCTCGCTTGATCGGCCTGGCTGGCTTGATCGGCCTGGCCGCGGCCGCCATGCTCGCCGTGAGCTGGGCCCAGCTTTGCGTCAGCGCGGCGCCGACTCAGCAGGCGGGAGTCGCGGGTGCTTAGGACCGGCTTTTGTTGATCATGCTCTCGGCGATGGAGGCACCATCCGTCTCGTCCGGGATCACGATCCAGGCACCCAGATAGAGCAGGACACCTATCCCCCCGAACACCGTGAGCAAGGCAAACGCGAGGCGGATCAGGGTCGGGTCGACCCCGAAGTAGGCCGCGAGGCCGACGCAAACCCCCGCGACAACCCGGCCGTCTCGGATCCGATACAGGCGCTTGGTAGCGCCGTTGCTGGGTTCGTTCATGACTCGATCATCCCTCTTGCGGGACCGCACTGACATCGGGGACGTCCCGGTAATTACCCTGATCTGAAGGGAAGAGAGGAACCGGCATGCCCACGCCCGCACCGAATATGGATCTGCTGAACATCGACGACCAGCTCACCGACGAGGAGCGGCTGCTCCGCGACACGGTCCGGACGTTCGCCGCGGACCGGATCCTGCCGCACGTCACCGACTGGTTCGAAGCGGGCACGCTGCCGCGTGAGGTCATGCCGGAGCTCGGCAAGCTCGGCCTGCTCGGGATGCACCTGGACGGATACGGCTGCGCCGGCGCCGGCGCCGTCGCCTACGGCGTGGCCTGCCGGGAACTGGAGGCCTGCGACTCTGGCCTGCGCAGCGCGACGTCGGTCCAGGGCTCGCTGGCCATGTTCCCGATCTGGCGGTTCGGGTCGGAGGAGCAGAAGGCCGAATGGCTGCCGCGGATGGCGACCGGCGAGGCGGTCGGCTGCTTTGGGCTCACCGAGCCCGACCACGGCTCCGACCCGGGCGGCATGCGGACCTTTGCCCGGCAGGACGGGTCCGACTGGGTGCTCTCCGGGACCAAGATGTGGATCACCAACGGCAGCATCGCGGACATCGCCGTGGTGTGGGCCAACACCGCGGAAGGCATCTGCGGTTTCCTGGTGCCTTGCGGAGCCGCGGGCTTCAGTACTCGCGACATCCATATGAAGCTATCACTGCGGGCCTCGATCACATCCGAGCTGTACCTCGACGAGGTCCGCCTCCCGGCCGACGCCGTACTCCCCGGCGTGTCGGGGCTGAAGGGCCCCCTGTCGTGCCTGACCGAGGCGCGTTACGGCATCGCGTGGGGGGTAACCGGCGCGGCTCGGACCTGCCTGGAGAGCGCGGTTGAATACGCGCTGACCCGCGAGCAGTTCGGCAAGCCGATCGGGTCCTTCCAGCTGACGCAGGCCAAGCTGAGCTGGATGGCCGCCGATCTGTACCGGTCGCAGCTGCTCGCCTTGCACCTTGGACGGCTCAAGGAGGCGGGTTCGGTCACGCCGGTGCAGGTCAGCATCGCCAAGATGACCAACGTCAGGTCAGCCCTCGACATCGCCAGACAGGCCCGGACCGTGCTCGGCGCCAGCGGCGTGACGCTGGAGTACCCGCCGATCCGGCACGCCAACAACCTGGAGGCTGTCCTGACCTACGAGGGCACCGAGGAGATCCACGCGCTGGCCATCGGGCAGGCCCTCACGGGCATCTCCGCGTACCGCTAGCCCGAGTTTGCGGGCTAAGTTGATCTTGACCGGCTGACGGCCAGTCCCGATCCGTGATGGCCTGCGGTGATCCGGCGTGTCAGCTTGCTTTCAGCCGCCGAATATCCTATGACCTAAAGTTATGGCGAGCCTGTACAAGAAGGTGATCAGCGGGAAGCCGTACTGGTACCTGCGGGAGATGGGCTGGGTCGACGGCAAGCCCAAGCTGGTCTCCGAGCGCTACCTGGGCACCGCGGCCGACATAGAGGCGCTGCTGGATGCCCGCGAGGCCGCGGTGATGCCCGAGCGGACCCGGCACCTGGCGTTCGGGAACGTCGCCGCGGCCTGGGGCATGCTGGATGACCTGGGCGTGGCCGCCATCATCGACGAGGCGGCCGGGGCGCGGCGCGCCGATGCAGGCGCGTCTGCGGGCATCTACCTGGTGCTGGCGGCGCTGAACCGGCTGGTCGCGCCGTGCTCGAAGCTGGCGTTCGCGGACTGGTGGAAGACCACGGCCGCCGACCGGTTCACCAAGATCCCGGCTTCGGTACTGGATCACCGCAGGTTCTGGGACGCGATGCACGCCGTCACCCTGGAGCAGCTGGAGCAGGCCAGCCGGGCGATCGCGGTACGGATCGTGCAGGCCGCCGGGGTGGACTGCTCGTCGGTGGCCCTGGACATGACGAACTTCGCCACCTTCATCGATACCGGAAATCGGAAGGCGCCCATCGCGCAGCGCGGCAAGGCCAAGCAGAAACGCGCTGACCTGCGGCTGGTCGGGCTGGGCCTGGTCGTCACCCGGGACGGCGGGATCCCGCTGACCTGGCACGCCTACCCCGGCGACCGGCCCGACGTCACCCAGTTCCCTGCCATGATCGGCCAGCTCAAGACCCGATACGAGGCGGTGTGCGCCGCGGCCGGTCTCCCGGCCGGCGACCCGGAGATGACCGTGGTCTTCGACGCCGGGCAGAACTCCGAGGACAACTTCGCGCACCTGGCCGCCACCGGGCTGCACTACATCGGGTCCGTGCCCGCTTCGGACTGCCCGGACCTGACCGCCCTGCCCGCCTCAGTGCGCAGCATCGCCGGCAAGGAACGGTTCGGCGGCCTGACCGCCTGCGGCACCCGCCGCGAGGTCTACGGCGCCGGCCGGCGGGCGATCCTGACGCACTCCCCGGAACTGCATGAAAGCCAGGCCCGCGGGTTCGACGGCACCACGCTGGCCAGGGCCGGAAAGAAACTGGACGAGCTGGCCGCCACCTTGGCCCGCGGCAAGACCCGCCGCGGCAAGGACAAGGTCCAGGCCGAGATCGAGGCCATCACCCGCAAGCCCTGGGTCCGCCGGGTCATCACCTGGCAGCTGGATGGTGACCAGCCCAAAGACCTCCGCCTGACCTGGGCCGTCGACCCCGGTGCCCGCGCCGCCCTGGAAGAAGAACTATTCGGCAAGCACGTGCTGATCACCGACCACGACGACTGGCCCGTCGCCGAGGTGGTTGCCGGGTACCGGTCCCAGTCCGAGGCCGAGTTCTCCTTCCGCCAGATGAAAGACCCGCACGTCGTGTCGTTCTCCCCGATGCACCACTGGACCGAGCACAACATCCGGGTCCACGTCTTCACCTGCGTCCTGGCCCTGCAGATCGCCCACCTGATGCGCCTGAAAGCCCGCCGCGCCGGGCTACGGCTGTCCGTCCGCGAACTGCTCGCCGGTCTCGCCGGAATCGGCGAGACCGTCCTGATCTACCCCTCCGTCGGCGGACGGCCCAAGGCCCGCCGCATGACCACCGAACTCAGCGAAGACCAGCCCAGACTGTATGAGATCTTCAGCCTGGACCGGTCGGCGCCGAGAAAGTTAGGTCATAGGCGCGCACTCGCCCGGCACATGCCGCCACCTGCGGAAACTCTTCCAAGATCAACTTATCCAGGAAACTCGGGCTAGTCCCGGGAAGACGATCCGGTCAGGAAGTCGGTACGCTTCGTCTCGGAGCGCCGGTCCGTCCGGCGCCGCGGGGCGTTAGCTCAATGGCAGAGCAGTGGGCTTTTAACCCATTGGTTCAGGGTTCGAATCCCTGACGCCCTACCAGGTAAAACACGCCTCTGGCCAGTCCACCCGTGGACTGGCGTACGGTCGCGTCATGGCCAGGGCCCGGCCGGACATAGAGCGACTCCCCGGCGGATCCTGGCGTGTGAGGGTGTACGCCGGGACCGGCCCGCTGACGGGCCGCGAAATCGGGCTGCGCCGAACCTGGAACACCGAAGAGGCTGTCCGGCCCGCGCGCACCTGACGACGAGCGCGGCCGGAAGGATGGCCTGGGCTCGGAGCGGGGCCTGGCCACCCCGAGCCCAGACGCGAAAAGGGCGAGAATCACTCAGCCCTGTCGATGTCGATCATGCCGCAGGAACCTTAAGGGACGCTAGGACACAGCTGTGAACCCGCCTCAGCTAGTGCGAATTGAACGCGCCTAGGGGGCGCGCGAAACCCAGCGGCAGACTATGCGCTGGCAGGCGGCTGATCGGGTGTCGTCTGCGGGTCCGGCCACGCGGCGAACTGATCGGTTGCCTGGCCGGGAAGCTCGCTGGAGGTCCAGCTGGTGGCCGTATCACGGATCTGATCCGGCGCATGGCGCCCGACACTGAAGCTGAGCGGTGCGCCGAGCAGTGCCGGCCTGGCGTGCTCACCAGTGCCTTCTGGCGGTGGTTCGGCCCGCCGTGCCTGCTGTTGCGGAATCTGTACGCGCTGACCGCATTCATCGCGGTCCAGGAAGTCCGCGAGATATTCCGCCTCGTCGGCGTCGATCCCGATAACCAACCGGGGCTCACCCCAAGGCTCCTTGAGTGAGTAGCCGACGTAACTTACTAATAAGAAAGCGCGTTTCTAGACCGAGAAAATTGCTTCGTCGCAGGTCAGAGATATGGCCAAAGTCTAGAAACCTACGAACTCCTTAGTACTACCGGCTGCCCAGGCGCGACCGCGAGTCCGTGCAGCGCGCGCCATTGTTCCCATGCCGATTCCAGGCGCATCGCGGCGCGCTGAGCACGTGCGACCAGTTCTGGATCACGCATCGTGCGACCCTCCCCTGAGAGCGGACCGGCCCCGGAAGCATGCCTCCCAGATCTGCCCTGTCGGGCAACTCTGTCGATGTGGCACGCCGCACCGGGGCCGACCCCCCATTCCATTGATCGAGTGCTGCCGCATCCACCCTGGCCCGGCGCCCGAAGCGCCTGCCTCGTGAAGACGGCAGAAGCTCACTCGGAACGCTGCTGCGGAATACCCGCGAGCAGTGCACGAACCTCAGTCTCCCGGTAGCGCCGGTGTCCCCCCAGCGTGCGGATTGAGGTCAGTTTTCCGGCCTTCGCCCACCGGGTGACCGTCTTGGGGTCGACACGAAACATCGTGGCGACCTCCGCGGGTGTCAACAGTGGCTCGGCCTCTGGTGTACGTGCGGACATGTGTGTGGCCTCTCCTCCTGGACCAATGTTGCGATCCTGCTCTCTTGTTTGCCTGGTGCTCCGTGGGGAGCCTGTCGGGGATGTCCTATATGGCCGACAGGGACCATATTGCCATCACCAGCCGTGACGCGTCGACCACCAGGCGCAAGTTTTCTGTACCGGGATGCCCAGCTCCTCCCGCCGATCACTGTCACTCACGGTGAGTCTAGCGATACTTATAGTCGCATCGCGCCAGATTCGGAAATAGTGCCCGGGAAGTGTCGGCCGGGCCGGTGCGGTACTCAGTTCGCCATCTCGTATTCGGCGAACGCACGCCATCGGCTGTGTGCGCGCTGGTACATCGCTACCGCGAGCTCGCGCTCGCCCTTGGCTACCCCCTCAATGGCCGCGGCGATCTCCGCGGCCGACTGATCTCTGCTCAGAGCGTCGTCGCTCAGCAGCTGGACCAGCCCTCCGTAGTCCAGCTCTACCAGCGAATAAGGGTGGAAATCTTCGAGCCACCGGCCCACCTCCGCGAGTTCGGCCTCGGCTCGGACCGGATCCCACGCGGTGCCGGCGAAGCCGAGCGGCAGGGCGCGCAGTGCCGCCAGGCCGCGGGCCACCCGCTTGCGGGCCCGAGACATGGGTGTGGTGTACAGCAGCGTCCGGGTCGCGGACGCGGTTTGCGGGGCGGATGGCCGCTTGGCGCCCGGTCCGAACGCCAGCCACCGTTCGGTCGCCGCAAACGGGACGAACCAGGCCAGCGGCACGGTCCAGACGCTGGCCAGGATGTGCAGCCTGGTCGCCGGGCCCGGCCGCCCGCCCTCGGCCAGCCGGGCCAGCGCCGTCATCGTCTCGTGCTCATCGCGGTCCGGGATCACGCCAGGTAGCGCCGGGTCCGCGGTCGAGAGCATGCATCCGTAGGCCAGCAGGCAGCGCAGCCTGGTCTGCCACGGGCACACGTAGGTGACGCCGTCCGCGCGGCGGACGTAGGCGTGCTCGCTTTCCTGATCGGGCAGCACGACCTGGGGAGCCGCGATCGCCCGGCGCAGAGCCTCGGCCTGTTCGACAGCGAGCGAGTCGCGCTGCCTCGGCCGGGCCGAGGAAGCCGCGTAGGCTACCCATCTGGAACGGTCCGGCTCGTGGAACGCCGCGACCGGCTCGTAGATGCGGAGATACGCGGCGTAAGTCATCACTGTCGTATCGTGACATACCAGAACGCCGCAAAGATGGTACTCAAGGTAACGAGATTATCTCTACTGTGAGTTACCGGCGAGTACGGAAAGCATCCGGCTCCTCCGTCCGGGCTCCCCCTCGCGCAGGCAATACGCTTGTTCACGATCCCGGTTCAACCAGGACCCGGGGACAGGAGGAGGAGAGTCACTACCGTGACCAACATCTTCGCGACGTCCCACAGGGACAACGGCTCCGCCGGAGAGGCAGACCACGAGCAGGTCGTCTTCTGCCAGGACACCCCTGCCGGGCTGCGGGCGATCATCGCCATCTACTCCACGTCACTCGGCCCCGGGCTGGGCGGGACCCGGTTCTACCCGTACGACAGCGAAGGCGCGGCCCTCGCGGACGTGCTGAGGCTGTCCAAGGCCATGGCGTACAAGAACGCGCTGGCCGGCCTGGATCACGGCGGCGGGAAGGCGGTCATCATCGGCGACCCGGCCCAGGTGAAGACCGAGGCGCTGCTGCGCGCCTACGGCCGCTTCGTGGCTTCCCTCGGCGGCCGCTACATAACCGCGTGCGATGTGGGCACCCGCAGCGAGGACATGGACATCATCGCCAGGGAGTGCCGCTACGTGACGGGCCGCACGACCGCCCACGGCGGAGCGGGGGACTCCTCGGTCCTCACCGCCCTCGGCGTGCTGTACGGGATGCAGGCGGCGGCGGAGCGTGCCTGGGGCAGCCCCGGCCTGCGCGGCCGGACCGTGGGCGTGGAAGGAGTCGGAAAGGTCGGCCGCCGGCTCGTCGAGCATCTCATCGAGGCCGAAGCTGACGTGGTGATCTGCGACGTCAGTACCGAAGCGACCGAGGCCGCCCGCGCCCGCTATCCGGAAGTCCGTGTCGTGCCCGGCATCGACGCGCTCGTCGCCGCGGACCTCGACATCCTGGCTCCGTGCGCGCTGGGCGGCACGCTGACCGAGCGGGTCGCCGCCGGGCTGACGGCGCGCATCGTCTGCGGCGCGGCCAACAACCAGCTCGCCCACCACGGCGTGGAGAAGCTGCTGGCCGACCGGGGTGTCATCTACGCGCCGGATTACGTGGTCAACGCGGGCGGCGTCATCCAGGTGGCCGACGAGCTGAGCGGGTTCAACTTCGATCGGGCCCGGGCCGCCACCGAGCAGATCTACGCGACTACCGCCAAGGTCCTGTCGATCGCCGACGCCGACGGAGTGCCCCCGTCTGTGGCCGCGGATCGTCTCGCCGAGCGGCGGATGTCCGATGTTGGCCGGCTGCGCAGAATCTGGCTCGGCGCGATGGGATCTGCGTAGGCATCAGTGACGTAAAGCGGGTACGGTTGTACCTGTACGGATGCTGGTGAACGTCGCGCTCCCCGTTTGCGGGGCGGCGGCGGCGTCGTATGACGCACAAAAGCCAGCGAGGCGGAGATCATGGGGCCTGACTGGCTCCGGACGTTCGAGGGGGTCGAGCCAATGGGGCGCGGCCGAGCCAAGGCCAAGCAGGTTAAGGTCGCCCGTCAGCTCAAGTACAAGAGCGACGACACCGACCTCGACCGGCTGCGTGCGGAGCTAGGTGTCGGTGCGGACTCCCGCGACGGTAATTCCGCGGGAGACGACGAGGACGAAGACGAGGACCCGGGATCCGCTGAGGACGACTGGTAAGACGCTCAGGCCGTCGAGCACGTGCTTGCCGCGATCGTCGTCGGCGACCGGGACCGGGTACTGCCCGTCGAAGCAGGCGCGGCACAAGCGGCTGGCCGGCAGCCCGCTCGCCTCGGTCAGTCCCTCGAGCGACACGTAGCCCAGGGAGTCCGCGCCGATCGAGGCGCAGATTTCCGTCGGCGACAGGTGACCAGCGATGAGTTCGGCGCGGGTCGCGAAGTCGATGCCGTAGAAGCAGGGCCAGGTCACGGGCGGGGAGGCGACGCGCACGTGCACCTCGGCGGCGCCCGCTTCCCTGAGCATGGCGACGAGCGCACGCTGTGTGTTCCCGCGGACGATCGAGTCGTCCACCACGACCAGCCGACGGCCGGCGATGGCATCCCGGAGCGGATTCAGCTTCAGCTTGATGCCCCGCTCCCTGATCGTCTGGCTGGGCTGGATGAAGGTCCGGCCGACGTAAGGGTTCTTGACCAGTCCCTGCCCGAACGGGATGCCGCTGGCCTCGGCGAAACCGATCGCGGCCGGCGTGCCCGATTCGGGGACCGGGATGACCAGGTCGGCATCCGCGGGATGCTCGGCCGCCAGCCGCCGGCCCACGGCGACCCGGGTGGCGTGCACCCCCTGGCCGGAGATCGTGGTGTCGGGACGGGCCAGGTAGACGTACTCGAACAGGCATCCGCTCGGCCGCGGCGCCGCGAAGGTCCTCGACCGGACCCCGCGCCCGTTGATGCAGACCAGCTCGCCGGGCGCGATCTCGCGCACGAACGCCGCACCCACGATGTCCAGCGCGGCGGTCTCGCTGGCCACCACCCAGCCGCCCTTCAGGCGTCCGAGCACCAGCGGCCGGAATCCGTGCGGATCTCGCGCCGCGTAGAGCGTCTGCTCGTCCATGAAGACCAGTGAGTAGGCGCCCTTGGCCAGCGGCAGGACAACCGCTGCGGCGGCCTCCACCCCGGAGGGAGCCAAGGACGGATCCCCGGTCGCGCTGTGCTGCACACGGTCGCTGACGAACAGCGCGGTAAGCACGTCGGTGTCGGAGGTCGCGGGGATCCCGCTGCTGCCCTGGCCGGCCTGGCCGAGCAGCGCGGCCAGCTCTCGGGTATTGATCAGGTTTCCGTTGTGGCCGAGCGCGAGGCTGGTGGTGGGCGTGGAGCGGAACGTCGGCTGCGCGTTCGCCCATACCGAGGCGCCGGTGGTCGAGTACCGGCAGTGCCCGACCGCGATGTGGCCGCGCAGCGCGGTCAGGGCGGGCTCGTCGAAGACCTGCGCGACCAGGCCCATCTCCTTGTGCACCATGATGCGGCTGCCGTCGCTGACCGCTATGCCCGCCGATTCCTGCCCCCGGTGCTGCAACGCATACAGACCGTAGTAAGCGAGTTTGGCGACATCTTCACCCGGCGCCCAGACACCGAATACGCCGCAGGCCTCTCGTGGCGGCGGGTCCTCGAGTTCCAGCTCACCCACCGGACCGCCGTCGGGTGATGTCACTGCCTCAGTTTATTCGCTATGTGCTATTCAATAGTTCGCGTCGCTCAGATCCGCGCTCACCGCCGCTCACGCCAGCGGCAGGTAGGCGGCGAGGTCGGCGCGGGGACCGCTGGCGTGGACGGCGGCGGAGCCAACCGCGTCGGCCCAGCCGAGCCGGCCGGTGGCCAGCCGGACCCAGGTCACCGGATCGGTCTCCACGACGTTCGGCGGCGTGCCCCGGGTGTGAACCGGCCCGGGCAGGCACTGCACCGCCGCGACCGGCGGGATCCGTACCTCCAGGACACGGCCCGGGTGCCGCGCGGCGAGCAGCTGCAGCAGGTACCTGGCCGCGGCGCGCAGCTCGCCCGGCTCGGGGGCCAGCCCACCATCGAGCGCCCGCAGGACCAAGGCGACGCTCTCCGGCCCGCGCGGGTCCGGGCGCCGGGGAGGCACGGAGCTCAGCCGAACAACGCGGGCAGCGCGGCCGTGTACGCGGCGGCGAGCTCGGCCAGCGGGATCGTGAACCACCCCTTTACGGCCAGGGCGTCGCCGCCCGTGTGCCCGATGGTCTCGCCCGGCACGCCGTACGCGATGCGGAGCTCGGCGAAGGCTGCCTCGGAACCGGGACGTACCGCCACGATGGCGCGCGCGGCCGACTCGCTGAACAGAGCGGTGAACGGGTCTCCGGGCAGCCGGACCCGGCAGCCGGTGCCGCCGCGCAGGCAGGACTCGGCGAGCGCGATGGCCAGCCCTCCGTCGGACAGGTCATGAGCGGCCGCCAGCAGCCCGGCCGCGGCCGCGGCCGCCAGCAGCCCGGCCAGCCGCTGCTCGGCGGCCAGGTCGGGGACTGGCGGCCGGCCGCCGAGGTGGCCGTGCCGCACGTGAGCCCAGGCCGACCCGCCGAACTCGGCCTCGGTCCGGCCGAGCAGCAGGAGGTCATCGCCCGCGGCGCGGAATCCGATCGAGAGCCGCCGGCGCACGTCATCGTGCACGCCGAGGACCCCGATGACCGGGGTGGGATGCACGGCGGAGGTGGCGGTCTGGTTGTAGAAGCTGACGTTCCCGCCGGTGACCGGCACGCCCAGGACCGCGCATCCGTCCGCCAGGCCACGCACGGCCTCGGCGAACTGCCACATCACCGCGGGGTCCTCTGGTGAGCCGAAGTTCAGGCAGTTCGTCACGGCCAGCGGGTGGGCGCCGGTCACCGCCACGTTCCGGTACGCCTCGGACAGGGCCAGCTGGGTGCCCAGGTAGGGGTCGAGGCGGCAGTAGCGGCCGTTGCCGTCGGTGGCCAGCGCGATGCCGAGCCCGGTCGCCTCGTCCACCCGGACCAGGCCGCCGTCTTCCGGCATGGCCAGCACGGTGTCGCCGCGGACGTACCGGTCGTACTGATCGGTCACCCAGCGCTTGTCGGCCAGGCCCGGCGACCCGATCAGGGCCAGCACGTCCGCGCGCAGGCCCGGGCCGTCGGCAGGACGCGGCAGCGCAACGGGGCCGGCGGCGGCCAGTGCGTCCTGCGCCGCAGGCCGGGCCAAGGGCCGGTGGTACACGGGACCGTCGGCCGCCGAACCGGGCGGGATGTCCACCACTATCTCATCGTGCCAGGTCATGACCAGCCGGCCGGTGTCCGTCACCTCACCGATGACCGCGGCCCTGACGTCCCACTTGGCGCAGACGGCCAGGAACTCCTCCACACGGCCGGGCTCGACGACCGCCATCATCCGCTCTTGGGACTCGCTCATCAAGATCTCGGGCGGTCCCAGCGAGGGGTCGCGCAGCGGCACCGCGTCCAGCTGGACGCGCATGCCGCCGGTGCCGGCTGCGGCCAGCTCGGTGGTCGCGCAGGCCACCCCGGCCGCACCGAGATCCTGGATACCGACCACCAGGCCGCCCGCGAACAGCTCGAGGCAGCACTCGACCAGCAGTTTCTCCAGGAACGGATCCCCCACCTGGACACTGGGCCGCTTGGCGGCGGCTGAACCGCCGAACGCCGCGCTGGCCAGCACCGAGGCCCCGCCGACGCCGTCCGGGCCGGTGGCCGACCCGAACAGGATCACCTTGTTCCCCGGCCCGCTGGCCGCGGCGACCTGCAGGTCACCGTGGCGCATCACCCCGACGCAGAGCGCGTTGACCAGCGGGTTTCCTGCATAGCAGGGGTCGAAATCCAGCTCGCCGCCGATGTTGGGCAGGCCGAGGCAGTTGCCGTAGAAGGAGATGCCGCTGACCACACCGGGCAGCACCCGCCCGGTGTCGGGGGCCGAGGCGGGCCCGAATCTGAGCGCGTCCATCACCGCTACCGGACGCGCGCCCATGGCCAGGATGTCGCGGACGATGCCGCCGACCCCGGTGGCCGCGCCCTGATGGGGTTCCACGTAGGACGGATGGTTGTGCGACTCGATCTTGAACGTGACCGCGTAGCCCTGGCCGATATCGACCACGCCGGCATTGTGCCCGATCCCCGCGAGCAGCGCGGCGGACGCGGACGCCTTGGGCGCCAGCTGCCTCAGGTGCACCTTGGATGACTTGTACGAGCAGTGCTCGCTCCACATGACCGAGTACAGCGCCAGTTCCGCGCTGGTCGGCCGCCGGCCGAGGGTATCCAGGATCCGGTCGTACTCATCAGCCGTGAGCCCCAGTTCGGCAAACGGCTGAGGCATCGACCGCGTGGCCATGGCCCGCGCCACGGTGTCCGCGGTCATCCCAGCACTCCCGCCACCACCGAGGTGAACAAGCGCAGGCCGTCGGCTGACGGGCCGGTCAGCGGATCGACCGCGTGCTCGGGATGCGGCATCAGGCCGACCACGTTGCCCTCGGCGTTGCACACCCCGGCGATAGCGCCCGCCGAGCCGTTCGGGTTATCGCCGGCGTACCTGATCACGACCTGCCCGGACGCCTCGAGGTCGGCCAGCGTGCCCGGGTCGGCCGCGTAGGAGCCCTCGCCGCTCTTCAGCGGGACCACGATCTGCTCGCCGCCGGAGTAGGCGCGCGTCCACGCCGTCTTCGCGTTCTCTACCGTCAGCGGCAGGTCCCGGGTGACGAAACGGAGGCCGGAATTGCGGGTCAGGGCGCCGGGCAGCAGATGGGCCTCGCACAGGATCTGGAACCCGTTGCAGATGCCCAGCACCGGCAGGCCCGACCGGGCCGCCGGGACCAGTTCGCTCATTACCGGGGCGAACCGGGCGATCGCGCCGCAGCGCAGGTAGTCGCCGTAGGAGAACCCGCCGGGCAGGATCACCGCGTCCACGCCGCACAGATCCCGGTCGGCATGCCACAGCCCGACCGGCTCCGCTCCGGCGAGCCGGACGGCCCGCGCGGCGTCGCGGTCATCGAGCGACCCCGGGAACGTGATGACCCCTATCAGCACGCAGGCAGCCTACCGGGGCGTCGGGACCGATCTAGCTGGCCGCCCGGTAGTGCCGCAGCGGCGCGTCGTGGGACCACCTGATGTGCTTGCGCAGAGTCACCACCGTGCCCCGGTCCGGGCTGCTGTCCAGGGTGACGTTGTCCACGCAGGCCCGCATGACCGCCAGGCCCCGCCCCGACTCGGGCAGCTGGGCGATCGCGGTGACCGGCGGCTCGGGCCGCCCCCGCTCGCGGAAGGCGGCGCCGACGCCCTCGTCGGTCACCTCAACCTGACAGCCGACCGCGCCGAGGCTGGTCACCACGGTGTATCCCCGGACCTCCCGGCCGCTGTGCTGCAGCACGTTGGTGCAGGCTTCGGTCGCCGCGAGCAGGAGATCGTACACGGATTCCTCGTCCACACCCAGCCCGCGCAGGGTATCCCCGAGCACCCTGCGCATCACCGGCACGCTCAGCGTCTCGCAGCGGAACATCAAGCAGAACTTCACATCAGGAACCGATTTCACGCGCATCTAGCAACCCCGTACCCACCGTCATCTCGCAACTCTCATTCACAGTCCGAGTGATTCCCCGTTAACACGGCTGAAACCAGGTCCTTGGTCCCGCAGGCGGACGGGCGGGCCGGCTCGGCGTGAAACAGCCCGATAACCGCGCCGGATGGCGGTCCGCGCGCCAGCGCTGTGACAGCCGTCACAGCGGCGGTCACGGGATCGGGGGTATCGCGGTTAAGGGATCAGGGGTACCCCCGTGGACGCAGCCGACGCCGGATCGCAGGGCTCGCGGGTCCGGGGCGGCCCGCGCTGGCTCAGCCCGCGTGCAGCGTGAACTCCTCGATGACCGGGTTGGACAGCAGATCCCGGGCCAGCTCGGTGACGGCGGCCACCGCGTCCTCGTCCGCGGGCCCATCGAGTTCCACCTCGAACCGCTTTCCCTGCCGGACCCCCTGTACCTGACCGAACCCCAGGCGGCGGCACGCGCTGGCGACGGCCTCCCCCTGCGGGTCGTGTATCTCGGGCTTGAGCATGACTTCCACGATCATCCGGGCCACGTATCCTCCTGGGCCATCAGGGCATATATCTTCTGCTGAGGAGCGTCTGCTGGACCACGGACGCGCGCGCCCCACCGGGCACGCAGCGTACGCCCAGCTCCGTGACAGATGTGTCCGGGACCTTAGCCCATCTGGCCGATGCTGGCGATCCCAGTTCCGGCCCGGAAAGGAGTGGCACGTGACCGTCGAATCCGGCGCTGTGACCGCCGCCGCACCGTCTTTTCCTTCCGACCCAGCCACCCCTACCCGCCCATCCCTTAAGCCACATGAAGTGCCTCCGCCCGACCAGCCGGGGCTCGTTCAGCTGCTCACCCCGGAGGGCGAGCGTACCGATCATCCCGACTATCCGCTCGACCTGTCCGCCGCCGACATCAGGGACATGTACCGGGACCTGGTGCTCGTCCGCCGGATCGACACCGAGGCGATCTCGTTGCAGCGTCAGGGCGAGCTCGGCATCTGGGCCTCGCTGCTCGGTCAGGAGGCCGCGCAGATCGGCTCGGGCCGCGCGCTCGGTCCGGATGACATGGTGTTCCCCACCTACCGCGAGCACGGCGTGGCCTGGTGCCGCGGCATCGACCCGGTCAAGCTGCTCGAGCTCTACCGCGGGGTCAGCCACGGCGGCTGGGACCCCAAGGAGCACAAGTTCCACCTCTACACGATCGTGATCGGCAGCCAGACCCTGCACGCCACCGGGTACGCGATGGGCCTCCAGCGCGACGGGGTGGTCGGCGGGGACAACGCCGAGGCAGTCATCGTCTACTTCGGCGACGGCGCCACCAGCCAGGGTGACGTCAACGAGGCCTTCGTATGGGCCTCGGTGTTCAACGTGCCGGTCGTGTTCTTCTGCCAGAACAACCAGTGGGCCATCTCCGAGCCGCTGGAGAAGCAGAGCCGCATCCCGCTGTACCAGCGGGCCCGCGGCTTCGGGTTCCCCGGGCTGCGAGTGGACGGCAACGACGTGCTGGCCTGCTACGCGGTGACCAAGAAAGCCATGCAGGCGGCCCGCGAAGGCCAGGGCCCCACCCTGATCGAGGCCTTTACCTACCGGATGGGCGCGCATACCACCACCGACGACCCGACCAGGTACCGGCTGGCCAGCGAGCTCGAGGTGTGGAAGCTGAAGGACCCCATCGAGCGGGTCCGGGCCTACCTGGTCCGCACCGGCCAGGCCGAGCCCGAGTTCTTCGCCGCGCTGGACGCCGAGGCCAAGCAGGTCGGCGCCCGGATCCGCGAGGCGTGCCGGACCATGCCCGACCCGCCGCCACTGACCATCTTCGACCACGTGTACGCCGAGCCCAGCCCCATGACCTCGATCCTGCGCGAGGAGCGCGAGCAGTACGCCGCCTACCTGGATTCCTTCGAGGAGTCTGGGGGTGCCGGGCGATGACCATCCTGACCCTGTCCAAGGCGCTCAACGCGGGCCTCCGGAAGGCCATGGAGAACGACCCCAAGGTGCTCATCATGGGCGAGGACGTCGGCAAGCTCGGCGGCGTCTTCCGGGTTACGGACGGCCTGCAGAAGGACTTCGGCGAAGACCGGGTGATCGACACGCCGCTGGCCGAGTCCGGCATCGTCGGCACCGCGATCGGCCTCGCGCTGCGCGGTTACCGGCCGGTCTGCGAGATCCAGTTCGACGGCTTCGTCTACCCGGCGGCCAACCAGATCGTCAGCCAGCTGGCCAAGATGCGCTACCGGTCCCTCGGTTACGTCAGCCTGCCGGTGACCATCCGCATCCCGTGCGGCGGCGGCATCGGCGCGGTCGAGCACCACAGCGAATCCCCCGAGGTGCTGTTCGCCCACACCGCGGGCCTGCGCGTGGTGGCCTGCGGGGACGCGGCCGACGCGTTCGCCATGATCCAGCAGTCGATCAGCTGCGACGACCCGGTGATCTTCTTCGAGCCCAAGCGGCGCTACTGGGACAAGGCCGAGGTCGACACCGCCTCGGGCGTGGCCCACGCGCTGCCACTGGACCGGGCCAGGGTCGCGCTCGAGGGCACCGACGTGACCCTGCTGGCCTACGGCCCGCTGGTCCGGACCTGCCTGGAGTCCGCGCTCGCCGCCCGCCAGGACGGCCGCAGCATCGAGGTCATCGACCTGCGTTCGCTGTCCCCGCTGGACATGGAGACGATCAGCGACTCGGTCCGCCGCACGGGCCGCTGCGTGGTCGCGCACGAGGCGCCGGTGTACGCCGGGCTCGGCGCCGAGATCGCCGCCCGGGTGACCGAACAGTGCTTCTACCGCCTGGAGGCGCCGGTGCTGCGGGTCGGCGGCTTCGCCACCCCCTACCCGCCGTCCCGGCTCGAGGAGCACTACCTGCCCGACCTGGACCGGATCCTGGACGCCGTCGACCGCGCGTTCGGCTACTGAGGGGCGGTAATGACCGAACTCAAGGAGTTCAGGCTCCCCGACGTGGGCGAGGGCCTGACCGAAGCCGATATCGTCGCCTGGCACGTCAAGCCGGGCGACCATGTCGAGGTCAACCAGATCATCGTGGAGATCGAGACCGCCAAGGCCGTGGTCGAGCTGCCTTCCCCCTGGGACGGGACCGTCGCCGACCTTCTGGCCTCCGAAGGCCAGACGGTCCACGTGGGCACGCCGATCATCGCCGTCGACGTGTCCGGCACCGCCCCGGCCGCCGCCGCGGGTTATGCCGAACGGTCCGTGGTTCCCGCGCCCGGGACCGATCCGGCCCCGGCCGATCAAGCGGAGCGGCAGCCGGTCCTGGTCGGCTACGGCGTCAAGGCCTCGTCCACCACGCGCCGCTCGCGCAAGGCGGCGTCCCCCGCCGCGCCCGCCGCGCCCGCCGCAGAATCAGCACCCACGGCCCGGCCGGCACCCCACGCCGCGCCCGCGGCAGAGCCAGCACCTGCCCGGGTCCTGGCCAAGCCGCCGGTGCGCCGGCTGGCCAAAGATCTCGGCATCAGACTGGCCGAACTGGCCGGCACCGGGCCACGCGGCACGATCACCAGGGACGACGTGCACCGCGCGGCCGCTGCGACCACGATCCGTTCGGAACAAGAGGTGGCTGAGAACGGGGCCCGGACGGGTGCCGGTTCTGCCGCGGGTGCCGGTTCTGCCGCGGGTGCCGGTTCTGCCGCTGCCGCGGCGGGCGCGGCGGGCCTGGCCGCGCTGCCCAGCCCGGCCGGCGAAGAGCGCATCCCGGTACGCGGGGTGCGCAAGCGCATGGCGGCGGCCATGATCTCCAGCGCGTTCACCGCGCCGCATGTCACCGAGTTCCTGCAGGTCGACGTGACCGAGACGATGGCCGCGGTGCGGCGCATCCGCGACCTGCCGGAGTACGCCGACGCGCGGGTGTCGCCGCTGCTGCTGGTGGCCCGGGCCCTGCTCATCGCGGTGCGCCGGCACCCGCTGGTCAACTCATCGTGGGACGACGGCGCGCAGGAGATCGTGGTCAAGCACCACGTGAACCTCGGCATCGCCGTGGCCGCCGACCGTGGCCTGCTCGTGCCCAACGTCAAGAACGCCGCCGAGCTGTCGCTGCCCGAACTGGCTCGCAGCCTGCAGGACCTGGCCGAGACGGCTCGGGCGGGCCGGGCCACCCCGGCCGACCTGACGGGCGGCACGATCACGATCACCAACGTGGGGGTGTTCGGGGTAGACGGCGGAACCCCGATCCTCACCCCGGGCGAAGCTGCCATCCTGGCCTTCGGCCAGGTCAGGGACGCTCCCTGGGTCGTGGACGGGCAGCTGGCGGTGAGGGCGGTCTGCACCTTGTCGCTGTCCTTTGACCACCGCATCATCGACGGGGAACTGGGCTCGGCCGTCCTGCGCGACGTAGGCTCGATGCTCGAAGACCCGGTCCGGATGCTGGCCTGGAACTGAGTCCCCGGAGGCACATCATGATCAGGCATGTAGTGATGTTCCGGTGGGTGACCGGCGCGACGCAGGAGCAGAAGCAGCGCGTGGCCGCGGAGCTCAGCCGGCTGCCCGCGCTCGTGCCGTCCCTGCGGGCCTATCGCCTCGGCACCGACCTGGGCCTCAACCCGGGCAACTTCGACTTCGCGGTGGCGGCCGACTTCGACGACGCCGACGGGTACCTGGCCTACCGGGACCACCCGGAGCACCGGGCGATCATCGCGGAGTTCATCCGGCCGATCGCGGGCGAGCGCGCCGCGGTCCAGTACGAGTGCTGAGCCCGGTTAGAAGCCGCCCTCCGGCAGGTCCATCAGGTCAAGCGTGGTCTCCTCGGCGACCTTGCGCTCCGCGGCGAGCCTGGGCAGCACGGTCGCGGCGAAGAACCGGGCCGCGGCCACCTTGCCCGCGTAGAAGTCGTGATCCGGGGAGCCGGCCCCGATTTCGTCGAGCCGGCGCAGCGCGACCTCCGCGTGGGTCAGCAGCAGCCATCCGATCACCAGGTCGCCGAGCGCCATCAGCAGCCTGTTCGTGTTCAGGCCCGCCTTGTAGATCTCGGCCGGGTTCTCCAGCGACGCCATCAGGAAGCCCGTCATGGCCGTCGTGATGCCCTCTACCTGCGCCGCCGCCTCGGCCAGGGCCGCCCGCTCGGTCTTCAGCCTCCCGTTGCCGCCGTCCGCGGCGGCGAACTCCTTGATCCTGGCCAGCAGCGTCCCGAACGCCCGGCCCTGGTCCCGGATGATCTTGCGGAAGAACAGGTCCATGCCCTGGATCCCGGTGGTTCCCTCGTACACGCTGTCGATCTTCGCGTCCCTGATGTACTGCTCGATCGGGTAGTCCTGGAGGAACCCCGATCCGCCCAGGGTCTGCAGGGACAGGTGGAGCATCTCGTAAGAGCGCTCGGACCCGACGCCCTTCAGGACGGGCAGGAGCAGGTCGTTGAGGCCCGCGGCGGCCCCGTCGGTACGTCCCTGCGCCGCCGCGACCTGCAGCGTGTCCTGGATCATGGCCGTGTACAGGACCAGCGCCCGCATGCCCTCGGCGTAGGCCTTCTGCAGCATGAGCATGCGGCGGACGTCGGGGTGGTGGATGATCGTCACGCGCGGCGCGGTCTTGTCCGCCTGGTGGGCCAGATCGGCGCCCTGGACGCGGCTCTTGGCGAAGTCCAGCGCGTTCAGGTAGCCGGTGGACAAGGTGGCGATGGCCTTGGTCCCGATCAGCATCCGGGCCTGTTCGATGATCCGGAACATCTGCCGGATCCCGTCGTGCACGCCGCCGACCAGGGTGCCGACCGCCGGGCGGCCCCCGGGTTGAACAGCGCCGAAGGTCAGCTCGCACGTGGTGGACGCCTTCAGGCCCATCTTGTGCTCGAGGTTGGTGGCGAACACGCCGTTGCGCTCGCCGAGCGTCCCGTCCTCGTTGACCAGGTACTTGGGCACCAGGAACATGGACAGGCCCTTGGTGCCGGGGCCGTGGCCCTCGGGCCGGGCCAGCACGAGGTGGAAGATGTTCTCGGACAGGTCGTGCTCCGCGCTGGTGATGAACCGCTTGACGCCCTCGATGTGCCAGGTGCCGTCGGGCTGCTCGACCGCCCTGGTCCGGCCGGACCCCACGTCGGAGCCCGCATCCGGCTCGGTCAGCACCATGGTGCCGCCCCACTCGCGTTCGATGGCCAGCTCCGCGAAGCGCTTCTGCTCCTCGGTGCCGAGATACCACAGCGCCCGGGCCATCGAGTGGCCGCTGGCGAACATCCAGATCGCCGGGTTAGAGCCGAGGACAAGCTCGGCCATGGCCCAGTTGAGCGACCGCGGCGCCTGGGTCCCGCCCAGCTCGGCGGGCAGGGATAGCCGGTACCACTCGGCGTCCATGAAGGCGCGGTAGGACGCGCGCAGCGAGTCGGGCACCCGCACCGAGTTTGTCGCGGCGTCGAAGACCGGCGGGTTCCGGTCAGCGTCGGCGAAGGACGCGGCCAGCGGGCCGGTTGCCATCTTCTCCAGCTCGTCGAGAATGCTCCGGGCCGTTTCCTCGTCCAGCTCCGCATAGGGCGGCTCGCCCAGCAGATCCTGGCGCCGCAGCACCTCGAAGAGGTTGAACTCTATGTCCCGCAGGTTGCTCTTGTAGTGGCTCATCTTCGCTCCACCGCTCGCCGTTCACCCGTACCAAGCCTATGCTACCCGCCAGTAACAAGTCCTGCTACCCGCTAGTAACAAGTCCGGCGCGGGCCGGTGGTCCCTATGGCGCGGGCCGGTGGTCCTTATACGGTCAGTGGACACAAATGGACCTGCTTGTCACTATTGGCCGCATGTCCGCATTTTTATGAGTTTTCACACCTCGTTGATCACTGGCGACTACGCTTCGCTTGTGTGAGCGACCAATCCGACTTCCCGGCGGGCCTCCCGGCGCGGCGGCCGGCCCGGGACATGTCGCTCCAGCACCAGCCGCCACCGGAGCCTGTGTCCCCGCCGGAGGCCGAATTCCCGGTCCGCCGGCCCCACGCCCGGCTGGTCCAGCCGGGCGGCCGCCACCGGCGCCCCATGCCCGCCAGCTTGCCCGAGGGAGCGCCTGCGCTCGTCCTCGCGGTGCCGAGCGCCGGCGATGACGGCCTCACGGGTCCCACCGCTGACATCGCGACCGTGCTGCGCGTGGACAACCCGGCCCTGGACGTGCGCACCGCCAGGATCGGCCACGGCGGGCGGGGCGACCCGGCCGGGATCCGGGCGGTGCTCGCCGACGCCGCGGCCCGGCGGCCCGCCGGCGCGCCGTCGGCGGTGATCGTCCCGCAGCTGGTCACCCCGCACCCGGAGACGTTCCGCGCACTGCGGGAGGCGATCGCGGCCACCGGTGTGAACGCGCGCATCGGCGAGGTCTTCAACACCAACGCGCTGCTGGCCGAGGCGCTGCACCACCGGCTCGCTGACGCCGGGCTGGCCCGGGCCGACCGGGTGCGCATGTTCAGCATCACCACCTCCGCCGACGGCATCATCCTGGTCACCGTAGGGGGCGAGGAGGCGGTCGGCACCGCCAGCGTCACCGCCGTGCTGCTCGCGGCGCGGCTGGCCCTGCCCGTGCTCGCCGCGTCCCTGGACGCCAGCCCGACGGTGGAGGAGGCCGCGGCCCGGCTCGATGACATGGGCGTCAGCCGGATCGCGCTCGCGCCGTGCGTGATCGGGCCGGAAGCCGACCCGGCGGCCATCGAGAGCGCCGCGGCCGCCGTGGGCGCCAAGTGCGCCGCGCCGCTCGGCGCGCACGGCAACGTGACCAAGCTCATCTCGCTCGCCTACGGCCAGGTGCTGAATCAGCTCGAGACGCTGGGCGCCAGCTGAACCCGTCGATCCCGGCCGCCCGTCATGTCACGTCACGGCGCGGAAATGATCCCCAGCGTGACCGTTGAGGTGTAGCGGCCGGGCGTGATGTCACCCGGCCGGGCGGACGGCGCCGATGGGGGTGCCGGGGGCGTAGATGCTGTCGATCCGGACGAAGGCGCCGGTGTACGGGGCGTCGACCATCATGCCGTTGCCGATGTAGATCCCGACGTGGTGGATGGTGGCCGGGTCTGAGTTGTCGGTGGCGTAGAACAGCAGGTCCCCGCGCTGCAGCTCGTCCAGCGGAACGTGCGGTCCTTCCTCCCACTGGTATCCGGTGTAGTGCAGGAGCTGGACGCCCGCGCGTGCCCAGGCCTCCATGGTCAGGCCCGAGCAGTCATAGGTGCCCGGCCCGGCCGCGCCCCACTGGTACGGCTTGCCGAGCTGGCTGAGGGCAAAGTTGGCGGCAGCATCGCCCTGGGTGGCCGGCGCGCCCGAGCTCCAGGCCCAGGACGGGGCGGTGGTGGAGCCCCCCGCGCCGGCGGCCGCAGCGGCGGCCTTGGCGGCGGCGGCGGCTTCGGCCGCCAGGGCGGCCTGCCGGGCCGACTTCAGCGCGGCCGCGTGCGCCTGAGCGCCGGCCAGCTGGCTGGCCAGCGAGTTCCGCTTGGCCTGGCTGGCGCGGACGTACGCCTGCTGCCGGGCCACGGCGGCCTGGACGGCCAGCTTGAGGTGGCTGGCCGCCTGCAGGTCCGCTTGCTCGGCCACCAGCAGGTCGTGGGCCTGCTTGCGGAACGCGCCGGCCACCACGTCGTTCGCCTGGGCCTCGGCCACCGTGTCGGTCCCGTTCCGGGCCAGGACCTGGCCGAGTCCCACCTCGTTCAGGTAGCCCTGCGGGCCGCTGGCGTTGCCGAGCATGGAGGTCATGGGGCCGAAACCGCCGCCGGACTCGAATTCCTCCGCGGCCAGGTCGGCCAGCCGGTGCTGGCTCGCGGCCTGGGCCTGCTGCGCGTAGGCGAGCCGGGCCTGGGTCACCCGGTACGCGGCCGAGGCCCGCTGCTCGTCCACCAGGGTCTGGTCGTAGCGCTGGGTCAGCACCTCGGCCTGGACCTGGAGCGAGGCCAGCTGCGCGTCCGCCGCGGACAGGCGCCCCTGCTGCGCACCGAGGGCCGCCTGCTGCTGCTTGACCCGGTTCTCCGCCGCGTTGATCTGCGCCTGGCTCGGCGGGGTGGGGTTGCCGTCCAGCCGGAATCGCGGCAGGGTCACTGGAAGGCTCAGCATGACCAGCAGGCCGCAGGCGATAGCGATCCGCAGGCGGGGCCGACCGGAGACCTTATCCTTCAGCCCGCGCGGCCCGCGCGAATTCCTCAAGCTTCAGCACCCCCGTGATCGTGTGCCTTTCGCGGTTCTGGTGAGCGGTGGACTCCGTGACGGAGTTACCGTAATGCTTGAATGTGGTGTTAGTCACAGTGCCGCGCGGTGATGGCTTAGTGTGATCCCGAGCACATTTCACCCCGGAGGATGATCGACACTTAGAACAGGGTTGGAAACTATCGCTGGTCAGGCCGCCGGCTGAGGTGACCGGTTGCTCGCGGCGCGGCAAGGAGGATCGGTGGAGGACGCCGAAGTTGTGCTCAGGCGGGCACCGCTTTTCGATGGGCTCGACGAAGAAAGCGCACGGGCGCTCCGGCGGCAGATGTCGGACGTCAAGCTGTCCCGTGGCGAGCACCTCTTCCTCGAGGGCGATCCTGGCGACCGCTTGTACGTGGTGCTCGACGGCAAGATCAAACTCACGCGCGCGGCGACGGACGGCCGGGAGAACCTGCTGACCGTGCTCGGGCCCGGTGAGATGTTCGGCGAGCTCTCGCTGTTCGACCCGCGGCCGAGGACGTCATCGGCCAGTGCCGTGACCGACGCCATGGTGGCCGCGCTCGGCCACGACGCGCTCCGTCCCTGGCTGCTGGAACGGCCGGAAGTCTCCATGCATATGCTGCAGGCGCTGGCCAGGCGGCTGCGGCGGGCCAACGACGTGACCGCCGACCTGGTCTTCACCGACGTGCCCGGCCGGGTGGCCAAGAACCTGCTGGACCTGGCCGAGCGGTTCGGCGAGCAGGATCGCGACGGCCTGCACGTGCATCACGACCTGACCCAGGAGGAGCTGGCTCAGCTGGTCGGAGCGTCCAGGGAGACGGTCAATAAGGCGCTGGCCGACTTCGCGGCCCGCGGCTGGCTGCAGATCTCCGCACGCTCGGTGCTCATCCTGGACATCGAGCGGCTGCGCAGGCGCGCCCGTTAGCTTCAGGCAGGCGCCTAGCTTCGGGCAGGCGCCCGATCGCCCTCACTCGCCGGTCAGGTAGTCCAGCTGGGCGCGGACCGACCACTCCGCGGCGGGCCAGACGCTCCGGTCCACGTCGGTATAGACCATGGCCACGATCTCGGCGGGCGTCCTCGCCCCGGCGGCCACGGCGGACCGGACCTGTTCCAGCCGTTCCGCCCGGTGCGCGAGGTAGTAGTCCAGGGTCCCGATCGGGTCGGCCAGCATCGGCCCGTGCCCGGGCAGCAGCAGACGCAGTTCCGCGGCCTCGGCCAGCTCCCGCAGTAGCTCCAGCGAGCGCAGGTAGTCGCTCAGGTTGCCGTCCCGCGCGATGACCGTGGTGCCTCGCCCGAGCACGGTGTCGCCGGTAAACAGGGCGCCGTCCGCGGGCAGCAGCAGGCTCACCGAGTCCGGCGAGTGGCCGGGAGTGGCGACGACCCGCAGTTCACAGCCGGCCGCCGTGATGACGTCGCCGTCGGCGAGCCCCTCGGCACCGAGCCGGCCCGCCGGGTCGGCCGCCTGGATCGGCGCCCCGCTCAGTTCGGCCAGCCGGGCGGCCCCGGCGGAGTGATCCAGGTGCCCGTGCGTCAGCAGGATGCGCGCCACCCGCCGGTCGCCCGCGAGCGCCTCCGTGAGCACCCGGCGGAGATGGCCCTCGTCCTCGGGTCCGGGGTCGACCACAGCCACCCACGGCGAGCCCTGCTCGGCGATGACCCAGGTATTGGTGCCGTCCAGGGTCATGGGCGAGGGATTGGGCGCCAGCAGGCACGTCGCCCTCGGGGTGCGGAAGCCGTCGATGGTCACAGCGGGTACTCAACAGCCTGCGGCATGACCAGCCAGGTCCGCCCGTCCTCGACGACCACGGTGGGGATCAGCGGGGTGATCACCCGGCGCTCGGCCAGGACGCCGGCGATGTCCTGGTACCCCGCAAGCTCGGCCAGCGTGACGGCCGTCGGCGGCAGCAGGGTGATCTCCCCGGCCCGGGCGGCCTCCAGGGCCGCGATCGGCCGCCACCAGGTGCCCGAGTCCGACTCGGTGTTGTCTCGGGGGGAGCGATCCCCCCCAGACCCCCCCTGCTCATGGGGGGACCCATCCCCCCATACCCCCCTTGGGGGGGACGAGCCCCCCGGGCGTCCCGACCTTGGGGGGGACGAGGCCCCCGGGCGTCCTGACCTTGGGGGGGGCGAGGCCCCCGGGCGTTCGGACCTTGTGGGGGACGAGCCCCCTGCCTGGCCAGCGGGCAGCACCGCCAGCTGGCCGGGCGGCAGGGCGGCGAAGAACCAGGTGTCGAAGCGCCGGGGCGAGATCTCGGGGGTGATCCAGCGCGCCCACGGCGTCAGCAGATCGGCCCGCAGCGCCAGGCCATGGCGGCTGAGCAGCCCGCCGAGCGAC
>Ga0208324_1000260_pt1 | contig 26793 bp, 20 predicted proteins | sample Sb_taG_2_FD_187707 | JGI IMG/M metagenome (GOLD analysis project Ga0208324, IMG submission 187707) | Peat soil microbial communities from Weissenstadt, Germany - Sb_50d_5_LS metaG (SPAdes) (version 2) | ecosystem: Environmental > Terrestrial > Soil > Wetlands > Peat | place: Germany... | reverse complement strand
TGACCGTCCAGGATGTGCCCGCCTTCAGATCGCTCGCGGCGAAGACTTTGCCGATGGGAAGCCCGTCTGTCGTGAGGTCGTGATAGCCCAGGGCGTTTGCCTGGTCGGAATCGTCAAGCAATACCAGCCACCAGCTTCCGCTGGGCGGTTGCGTGCCCCTGGGGATGATCGTGAGTGCGGCGTCCGTTCCCCAGACCGGGCGAAAATCATTGCTGACTTGTTTTTGGAGCGCTGCCACGACCGGCGCGACATCTGTGTCGGCCAGCAGGGTGCTCTCGTTGATTACAGAGATTTGGGTGGTGGGCGTTTGCGTGGGAGTAATTTGCGGCATGTGGCTTCTCTCTTCTCTTCTGGGACGGATTCGGAGAACGCGCAGCCTGAGTTGCGTGACTCTGTCACAAAAAGCTTATACGCTGATCAAGCGTCGGAGACTGGTTTTGCAATTTAAAAGTGAAATTGAATTCCATTTTGGGACCACTGCGTCCGCTGCGTGGTGGGACGCGTACTATTGATTCAGGTCTAATATCGTGATGTTTCGATCCGTGTTTCGAACTATGTCTCGATCTATGTTCTATGTTTCGAGCCAGAATGCGATCTTCTGAAATTTCGGCCGTTGTCACGAAAGCCGCCACGGACGCGGGTTTTGATCTTGCCGGCATCGCTCCGGTGGAGGATGCGCCGGAACTGGAATATTTTCCTCGCTGGATTGCCGAAGGCCGCGCAGGCGAGATGACGTATCTGGAAGCGCGCGACGAGAAGCATCGGCTGAAGCGCGCGTCTCTGGCGAATGCTGTGCCGTGGGCTCGAAGTGTTGTGGTGTGCGCGATCAACTACAATACGGCGCAACCGTATTCCACGCACGTGCCGGAGGTCTGTGAGGAAGCACGAGGACGGGGCTGGATCTCGCGTTATGCCTGGGGCCAGCAGGACTATCACCAATCGGTGATGCCTCGGCTGCGGCGAGTTGAGGCGGCGCTGAGAAGCGCGTGCGGAGGCCAAGATCAGAATCAGGATGACCTCATCACTCGTTGTTATGTTGACACCGGGCCGATCGTCGAGCGCGTCGTGGCGAAGTACGCGGGCATCGGCTGGATCGGGAAGAATACGTGCATCATCAATCAGAAGATTGGATCGTGGCTTTTTCTGGGCGTGATCCTTAGCTCGCTCGATTTTGAGTCTGCGGATACAAGCCTGCCCGCACCCGACCGCTGCGGCAGTTGTACACGCTGCATTGACGCTTGCCCCACCGATGCGCTGACGGCGCCTTACCAACTCGATTCGAACAAGTGCATCGCTTATCTCACGATCGAAAAGCGTGGCGTGCTTCCTGACGATAACGACCTCCGCTCCGGCATGGGGCGTCACATTTTTGGTTGCGATATTTGCCAGGACGTCTGTCCCTGGAACCGGAAAGCTCCGGCGACGAGTGCCGCTGATTTTCAGCCGCGGGCGGAGTTGGTGAATCCTGCACTCGAGTGGCTGGCGAAGATGACTGAAGAAGAATTCCGCAGCACATTTCGCGGCTCACCGGTGAGGCGCGCGAAGCGGTCCGGCTTGCGCCGGAATGCCGTGATCGCAATGGGCAACAGCGGGGACGGGAAGTTCCTGCCACTGCTTGAGAAACTTTCAGCCGATGACGATGAAATCGTGCAGGAGAGTGCTGCTTGGGCGATTCGGAAGCTGACTGCGATCCAGATTAAATAGGAATTCAAAATCCCACCTTTGCCGCAAAGAACGCGGCAAAGATGGGGCACCGTCGTTGATATAGGGCGGCAGCGTCTCTCCCGCCTTTCGAAAGGCGCGATAAGTGTGGCCGCCTTCCTACTTCTTGACGTTTTCCTTTTCGGCCGCGTTTACTACGCTGCCTTCTTTTTCCGGGCCGTTACGGTCAATTAACCTGGCAAAATCCTCGCTCTTGATGGGATACTGCACCGCCGATTCTTGCCCGGCCGGAGTCACGTCGGCATCGACACGGCGGTTATAGGCCAGGACGATCGTCGCGAATTTTGCCATTAACTTTTGCCGATCCTCTGGGCTCAAATCCGTATTCTGTCCGAGCAGTTCCTTGACCTGGTCGGCGGTCAGGTTCTTCTCTTTCCCGTAGGCCTGGGTTTCAATATTCGCTTCCGGAACACCCTGCTCGACCAGGAACTTCTTGGCCAGCTCGGCGCGGCGCTCCGAAAGAGGCTTGTTGTAGGCTTCCGGTCCGCGCTTATCGGCGTGGCCTGCGAGGATCAGATGGGCATCGGGCTGGACCGCGAGATATTGCTTGAAAGCGTCCGCGATGGACGTGAGCGTTTCGCGTTCGCTCGGGAGCAAGGCAGCTTCCGACTTGCGGCTTCGCGGCCGGTCCGTGGGGAAGAAAACGCTGCGCATTGCGAGTTTGACTTCCGGTCGCTCAATCGTGCCGACAATGTGCAGCGTAGCAGTTCGCGTTTCGGAGCCGCCACAATCATTCTTAGCGTTGAGCGTATAAGTGACGGTCTCATCGACGGCCCCGGGGTCCGTCTTATGGGGCGCCACCTGGATATTCTGGCTGCCGGTGGCACTGACCGTGCCCAATGGATCAATGGAAACCATGGATGCGTTTCCAGCTGTCCAGTTTAACGCCGTGCTGCCTTCTTCAACGACTTTGTCCCCCACACGCTTGTAGTGGACTTCAGGGGATGAAAGCGCGAGATTCGCCTGGATGGCAGTGTTTATGTTAACTGTGGCATTCGAAGTTACCGTGCCTCCGGGCCCGACAGCGGTGAGTTGATACGTGGTGGTTTGTTTGGGCTGGATCGCCTGTTCTCCGGCGGTCGCAACCGCCCCGATCGGAGTGATCTCAACGCGGGGTGCGTCCGCGGAAGTCCACTTGAGTTGCGAGGAATCTCCGCAGTTCACTTGTGCTGCAGCGACTGTCAACTCCGCGGTCGGTTTGGCTACAGCGACAGTCGCGCTGGCCGTACCCACGGTGAAGCGTGGGATGGAACTAAGTTTTTCTCCCCGCGGCCAGGCAACTGTTTTGCGCACGCCTTTGGGAACATCCACAACCACGCGCTGGTTGGGCGGAACATTGACCGAGCCCGACCAAACCTCTTTGTCTTCGTGCAGAACGGTGACCTGGTAGGTGCCGGGTGGGACAACCAGTTCCTGCTTCCACCACCAGTGGTGGTCGAACTCGTCGACGTGACCGACGAAGAAATCCGGTGTCTTGCCATTCAGCAGAACGGCGTCACGAGGAGGGCCTTCGATGGTCATGGCGCCGAACGGTCCAGAGACGGTGCTGGAAACCGCGGTCAAACTGACGTCGAGGTCAGTGCTTTTTCCAGCCGTGATGGTGACGGTGCGGCTTGCCGGAGCATAGCCGTAGTTGGCTAACTCAATCTTATGGTCTCCTGCACTCAGGCTGAGGGAGCGGTGCTTGCTGGCTTCGCTAATCGCGCGTCCATCTACGAAAACATAAGCCTGTTTGGGAGTGACATGCAGGATGAGTTTGCCGTCTTGGGCAAAGCTTGAAATTCCACCGGCGAACATGAGCAGAACAGCGGGTGCAATCAGATAGGATACATGGCGTTCAGATCTCATCTTATCCCCCTTAACTCTTACTTTGAAAAACGCAACGATTGTACACCTCCTGCGGGGGGACGGCCCACGTTTGAGCGGCCACGAAGTCGGGGCTGCGCTATCCATCGCGATCTTCGACGAATTGTGTGATCGGAGCGCCGCCCGGGGATCGGCAGAGCCTTGCCCACTTCTCGCACGAAGCGCGAGAGGTGGGCACACGAAGAGATGACGGCATCCAGTACCGGCTTAGTGGCTCGTGCATTCCTTGTCGATGGTCTTGATCGAAGTAATTGTTAAAGTGACCGGAGCTGCGGAACCTGTCTTCGTTAGCGCGTCGGAGCTTGTGGCCATCGTCGGTCCCTCAGTTCCCGTTACTTCCACGCGTTGTCCCAGGTAGTGGCGAAGCTTCACCTTGCCGGTTGCCTGAAGCTCGTAAGTCACTCCAGGATCCTGCTTGGTTAGTACGTAATCGCCGCTGAATCGGCCTACGCAACCTTGTACGGTTATCTGGTCCTTAGTTTTTTTGGAGTCGTGCTGGCTGGGCTTGCTGGGAGTGGTGCCTTGTGCCAGGAGAGAACCGCCCGAAAGCAATAGAACACACAGGAATGTTCTCATTTTGAACCTCCGGGCTGCGATTGTACTCCTCAACTGCCTGGCGGATGTCAACTACCAAAGTTCTCGATCGGCGGTGTGTGACTCCGTGCCCTCGGTCGTCCCGGATTTATCCTCTTCGATCGTGAAATCGACCCTCTATCCCCATCCCGGTTGACTCCGGCACAAAGCGCCACTAAGATTCGCAGCACATGGCAGATGACCCGTTTCCAATTGGCCGCACCATCTCTCACTATCGCGTTCTCGAAAAACTTGGCGGAGGCGGGATGGGCGTGGTATTCCGAGCCGAGGATACCAAGCTCCGCCGCTTTGTCGCCCTGAAGTTCCTGCCCGATGGAATCGCGCCGACGAAGCTGTACTTGAGCGCTTCCGGCGGGAGGCGCAAGCCGCATCCGCGCTCAACCACCCCAACATCTGCACGATCCACGACATCGACGAAGCGGACGGCCATCCCTTCATCGCGATGGAATTGTTGAAGGGCGTCACCCTCAAGCACAAGATCGGCAACATACCGCTGCCTCTGGAGACGATTCTCACCATCGGAATCGAAGTAGCGGACGCCCTCGATGCGGCGCAGTCGGAAGGCATCATCCATCGCGACCTCAAGCCCGCCAACATTTTCGTGACCGAGCGCGGACAAGCCAAGGTGCTCGACTTCGGCTTGGCGAAAGTGGTCTCCCGAGGCAGCGCGGAAACTCTCGGCGCCGCCACTAAAGACGAAATGAACCTGACCAGTCCCGGCACAACTCTGGGTACAGTGGCCTACATGTCGCCGGAGCAGGCGCGCGGACGCGAACTCGACGCGCGCAGCGATATTTTCTCGTTCGGAGTTGTGTTGTATGAAATGGCTGCGGCACGCCAGCCGTTTTCGGGAGAATCATCCGCGGAGTTATTTGACAGCATACTGAATCGAGCGCCGATCCCGCTGCTTCGGCTGAACCCGGAAATTCCAGCTGAGCTGGAACGAATCATAAACAAATCGCTGGAAAAAGATGCCAGTCTACGCTACCAGCATGCCGCCGACTTGCGCTCCGATTTGCAGCGCCTCAAGCGCGACGCGGAGTCGAGCCGTCGAACGGCGCCCGCCGCCGAGTTCGTTCCCTCGGCCAGCTCAGGCGCGACGCCAGCAATTTCGAACTCCCGCCAGATCAGTGCAACTCCGTTGCCGGGGAGCGCTCCGGCTCAGCCCGCGCACTCCAGCAGTTCGGCGGTTGCGGCAGCCGCGAAGCAGCATAAATGGGGAGCCCTGACCATCGGAGTTTTCGCGCTCATCCTGCTGGCCGCTGCGGGATACGGCGTCTACTCCATGCTGCACCGTCCCGGCGCGGCGCCCTTCCAGAATTTCACGGTCACTCAGGTCACCAACTCCGGAAAAGCTGAGTTGGCAGCGATCTCCCCGGACGGCAGGTATGTACTCAGCGTACTCAACGACAACGGGCTGCAAAGTTTGTGGCTGCGCAACGTGCCCACCGCCAGCGACACGCAGGTGATTCCGCCTTCAGCGTCCACGTACAGGAGTCTCGCGTTTTCGCCGGACGGAAATTATATTTATTTTCGCAAGGCGCAGAATGCCGTCAATAGTGATTTCAACCTGTATCGCGCGCCGGTGCTGGGTGGAACTCCGCAGGCCGCCGTCCACGATATCGACAGCGACATTGCCTTCTCTCCCGATGGCAAGCGCATCGCATACGTTCGTGCCAATGATCCTGAGATCGGCAAATACCGATTGCTGACTGCCGATCTGAGTGGGGGCGACGAGAAGATCTTGCGGAATGCGCCGATCTCCGAGTCGTCGCCATTCTTAACCTGGTCGCCGGATGGCGAACATCTCGCCAAGGGCCTGTTTCAGCCTGACCAAGCTCTTGGTGGAGTTGAGTTGGTGGAAGCTGATGGTGGAAAAGCCAGGCGATTAGCCACTTTCAACGACAAGGCCGTTTTCGAATTGAAATGGCTGCCCGACGGCCGCGGAATTCTTGCTGACTATCAGCAAGCGGGTCCAAGTTTCTCGCGGGCACAGATCGGATTCATTCCAAGTGGCGGGGGACCGCTTCAGCCCATTACCCGCGATACTAACCGGTATGCAACTCTCACCCTTTCCGCTGACGGCAAGACGCTGGCCTCGGTCCAGGTAAAAACGGCACAGAGCTTGTATGTTCTTCCCGGCGCCGGCAACCCCAGTGCGGACTTCAAGCCCGTGCTTGCGCAGGGCCAGGAAGTTCGAGGGTTTAATTGGACCGCCGATGGAGGATTGTTGGTAAGCGACGGTCCGCGGCTTTTGCGCATGGCGGCCGACGGCAAGAATCAAAACCAGCTTATCGCCGACTCGGGGGCAGGTATTGTTGATTCTTCCGCGTGCGGAAATGACCATCTGATCTTTTCATGGTTTTTCCATGGCGGGGCGAACACGATGAACCTCTGGCGCACCAACGCGGATGGTTCGAGCCCGGTAAAATTAACCGACGGGAAGCGGGATTTCCGGAGCGTCTGTTCGCCGGATGGGAAATGGGCTTACTACTTCGATCAAGCTGCCGGACGGATTTCACGCGTGCCTCTTGACGGTTCTGCAAAAGGTGAACCGGTTCCGGGAAGCGTGGTGCCCAACAGCTTTATCGCTGGCGGTGGCATTGCACTCTCCCTTGATGGGAAGGTGCTGGCCTATCTCGTGGAGGTCGTCGATCCGAAAACGCAGAACGGTAAAGAGAAAGTAGCGCTGCTGGAGCTGGGTTCCACTGCGCCCCGACTGCTGGATGCAGATCCCCGGGTCACCCGCGGCGGCGTCCGATTCACACCGGACGGCAAAGGTGTAGCGTATCCGATCCGCGAAAACGGCGTCGACAATATCTGGATACAGCCCCTCGACGCCTCACCCGGCCGCCAGATTACGAACTTTACCTCCGAACAGATCACTTCATTCAACTGGTCGCCGGATGGAAAGAACCTGGGCGTGCTCCGCAGCCATTCGGAGTCTGATGTGGTGCTGCTGCAGGAAGCGAAGTGAGGTCGAGTTAAGTTTATCGCTTACATAAGGCGCATTCCTCCGCGTGCCCCATGCCCGTGCAGCGGCCCGCCTGGCATTGCCACGCGTGTGATGCGGAGTGGGAGGATGATGGGGCTTGAGGGGGGCCGAAGCACATTCCTAGCGTGCGCCGAAATGGTGTAAAGGCCGGTTCAAACGTTGCTCCCGGTTTGCCCGTGATCCAGACGCAAATTCCCGAGAGGGACCGCTAGCCGTGCGAAGCAGATCATTTTTCGGTCGAGATCGGGGCGTGATCTGTTGAGCGACGAGCTTCACTTCTTCCCCGTTGGTGCAAGGCGCTTCAACTCTTCAAACCAGTTCAGTACGACATTGATTTGCGCCGGTGCCGCGTCACCTGCATCCTTGGGCTTGATCATCAGGAAGCGCTGGCCATCGTGAGAAACGTCGTAGTTAGGGAACGTCCCCGGAGTCGGGAGATATTCTCCCTCAAAGAGCACCCGCGGCTTGCCCGCCGTGAAACCTGGCTTCGTGGCAATCTCCACAGCCATCATTTTCCGGCCGCTGCGGTAGAACAGCTCCCGCCCGTTGGAGTTCCAGACTGGTTCGGTGCCACCTTCCGTGGAGATTTGCCACTTCCCGCCGGGGCCAGGATAGGGTTGCACGTAAACCTCAAAGTGGCCTGATTCATCCGAAACGTAGGCCATCCAGTGCCCATCGGGAGAAAAGCTCGGAGCGGTTTCGTTGAACGCTGCCTGGAGGAAGGGCTGCGCCTTGCGGTCGCTGAGCCGAAGCACCCAGACATCCACTACAGTTGTAGGATTGATTTCAACGAACGCCAGCAGTTGCCCATCCGAGGACCAGGAATTCGGTGAAGGGGAGGACTCGCTAGTCGTCAACCGCTCCAATCCGCCGCTGCCGTCGGCGAGTTGCGAGAAAACGTTCAGCGGCCCTTCTCTATTTGATTGAAACGCTAGCCGCTTGCCATCCGGCGCCCAAACCGGAGCCTGGTTACTGGTCCCGCCAAAAGTCAATCGGCTTAGTGTTTCCCGCGAGAGGTCGTACAGCCAGACTTGCGACCCGTCTTCGTCGATGCCCGAAACGACTCGCCGACCGTCAGGAGAGAGTCGGGGTATCCGGTAAGCGCGCGCCGGCGCGGCTATGGGTTGCTCTACCCCATTGCGATTGACCCACACCAACTTGTGTTGAGTCGCCTGAACGCCCCCGGGAACATAGATCAGCGATCCCGTGGCGGAGATACTGTACTGAGCGGCGCCACTGAATGCAGATTGTAGGACGCCCTCGACCGCCGGAACCGTCGCGCCGGTGAGTTCCAGCCGTTGCGGATCGAACGGCACGGCCATCAAGGTTCCCCCGTGCCCATATAACAAGTGGCCGGAGAGCGCATAGTGAGGTGACGTCCCTAGCTGGACCAAATTGCGCCGCTCGCCGGTCGCGATGGAGTGAACAGCAACTTGCGCGTTCACCCAAACCGAGGTAGTCAGTGCGGCACTAAAAAGCACAGCCCTTCCACCAGGCAGGAACTCTGGCCAACGGTGGCTATTCTCCCCTCTCGCGAAATGCGTCAGCGCCTGCGCTGTGCCTCCCGCGTCCGGCATTTGCTGAAGAGGTGAGGTTCCTGTGGGTGCGAAGGCGATCATCCCCTGACTGCCCAAACTGGCTCCACGAGGTTGGAAACCGTCGCCGACAGTCAACGCCGCTCCCCCGCTGACCAAAATTTTCTTCAACTTTCCACTGGCGAAAAACCCCAGCCACTGGCCGTCAGGGGAAAAGAAAGGCCCGGTAGCTCCTTCGGTGCCGGGGATCGGCCTGCCCTCCAAGCTATCCATCGCGCGGACGTAAAGCTGCTGTATGCCACCCTGGGCGGCAACGTACGCCAGATGAGTACCGTCGGGTGAAAGGGCGACGGCAGGCTGGTCCAGTCCCGCAAGATGCTGACCGGGCGGCAGCGTAATCACAGTGCGGCTGACGGGCCGTAGCGGCTCGGGCTTCAGATTCCACGTGGCCAGGCTCGCGAGCGCCGCGACGAGCAGCAAGCTGCTTATGCCGAGAACTACTCCTCGTCGCCCGGGCAGACCTTTCATTGCTGCGGTTGAGAGAGGCGTAACCCCCGAGCCTCCTTCGGCGACCCACTTCAGCTGCAGTTTGACATCGTGTGCCGTCCGCATCCGGTCGTCCGGATCCTTCTCCAGGCAGGCATTTACGACCCGTTCAAGTGCCGGAGGTGACATCGGTTGAATGGCTGAGATCGGCTTGGGCTCGGCGGCCAGAATCGCTGCAATTGTGCTCGCTGACGTTCTCCCTTCAAACGCGCGCTTGCCGGTGATCATTTCATAGAGGACAGCGCCCAACGAAAAGATGTCCGATCGAACGTCGGCTTCCTTTCCCTCCAACTGTTCAGGGGACATGTATTGGAAGGTTCCCAGTATGGTTCCTTCGACGGTCAGCGGCTTCGACATCGTCGCCAGTGAAGCCGAAGACGAACCTGGTCCAATCGCGGCTGCTGCAGGCTTCGCCAATCCAAAGTCCATCAGCTTGGCGCCGGTCTTGGTGAGCATGATGTTGCTTGGCTTTAGGTCTCGATGTGCCACTCCACTGCAATGTGCTTTCTCCAATCCCTCGCAGATCTCCGCTCCCACCTTTAATGCCTGGTCAAGCGGCAGCGGTCCCTTGAGCAGACGATCGGCCAGCGTCTCGCCCTCCAGATATTCCATGACGAGATAGCTGGTCCCGTCTTGCTGGCCAACATCATAGAGATGGCAAATATTGGGATGACTTAGAGAAGAGATGGCGCGCGCCTCGCGATCGAAGCGTTCTTTTGCCTCGGAATTCTGTGAGAGATGAGCGGGAAGAACCTTGATCGCGACGTTGCGGTTCAGACGAGTATCCCGAGCACGGTAAACCTCGCCCATTCCGCCCGCACCCAATGGGGAGACGATCTCATACGGCCCGAGTTTGGCGCCAGAGCTCAGTACCATCGGTGCGCGTCATTATAGTCCGGTGGAGGAGCGTTGTAGCGGATCTAGCGGTTGTGGACGGCTTGTCGGCAGTCCGGATGCCATGCGGTTGCTGGCAAAAATCGGGATTTCACCAACAGCCGGAGCCAGAGTATTACGGGTTGACCTTTAGTTTGGAGAAGCCTTTTCGGATGACATCGAGCGTATCCTCCGCCAGCTTCAGGGCTGGCAACTCCTCCCGCCCAAACCAGCGAACTTCGGCCGCGTCGCTGGCGGCAGCAAGATCTCCCGCAACCCGGCGGCAAAGAAAATCAATCAAAACGTAATGGTATTGCACGCGCTGCTCGGGGTTGCGCAGGACGCGGTCGTAGACGCCAAGAAGTTCGCCCGGCTCGACGGTGAGTCCGGTTTCCTCGCGGGCCTCGCGGACAGCGGCTTCACGTACGAGTTCGCCGACTTCGAGCACGCCTCCGGGGATCGACCATTCCGCCTGCAGCGGCGGATGCGCGCGCTTGACCAGAACGACACGAGCGTTTTCGATGATGATTGCGCCAACACCGACGAGTGGAACTTCGGGGAATTCGCGGTTCATATTTGGGTTCGGGGGCTGAAGCCCCGACTTTCTAGAGCGCCTGCGGCGCGGCTGAAGCCGCGCCCTTTCAAATCCATTATGAACTAACGTTGTAGAATGGCGAGCCATGGCATTGGAAGAATACAAGCGAAAGCGGCGGTTTGAAGAAACTCCGGAACCTCCGCCCAAGGTCGAGAGCAAGGCAGGACACCGCTTCGTGGTGCAAAAACATGACGCCACGCGTCTGCACTACGACTTTCGCCTCGAGATGGAGGGCGTGCTGAAATCGTGGGCCGTCCCCAAGGGACCGTCGCTCGATCCCAACGACAAGCGGTTGGCCATGCAGGTGGAGGATCATCCGGTTTCGTATTTCGATTTTGAGGGGATCATCCCGGAGAACAATTACGGCGCGGGCACGGTGATGGTATGGGATGTCGGTACATGGCAGCCGCTTTCTCCAGTTCCGATTGAGGGGAAATATGTGCCGGGAACGGAAGCCGAAGCTGCGGCGATGCTGGCCAAGGGAGATTTGAAGTTTCGTCTCAAAGGGAAGAAGTTAAACGGAGATTTCGCGCTGGTAAAGATGAAGGGCCGCCGTCCGGGAAGCAAAGGCAACGAATGGCTGCTCATCAAAAAGCACGACGACTCGGCAGTTGAAGGCTATGACATCGATGACTACGACGAGTCGGTGTTGAGCAAGCGCAGCCTGGCGGAGATCGCGGACGATGCAGGATCGAAGGAGTGGAGAAGCCGTCCCAGCGGCAGCCACGGGAAGTTGAAAGCCGCATGGCTCGCCGACGCGGTCGCGAAATTGGACAAGAAGAAGCTAGAAGAGAAAAACACCGGCAAGAAGGCGGCTAAAAAAAAACAAAAGAATTAGACACAGAGAACGCAGAGGAACACAGAGAACCGCAAAAACAAAATCGGGCTGAAGCAGAGAGAAATCTCGAAGCGGCAATTCAGACTAAGAAGCCCGCTGTGTTCTCTGTGCCCCCTGTGTTAAAAGCTCGCTCTCTCCCGGGGAGTTCCACGACTGCCGGAGTAAAGCGCCCGATGCCGTTAGCGATTCATCCCATGCTGGCGACATCCATAGACGAGCCATTTGATGGTCCTGACTGGCTGTTCGAAATCAAGTGGGACGGGTACCGGGCTATCGCCTTCATCGAAGACGGTAAAGTCCGTCTGGTCTCGCGAAATCAAAACGACCTTACGCCGCGTTACCCCGAGTTGAAAGACCTGCCAAAATTCATCAAGGCAAAGACAGCCATTCTTGACGGCGAAGTGGTTGCCCTCGATGAACAAGGGCGAGCATCATTCAGCCTGATGCAGCAGCGCACCGGATTTCGTCCCGGTGGCCGTCGCGGCGCCGCAAATGCAGACGTGCCGGTTTTGTACTACGCATTCGATCTGCTCTATCTCGACGGCTACGATCTGCGGAAGCTTGCTCTCGAAGCGCGCAAGAAAAAATTAGTCTCGGTGATCGTTACCGGAGATTCAGTCCGTTACTCCGACCACTACGAACGGCAAGGCAAAGCGCTGTTTGAGATCGCACGAGAAAAGGGTTTGGAAGGCATTCTCGCGAAGAAGCGCGATAGCGTTTATCAAGAGCATCGCAGCAGCGAGTGGCTCAAGATCAAGATCCGTCACCGCATGGAATGCGTGATCGGCGGATACACCGAGCCCGAAGGCAGCCGCGCGTATTTCGGATCAATCGTCCTTGGCCTCTATGACGGGCAGGGCCGGCTTATTCACGTAGGACAAGCGGGCAGTGGATTCACGCAGAAATCACTCGCAGAAATCTGGAAGCTGCTTAAAAAACGCGAGACGAAACAAAATCCGTTCTACGGCGAAGTGGAAGCCCTGCGGAAAGTCTATTGGATAAAGCCTGAACTCGTAGCCGAAATCGAATACGCAGAGTGGACCGACGGAACCACCGGCGGCAGTGGCCCCAAGTTACGTGCGCCAGTATTCCTCGGCCTGCGCGACGACAAAAATCCAAAAGACTGCCTGCTCGAGGAACAACTGAGAACTGAGAACTGAGAACTGCCTAGAAGCCATCCCATAAATAGTACGGAGCAGCAGGTCGAGGTCCCTCAGGGGCTAAAGCCCGCGTCTTTATTGGGCTCTGGACGGCACGACTGAAGGTCGTGCCCTTCCCGAACCCATTTATGAGATGGCCTCTACTTGATATCCTTCATTACCAGCATGGTCCCATAATCATGCCCGTTGGGATCGACCGCGCGCGCCACAACGGCGGCAAATGCCTCCCGTAACTCCGGATACTTTGTAATCAAGGCCTTCATCACGGCAACATTACTCTGATAAGTCTGATTGGTATTGGAAACATCCGCCACCTGATATCTGACAATTAAATCCAGATCGCTGCCCACGGCTTCGGGAAAAAGAGCCGTGAGTTTGTAAGTCGCGGCTCCGGCAGCGGTCCCAGGAGCGGTCGGCGCGGAAAGATCGGCGGTCTTGCCATCGGCCGGAAAGTCGGCTGGCTGCAGCTTCTGCGAATCGTCGTAAAGCTTGTCGCTGGCAGCAGTGCTCATAAACGGCAGCGGTGAAACTAGCGACCGAGCTACCAGGTAATAGAGCCACGCATTATGCGTTTGCCCCTTGCTCTGGAAGTCATGGGCGCGCGCGATGAACCACTCATTGTCGTGGCCGTTGAGTTGGGCGGATTTGATATAGAGGCCGCCGAGCTTCCAATCCGAACCTTGCTGCTGCAGGATCAGCGAAACCGTGTACATGCCTTTGGGAGAGGAAGCATCCACGATGACGACGCCATACTTACCGGGCGCGAGGCTGTTGAGGGAAAAAGCGGCGCTGTTCGCGGTTTGCCCATTCTTGCCGAAGACACCGCAGAAAAATTCCGCGCGTGGAATCGTCGCAGTGCCTTCTGCCTCCAGCAAGAAAGGCGGGCGAGCAGTTGCCTTGGCGCTCGCGAGGGCGGCCTGGTTCTCCTTTATCGTGCTCTCGACGCCGGAGAAATCACCGGCCAAGCTGGGAATGGAGTTTTGCCGGAGCGATGCTGCATCGCCCTTGGCGATCAAATCGAAATAGCGGAGAGCGCTATTGGTGAGAGCGGTGCGCGTGGCCGCGTCCATATCGGTGGAAGTGAGGCAACTCTCAGCCAACGCAATCGATGCGGAAAATGCGACTAGAGCCAGGGCGGCGAAAGCGCTCAGCAACGTTCCACAGCGCCCGGCACCCAACGATTCACGACTCGCGAAGCAGCGTTTCAAGCGGCCTTTCAAGCAATCGTGAGCGAACACTTCTTTCGTTCTCCTCTTTCGTTCACCCAGCAGATTGTACGCCTCGGATATTCCACCAGGTGCAAGAGGTTGCACATCGGAACCATTGCTCACAATCGAAGTTCCCTCTGCAAGAGAGTAAAGTCAATACGTTCTATCGGGTAGAGAAGGCCTCATCAGGCTGTGGAGTCGGCCTGAGACCGGGGGGCGGTGCTAGAATTGCAGTTGAATACCGGCGAGTATTTTGCGATAGGGCTGGTCGAAGGCAGATCGAAGTTAAAGGATCGAAGTCAGGGGTTGTTTTTATGCACGCGGCGTTGAAGCTTACAGGATGGCTGGTGGCGGGAGTGTTGTGTACGCCGATCGCCTCGCGGGCGGATGACACACCAACCACGCATCACACGCACAAAGTTAAGAAGCAGCCAGCGCTTCCACCTCCCCTACCCTCGGGTACGCAAGGCCCTGTGCCGCAGGTTCCTCTCGATGCCATGCCTGCAGTAGCACCGCAAGTCAGCTACGCCGATGGAATGCTTACTATTGTCGCGCCCAACTCCACGTTGGGAGACATTCTTCGTGGCGTGCGTAAGCACACGGCAGCCGAGATCGACGTACCGTCGACGGCGAATGAGCGCGTAGTGACGCGCCTCGGTCCCGCACCGGCGCGAGAGGTAATGGCCGAACTGCTGAATGGATCGCACTTCAATTACATATTGCTCGGTTCCCCGGAAAACGCCAACACGCTGGTGCGCGTCGTACTCGTGGCCAAGACCGGACCCGATACTCCCGATAACCCTGCTCAGCCCGCAAACGCTGGGGTTGCTCCGCCCGCAATAGCCGCGGGGGACACTGCCGATGCCGATACGGCCGATGAAGCAGCGGAGGAGCCACAGCCCGACCAACCCGCAGCGGAGGCAGAGCAACCCACGCCCGGTACGCCGGACCAGCCCGGCGTAAAGACTCCGCAGCAAATGTTGCAGGAGATGCAGCAACGGCAGCTACAGCAGCAGCAACAGCTACAACAACAACAGCAGCTACAACAACAACAGCAGAACGGCCAAACGCCGGTTTATCCTCCGCCCGGCGGCGTGCCGCAGCGGCCACCTCAGCAACCACAGCAAGACCAGTAAAGGCTGCTCCGGCAAATTGGCGTAACTTACCTGTAATGTGGGAATGGATTGGTCAGGCGAGTCGGTCAGGGCCGATTGCCAGAGTCGCGCTCGGTGCGCGATTGCGACGCAGGCAGCGGTTTGTGACTCTGTTCCGCAAGCTCTTTGTCAGAGTTTTGCATGGCTTTCTGCAGCAGATTCCAATCGCGAGTAACGTCGCTTTCTGAAGCTTTGGGGGACCCACGACGCAGCTCCGCGCGCAGCCGCGCCTCAAGAAGCTGCTGCGTAAATTGTTCCGCGACTTGTTCGGTGACTGGGTTTGATAGTTGTTCCGTCGCGCCGTCGGCGAAAATGTTGCTGCCCGTCACGCCAACGCTCACCACTTCGTCTCCCTTGGAGATTCGCAGAACCGGGTGACCCTCCGCATCGAAACCTGGAGCGGCGTTGTGCAACACGCGTCCCAATTTGTCCGCGCGTGTGACGTTGGTCTCCGCGGACGCTGCCGCCACCAGATGATTCAGTTCGAGTTGGTACGATCGTCGATCTTCTTGCCCGAGAGGCGGCTCAAGATCGCGCTCAGCGCTGAAGACCTGCGCCTGTCTCGCGGGATCGAAGCGTCCCGCACCGGTGCCCACGTAAACAGCCACCACGCAGCCCGCAAAGATCGGACTCACCACAGCACTGGGAACAATATATTTCTTCGATTTCAGGAACGATTCCACCACTCCGTGCACCGGCGTACTGCGCGCCTCAATGCCGGGAACCTGCGGAATCAGAAACCGCGAAAATTCCAGTTGCGGATGGCGCGCGCTGAATTTGATCAGCGCCTTCGCCATCTGCTTCGGCGTGGCGATGCCAACGTCCGCCACCACGCTGCGATGCAGCGCCTTGGGATAATAAAAGTTGATTACATCCTTGGCGAAGTCGGCGCAATTGCGCGAGACCGTGCGAAAATGAGAACGATTCGGCGACCTGTTGTATTTCTCGATAAACGCGTGATCCTGCGCTGAAGTGGTTTCAACCTCAAACCCGTACACTGTGCGGTCGTAAGCCGTTCCCACCAGTTCATACCAGTTCCCGCCCGGAGTTCCTCCGTTTGCAACATCCGGCGCCACGCCTTCGAGATACTTGCGCCGATATTGATCACGGAGAAAATTCACCATCTTCGGGTCGGCATACAGTGGAACGCTCTCCGGCTGCTCGACCGCGTACAGGTAAGGGATCAGCGGGATCGCCACCCAGTCGTAGTCGCCGACGCCGTTGTAACGGCTGATAACGGCGCCGAGTTCTCCCGGAGCACATGGCCGCAGTACCAGCGGGGTCTCGGCGCACACTCCTGACAGATAAACTGCAGAATGTCCCGTGGCCGTGAAGAATCCTAGCTTGCCGTAGGGCTCTTCGAGCAACAAGGTTGCCGACGCCCTCGCCAATCCTGCCCACGCCAACATCAGCACGCACAACGTGCCTATCGCGCGCCGGATTTTCCCCACACAAGACATAGCTATGCCCACTATAGGGTCGTGGATAAGAACCCCTTATCGATACTTTAGTTGTCACCAATCGGTTAGGCGAGTTACGGAAGTGGAGCAACCTTTAACCACCTGAAAGGCAACGGATTACACCGGGGCGCATCGACTCCTAGTCACCCATTCTGGGTGCCCTCGTGTCGCGCGAATCGTTGGGCAAACAGCGCTATAAAGGAACCCGTCGAGATTATCACCGTGACTCAACGTGATTGAGGGCGTAATCTCCCCGGTCATGGGAAGATTAGACCGAGTGGAGGTACGCGATGGCAGACTGGAAGGATCGCCTTAAAGGGTTCTTTGAGTGGCTGGAGCACGGAAAAACAGTGGCGGAATTATTGATTGCGTTTGGCGGTGGTGCCTTGGTTCGGGCCGTGCTGCATCGGTTCACTCAGATACCGAACGAATGGATTACTCCAATATGGCTTCTGTCGGCGGGACTCGTAATGCTCCTTCTTGTATGGATAGGTCAGAAAATAGGACACCCCGGCCAGCAAGGTACAAGTTTAGTTCAGACAGGTAGTCCTAAAGGCTTGACCGCGCCGCCTCCTGGAGTGTGGGACTACCAAGACTTTTTCCGTACTGCGTATATCAGCCCAATGCAAGCCGAAGTCGAACAACGGATGAGCACTACTGCGAATGCCGCCCAACCGAATGACCGAGAGGCCTTCTTGCTGAAAGTTATCGGTATAGGATCAATTGCCTACACGTATGACACTGTCTGGTGGTCTATATACGGCAGCCAACTGATGTTCCTATTAGAGCTCAACCGGAGACAAGGCATGCTTCCAGCCAGCAAAGCTAGGGAATATTATGACAAAGCCAAAAGCGAATTTCCGGAGGCTTACGCGGCCTACTCGTTCGATAATTGGGCAACTTTCATGGTAAACAACATCCTGATTGTTCGACACGCCAGCGACATGATTGAGATCACTCAGCGAGGCAAGGATTTCCTCAAGTTTCTTTTGCACTGGGGCAAAGAGGCGAGTTTAAAGAAACTCTAGCGGCCTTCGTGAGTTCTTTGTACTCAAATCCTTCCTGAATACCCATGTTGATTGAGATTTCTCAAACTGCCCGATCAGGCGCCACCTACACTTCAAGCCCAATCGAGCGCATCAGCTCCAGTCCATTACTTTTCGTGACCACGCCGTCCCTCAGCTTGTAGTCGAATGTCATCCTGTTGTTTTCGAGTTCATCCTGAAAATGGACATTGCGCAGATGGCCACTCAAAGCTCCGCCGATGTCAGTCAGTGCCAGGTCATGCGTGCTCACGAGCCCGATAGCGCCGCGATTCACGAGTGCGCGCACAATTCCTTCCGCGCCAATACGGCGATCATTCGAGTTCGTGCCTTGCAACAATTCATCCAGCAGAAAAATCAATGGGAGGTCGCCTCCTGCCACGTCGAATATCTGGCGCAGACGCGTGATCTCCGCGTAGAAGCGCGAACTGCCTTCGCGCAGCGAGTCGTTGATACGAATGCTGGCGCCAACCTGCAGCGGCGTGAGCCGCAGGCGGCGAGCCCGGACTGGCGCACCCGCCATCGCCAGCACAACATTCATCCCAACCGCCCGCAGCTGGGTGCTCTTGCCCGACATATTTGAGCCGCTCACCAGCAGGACGCGCGTCTCCCCGCAAATGCTTACGTTGTTGCGAACGCAGGATGCCGCCGTGATGAGCGGATGTCCAAGCGCTTCGCTCTCGAAACACGCCGCACCGTCGGTGAATTCAGGAAACGGGTCGGAGGGATGCTCGTAGCTGTAGGTCGATAGACAAAGCAGCGCCTCCATCTCTGCAACGGTGGTCAGCCAGGACCGCAATGCGCCGCCGTGAATCCCGCGCCAGCGTTCTGCCGCGAACGCTACCTGAACGGAGTACATGAGCGGAGTGTCGATGATTTTTACGATGATGTTGTCGCGGGAGTTGATGAAGTCGACTAGAGTTCTCAGCCGCGCGATGGCTTCGGAACTGGGGATGCGGCTCGACGAAAGCTCGCGCTGCAGCTTCTGCAATCGCGGCGCGTGGAACGTGTGCGCTTCCAGCCGCGCCAGAACTCCCGACAACAGATCCAGATCCCGGAACGCATGCTCGGTCCCGTGCAGAACGTTCTCCAAAGGCTTTCGCAATCTATATATAAGGATAGCTTCGATCACCACGAGGAGCACCAGCGGCGTCGGCGTGTCCCAGTGCGCCCACGCGACAGCGCCTGACACCGCTAAGAAAGCAAGCACGGGCGCCAGCCATCGAATCCATAACGGCTTCATTTGGTTTGGAGCTTCCGCCCACTTCAACAGCGCGTCTGGATGCACGCCCACGGCCGCATCTTCACCCAGTATCGCCAGGTCCTCCCGGAGATCGAGTTGATCGCGCAGTTCGGATACCGCGGCATGTCGCTCGCGGATCTGCTCGGCGGGTGAGGGCGCGAGCAGCCATTTTGCCAGCATGTTTTCTCCCATGCGCGTACGTGCCGTGGAGAGAAGTTGAAACAGGCTGCCTTTGCCGAACAAATCGAGGTCGGCGGCATACACGTGATGAGGGTCGTCGAAGCGCTCACCGGTTTCTCCGATTCCTGACCCAGACCCTTCAGACCCCGGCTCTTCAGACCCCGGCCCCTCAGACCAACGATCTTCGATGCGGGCGAGTCCGTTCTTGTAAAAAGCGACCGCACGCTGCGCCAGGTCGCGAGCCCGGAGAATTCGCGAATGATACGCGGCGATCGCGATGAATACTGCTGCGGGGACTGCCAGCCAGTAGGGCGAGAGGTCGTGACGCTTGAACGCAGCCCACGCCATAATCACAGCGAGCAAGGCGATAACCAGCCGGGCATTGCCCAAGCGGATATGAATTTTCTCGAAGTGGGCAACACGCGATTCGCGAACCTTCAGACGCTGGACGTATTCTTCGGAGGGAGGCACAGGCTAGAGGGTAGCAGGTTGGATTTAACGTGAGGAGGGCACTCTTAGGTGCTGAAGTAATTGCAAATTTCTAATAGAAGTAGCTGGTAGACAATCCATAGTGTCCGCAAATGTGAAACGAATACTAGTCCGCATGGGCATATTCTAAGTAGGGTCTGGAGATTTTCACGATTTTGTCGTCCGGCTTCTCAGTCAAGCGGTCTTGTTCATTCGGAACGGCGAGGAATTCAACGTCAACCTTGATATAGGGGCATTGTTTCAGGACGTAGGTGCCATGTGCCCGTGTAGAGAGGCCGCCTTCCGTAGTGAGCACTCCGAGGAGGTCCTTCCGGGTCATCCCCGGCTTGATGTCAGCGATCCATGCAAGCACACTACTGACCCACTGACTGTGCTCAGTATCGATCACCGCACCCCCTGGTAAGGTTGCAGGCTCCAGCGGCTCGCCGCTGCGCGTATTGTGTTGTATCTCAAATCGGGCATTGGCAATCACGTTGGGCTGTCGACCGTATTCCGTCCTCTCCAGCTCGTCAAGCAGAAGCATGGCCGCGGTAGTAGTCCTTCTGCAGGAATCGGTAATGAGCTGTGGTGCTTCAAACGCCATGTGTAAGATCAAAAGAATCTGCCTAGCCTTTTCCGGCGAGGTCATTTCTTGAATGGTCAGCCGCCTCATTATCGCGAAGGCAGCTAAATCACCCGATTTATCCAGAATTTTCTCGTCCGAACTCGTGTACATGTCGAAAGAGAGTAGCCTTGAGACGACAGCTTGAATATCGCTAAAAGAGGCAAGATCATCTTGCGTGCAATCGCGGGCGGCGGCCGCGATCGTCAACATTGCGAATGCGACCGTCAGCACGTGTCTTCTCATTTTGCCTCCCCCATCTGCTGCATTACTCAACATGGCGATGGCACCTAATAGCCCTAACCACGTGGTGCCGAGCCCTGCCCACCGTCTCCACCCTCGTCCTCCCACTCCGCATCGCAAGACTGGCAATGCCAGGCGGGGCGCTGGACGGGCATGGGTACGCGCAGGAACGCGCTCATGTAGGCGATGGGACGGTCTAACTCCTGGAAGTTCACATCGAGCGATTGGCACTTGGGACAACGCGGCTGCTCGTAGAGGCCGACGCCCTGCACGTAGAGGCCTTCAAGAATCGGCTCGTCGAGAAGCCTGCTCGCGTTCGCCTCGTCCTCGGGGCGCACCTTGAGCTTGATGCCGCCGATGAAGTTCGAGATGAACCAGTCCAGCCGGACCAGGTTTTCGTCGGCCAGAAAACATTCGATGCCCGCAGACTCTAGACTGCCCTTGGCCAGCAACGCCTCCGGCAGATCGCGAAACTGCCGGATGGTCACGAGTTCCTGCACTTCCATTTGCTGACGATGTGCAGCCCCATCGTCGTCGGACAAATCTCTGTCCAGAAAATCGAGATGCCTGCGGTCGAGTTCATCTTCGAGCGCATCGCAGGCCAATTCGGTGAGCGAGTCTGCACTGCGCGCCAGGCGCCGCAACTCGCCATCGGTCATGCCGGCGTAGTTGGCCGCCAGCCGCCGGCGCTCGCGCTGCTCGTCGGGGTAGGGTTCGTCTGAATACGACACTCGCCAAGGATACTGCGAGCGAGCGCAATCGGCCAACTGCGGCCGGTCCGAAACACCCGAGACTAGAAGCGATCAAGCCATCTCATGAATGCTCCTCAGTAGCGGCCCGAAGTCCCTCAGGGGCTAAAGCCCCCGTCTTTATTGCCTCCGGATGGCACGAGTGAACGTCGTGCCCTTCCCGAACCTATTGATGAGGTCGCTTGAGTCAGCTCGCGTCTCGCGCGCACGCGGCCTCTCCCCGTTGCATACGCTGTACAATGCGGTGTGATTGGAAAGACAGATGGGAGCACGCTGGTAAATGCCGATTCGAGAGATACCTGAGATTATCGGTGGGCGAGGACGGGCGCCACGGCGTGGCCGTCTGTTCTTGATTCTTGTTCTGCTTGCCATCCTCATTTTCAGCAGCCGAACGACGATATCGTATTACGTCGAAGCTCTGTGGTTCGGATCACTGGGATACGGAGACGTCTTCCGGAGGTCATTGGGCCTTCAGTGGACGGTCTTCTGGGCATTTTTCGCAGCCACATTTTTCATTCTTTATGGATGGTTTCTGGCGCTGAAGCGCGCCTACCAGCCCGATCTGTTGAATGGCGGCATTGTTTTCATCGGCAGACAGCCGGTGAAGTTGCCGGTGGAGCGCATGCTGAGGCTCATTGTGCTCATCGTTTCAATCGTCATTGCCGCGATCACCGGCGCGAGCATGATGGCGGAGTGGCCGACCTTCGCGCTCTATTGGTATGCGCCGCAGGCGACCGGCGAGATAGCGGATCCCATCTTTGGCAAGCCGTTGCACTTCTATCTATTCAGCCTTCCGGCGTGGCAGCTCATCACCGGGTGGCTGCTGACTCTGGCCGTGATTGCCTGTGTCATCGCACTTTTCTTTATTCTGATTACCGGCAGCATGCGGGTGTTTGCCGGCCGCCGGGGCAGTTCCATTCCATTGCCGTGGCGCGGATTCTCCATTGCTTTTGCGTTCTTCCTGCTGATTCTCGCGATGCGCGTGTATATCAGCCGGTTCACGTCATTGTTCGACGAGCACACGATCTTCAGCGGTGTCACCTACACCGATGCGCACGTCACGCTGACCGGCCTGCTCCTGGTTTGTGCGGTGCTCATTGTTGGCGCTGCTATCGTGTGTATCAATGTTTTGAGCGAGCCGCGCGTGCGTTGGCTGGCGGCGGCGGTGGTTCCGGCCGTGGTCTGTTATCTCGGCGTTCAGATCATCGGCTGGTACGTCGGCAACTTTATCGTGAAGCCGAACGAGTTGGTGCGCGAGCGGCCGTACATTGCTTACAACATCGAGATGACGAGGCAGGCCTATGGATTGAACAACGTCACGCGGCGCGAATTTCCCGCCGAAACCACCGTCGATGCGACCGACCCTGCGAATAATCAGGCGACGCTGCAAAACATCCGGCTGTGGGACTGGCGCGCGCTCCAGGACACCTTGCGCCAGATCCAGGAGATTCGAACCTACTATGACTTTCCTGACGTTGACATTGATCGCTATGAAATCGATGGCACCATGCGCGAGGTGATGCTTGCCACGCGCGAGTTGAGCGTCGACAAGCTGCCGGAGAGCAGCCGCAACTGGATCAACGAGAAGCTCATCTACACCCACGGCTATGGCATCACGATGAATCCCGTGAATGGCTTTACTTCGGAGGGGCTGCCGACGCTGATTCTGAGCAACATGCCGATCCAGAGCACGGTACCAGGCATTGCCGTAACCCGCCCGGAAATTTATTTCGGCGAGATGACCAACACCGACGTGTATGTGAAGACGCGGCAACAGGAATTCAATTACCCGCAGGGCCAGACTAATAACTTGACGTCCTACGAGGGCAACGGAGGTATTCTGCTCGGCGGGTTTCTGCGGCGAATTCTGATCGCATTCGACCAGGACGATCTCGCGAAGCTGCCGTTCAGCGACGACATCAACGCACAGAGCCGGCTGCTGATGCGGCGCAACGTGCGCGACCGCGTGGCGGCGCTGGCGCCATTTCTCACTTTCGAGGCGGATCCTTACATCGTGGTCGGCGACGATGGCCGGCTGTCGTGGATGATGGATGCGTTCACCACCTCGGACAACTATCCCTATTCGAGCCACTATCCTCTCGGCGGCAATCCGATTAACTACATGCGCAACAGCGTCAAGGTGGTCATCGACGCTTACGATGGCACGACAACGTTCTATGTCTTCGACGCGCAGGACCCGATCATCGCGGCGTATCGCCAGATGTTTCCCTCCTTATTTAAGGATGCGGCTGCCATGCCGCCGGCGCTGCGCAAACACGTGCGCTATCCCGAGTTGCTGCTCAAGCTGCAGGCGGCGGTGTATGGCCTTTATCACATGACGGAGCCGGAAGTGTTTTACAACCGCGAGGACTTGTGGACCGTGGCTTCCGAAGTCGGAATGAGCCAGTCCGGAGAGCAGAAGACGCAGGCCATGGAGCCGAACTTCGTGCTGATGAAACTGCCCGGCGAAACTTTGCCGGGCAAATCCGTGGTCGAGTTCGTGGAGATTGTGCCGTTCACGCCGGCGAACCGAAACAACCTGATTGGCTGGATCGCGGGCCGCAGTGACGGCGCACAATACGGCACGTCGATCGTTTACGATTTCCCGAAGACCAAGCTGGTCGACGGCCCTCTGCAGATCGAAGCGCGCATCGACCAGAACGCGCAGCTCTCGGGACAATTGACGCTGTGGAATCAACAAGGTTCTCACGTGCGGCGTGGAACCTTGCTGGTGATTCCGTGCGGACGTGCTCTGTTGTACGCGGAGCCGATCTACTTGCAGGCGGAACGAAGCCCCATGCCGGAGCTGCGCCTGGTGGTGCTCGCGCTGCAAGACCGGCTCGCCTACGGACCAACTTTCGAGTCGGCGATGAAAGCCCTGTTTGGTGGAGAGGCGTCGTCACTGAGCACCGCGGCGTCTGCCTCCACGCAACCGGCACAAAGTGCGCAGGCATCTGCGCAATCCACCCCCAATTCTGCCGCGGATCTGAACACGCTCATTAGCGGAGCCGCCAAAGACCTGGCCGACTATCAACGGCTGACGGCGGAAGGCAAGCTCGGCGAGGCCGGGCAGAAGCTGGAGCAGCTTAAACAAAAGCTCGACCAGCTTAATGCGCGGCGAAAGTGAGTGCGAATCTGTGGTTCTTGCATCATGAGCGGGAAAGCCAGTTAAATGAGCGAAATCGCAATTCATCGGCGTGAAATTTTCGCTTTTCTGCACACTTTACGGTATGGAGTGCTTGCGAGGCTTCCTGTTCGAGTCGTCCGGCGACATCCACTACACCGCCGAACGGTGGCCGGCGGCGCACGACGATCCGCTGGTCTCAGCGGCTTGCCTAACCCAAGCGAAGTGCCCTAGTCTAATTTGGCCGACCCCCTGAAATTGTTGGTTTGTGCAAACAGGCCTGTTAACAATAGTTACATAGAGCCATCTCAAAATGATGCAAAGAAAAGCCGCCCAGACATCGAGCGGCTTGCTTTGTGGAGAATTCCCTTCCGGCGTGGGCACCTTTGTAGGGCGAGAATTAACGGGGCCGCGATCGCATAGAGTGCCGATTTCCGGAATCTTTGACAGTATCATTGGCCGCCGTCTCCCCGGCCCCGCAGTCGTTGCGTAGCTCATTGGGGGCGCCTGCCGGCGGCGTGCTGGTTGTGTTGTCGATGCAGGGGATCGCGCTTAGATATTCGTAGATGGCCCGGATGTCATGGTCGGACATGTGCGAAAACGTTACCCATGGCATGATCTGGAGAAGATTACCGTCCGGGATATTGTTGTAACTTACCCCTGGGCCCAGAGGTATGGGTCCCGTGGGAATGCAAACTGGCGTACCACCTGCCTCAATTTCTGCCAGCTGTGCTGCCGTACAGGTTGGATGGATGTGATCGAAATCTTTGCCGTGCCTCAGGATCTCCTTAAACTCTGAAAGCGTGTGACCGCCTTCCGGCCGCCCATTCTTGTCCGGTGTCAAGTTTCGCGTGATGATGTTTGGACCTGCGTACCCGTTAGGCCCGGTTGGAGTCCCGACTGAGCCGAAGTTCTCGCCCCCACTCAGGTAGACGGCCGGATCGATCTTCTCCGGCTGGTCAAAGTACGGGTTTCTGCCTGTGGTGTATGGGTAAAGGAAGATTGGAGGGCGTTAGCGCTGTGGCAACCGTTGCAGTCGCCAACAGCGTTTACCAGATAGCTGCCTAGTCCTACAAGGTCGTGGTCTTTCCCCTCCAGATTCAGGTGGACGGGCGCTATCCTGAAACCGATTCTAACTCTGGAGTCGGTGTCGTCGTCGTTGTCCGCGTGAGCGCGAGGGGGCTTGATCGACATTCCCGCAAGAACGATCGCAACAAACGTTACGACGGCTCCCGCGACTTTTGCACAGGACTGTAAAGTCATATGGTTTCTCCTCTGCGTGCGTGATCAAGATGCTGTTAGGTTTCCCCTGAGGTTCGGAACGAATGTAGAGGTTCGGCTGTTGCGCTGACACTGTAAACCCAAGCGTCAAATTGTCAAGGAAAATCTACGCTGGCGACGGTTTCGGGCGATGAGCCTCTCCGCTACCGCGCAAATTCTGCGGCTATTGCGCAAGCCGCAACTGTTGCAAAATCAATAGAACTCATTGAAGGGTCGGCCAGCCCCCTCCGGTCGATGAGCGCTAACGCGATAGCGCTCGTTGACCTCAGTGAGGATATTAAGCCAGCTAGGCGATTCGTGGTGCCTTCGTCGGCAGCCAGAGAAAATCCGAATGACGGTATTCCTCAAACGAGTCTACTTGTTTGCGCGTGATGGCCGACTGGCAGTAGTACCCCAATTCCCGCAGCAAAGTCCAAGTTGTCTCGCGACCCGCTTCCGAACACTCAATAAATAGAACAGGTCTAGCAGCCGCGACCGTGCGCTCCATTCCCTTCAGGACGCTGCCTTCTGCCCCCTCGACGTCAATTTTGACAAATCTCGGATAACCGAAATTGCCGGAGTCAACAAGTTGATCGATTTGAACCGTTCTGATTGTGAACTGAGTAGCAGAAAGGTTATTGCGATGCCAAACCAAGCTCGCGGTGGATAGGTTATCCACAATTCGGATTACCGCCTCACCGCACTGGTCGGAGGCTGCAAATTCCAGCAGTTGCACATTGGCGAGATGATTAATCTTGATGCTTTCTCGAAGGTACTCCGCGCTTTTCGGAACCGGTTCGAATGCGATGACCCGCCCGTTGGGTCCAACAGATTTCGACAGTGAAAGAGAAACATAACCGATGTTTGCTCCGATGTCGTAGACAGTGTCACCTGCCGCAACGTACTCCCTGATAATCCTTTGCAAGTACGGCTCACTAGTCCCAAGCAGATACCCAAGACGATCCACAGGCGAAACACAAATCCGATAGCCCGATGCGAGTCCTCGGACTATTTTCCGTGGCCTGGTTTCACGTCCCAACAGCAGGACAATGCACGATTTGGCGAAGCTCCGAATCGTGGAGGTGAGCATTGATAGCTTTTAGCACGATCCGTCGCTGCTATCAAATCGAGCACTCTCGCCATTCTTGGCGTGTAACCAAAGGCGTTTACACTCATTGCGAGTGGGCACTCTGGGAGCAATGAGACGCGATGTTACGTCAGTTGACGAATGAGTTGCCGACGATACGGGCTCGGATGGGGTTGCCGCCGACAAGCTCTTCTCCATTTTTAATGAAGAGCGATTTTATGTGTCCAG
>Ga0208324_1000259_pt1 | contig 26850 bp, 22 predicted proteins | sample Sb_taG_2_FD_187707 | JGI IMG/M metagenome (GOLD analysis project Ga0208324, IMG submission 187707) | Peat soil microbial communities from Weissenstadt, Germany - Sb_50d_5_LS metaG (SPAdes) (version 2) | ecosystem: Environmental > Terrestrial > Soil > Wetlands > Peat | place: Germany... | reverse complement strand
CGCGCCCGCATGCTCGCGTAACGACACGCCGCATGACGCTACGATCCGGTCACAACCCGCCGGCTACACCAGGAGTTTCCAAACAGGCTCTAAGCTTGTTATTTAACCTCTGAGGTTTATGTTCACCGGTTTGTCCGTGTTGCCTGGCGTGTCGGCGTGACAGCAGGCGGCCACCGCGACACCGTCGGTTCTTGTCGACAGAACTAGGCGGTGGAGGCGGTGGCCGTGGCGTTCAGTATGGCCTGGCCGGAGGACGCGGGCCAGGGCAGGTCTGGTGACGAACAGGCCCGCAGCATGCTCGCGGGGTTCCGTGGCGAGCTGTACCGGTGCTTCGCCAGGCGCGGGGATGCGCTGTTCGAGGCGTGTGATGCGGTGCTGTGCCGGCCGGGGCGGGTGCACATGCTGGCAGAGCTGTCGCTGGAGCCGGAGTGCCGTCGCGGGCACGGCGCGGTCTATGACGCGGTCAACGCCGGGCAGGTGCACATCGCGCGGCTGCGCCGGGCGCTGGCCGCGCTGCCGCTGCCGGCCTGGCCGGACGGGCGGATCCGGCTGGTTGCCGACGTGAGCAACTGGCTGCGGCCGGACGCGGCAACCAGCGCACAGCGGTTGTTCTGCCACTGCTACGCGCGGGGCAAGGGGAACGCGCAGCTGATCCCGGGCTGGCCCTACTCGGTGATCGCGGCACTGGAGCCGGGTCGCACCTCCTGGACCCTGCCGCTGGATGCGGTCCGGCTCGGCCCGGCTGACGACGCGACCGAGGTGACCGCGATGCAGGTCCGCCAGGTCGCGGAGCGGATCATCGCCGCCGGGCACTGGCGCGGCGGCGACCCGGACATCCTGGTGGTCTTTGACGCCGGCTATGACCTGACCAGGCTGGCCTGGCTGCTGCGTGATCTCCCGGTCGAGGTGCTCGGCCGGCTGCGCAGCGACCGGGTGATGTACTTCCCCGCCCCGTCCCGGCTGCCCGGGACCAACGGCCGCCCGCCCCGGCACGGGGCCGCATTCAAGCTCGCCGATCAGCGGTCCTGGCCCGCCCCGGCGGAGGCCACCGTCACCGAGACCACCAGGTACGGCACAGCCCGGGCCGCGGCCTGGGCCCGGCTGCACCAGCAGCTGGCCAGCCGCGCCGGCTGGGAGGACCACGACGGTGAGCTGCCCATCGTCGAGGGCACCCTCATCCGGCTGGCCGTCGATCACCTGCCCGGTGACCGCAGCCCTGAACCACTATGGCTGTGGTCCTCGCGCGGCGGGACCACCGCCGCCGAGGTGGACCGCGCCTGGCAATCGTTCCTGCGCCGCTTCGATATCGAACACACGTTCAGGTTCCTGAAACAGGTCCTCGGCTGGACCCGGCCGAAGCTACGCGACCCCGCCGCCGCCGACCGGTGGACCTGGCTCATCCTGGCCTGCTACGCCCAGCTCCGCCTCGCCCGCCACCTCGCCGCCGACCTCCGGCTGCCCTGGCAGCGGCCCTGCCCGCCGGGCCGCCTGACCCCCGCCCGGGTCCGCCGCGGGTTCCGCGACATCCGCCAGGCGCTGCCCGCCCTGGCCAGCGCGCCGAAACCCGGCAAGCCCGGCCCCGGCCGCCCGCCCGGCTCGAAGAACCGGCGCCCGGCCACCCGCCATGACGTGGGCAAGACCGTCAAGCGAGACGAGAACAAGAAGAAAACCCGCAGGCAGAAGGGTTAAATAACAAGCTAAGAGGCCATTGACTGCTCGTCGTGAGGTTGGTGCCGCTTGCCGGGCAGTCACTTCCCGCGTTTTCGGCTGCGGTGCTGATCAGTGCTGCGATGGCCGGGTCGCGGCGGAGCCTGTCCAGGCAGCGGCGGCGTTTCGGCCCGATGCTGCCGACCGGGATGTTCAGCCTGGCGCTGATGGTGGCGTATGGCAGCGGCGGGTCCTGGATGAGCAGGGTGATCAGCCGCTGGCAGCATGCGGGGAGGCGGGTGAATGCCTCCCGCAGCGCTGCGTGGCGCTCCGCGTCGAGCAGCTGCTGCTCGACCGTCTGGGCTTGATGGTCCGGGATGGTCTCGGTGTCTAGCGTCTGACCGGCAGCGTGTGCTTCGCGCGCCGCGCGCTGGACTCGTGCGCATTCCCGCCGGGTCGTGGTGGCCAGCCACCCGGGTAGCGCGGCCGGATCCCGGACCTTGTCCAGGTGGTCTACTAGCTGCAGCCAGACGCGCTGGCCGACATCGTCGGCGTCCGCGTCGCAGAGGCGGTGCCTGCGGCAGATGGACCAGATCAACGGGGCGTACCGCTCGACAAGGGCGGCCCAGGCCTGCTCCTCGCCGCCTCTGGCGCGGGTCACCAGGCCGGTGACTACCAGGTCATCGCGCATCGAGGTCGCGTCCTTCCGGGTGCGTGTCCGGGCCGCGCGGCGAAGGCCCCCGCAGCGCCGGGGCGCTGGCGAGGTCGCGGAACCGGCGCAGGCCCTGGTGCGCCTGGGCCAGCATGCCGCGCTGCCGTTCAGGGGCGAGATGGGGATGCGTGTGCATGGCTGTCACCTGCCGCTCGGGACGAGGCTGGGAAGCTTCGTCGAGATCGCGCCTGACCGTTTGTCAGGTGCCGCCGTTCAGCGTCTGTCCGTGCCTGGCGCAGGCGGCGGACAGCCGCTGGCTGAACCAGACGGTCTGGTATCCATCGGTGCCGCGTGCGGTGCGTAGCTGCACGGCCAGGTCGACGTAAGCGGTCCCGGCGGTGCGCAGGTCCGGCCAGCGCGAGCCCGCGAACTGGGCCCGGATCTTCGGGTAATCGGCGGCGGTGACGTGGTGCGTGGCCGACAGCGAGGTGCATCCGGCAAGACCGCTGTCCGCTGGTGCACCCGGCCGGGCGCTGTCGGCTGGTGCGCCCGGGTGGGCGCAGCTGAGCACGCCGATGAGCAGAAGGGGGGTCACGATGGCTGCGCCGATAGCGCAGTGCCGCGTGCGGGCCGGTCGATGCCTGATCGCCGGCGGCCAGTGTGCGGTGAGGTGGTCAAGCATGATGGCAGCTCCTTATCTGGGCGGGCAATTCGCCAGCGAGGTGGCTAGGCAGCGTCCCGGGTGTTCCTGTGGTGACCTGACCGACCGTCGCGGCTGACTTGTACTGTCGGCCCTGACCAGCGGGTCCACCACACGGGACCGCCCACGGGAACACCCGTGGGAACATCCACAGGATTGCTCCGCGTCACAGGCCCTGGTCATGGCTGTGGGACTGGGCGCGGGCTTGGCAGGCGCGGCTCGGAGCGCACGCCGGGATGGACGGATCGCGGCGGGGCCGGATGCGGGCGGACCCGCTGGCTCAGCCCGGCTGGTACCGGGTGGCGGGAGATGGCGCCGGGGGTGCGAGCCGGCGTACTGTTGGCGCGGGTCCTCTGTGCGTTCAGCGGGTGCGGTTGGGCGGCGGGCTGTGGGCTGGCGAGGGGCGTTGAGGCCGTGGCGGAGCAGCCGGGTCTGAGTTTCGCCGGGCTGCTGCGGCAGCTGCGGGCCGAGGCGAAGCTGACCCAGGAGGAGCTGGCGGAGGCGGCGAGCCTTTCCCCGCGGTCAGTCAGTGACCTGGAGCGGGGGATCAGCCGCACCGCCCGCAAGGACACGGCCGTGTTGCTGGCCGGGGCCCTGGGCCTGGCCGGGCCGGCGGCAGAGCTGTTCGTCGCGGCGGCGCGCGGCAAGGCCCCGGCCGCCGAGGCGCTGGCGGGTGTCCGCGGCGCGGGGCCGCAGGGGCCGGTGATCGCCTCCCCGTATCGCGGGTTGAACGTGTTCGAGGAGCAGGATGCGGCGTTCTTCTTCGGCCGGGAAGCGGCCGCCACGGCAGTGCTGGACCGGATGTCGCGGCGTTTGGAGGGCCCGGGTCTGCTGGTGGTGTCCGGTGTCTCGGGCGCGGGGAAGTCCTCGCTGCTGCGGGCGGGGGTGCTGCCACGGATCCGGGAGGCGGGGCTGGCGGCCGAGCCGGAGGCGGCGTCGTGGCCGTGCCTGGTATTCACCCCCACCCGCGCGCCGCTGGACGAGCTGGCGCTGCGGGTCGCAGCGCTGGCAGCGGCGGACGCCGCGGCAGTGCGGCAGGGGCTGGAGGCCGCTCCGGCCTGGTTCGCGCTCACCGCGCGGCAGGCCGCCCTGGCGCGGCCACCCGGGCGAGCGGGGGAAATAGATGGCCCTGCGGCCAGGCTGGATCGGCCACCGCGGCAGCAGCAGCGGTTGCTGCTGGTGGTGGACCAGTTCGAGGAACTGTTCACCCAGTGCGCCGATGAGGGGCAGCGGCGGGCGTTCATCACGGCGCTGCACGCGGCCGGCAGCGCCGGGCATGGCCCGGACCAGGCGCCGGCGGCGCTGGTCATCTTGGGCGTGCGGGCCGACTTCGAGGCCCGGTGCGCGGATTACCCGCAGCTGGCCGGCCCAGTCCAGGACCGGTATCTGGTGACGTCGATGACCGAGCGGCAGCTGCGGGCGGCGATCACCGAGCCGGCCAAGATGGCAGGCTCGAAGGTCGACGAGGACTTGACCAGCCTCCTGCTGACCGAGGTCAGCGATGGCCATCCCGGGGCCTTCGGCGCCGGGGTGCTGCCGCTGCTGTCCCACGCGCTGGACCAGGCCTGGCGGTGCCGGGCCGGGGAAGCGGTCACCGTGGCCGACTATGAACGGGCCGGCGGCATCGAGGGGGCCGTCGCAAGCAGCGCGCAACGCGCCTATGACCATCTCACCCCGGCCCAGCAGGCCGCCGCCCGGCAGGTCTTCCTGCGGCTGACCGCGACCAGCAGCGACGGCACGGACACTGCCGCGCGTGCCACCAGGGCGGAACTGACCGACGGCACCAGCGCGGCCCAGGCCCAGGACGTGGAGGCGGTGCTCGAGGCCTTCGCCGCCGAGCGGCTCATCACGCTGGCGGCCGACACCGTGGAGATCAGCCACGAGGCGCTGCTGACCGCCTGGCCGCTGCTGCGTGATACCTGGCTCGCCGACTCCCACGCGGACCGGATCGTCCGCACCCGGCTGCACAACAGCGCAACCGAGTGGGCCCGGCACGCCCGCGACCCGTCCTACCTCTACAGCGGCAGCCTGCTGCAGGCAGCCGCCGACACCGCCGCCCGGATCGCCGCCGACCCGGCCCGCCACCCGCCGCTCAGCCAGACCGAACGTGACTTCCTGCACGGCAGCGACCATGCGCACCGGCGCCGGGTCCGCCGACGGCAGGGCCTCATCGCGCTCCTCGCCGTCCTGGTCATCGGGTTCGCCTCGGCCACGGTGGTGGCCGTCCACGCCGGGCAGCAGGCAACGCGCCAACTTCACGTCGTCAGCTCCGGGCTGTTGATCAACGAAAGCCGGCTCGTGGGCGACGCCGACCCCGCCCTCTCCAAGCTGCTCAGCGTCGCGGCATGGCGGATCAACCCCTCCAGCGCCGCCCGCTCGGCCATGCTGGCCGCCGCGGCGCGTCCGGGCATCGCGATCCTCGGCGGCTACAGCGAACCGGTAGTTTCGGTGGCGTTCAGCCCAGACGGCAAGACCCTGGCCACCGGCGATACCGGCGGCGCCGTCCAGTTGTGGGCCGTAGCCGCCCGCCAGCCGATCGGCGTCCCCCTTATCGGCCAAGGCGCCCCGGATAATTCGGTGGCGTTCAGCCCGGACGGCAAGACCCTGGCCACCGGCGACGCCGTCGGCACCGTCCGGTTGTGGTCCGTGGCCACCGGCCTGCCGATCGGCATCCCCCTCAGCAACGCCCACGCCAGCGTTATCTGGGTGGCGTTCAGCTCAGACGGCAAGACCCTGGCCGCCGGCGACGCCGACGACACCATCCGGCTGTGGAACGTAGCCGCCCTCCAGCCGATCGGCGCCCCCTTCACCGTTGATGCAGGCCAGGTCACCTCGATGGCGCTCGGCCCGGACGCCAAGACCCTGGCCACCGGCAGCGCCGATGGCAAAGTGCGGTTGTGGGACATGGCCACCCGCCACCAGCTCCAGCTCCGTCAGCCAAGCACCGGCCAAGGTGGCCCGATTAACTCGGTCGCGTTCAGCCCGGACGGCAAGACCCTGGCCAGCGGCGCCAATGATGACACGGCGCAATTGTGGGACATGACCACCCGCCAGCCGATCGGCCTCCCCCTCATCGACGGCCAAGGCGGCTCGATCAACTCGGTGGCGTTCAGCCCGGACGGCAAGACCCTGGCCGCCGGCGACGGAGACGACACCGTCCGGCTGTGGAACGTAGCCACCCGCCTGCCGATCGGCAGCCCCCTCACCGGCCACGGCGGCTCGGTCACCTCGGTGGCGTTCAGCCCGGACGGCAAGACCCTGGCCAGCGGCAGCTACGACCTCACCGTGCGGTTGTGGAATATGGCCAAACCCAGCCAGAACCTAGCCGACGTAACGCACCTGGTGCAGTATGTGTGCGCCCTGGTCGGACGGTCCCTCACTCGCGCCCAGTGGGCACAATACGTGCCGAACCTGGCATACCAAAGGGTCTGCCCTTGAACGCAAAGTCAGCAGAGCCTACGGGACGCCCACATGGGTAAGCACCTTCGTCCTTCCCGGCCCATAACGCCTTGTTCTGCGTGCCTTTTCACGTTCATGTTGAACAGCCGCCAGGCCGACCAGAACGGCGGCTCGGTGAGCGTTCTCCCGTACCGTGCCCCTCACTCAGCGTCACACTGGTGATCGGCATCACCTAACGATCTCAGTGTCATTCTGGGTGGCGCCTGCTGCTAGTGGTAGGCGTGGGCTGCCGGTGACTCACTAACGATCTGCCTGTTCGGTGGTGGCTTGTTAAAGACTTGTCCGTGGCGGCCCGGTGTGCCCGGGTCCCGGGGCGGCGTGGCTTGATAGGAGCCTGGACGCTTCCTCAACTGAGATATGCCCGCCGTGCCGGGACCCGGGTGCCTCCGCGTCGATCTGGGATCTGGAGACACTGATGATGGTAATCGGGATTGACCCGCACAAGCAGTCGCACACCGCGGTCGTGGCCGATGAACTGGGCCGCAAGAAGGCCCAGAAGACGGTCCGGGCGCGGCGCGACGGGCACCGGGAGCTGATCGCCTGGGCCCGGGAGATCGCTCCGGCGGGGCGGCTGTGGGCGGTGGAGGACGTGCGGCACGTGGCCGGCGGGCTGATCCGGGAGCTGCTGGCGGCAGGGGAGCAGGTCGTGTTCGTGCCGCCGAAGCTGATGGCCGGGGAGCGGCGCGGCGGGCGGGAGCGGGGCAAGTCCGACCCGATTGACGCGCTGGCCATCGCGCGGCTGGCGCTGCGCGAGGGCGCGGGCCTGCCCGCTGCCCGCCTCGATGAGCAGGTCCTGGAGGTGCGGCGGCTGACTGACTACCGCGATGACCTGGTCGCCGAGCGGACCCGGGTCGTGAACAGGCTGCGCTGGCTGGTCCACGACCTGGATCCGGAGCTGGCCCCGCCGCCGCGGTCGCTGGGATCTGGCCGGACCCGCGCCAAGCTGGAGGCGGGGCTGCGGGCCCTGCCCGCCGGCGCCGGGCGGGCGGTCGCGCTGTCCCAGCTGGCCCGCGTCACGGCCCTGTCCGCCGAGATCACGGGCCTGGAGAAGGACCTGGCCGGCCTGGTCACCGTCCTGGTCCCGGAGCTGCTGGCCATCCCGGGGGTCGCCGTGATCACCGCCGCCAAGATCATCGGCGAGGCCGGCGATATCCGCCGGTTCCGCAGCCCGGCTGCCTTCGCCCGGCACAACGGCACCGCCCCCGTCCCCGCTTCCAGCGGCACCGGCACAGGCGGCCCCCAGCGCCTCAACAGGGGCGGCAACCGGCAGCTCAACGCCGCCCTCCACCGCATCGCCGTGGTCCAGGCCCGCTGCCATCCCGGCGCCGCCGCCCTGCTGGAGCGCCGCGGCCAGGACAAGCACGAGACCCGGAAAGCCAGCCTCCGCGTCCTCAAGCGCCACCTATCCGACGTCATCTACCGCGCCCTGAACGCCGACGCCTGGCGCCTCGACCAGCCCGCCCCGCACGCAGCTTGACATAGGAGCGTCTTCAATTGTGGTAGTTACTGAAGGGGCGTGCGGTCGGGTCTGGGCTTGGCGAGGAAGCCCTCCCTGGCCAGGACTTCTTCCAGCTCGGCGGCCTGCGCCTCGGTGAGCTTGCCCTTCGCTCCGCCTGCCCGTTGGAAGCCCGTGCCTCCCGCCCGCCGCCAGCGCTGGACCTGAGTACTGGCGCCCTGGCCCCGCGGGGCGGCAGCGTCCGGGTGGCGGCAGCCCGGGAGCTTGGCGTACTCCCGCCGCCGGGGCGACAATCCCAGGATGGCTCGCGATAACAGCAAGGCCCGGTTGCAGCTGCAGCTGGTTCTTCTGGCCCTGGACGGGACCAGGCCCTCCGGGACCCTCGCATGGGTGTCCGCTGCCGCCCCGGTGGTGACCCAGGCCGCCGTCGGGGCCGGGCACTGGGCCGCCGGCCGCCGGCAGCGGGCCCTGGCCGCGTGGGCCAGCGCGGCCGGCTCCGGGCTGGCGGTGTGGGGCCTGGGCACGAAGCGCCGACCCGGGCCGAGATGGTCAAGAACACCCAGCCGCACCGGGACCTGCTGCGCAAGTCCGGCACACGCCTGCCCCCGGAGGCGCCGGCTACCGCCGGGACGCAAACACACCTCAGCCAGCGATCGCAGAACGCCCTGGCCGCCCTTATCCCTGCACAGATCGTCGTCGGCGTCGTCTTCGGCGTGCGGTCGGGCCTGCGCCACCCGCGGCAGCTGACAGCGCACGCGATCGCCAGCGAAACCTTCAGCACCGTGACCTATGTCCTGGTGGCGGCCCGGGCCGTGCAGCGGCGCAGGCCAAAGATCGCCGCCGGCCGGGCCCTGTCAGCGGCCGGATCGCTAGCCCGGCTCCGGGCGGCATCGGCTGAACCTCTCCAGTAACAGCAGGCCCGACCCGGTAACCCCCGCCATTGAAGATCGTTAGAGGCCAAACTTCGACCCAGCCCCGGTCGGACACGCTGGAGCTGGCGCGCGATATGCGGCATGAGAGACGGCCCAGGTATGGATGCTTTCCCCGGGTACTGCTCCTTTCCCTATAGGTATGAAGAGACTATTTAGGTGCGATGCGGTCGCGGCTGCATGCGAGAAAAGGTGCGGGTGCGCGTATCAAGGCGATGAAGATCTGAATTGGGCCACTTCAGCTCTGGCCTTTCATGGGTTTGATGGCAACGTTAATCCAGGCCCGGGCCGGGCCGGTGACGGCTGGCGCGCTCGCGCCGCACCATCGGCAAACAACACACCAGGACCAGCGGGCGCCCGCGGAGCGAGCAGATCCTTTCCGCCCGGCGCAGGGAACCCCGGTGCCGGGACGAGCGTCTGAACCGCATGCGATGGACGCGCGGATCGGTCGCGGCGGCCTTGGTCGTCGCGACGGTAGCGGCGGTGAGCGGCTGCGTTTGGGCTGCCGTAGCCGGCGGGCTGATCACCCCCGCGAGCACGGCGGCGCACGCCTGTGACCTGCCGGCGCAGCCTGACCGGGTGCCGCCAGGGGACCGGCTGACCGGCCCGGCCGTCACTGCGCTGCGCGGCGGCGCGGCGTCCCATGGCTTCTCAGTCGACGGCGGGCTGCTGTCCGTCGAGCCGCCGCCGCCGGGCGCTGTGCCGCGCGTGCCGCGCACGCTTGCCGAGTGCGAGGCGCTCGCCGCGATCGGCAGCAACGGCGGCGCACTGGACGTCGCGGCCGAGGAATGGGGGCTGGCCGTCGGCTACGCGATGGTGACCGTCTCGCCCGGGCTGCCGGCTGACTCAAGCTCCTGGCAGAGCTACGGCCAGGCCATGCCCGGGCCGGCCTCCTACCGGAACCGGCTGGCCTGGGTCGTCGTATTCCGCACCCAGCTGACCGCCTCCTGCCCGGCTGTTGCCGTCACCACCCCGCCAGCCACGCCCGCACCGGCGCCAGGACAACCGGCGTACACCGGTTATGGCTACGAGGTGTTCCTCATCGACGCGGCCACCGGCGGTGACGCCCTCATCTACGACGAGACCCAGCCGGCCCCCTGCGGCGGGACCGGCGTCGTCCCGGCCGGCGTGGCGGTGCCGATCGAGGAAACCTCGGTGCCGTGGACGCTGGACCGCCGCAACCCGGACCGGTTCTCCGCGGTGCTGACCGCCTCCGTGCCGCCCTGCGACTTCCACGACTCCCTCGTCGGCGTCATCCCTGGCACCGCCCTGGTGCGGGTGCTCGCCTACGGCCCCGTCGCGGCGCAGTGCGGCCCGCCACGGCCGGCCACCGTGGACCTGCAGGCCGCCAGCGTCACCCACAACCTCCCGGCTGTCCTGGTTCACGCCCCGGCAGGCCTGTACCTCCCGGGCACCGGCAACACCACACCGGGCGAGAGTTCCGGGCCGCCGACCGGGACCCTCATCACGCTCGGCATCCTCGACAGCGGCCAGACGATCACCATGCACGTCGGTGACGTGCTGGCCCCCCCGGGCCTGTTCCCCGGTGAGGACCCCAGCACCGCCCAGCCGGCCCGCTCCAGCGACCCGGCCGTGCTCGGTCCGCTCGGCACCCCGGGGCAAGGGCCGTTCGCCGAGTTCCGCGCGTGGCAGCCGGGCCGGGCGACCCTGACCATCCCAGCCGAGACCTGGCTGGTGCACGTGATCGTGCTGGCCCGACCCTAATTCCCAGCAGTCAGTCACCCGGGCGGGTAGTCAGCGGCGATCCAAGATCTAGAACATCGGCGTACTGCCCGCCGGCAAGACGTTGCTACCGCGCCTGACCGGCCGCGCCTGGCGCCTGGCCGCGTTCCCTGCGCCTACCTCGCGCCGGGCCTCGATGCGCAGCCGCCTTCAGGCGGCCTCACGCCGGGGTCCGGGATGCTTGACCTCTCCGCGGCATGAGCGGGCGGTGTAAGCCGAGCAAGGGCCGGCTTGATCCGGCGCGCCCGGCTGCCCAGGCATCGCACTTCTTCGGCTTCCGTGGGCGGATCATTGCTGCGGATCAGTGCTACGTTCGTAGGAGCGTCCGACGTACGAATGACCCGTTGGTGGGTGGCGGGTAGACCCGCGCCGACCCGGGTACCAAGCGAGGATCAGAAATGACGGCGGAAACCACGCACTCGATCCACGAGCAGCACCTCCACATCCATGGGCCGGACTGCGGGCATAGCGCGGTGGAACATGCCGGCCACGTCGACTACCTCGACGGCGGGCACCTGCACCATGCCCACGATGGGCACTACGACGAGTGCGTTGTCGCTAGCCACATGCGTTCCGAACCCCACGACCATACACACGGCGAGCACTGCGGGCACGTCCAGGTACGCCACGACGACCACGTTGACTACCTCCACGATGAGCACGTCCACCGCCCCCACGACGACCATTACGACGAATGTGCGTCATCGGTGCATCAGCCTGCCGAGGAGCACATCCACGTGCATGGTGAGGGATGTGGCCACGCCCCCGTCCTCCACGGCGACCATCTGGACTACGTCCACGATGGACACCGGCACGCCGCCCACGAAGGCCACTACGACGAACATTGACAGACAGCGGTACCGGGATTCGGCAGGGCACCTGCAGAATTGATTTGCCCTCGGTCGGCGCAATGCGAAGCCGACTACGCCAAGCAGGCCCGACGGGGCCGAGCCGCTACGGCTCGCCAACAGAGGCCACTGGCTGCCCGAGCGCTGCGGGTCGGTGGGCGGCGTCTAAGGGCCAGACGCTTTGGCGACCGTCCTCACATCGGCAGAAGAGGGCGGTCTGGCGGCAGCACGAGCCGACAGGAAGGCTTGGTCTCGATCATTGCCTGCAGCAACGCCCAGATCACCATTGCAGGCTTGGTGCCTGTCGGGCTGTGACGGCTCCGCGAATCACCCGGTCACTGAGGTCCAGCCGCCCGGGCGCAGTCATGCTTGACACGAGCGGGCCATCGCCCAATGCCGTTGCTTGAGTAACTGAAGTAATGCTGGATGCAGAGTGATAGTCCTGGCCGGAGCGCTGCGGGTGGGCCTGAGCAGCTGGCCCTTGCCACGATAGGAATACTTCGAGTTCTGTCGTTTCAGCAGCCGGTCGGCGACGCGCGGACGCCGGGGTCCGCTGCCGGGCTTGTGGCCCACTTTGGATGCCAGCGTGTCCATGAAGTCCGTCATCTTGGCGGCGGTGGTGACGGTCCGGGCGATCACGCTGCGCCGCACGTGCTTGAGGACCTTGAGGAAAGAGATGCGGTCCGGGTCGGTTCGGGCGCCCGCGGCCAGCTCCATGATGATCCTGATCAGGCAGTGGTGGACGACCAGGTGCGCCCATGCCTCCTGGCAGGCCAGCTCGGGGCTGGCGGAGCGCAGGACCAGCTGCGACCCGCGCTGGAACGTCTTGACCTGGCGGTATGACGATTCCGCTTCCCATCTTTCGCGGTAGAGGGCCGCGAGTTCGGCAGCCGGATATGCCTCGTGGTCGAGCAGATCGGTCAGCAGCCGGATCACTTCGCCGCCGTCAACCTGATACTCGATCACGCGCAGGACAACATGCCCCGGTGCCGCCCGCTTCTGTCCGGCCAGGTTCATCCGGGCCAGGTAGGTCCCGTCCGGCAGGTACTCGATCGGCCGGGCGGCCACGCAGGACCGCGCCCGGATCAGCAGATGTGCCCCGGCCCCGGTATACGCGCGCCACAGGGCGACTCCGGGGAAGCCCCTGTCCATGATCACGAGCATTCCCGCGGCCGAGGGAGCGAGCCTGATCGCCAGCTCCGGCTCGCCGCAGCAGGCCCCGTCCACGGCCGCGCCGGTCTGCGCGTGAGTTCCAGTCTCGGTCAGCGTCACCACCCGCACCTGAGGGAACCCGGCCGCCTGCCCGCGCGCGTCCTCGGCCCGCCGGGCCGCCGCCGGTTCGCCTCCGTCTCCGGAGCGTCCAGGACGAACCCGTCCACGGCGGCGAGCCGCATCCCGCGGTAGAAGGATCCCTCCAGGCCTGCGGGGGCCAGTGGCCCGGCCAGCTTGCGGAAGACCTTCTCGATGGCCGGTACTCCCAGGCGCTGGCGAGCCCGGGTGAACGAGGACCTGTTCGGGATGCTCCCGCCCAGCTCCGGGACGCCGCCCACCTTGTACTCTGCGACGTCATCGTAGGAGTCCTGCTGGAACAGGGCCAGGGCGAGGGTGAAGCAGGCCATGAACCCGGCAGGGAGCGCGCCTGGCTTCTTGTCCCTGACGCCGCAATCGTCAAGCGCCTCCGCGACAAGCTCTGGGGTCACCCACCGGGCCACCGCCCCCAGCCGCACATGATCGGACAAGCCCACCCACGGATGCATGCCGATTCCAACGACCGCACCACCGCAACGTCACCATGAACTGTTTTGCGGCACACAAGCAACGGCATTGCCTGGTCACCCGGAAGTGGATCTATCCGAATCGGACGGGACGGCCGCCAGTCAGCGCCGAGGTTGCCGTGCTCATCGAGCGGCTCGCTGCCGAGAACAACGGCTGGGGGTACAAGAGGATCCAAGGTGAGCTGCTCAAGGTCGGCCACCGGGTCAGCGCGTCGACGATCCGCCGGGTCCTCAAGGCGCTGAAGATCCCTCCGGCGCCTAAGCGGCGCGCCGACACGACGCGGCGGAAGTTCCTGCGCGCGCAAGCCGCGACGATGCTCGCGGCCGACTTCTTCCACGTGGACTGCGCGGTGACCTTGCAGCGCCTGTACTGCTTCTTCGTAATCGAGGTCGGCTCCCGGTATGTGCATATCTTCGGCGTGACCGCGAACCCGGACGGGCCGTGGGCCACACAGCAGATCCGCAACCTCTTGATGGATTTCGGCGGTGGCGCTGCGGACTTCCCGTTCCTGCTCCGGGATCGGGCCGGGCAGTTCACCGGGTCCTCCGACGCGCTCTTGGCTAGCGTCGGCATCGAGGCCGTGAAAATCCCGCCCCGGAGCCCTCGCGCGAATGCCTATGCGGAAAGGTTCGTGCTCACGGCCCGGACGGAGGTCACCGACCGGATGCTGATCTTCGGCCAGCGTCATCTGCGGACGATCCTGGCCCAGTACGAGGCCCATTACAACGGACGTCGTCCCCATCGCAGCCGCCAGCTCCGCCCGCCCCAGCCCGACCACCCTCCCGCCGGCCTCTCCCAGGAGCGAATCCAGCGTCGGCCCGTTCTTGGTGGCCTTATCAGCGAATACGAGCGAGCTGCTTAAAAGTCCAGGTCAGGACTGGTGGCCGGTTCTGGAACCCCACAAGGTATTACAGGGCTTGGTGTGGCTTGGTGTGGCTGGACGACGGTGGTCGTTGGCAGCCAGTAATGCTCCTATGGATCTTTCGGTTTCTCGTCGATGTGTCGGTGCTCGTCTTATCTGGCATGCCGCCGCCACTGTCGCGGGGCTGCTCGAGCTCAGGGATTGACGGTGCGAGCGTCGAAGAAGTCCTCCGCGGCGACCAAGTGCTTCAGCACGGCGGACGGGATGGGGGAGTCGGCCGTGACGACCAGGACCGCTCCGCTGTCGTCGCCATTGCCGTCCGGGCGCCGGCCGACCGCGGCGGAGACGATGTTCACGCCGGCGTCGCCCAGTACGGTGCCGACCCGGCCGAGCATCCCGGGCTGGTCGCGGTAGCGGAAGATCGCGAGTTGGTGCTCGAGCTGGACGTTGAAGCGTGAGCCCCAGGCCTCCAGCAGGTGCGGACGGTGGCGCCGGCCCAGCACGGTGCCGACCACCCGCGTCGCCTGGTCGCCGCATCGCACGATCACGCGCACGAGGTCGGTGAAGTCACGCGCGTGCGGCCGGCTGGTCTGCGCGACGGAGATGCCGCGTTCCTCGGCCAGCGGGAGCGCGTTGACGTCGTTGACGGCCTCCTCGGTGTGCCCGGTAAGGACGCCCTTCACCACTTGGATGATCAGCAGTCGGTCGTCACGCTCGGCGACTCTTCCGAGAAATTCGACCTCGATCACGTCGATGAACGCGCCCGGCGCGAGCGCGGCGGCGATCCGGCCTAGCCGGGCGCACAGCCCCAGGAACGGCTGCAGCGCCTCCAGGTCCTCGGCGGCTATCGTCGGCAGGTTGACCGCGCTGGTGACGGCGCCGCCGCGCAGCGCGGCGATGACCTGTTCGGCGGCCTGATAGCCGGCGCGGTCGGTTGCCTCGGCGGTCGACGCGCCGAGGTGCGGGGTGACGACGACGTTGGGATAGCCGAACAGCGGATGGTCGGTGACCGGCTCGTGGCGGAACACGTCCAGTGCCGCGGCGGCGACCTTGCCGGAGTCGAGCGCGTCCTTGAGCGCCGCGTCGACGATCAGCGCGCCGCGCGCGACGTTGAGAATCCGCACCCCGTCTTTCATCTTCGCGAAAGCCGCGGCGTCGAGCCAGTCCTCAGTGTCCGGCGTGCTCGGCAGGTGCACAGAGATGAAGTCAGCCGTGGCATACACCTGCTCAGCCGCAAGGGCGCGCTCGGCGCCGAGCTCGCGGAAGCGTTGCTCGCCGACGAAGGCGTCGAAGGCGATCACCCGCATGCCGAAGCCGCGGGCCCGCGCCGCGACCAGCTGGCCGACCCGGCCGAAGCCGAGGATGCCGAGCGTCTTCGAATGCAGCTCGACACCGGTGAACCGGGCACGGTCCCACGAACCGGCGACGAGCGAGGCATGCGCCTGCGGCACCTTGCGGGCCATCGCCAGCAGCAGCGCCATCGTGTGCTCGGCCGCGGTGATCACATTCGACTGGGGCGCGTTGGCGACCACAATGCCGAGACGGGTAGCAGCGTCGACGTCGACGTTGTCCACGCCGACCCCCGCGCGAGCAACGACGCGCAGCCGGGTCCCCTTCGACAGCAACCCGGCGTCCAGCTGGGTCGCCGAGCGGATCAGGATCCCCTCGAACTCGCCGATACGGCGCGACAGCTCGTCGTCGTCCCAGTCGAAGCCGCGCACGACCTCGACCCCGGACGCGCGCAGCAGCGCCTCGCCGGTGCCGCCGATCTTCTCCTTGACAAGCACTCTCATCGCCGGCAGCGCGGGGGCCACAGTCACCGGACGGCTCCCTTCTGTCTGGACCAGAACGCTTCGCAGGACCGCGACCGTCGAACCGATTCAATACGATCTGCATGCCCAACGACAGCATTCCGACCCATCACCGTCGCGCGTCAAGGGCCAGTTTCACCGCCTCGAGCCGCGACATCGGCTGCCAGCGTGTCCGCCGCGCCGCGCCCACCACACCGATGCGGCCGACCGAGCGTTAAAGCGACTCCTACAACAGCTCCGCCGGCGCGACGTCCACCCTGCTGGCGCAGTTCGGCGGCCTGCCGCGAAGAAAACGACAAACGGCTGAGAAGAACGCGCCGACACATCAGCGAGTACCGAATCCCAGGCCCGGCCCCGCCCGGGCCTTCACCCTCGGGCAGCTCGGGTGCGGGAAGCGTGTGCTGCGACGCGTCCGGGAACGCGCCGTAACGCCCGGGAGCGCCGGGCGTCCGGTCGACGCGCTGGCGCTGCCATTCCTCGCGGAAGGCGGCTACCTCCTGGTGGCTGCGGCCGATGAAGTTCCACCACATGACGATCTGCTCACCGAACGGCTTACCCCCCATGGTTTTATACGTGAGTCCTGACTCCGCTTGTTGGTCAGCTCTGGATCCACCGGTTTTCGGGAAGGGGCGGTATCGGTGAATCTTGACTCCACCGGCTGACAATCAGACCCGGCTCTTCCTCGCAGGTGCCGAATCCGCCGTCCGGAGGAGCGTGTCAAGGTGGAGCGCCCGCAGGCGGAGCCTGTGGCCGAACGACCTTGACACGTGACGGAGGGCGGCCATCATCGCGGCTCCGAGGAAGGGCCCGCGCGCGAGAAGCGGAGTCGGATCTCACCGACAAAACGCATCCAGTTGATCAACAACTGGATCTGCGATTGATCGATAAGTGGCGTCAGAACTCACCTACAGAGCCACCCCCCAGGACCAGGACACGGGTGGGCTCCGACGGGCTCGCCTTGAGCGTGATCGCCGAGGCGCCCGCGGGCTGGAACACGATCTCACCCGGCCGGGCCATGGCGCCGCCCACGGCCAGGCTGCCGGTGTCACACAAGAATCCGTGCTCGTGGCCCGCGTCGAGCTGGACGTCAAGGGACTGCCCGGCCGGCAGGGTCACCTCCGCCCCGGCCAGAGCCGAATAGGCCGGCACCGGCGACGTCTGCCCGAACAGGCTGCCGAGGAAGACCACGACCTGCGCTCCGTCGACGTCGGTGACCGGCGGCTCATAGTGCGCGAACCCGGGAGCGGCGAACCGGTCCGCTTCGGGAAGTGCGATCCAAAGGCAGCACGACAGGCCCGGCCGGAGCATCCTGATCCGGTCCGCACATGAGCTCGGCCGGAGGGGACCGGTCCAGGTTACTCACTGCCTCAGCCTAACCTCAGAGGTGTCAGCGTCACGCCCGCTGCGCCCGGGCTGACCGCTGTCACGCCTGGTCGCCGAGGTCAGCACCAGCGCGGAAAACGCAGACACGTCCAAGGTCTCACTCAGAGCAGCACCAGGGCAGGCCGCTCTGCGTACGCAAGCGTTGTGCTACGGCATTCCCGGCATCGCCGTCCAGCCCGTCGACCAGGGCAATCCCCGAGTCGGCCGCCCGGTTCTCATCAAGTGGGTGAGTGACCGCCAGGACGAGATGCGGAGGTATCTGGCCGATCATGCGGAGCCAGACGACGCGAGCCTGATCGCCACGTACGGTGCCGACGTAATTGGTTACGTTGGGTCGCGCGGGAGTCCGGCTATGCCGGATTCCGGCACCGCGGCATTCCGCTGGTTCACCAGGTCGCGGTGGCCGGGCCATTCCAGCGGCGGGGCGCGACACTGCTTATGGACGCGGCCGGACAACTGGCCCGCGACCCGGGCATCGCCGCGCGGGCCATCACCATGGGCCTGTTCGACGAGCACGGCCCGGCAAAGCGGCTGTACGGATGCCGACCTGACCATCTGACTCACCAAAGATCTTGTCAGCCAACAACTCGATCCCGCACCTCATCGCGGCAGATGCGGACATTCGCCCCAAGGATGGCGATGTATAAATATACAGAACAAGCGACCATCCAATAGGCCATACCGGGACTGCCGAGAGGCCCGCCAACGGCCGAATAACCGCGCCCCGACCCGCCGTTAGGTACGGTTATCGGGTGCCTCTCCTGGCAGTCGCAGCTCGCACAATAACGATGATTAGGTGCGCCCGGCCTTTCGCGATCGGGCGCATGCGGCCGCAATGGCCTCGGCCACGACTGAGGAGGTTTCCGGGTCGGGTAACGCCATGAATCTAGGCTTGCACCGGTGGTCTTGCGGGCGTTAGCAGATCCTGCAGCTGGTCAAGGCCGGCCAGGCCGGTGTGTTCGTCATGTACGGATACGAGCTGGAAAGCGGCGAACGGTACCGCAACACCGACTTCATCACCGTCCGGATCGGTCGACTCGTTGCGATACAAGTGTTCGTCGGGGCCGGCTCGCGTAGCGCTGACCGGGCAGCACGAGGTCATCGAAGCTGTTCCGGCATGGGTGATCCGGCAACGGAAGGGATCGGGCTTTGACCGGTACCACGGTGCTGTGGCACATCCCGCAACAGTGCCGCAGGCGCGCAGAACGAGGTGATCTGTAGTTCTCCGGGCATGGCCACGGCGTCGACTCGCCAGGGGCCGGCGCCCACGAGGAAGACGGGCAGAACAGGGAACAACCAAGTGCACCATCGAACCCTCACTCGGGGGCGCTGGTAGCGAAGTGCTCGCCGTAGGGGGTGCCTCGTGGCCAACTACCGGCCCCGGACCGCACTGCTGCGCTTGTCCCGGCTGATCGGCGAGCAGCTCGCAATGCGCTGCGCCTGCCCGGCGGCGTTGCGGGTGACCAGGACGACGTTGCCGATCTGCCCGCCACCGCGGACCTGGGCGGTGTAATCCTCCAGGAAGCCGTTCTCGCCGTAAGGGCCGGCGAAGGTGAACTCCTGGGAGTCATAGAGCGCGCGGATGCAGGTCACGATGGACCGGACGGCCTCGGCGCCCTGCGCGGCGCCGTTCATCGCCGAGCCCTCTATGGTGACGTCGTCGGCCAGGCTGTCCAGCCAGACCGGATGGTAGTCGGCGGCCGGGACGCGGACGCCGTCGAAGCGGGTGACATATGCCGGCGTGCCTCCCCCGGCGAGCGTCTTGCCCTCGATGGACATGAGCAGTTCCTTTCGTGAAACCATAGCCGTGCCCTGCGCACGGCGGTGGCGCTGGCCAGTGGATCAGGTCCGGGCCGGCCGGTGCGTCGTTCACGGCCGCGAGCGGCTGCTGCGGGGCATCATGCATCCCGGGGGTTGTGCGCCGCGGCCGGTCAGCCCCGGTACGGGGCCAGGAACGCGGTCAGCGCGGCGAGCGTTTCCTCCGGAGTTTCCTCGGCGACCCAGTGGGCGCAGCCGGGGACGACCAGTGCCTGCACGTCGTCGGCGGCTAGCTTCATCGTGTCCGCGATCTGTTCGCCCAGGCTGTACTGGCCGCCGATGGCCAGGATGGGCAGGGTCAGCCGGCGTTCCTTGCGCCGCTGGTTCTGCGCGATGGTGGCATCCAGCGCGCGGTAGATCGCGAAGCTGGCGTGCAGGGCTTCGGGATCGGTGAGGGTGTCGACGTAGTAGCGGACGGCGTACTCGGGCAGCTTCCTGGCGGCCTTGGTGGCGAACTGCCAGCCGAAGTAGATCTCTTCCCGCCCGGTGGCGAGCTGGTCGTTGACTTCGGCGAGCCGGTTGAAGGCGAAGTGCCATAGCGCGTTGTTCAGGTGCGCGCTGGCGAACAGCGGCGGGGACGGGGACACGCCGGGGAGCGGGGTCTCGGCGACCGCCAGCCGATCGATCCGGCCGGGGTGGTCGGCGGCCAGGGCGTAGCCGATCCACATCCCGGTGTCGTGGCCGGCCACGGCGAACCGCCGGTGCCCGAGCGCGTCCATCAGCGCCACTAGATCGGCGGCCAGGGTGCCGGTGTCGTAGCCGCCCTCGGGCCTGCCGGACAGCCCGGTGCCGCGCTGGTCGGGCGCCACGACGGAGAAGTCCCGGGCCAGCGCGGGCATCACCAGCCGCCAGGCGTACCAGGTCTGCGGCCAGCCGTGCACCAGCAGCAGCGGCGGGCCGTCGCCGCCGGTGACCACGTGCTGGCGCAGATCCCCGGTGTCGACGTACCGGCTGGTGAACGTGCCGGTGAACCCTTCCGGGAGGTGCGGTACCCCGGAGACCGAGCCAGGGCCTTCCGGGGTCGTGGCAGCAGATGAGCTCATGAGCATCCCCTTTCCCGAGACCTTGCGGGCTTTCGCCGCGGGACGCCGGACAGACAATCCACTCTGAGACCGCGTAGCTGCTGACGACTCCGATCCGGCCCCTGCGACACCGGACGGTCACTTGCGGATCAAGGCTCGGCAATCGCCGGACTCACCGCCAGCATCTCTCCGCCTTGCGCTGCTGGCAACAGGCCGGGGCATGCCGAGGACGGCAACCGCCGCAACCCGGGCAGCCAGCAGCAACGGCGGTAGTCAATACCCGCCGTCGGCACCGCAACACTCGCGCAGACCCGCTACCGAACTTGATGTTGGCCGATGATAGCTCCCCACGAACGTTGCGAGCATGCGCGGGCGCGGGCCCGTTGGCTAGACGAGGCGATCCATTCCAAGTGCTGGCGGGACTGCGCCGATCTCGGTGGCTGTTACCGGCCCGCGTCTATGACGAAGCCACGGCCCAGGCCATCGACCTGCGACCGGTCACCACCGCCGCGAAGAACGCGCTGCGGCCTTGATGCGCACCCAATCGCAGGCCAGGGTAAGCGACCAGGGTAAACGCCCAGTGATGTCACTAGCGTGACGTGCCCGCCCGAGGGACGATCATGAGGCAGTACCGACTATTCCGCTGGCGCGGCAGGAATGCCGTTGGCCCGGAACGTGGGCCGGAGCCGGCCGGTCCGGCCGTCCGCCGTCGTCAGCCGGTCCAGGAAGGTGAGGACTTATGTCCAGCGAAACCGAGATCCGTCCGTTCCGGGTCGATATGCCTGATGAGGCGATCGCCGACCTCCGGCGGCGCATCGCCGCGACCCGCTGGCCCACTAAGGAAGTCGTGGCCGACCGGTCGCAGGGTGTGCAGCTGGCCACGATCCAGGAGCTCGCCCGCTACTGGGCGGCCGATTACGACTGGCGCGCGTGCGAGGCCAGACTGAACGCGCTGCCGCAGTTCACCACCGAGATCGACGGGGTGGACATCTACTTCATCCACGTGAAGTCGCGGCACGCGGGCGCGCTGCCGCTGATCATCACGCACGGCTGGCCCGGCTCGGTCATCGAGCTGCTCGGGGTCATCGGCCCGCTCACCGACCCGGCCGCGCATGACGGCTCCGCCGACGACGCGTTCGACCTCGTGGTGCCGTCCCTGCCCGGCTACGGCTTCTCCGCCGCGCCGGCCGAGGCCGGCTGGGACCCCGGCCGCATCGCGCAAGCGTGGGCGGAGCTGATGCGCCGCCTGGGCTATGCCCGCTACGTCGCCCAGGGCGGCGACCAGGGCGCCTGGGTCACCGACGCCATGGGCCGTCAGGCACCCGAAGGGCTAGCCGGCATCCACATGAACCTGCTCGTGACGACGGACGGCGCCACGCTGCCGACCGGAACCGAGCAGGAACGCGCCGCGGCCGACGCGCGCAAGGAATTCATGACCAGCGGCTTCGGCTACTTCCTTGAGCAGGCCACGCGGCCGCAGACGATCGGCTACGCCCTGCTGGATTCACCCCTCGCCCTGGCGGCCTGGATGCTCGACCACGACACCGACGCCTACTACAAGATCTCCCGCGCCTTCACCGACGGACAGCCGTCCGGGGGTCTCACCCGCGACCACATCCTGGACAACATCACCGTGTACTGGCTGACCGGCACCGGGGCCTCGGCGGCCCGGTCGTACTGGGAGCACGGACGAGCCCCCGCGGCCGGGCAGGCTCCCCCGCCGGTCAAGCTCCCGGTCGGCTTCACAGTATTCCCCGGCGAGTCCTTCCGCGCCCCGCGCAGCTGGGTCGAGCTCGGGTACCCCACCCTCAGCTACTTCCACGAGGCTGACAGGGGCGGTCACTTCGCCGCCTGGGAAGAACCCGAGCTGTTCGCGACCGAGATCCGGGCGGCGTTCAAGCCGCTGCGCTAACGACAACCTGCACCTGGGAAACTGAGAGAGCCGGCTATCGGGTCAATCCAGAAAGGCGCGAAGAGGTAACAGCTGAAGCGCAACAACCGAATCTCGCAGAACCGGGAGATCTGAGCCAAGCTGGGCCCTCCAACGAACGAGTTGGCATCCGTACTAAATCGGCGATCTGATTTCCTATCGGAACGATGGAAAAGGCTCTACGACGATCGTCGGCAGGGTCGAGAGCGCGTGAGTGAGTATTCCACTTCGTACATAGATATGCACCCGGGCGACGCCCTCATTTCGGCATTCTCTGAACTAGAAAATGATCATGAAGTCTGGGCTGGTCGGGGGTGTTCAGTTCGGGGTGGGGGTGCGGCTGAGGGCGGGCATTCCCAGTCCGACTGGGGCGGGGGTGCGGGTGCGGCGGTCGATCTGGGCGAGCTTGTCTTGGGCTCCGGCGAGGCTGATCTTGAGTCCTTCGGCTTCTCCGAGCCAGCCTTCGCGGTCGGCTTCGGCGATGCGGGCGGTGAGGTTGTCGCGGATCTCGGCGATGCGGTTCCGCTGGGCGGGGTCTGGCCAGAACATCGGGCAGGTCAGGCCCCGTTAACTGAACTAACTGTGATGTTTCAGCAGTTCATAGCGTGTTTTCGTTCATCGACGCTAACTTGTCCGCGTGATCGGATCAGATGAGGAACAGGGACGCGATCTGTCCCGGCTCGTGGTGTCGCGGGCGGGCCGTCTCGTGACCACCGGCGATGCCCATGAGCCCTACCAGGTAGTCGGACCCGGCGGCGAGGTCGTGGAACCGGTATCGGTTTTCCTGCGGGACCTGCTGGCGTCGGGGAAGTCGGCGGGGACGCTGCGGTCGTACTCGGTTGACCTGCTGCGGTGGTGGCGGTTCCTGGACGCCGTGGATGTTCAGTGGGACCGGGCGTCGCGGGCCGAGGCGAGGGACTTCAGCTGCTGGATCCAGCTGACGGCCAAGCAGCGGCTGCAGACGTCCCGGCCGCGGAAGGCCCGCCTGTCCTCGCGGGCAGCGGGAGCGCCGAACCCGGTGACCGGCAAGCCGGCGTCCGGTGACGGCTATGCGCCGTCCACGGTGGCGCACAGCGAGACGGTGCTGCGCCGGTTCTACGACTTCCACCGCGACTGCGCCGGCCCGGTGCTGAACCCGTTCCCGCTGGATGCCTCCCGCCGCCGCCGCGGCCGCCCGAACGCACACCACAACCCGATGGACGGATGGAAGCCGGAGCGGACGGGCCGCTACCGGCCGACGGTGGCCAAGCGGATCCCGCGGGCGATCCCCGATGGCTGGTTCGACAAGCTGTTCGCGTCGCTGCCCTCGGATCGGGACCGGGCCCTGGTCGCGTTCTGGATCTCCACCGGGGCCAGGGCCGCGGAGCTGCTGGGCATGCGGCAGTGCGACTTCAGGCCCGGCGAGCAGCTGATCAGCGTGGTCCGCAAGGGCACCCGGGCGTTCCAGGAGCTCCCGGCGTCGGCGGACGCGTTCGTATGGCACCGGCTCTACCAGCAGGAACTATTGAAAATGGGAGTGCCGCGGGGCCGTCGGCAGCCGGCCTGGTGGACGCTGCGGCGTCCCTACCGGCCGCTGAGCTATCACGGGGCGCACCGGATGTTCGAGCGGGTCAACGCCTCGCTCGGAGCGGACTGGACCCTGCACGACCTCCGGCATTCTGCAGCGTCCAGGATGTCACGCGACAAAGAGCTCAGCCTGACCGACGTGCAGTGGGTGATGGGCCATGCCCATTTGTCCACGACGGAAATTTACCTGACGCCCACCCGGGACGAGGTGATCGAGGGCGTCCTCGCTCACCACGCCCGCCAGTCCCGGGTGCAGGAGGCCCCGCCCCCGCAGCCAGCGCCGGGCTATGATCCTCAGTCGCTGTCGGTGCTGTTCGGGCGGCCGTCATGACCGCCATCGTGAAGCATATGGCCCGCAGCAAGGCGGGAACTGCGGGCACCGCGACGCCGGCGCAGCCGCGCAACAGCCAGCTGCGCAGGCAGTTCCCGCCTAGATCCGTCCAGGAACTGTGGCCGGCCACGGCCCAGGGGGAGGACGAGCTGCTGCGACGGCTGACCTCGCCGCCGTTCCTCCCGGAGATGAAGTCGACCCAGGCAGGCCGGCGGCGCGGGACCGCCAAGATGCTGCGCTGGCTGTCCTCCTTCCCCGGGGACACCTGGCAGCAGCGGTGGGAGGCGTCACAGGCCGAGGACCACCCGGGCAGCTCCTGGGTCCAGCTGCCGCTCCGGTGGCTGCAGCACAACGGCATGAGAGCCTCCTCCGACGGCAACGACCTGTCGTCCGGGCTGCTGATGCTCATCTGCGGAGACGCGATCCGGCCGGGACTGGCGTGGATGCTGACCAGGACCCACAGGTACCTGGCCCTCGTCATGGCCGAGACCCGCGACCCCGCGGGGTTCGACCGGCTGCGCGAGCTGGCCGAAGCCGGGCCGACATCATCCCTGGACGACGCCCGTTACGCGGCCACCAGGGTCGCGACGCTGATGGCCTGCAAAGGCGGCCTCGTCAGCGACATCACCGTCGGGGACTGCGTGGAACTGGCCGATACCCAGCGGCGGGTCCACGCCCGCGGCGGCCAGCGGAAAGTCGACTTCTACCTGCGGCTGCGAGCCCTCGGCATCTTCCCCGCCGACGCCCCGGCCACGATCCGCGCGTTCGGCCTGGCCCAGGGACAGCTGACCGTCGAGGAACTCGTCGACCGCTACCGGCTGCAGTGCAAGCCGGTCCGCGACCTGCTCGTGGACTACCTGAAGGAACGGCAGCCCGCACTCGACTACGCCAGCCTGGACTCGGTCTCACGGTCCCTGGCCGGCCTGTTCTGGGCCAGGATCGAAGTCCTGTCCCCGGGCATCACCACGCTGCAGCTGCCGCCGGATGTCGCACGCGCGTGGAAGGAGGACCTGCAGACGATCAAGCGCAGCGTCACCGGCCCGGACGGGAACAAGACCGTCGTGACCAGGCCGCGGATCAACACCAAGGAGGAACTGATCCGCATCCGGGCGCTCTATCTCGACATCTCCCAGTGGGCCATGGAAGAACCGGAACGCTGGGCGCAGTGGGCGGTCCCGAGCCCCGTCAGCGACGCCGAGATCAACTGGGCCAAGGAACGCCGGCGGCGCAAGGCCCGGATGGACCAGCGGACCCGCGAGCGGCTGCCCGTCCTGCCCGTCCTCGCCCGCACCGCCACCGACCGGAAGAACGCGGCCGCCCGGCACCTCCAGGCCGCCATGACGACACCGCCCGGCGAGATCATCAAGGGCACCGGCGAGACACTGCGCAGGACCCTCGCCCCCAAGGCCAACGGGCGGCACGTGTGGGCCGAGGACACCGCCACCGGCAAGCGCCGCAACCTGACCTATGAGGAAGAAGAAGCGTTCTGGGCCTTCGCCACGATAGAAGTCCTGAGACTCACCGGCATCCGCTGCGAAGAGCTCCTGGAACTCACCCACCACGGCATCACCGAGTACCGGCTGCCCACGACCGGTGAGCTCGTCCCGCTGCTGCAGATCGCCCCGAGCAAGACCGATACGGAGAGACTTCTCCTGGTCAGCCCCGAGCTGGCCGACGTCCTGTCGGCGATCATCAGCCGGCTCCGCGGCCCCGGCGGCGACGTCCCGCTGACCGTCTCCTACGACGTCCGGGAACGGGTCTGGAACCCGGCGATGCCGCTGCTGTTCCAGCGGCCCATCGGCAGCGAGAACCGGGCATTCACCCCCAGCGCGATCCGCAAGCTGCTCATCAACGCGCTCGTCGCGACCGGCCTGACCGACGCCGTCGGCGATCCGCTCATGTTCTCACCGCATGATTTTCGAAGGATCTTCGTGACCGACGCCATCATGAGCGGCCTGCCGCCCCATATCGCCCAGGTCATCTGCGGGCACAAGACGATCGGCACCACGATCGGCTACAAGGCCGTCTACCCCGCCGAGGCGATCGAGGCCCACCGGGCGTTCATCGCCCGCCGCCGCGCCACCCGGCCCAGCGAGGAATACCGCACTCCCACCGACGAAGAATGGGACGCCTTCCTCGCCCACTTCGAGAAGCGGAAAGTCTCGGTCGGCACGTGCGCCCGCGCATTCGCCTCACCCTGCGTCCATGAACACGCATGCGTCAGGTGCTCACTCTTGAGGCCGGACCCCGCCCAGCGGGACCGCCTCGAGGAGATCCGGGACAACCTGCACGACCGCATCGCCGAGGCCGAACGCGAAGGCTGGCTCGGCGAGATCGAGGGCCTCAAGGTCAGCCTCGCCGGCACCGAGGACAAGCTCGCCCAGATCGACGCATCCCTGCAGCGCCAGGACCAGGCCGTCCACCTCGGCATGCCCGCGTTCCCCGACATCGCCGGCCGCTCCGTTCCCGACCCGGAAGGACAGCAATGACTACCCTGGACCCTCGCCGGCTCTGCGACGCGCTGCGCGCCGGCGGCTGCGGCATTCATCCCCGCGAAGCCGGCACCGGCCTGCTCATCGACTGCGGCAGCTGGCTGCACCGAACCGACTTCACCAGCAGGTTCATCACGGCCGGCCCCAGCATCAGCGACGGCGCCACCCTGCTCGCCACCATCGACTGGGAAGCCGCCATCACCGCCCTGCACGCCGGCGAGCTCCCCGCCAGCGGCGGGGAACGCAGGATGCTCCTCCTGGCCGCCAGCATCGCCGGCGGAACCCCGGTCAGCCTCAACGACGCCCTGCCCGGGATCGACCGCCGAAACGCGAGCCTCGTCATCAGAGCTGTCGCCCATGCCGCCGGACTTCCAGATCCACATCAAGAAACGGACAAACGATACCTAAACGGTTAGTTCAGAGAA
>Ga0208324_1000256_pt1 | contig 27153 bp, 24 predicted proteins | sample Sb_taG_2_FD_187707 | JGI IMG/M metagenome (GOLD analysis project Ga0208324, IMG submission 187707) | Peat soil microbial communities from Weissenstadt, Germany - Sb_50d_5_LS metaG (SPAdes) (version 2) | ecosystem: Environmental > Terrestrial > Soil > Wetlands > Peat | place: Germany... | reverse complement strand
GCCAAGTTCGGCTCGTACGGCAAGACCTACGGCGCGCTGGCCGGCGTGGTGATCCTCATGTTCTGGCTCTACCTGACGGGGCTGGCGATACTGATCGGCGCCGAGCTGAACGCCGAAACCGAGCGCCAGGCGGCCGCCCAGGCCGGCCACCCGGCCGCGCAGGCCACCGCGGCGGACCTGAACGCGGGCCGGTAGCCCGCCTTCAGAGGGCCGCGTTCGCCCCGGCGCGCTACGACGCTGACCAGCAGTACCTGACCGCCCTCGGCCTGGGCCCGCTTGTTCGCCGGCGACCAGAGCGTGGAGCCCGGCCGTATCACAGAACTGCGTCCGCCCCATGTCGACCACCGACGTCCCGTGCCCGTGCGCGGCCGCGTGCTCCAGGGCGGACCGCAACCCGTCGGCATTCGTGATGTCGACCGCCTCGGGGTCCATCACCACCGGCACGCCGCCGATCACCTCGACCGCGAATCCGGCGTCAGTCACGCGTATCAGTCGCCTGCGTCTGGCGCCGGATCATCAGCAGCGCAATGTCGTCCCGGGCCGGCTCACTGCCCACCAGCGCTCCCATCACGGCCGAGCAGGCTACATCGGGAGGCTTCGCCACGAGCGCCCGGCACAGCCGGGCCATCCCCTCGTCGATCACCTCGCCGGGGCGTTCGACCAGGCCGTCGGTAAAGAAGCACAGCAGCCCCCCCGGCGGGATCTTCACCGTGCTCACCGGCCGCTGCGCCTCGGGAAGGATGCCGATCAGCATGCCTGCCGGGACATCGGTCAGCTCGGCGGCCTGCCCGGGGGCCGCGAGGATGGGGGGGAAGTGCCCGGCCGACGCGACGTGCATCCGGTCCAGCGCCGGGTCTATGACCGCGTACAGCACCGTGGCCATCGCATTGGGCTCGAAGTGCAGCATCTTGCGGTCCAGCCTGGCCAGGACCTCGGCCGGATCCCGGGTTTCCAGTGCGTAGGCACGCAGCGCGCTGCGCATGCGGCCCATGATCACCGCGGCGGCCAGGCCGGAACCGGCCACGTCCCCGATCACCACGCACAGCTCGCCCGACGGCAGGGTGAACACGTCATACCAGTCGCCGCCCACGGCGCCGCTGCCGGGGATATACCGGGCGGCCATCTCCGCTCCGGGCACGACCGGGAGCGCGGAAGGAACCAGGCTGCGCTGCAGCGCCTCCGCCGCGACCCGGTCGGTCTGCGCGCTGATCGACTGTACGGCCGCCGCGGCGCGGTCGGCGGCCAGCTGCAGCAACTCGGCGTCGTGGCTGGTGAACTGGCGGGCGGTGAGCGACCCGACGTGCAGCACGCCGATCACCTGGCCCCCGGCCACCATCGGCACCCCCATCATGGACTGGATCCCCTTGGCCCACAGGATCGGGTTGAGCACGGTGGTGTGATCCACGTGGTCCAGGATCACCGCCCTCCGGTCGGCGGCGATCCGCCCGGCGAACCCCCGGCCCACCGGGATGCGCACGCCCTGGCGCACTTCCTCCTCCAACCCGGCAGCCGCGGTGGCGATCAGCTGCCCGGACGGGGAATCGAGCACGAGCACCGCGGCGGTGTCGGCCTGCAACGCCTCTCGGGTGCGGTCCACCAGCTCGGCCAGCAGATGGTGGTCATCGAGGCGCGACAGCGCAGCATCGGTGATCGACTGGATGGCCCGCAGCCGGTCTTCCATGGGAACCGGGTTTCCTTGCGCTGTCACCTCATCGCCTCCCGTGTCGGGAAACCTGGGCAGCCAGGAAGGTGAGAACTCAGTTATTCGCCTACCGTGATCGTCGGAGATTAGGGAAGTCATTAGATCACAGGCATAGCCGGTCAATGGTCTCGGAGCGCCTTAACCAGCTCCGCCTTGCTCTCGCCCTGGTCACGAAGCCCCCGGTCCGGGCGGTTACGCGTACGTGAGCAGGGTCAGCTCCTTAAACCGGAGCACGCCGTCGTCATCGCCGTGCTTGTTGAACGCGAGCACGGTCACGGTGATCTCGCCGGTGTCGTCGGGCAGGGCGCCGAGCGAATCGGTTATCTCCAGCGTGGCGTTGAACGGGATCAGCGGGTGGGGCGGGCGCCGGTCAAACGCGCTGACCGGCTCGGGGATGTCACAGTGGCCCACGTCGCCCCAGCAATCGCCGTGGGCGAACACGGTCAGGTACCCGGCGTAGCGTTGCTCGGGCGTGCGCGGGGTGGCCTCGTCCGCGCCGGGGTTGTTGAGGAAGACGTGCATCACGAAGGACGCGCCATCGTGCTCGACGCCCTCGAACTCCAGATCAGCCCGCTGCCAGCTGGTCCGCGGGGGCACGGCCAGGGCCTGGGAGGTCCAGCGCTGCATCATGCGCTCCCGGGAACGGTCGATTGCGTCCCGGCGTATTCGTACCCGAGCTGGTGGACGTCAAGCGTCGCATGCACCTTCATGGCCGGATCGGTCTGCAGCGACTCATCGAGGATGTTGGCCGGGGGATTGGCCCCGGGGTGGGCCGCCTGCCAGATCCGCCACGCCCGGTCCACGTTGGCGTGGTGGGCAAAGAAAAGCGGGTCGTAGGCGGCCCAGTCGACCTGGGCAAAGGTGCCGCCGACCCAGACGTGGATGGTGTCGTGTACGGCCCAGATCCGCTGGCTGAAGTCGGTATAGGTAGTCGCCTTCATCGCGTAGGCCCACTCCTGCTGGTATGGCGGGTGCGGCGTCTGCGGTACTTCGCCCGGGGCACGCGAGGTTTCGGTCGGCCAACCGGATTTGTTTGCGGTATTGAATGCCTTGATCGGAGCCTTCGCGAGCACGTTCTCTTCCCCGTCTGCCTGCGCGCTGGAATACGCCGACGGAATTGTCGCATCCTTCGACCAGTCCCACCACGGCAGCGTCACGCCGGAAACCTCCGACTGGAGCGCGAGTTCCAGCCAGTAAAGGTAAGCCCGGTGCCACGGCAGGAAAAGCGGATCGTGGTGCTGGCACCAGCCGAACGGCACGCCATGCCAACTCGCGAAATAATCAAAACCACGCTTATCGTTCAGCGCCACGGCCTGCTTGACAGCCCGGCGGAAATCGGCAAGTTCTTGCACGCTGAGGGAATCAATACTCTTGCGGACCTTGAGGCGGGCGGGCGCGGCATTCGGCGCGGGCCGTGCGGTAATGCTCAATGGCTGCTCCTCGCTGCTCCCGGCAGTATCCCTGTCAGGCATAATAGAGCAAGGCCCCCTCCATGTATGAGATGGAGGGGGCCTTGCCTGGCCACGTGGCGCCTAGTCAGCCAGTTGCCTGGCCTCCCGGGCTCTGCGGCCGCCCGCTGGTGCCGTGTACCCGCGGTAGATACCGGTTTCCCAATCCCCGCCACGTCCCCGGAGTTTCCCCCGGAGTGGTACCCGTTTCCAACGGTGAAAGTATTTCTACACGCGCCGGCGCGCGTCGCGCAAGGGTTTACGGCAAATTCCATGACGGGTTTTTTCTGTCCACACTCTGTCCACAGGACACGGGTGGTTGTCCGCAGTTACCGAAGGTTATCCACCAGTTTATTCACAGCCTTTCCACAGATTACCGGCGGTAACTCGCGGAATACCACTTCCGGTATTCGCTTTGGTCCGCAGTCAGGTCGGCTGCTCAGCCTGCAGCCGCTGGACCACCTCCAGCGCGTCGCCGACGTGCTGGCCGATGTTGGTCATCGAGTTGAACACGTGCCGGACCGCGCCCTGGCGGTCGATCACGTAGGTGACGCGGCCCGGTATCACGCCGAGGACCGTCGGCACTCCGTAGCTCTTCCTGACACGGCCTCCCTTGTCGCTGAGCAGCGTGAACGGCAGGCTGTGCCGGCCGGCGAAGGCGGCGTGCCGGTCGGCGGAGTCGGAACTGATCCCGATCACCTCGGCCCCGGCCTCGGTGAAGACCTCGTGGCTGTCCCGGAACGCGCACGCCTCGGCGGTGCAGCCCGGGGTGTCGTCCTTGGGATAGAAGTACAGCACGACGACCCGCTCGCCGAGCCGGTCGGAAAGGCGGACCGGCTCTCCGGACTGCGACGGGAGGGTGAAGTCGGGAGCCCTGTCGCCGACCTGGATGCCGCGTGCCATGCGCCGCCTGCCTCTCTGCGTTCCGGTGGGGATCACCAGCCCGGCAATAAGTGTAGTAAGCCCTCCGTTTAGGCGGAACTCGGTGCCTCGCTGCGGCGGGCATGCAGGCCCCGCGCCTCCGCGCGCGAGTCCGGCCGCCCCTTGACAAAGTAGTGAGTCATCACTAGCTTAGGTGGCATGACCGAGACCAAGCAGCGGATGCCGGCGGCGGAACGTCGCGAGCTGGTCCTCGGTGCCGCTCTCGCCGAGTTCGCCGTCCACGGGCTGGCGGGCACCTCGACCGAGGATGTCGCGCGGCGCGCCGGGATCAGCCAGCCGTATCTGTTCCGCCTGTTCCCGACCAAGAAGGCGCTGTTCCTGGATCTGGTGGACCGGTGCTTCCGGCGGGTGCAGGACACCTTCACCGCCGCGGCCGGCGACCGCACCGGCGAGGAGGCGCTGATGGCGATGGCTGACGCCTACGAGCGGCTGCTCGATGACCGGACGCTGCTCCTGATGCAGATGCAGGCCTACGCCGCCTGCGACGACCCCGAGATCCGGGCCGCGACCCGCAACGGGTACAAGCGGCTGTGGGAGCTGGTCGAGCGGCTGACCGGGCTGCCGTTCCAGACCGTGGTGGACTTCTTCGCCGTCGGCATGCTGATGAACGTCGCCGCCGCGATGGACCTGCCCGCCGTCGACGAGCGGTGGACCAGCTGGTGCCCCAAGGATTCGCCCGCGTGATTTTTTTTTGAGTCCGTAAGTTAGTGATCACTCACTTCCTAGGAGGGAAGATCATGACCGCGAAGAGCCGCACCGCATGGACCTTCGCCGTGACCTCGACGGCCTTGTTCATGGCCTCGCTCGACAACCTCGTGGTGACGACCGCGCTGCCCTCGATCCGGGACCACTTGCACGCCTCGCTCCAGGGGCTGCAGTGGACGGTCAATGCTTACACGCTCACCTTCGCGGTGCTGTTGCTCACCGGCGCGACGCTCGGCGAGCGGTACGGACGCCGGCGGCTGTTCGTGATCGGCCTCGGCCTGTTCACCGCCGGATCGGCTGCCGCCGCGCTGGCTCCCGGCATCGGCGCCCTGGTCGCCGGCGCGCCATCCAGGGCGTCGGGGCCGCCATCGTGGTCCCGCTGACCCTTACGCTGCTGTCGGCGGCGGTGGCCCCGGAGCGACGCGGCCTGGCCCTGGGCGCCTGGGGCGCCGTCGGCGGCCTGGCCATCGCTATCGGCCCACTGGTCGGCGGGGCCGTGGTCGAAGGCGCGTCCTGGCAGTGGATCTTCTGGCTGAACGTGCCGATCGGCATCGTGCTGCTGCCCATCGCCTGGACCCGGCTCACCGAGAGCCGCGGCCCGACCACCAGCCTGGACCTGCCCGGCCTGGTCCTGGCCAGCGTGGGCCTGCTCGGCATCGTGTACGGCGTGGTCCGCGGCAACGACCACGGCTGGACCAGCGCCACGGTGCTGCCGCCTCTCGTGATCGGCGCGGCCCTGGTGGCGGCGTTCGTCGCCTGGGAACTGCGGGCCCGCGAGCCCATGCTGCCCATGCACCTGTTCCGCAGCCGCGGTTTTACCATGACCAACGCCGCATCACTGCTGATGTTCTTCGGGATGTTCGGCTCCATCTTCCTGCTCGCACAGTTCCTGCAGGTCGTCCAGCACTACAGCCCACTGCAGGCCGGGCTGCGGACCCTGCCCTGGACCGCGATGCCGGTGTTCATCGCCCCCGTCGCGGGTGCCCTGTCCGACCGGATCGGCGGCCGCCCGCTGCTGGCCGCCGGGCTGGCCCTGCAGGCCATCGGGCTGGGCTGGCTGGCCGCCGTGGTCAGCCCCACCGTGGCCTACGCCACCATGGTTCCGGCCTTCGTGATCGCGGGCATCGGGATGTCGCTGTTCTTCGCGCCCGTGGCCAACGTCGTGCTCAGCTCGGTGCGCCGTGACCAGGAAGGCATCGCCTCCGGGGCGAACAACGCGATCCGTGAGCTCGGTGGCGTGTTCGGGATCGCCGTGCTCGGCGCGGTGTTCTCCGCCCACGGGAGCTACCTCAGCGGTACGGCGTTCGTCTCCGGCCTGGCCCCGGCGGTCTGGGTGGGCGGGGCCGCGGTAGCCGCCGCGTCCGCCGCCGCGCTGTTCCTGCCGCGGATGCGCCGGGCCACGGCGGTGGGTCCCGCGGCCGAGCAGGCTCGCGAAGTGGAAATGGTGCACTGACACCAAAACGGTCACGGGCCCGGATCCTGGCGCTGGCCGCCAGGATCCGGGCCCGAAACGGAGCCCTGACCACGCCCGCCCCCGAGGACATGCTTACCGTAGTGTCATGCGGGGCGTGCCTTGGTGGGGCGTGATCTCCTCGGCCGCGGCTCCGGTCCTGCTGATCGGCGGATGGACGGTGGCCGCCGGGCTGCAGCCGCGGTTCGACCCGGTGGCCGACACGGTCAGTGCGCTGGCCGCGATCGGCGCGACCGACCGGTGGGTCATGACGCTGGTGTTCCTGCTGGTCGGCGCCTGTTACATCGTCACCGCGCTCGCCCTCCGTCCGGCCAGGACCGCCGGGCGGCTGATTCTGACCGCGGGCGCCGCCGCCGGCATGCTGGTGGCGGGGAGCCCGGAGCACCCCGGGGGCTTCGGGTCGGTGCCGCATTTCGTCTTCGCCTCGCTCGGCTTCGCCGGGCTGACCTTGTGGCCCGCCGGCGCCGCCAAGCGCGGCCCCGCGGTGCCGTGGGGTCTGCGGCCCGCGGTGGCGGCCGCGGCCATCGCGGTGCTGTTCGCCCTGCTCGCGTGGTTCGGCGCCGAGCTGATCCTGGGCGCCGGCCAGGTAGGGCTGGCCGAGCGGGTGGTGGGCGCCGCCCAGGCGGCCTGGCCCCTGGCGGTGGTGCTGTCCTGCTGTCTCCCTGCCAGAGCCCTCGTCCCGGCCCGGGGCGCTAACCAGACCAGCAGGGTGTAGGCCAGCCCGGCCGCCCCCGCGCCCAGCACCGCACCGGCCACGACCTGGGGCACGGTGTGGTCCTTCACCGCCACCCGGGACCAGCAGAGCAGCCCGACGAGCGCGTACGCCGGCAGCACCAGCGGCCCGAGCGTGAAAGCCAGGATCGCCACCGAACCGGACGCCACGGCACAGTGGATCGACACTTTCCACGCCGTGGTGATGGCCGCGAGCACCGCCACGCTGGCCAGCATGAAGGCCAGGTAGCCGGTCAGCAGCCGGGGCGCCCCGAAGACCAGGAGCACGATCAGCCCGGCCGCGACCGACCCGGTGATGAAGGCCAGCACCACGAGCCGCGGGCGCCTGGCCCCGACGTTCCGGTCGCTCCACCGGCCGTGGCGGACGCCGTAGGAGATGAACGAGGCCGGCAGCACCGCGGTGAACAGCGCGGCCAGCAATCCCCAGAGCAGGCCCGCGCGCCCATCGGCGTGCCAGCCGATCGCGATCACGGTCACGATCAGCCAGTTCTTCGGCTCCAGCCAGTAGGTGCACCGCCGGGCCCATCCTTGACGAGCGCCCATGGGCAGACGGTACCGTCCCTCGTATGGCGGCGCGAAGCGGCAGGCAGTTCCTCGAGCGGCTCTCCGCCGCCCGCGTGCACGTCGAGGTCCAGGGCGAGACCGTCACCGGGCGGCTCAACGAACATCCCGCCTTCCGCAACGTCATCCGCAGCTACGCCGAGCTCTATGACCTGCAGCACGACCCCGCCTACCGCGACGTGCTCACCTATCCCTCGCCGGCCACGGGGGATCCGGTCGCCACGTCGTTCCTGGTCCCGCGGACACCGGAGGACCTGGCCAAACGCAGCCAGGCATTCAGGGTCTGGGCCGGCCGTTCGCTCGGCATGCTGGGCCGCACCCCCGACTACCTGAACAGCGCGCTGATGGCCCTGGCCACGGCCGCCGACTGGTTCGCCCAGGCTGACCCGCAGTTCGGCAGCAACGTCAGGAATTTTTACCGAACGGTCCGTGAGGACGACCTGCTGTGCACCCACACACTGGTCCCGCCGCAGGCCAACCGGGCGGTGGCCGCGAGCCAGCAGGCCGGGGGCTCGCTGATGGCGCACGTGGTGCGCGAAGGCGACGACGGCATCGTCGTGCGCGGCGCCCGGCTGCTGGCCACCATCGGCCCGTTCGCCGACGAACTGCTCGTGTTTCCCTCGACCCTGCTCCGCAACACGCCCGAGGACAAGCAGTACTCCTTCGCCTGCGCGATCCCGAACGACGCTCCCGGACTGCGCTACCTGGCCCGGGAACCGCTCGACTACGGCCGGCCCTGGCACGATCACCCGCTCGGGTCCCGGTTCGAGGAGCCCGACGCCGTCGTCGTTTTCGACGACGTGCACGTACCCTACGAGCGCTGCTTCGTCCTCGGCGACCCCGAGCTGTGCAACGGCTTCTACACCCGGACCTCGGCCGTCGTGCACATGACCCACCAGGTGATCGCCCGCACCACGGCCAAGACCGAGTACATCCTCGGCCTGGTCAGCCTGCTCACCGAGGCCATCGGCATCGAGCAGTTCCAGCACGTCCAGGCCGACGTCGCGGAGGTCATCACCACGCTGGAGATGCTGCGCGCGTTCGGCCGCGCGGCGGAGGCCGACGCCGAGCCGAACGAATTCGGGGTGCTCACCCCGGCGTGGTCCCCGCTGAACGCGGCGCGCAATTTGTACCCCCGGCTCTACCAGCGGTTTCCCGAGATCTTGCGCAAGCTCGGCGCGTCCGGCCTGATGGCCACGCCCACGCAGGCCGACGTGACCGGTCCCGCCGCGGCCGACATCGAGACCTACCTGCAGGCCGCCGCGCTGGGCGGGGCCGAGCGGGTCAAGCTGTTCCGGCTGGTCTGGGACACCTGCATCTCGGCTTTCTCCGGGCGCCAGGCGCTGTACGAGTACTACTTCTTCGGCGACCCGGTCCGGATGGCCGGCGCGTACGTCAACAGCTACGACCGCGAGCCGTACAAGGCTGCCGTCCGCGCCTTCCTGGATCGCGATCAGACGGCGCCGGTAGACCCTGGCGGAGTCAACGACTGACGCGACGCGTGATCAGGGCGTCCACTTACCCAAGGTGAAGGTGGGGTGCCAAAGGGCCAAGGGCCAGAAGAGAATCGAGATGATCCACTGAACCCAGCTATGGAGCCCCGCTACCGTGGCAGGAGTCCCCGGCACATGGGGAGATGCCGTGTTGAAGAAGACACCGATCAGGATGTATATGGCGATCAAGAGACCCTTAGTGCTGAAGAGAGTCTTCAAGAAATCCACTCAGCTCACATCCTCCCGGTGGATGCTCGTGATCTCCGGTATCAGGCCGTCGTTCGGTAGTTGACTACGGGTAACAAGTTCACTTCTCCCCACGATAGTTCACGCGTATCTATCTGCCGGGCTGACACTCCGGACGACCGCAGCCGGTTCCCGGTCAGCGGGGAGTGGCCCGCAGCTTCTCCTCGGCCATCTGCCGTAGCCGGTAGCGCTGGGTCTTCCCGCTGATGGTCTTGGGCAGCTCGGTCACGAACTCGACGACCCGCGGGTACTTGTACGGCGCGATGGACTGCTTGGCGAACTCCTGCAGTTCGGCGGCCTTGTCCTGGCTCGCGGACGCTGGGTCGCGGAGCACCACGTACGCCTGGACGATCATGCCCCGGTCGGCGTCCGGCGCGCCGATCACGGCCACCTCGAGCACGTCCGGGTGGCCCAGCAGCGCCTCCTCGACCTCCGGTCCGGCGATGTTGTAGCCGGACGAGATGATCATGTCGTCGCTGCGGGCCTGGTACCAGTAGTAGCCGTCGGTATCGCGGATGTACGTGTCGCCGGTGAGATTCCAGCCGTGCCGCACGTAGGTCCGCTGCCGCGGGTCCGACAGGTAGCGGCAGCCGGTCGGGCCCTTGACCGCGAGCCGGCCGGGCTGCCCGTCGGGGACCTCGGCGCCGTCCTCGTCCAGGATCGTCGCCCGGTACCCGGGCACGGCCTGGCCCGTCGCGCCCGGGCGGATGTCGCCGTCCGCCGCGCCGATGAAGATGTGCAGCATCTCGGTCGAGCCGATGCCGTCGATGATCGCTACGCCGGTGGCCTCGCGGAAGTCCTCCCAGACCGACCTGGGCAGGTGCTCCCCGGCCGAGATGCAGCGCCGCAGGTTCTTCAGCGACGTAGACCCTTTTCCCTTCCCCGCGGCCAGCATGGCCCGGTAGGCGGTGGGGGCAGTGCTCAGCACGGTGACGCCGTGGGCCGCGATCGCGTCGGCCAGTTCGGGGGGCGTGGCCCGCTCGATGAGCAGCGCGGACGCGCCCGCCCGGAGGGGGAACAGCAGCAGGCCGCCCAGCCCGAAGGTGAAGCCGAGCGGGGGAGTGCCGGTGAACACGTCGTCGCGGTGCGGCTTGATCAGGTAGTGGGAGAAGGTGTCACAGGTGGCCAGCACGTCGCGGTGGAAGTGCATGGTCACCTTGGGCTGCCCGGTGGTGCCCGAGGTGGACGCGAGCATGGCCACGTCGTCGGCCGCGGTGAGCACCGGGGTGAACGCGCCGTCCTTGGCCGCGCAGCGGGCGGCCAGGGGGTCGTCGGGCCCGGCGCCGTAGTACAGCGTGGGCAGGCCGGGCGCGCCGGCGGCCAGGTCGGGGGCGAAGCGCTGGTCGCAGACGGCCAGGCTCGGCTCGGTCAGCCCCACGATGGTGGCGATCTCCCTGGGACGCAACAGGGCCATGGTGGTGACCGCCACCCCGCCGGCCTTGACCACGGCCAGCCAGGCCGCGGCGAGCCAGGGATTGTTGGGGCCGCGGAGCAGGACCCGGTTGCCCGGCTGCAGGCCGAAGTCCTCGGTCAGCACCCGGGCCAGCTGGTTCGTCCGCCGCACCGTCTGGCCGTACGTCCAGGTCCCGGCGGAGGAGCGCAGGCAGGGCCGGTCCTCGCCCTCCCGGGCGGCGGTCACGTCGAGCAGTTCGGCCGCGCAGTTCAGCCGCTCCGGGTACCTGAGCTGGGGGAGGTCGAAGAGGAACTCCGGCCACTGGTCCTGCGGGGGGAGCCGGTCACGGCAGAAGGTGTCGACGTACGCCGAAGGGGAGAGCCGCATCTGGCCGCACTTCCTTGTGTCACATACGGTAGATCACCCACATTTATATTTACCTTCTGTGACGGCAGTCAAGAGATCGCCATACCCCGGCGAGGCGAGATGAGCGGTCAGTCCCGGTCGGCCAGGACCGGACGCAGCGCGTCGAGGACCGCGGGGTCCTCGATGGTGGACGGCACCGCCTCGTCCCGGCCGTCGGCAATGCCCCGCATGGTCTTGCGGAGGATCTTGCCCGATCTGGTCTTGGGCAGGGCGGTGATCACGTCCACTCGCCGCAGCGCGGCGACCGGCCCGATCTGATCCCGGACGAGCTGGACGAGCTCGGCGGACAGGACGTCCGGATCGGTGCTGACCCCCGCCTTGAGCACCACGAACCCACGCGGGATCTGGCCCTTGAAGTCGTCATCCACCCCGATGACCGCGCACTCGGCCACCGCCGGATGGCCGGCCAGCACCTCCTCCATCTGCCCGGTGGACAGCCGGTGCCCGGCCACGTTGATCACGTCGTCGATGCGGCCCATCACGTACAGGTAGCCGTCGCGGTCGCGGTACCCGCCGTCGCCCGTGATGTAGAACCCGGGGTGCTGCGACAGGTACGAGCTGACGAACCGCTCGTCGTCACCCCACAAGGTGGGCAGGCATCCCGGCGGCAACGGCAGCTTCACCACGATCTCGCCAGTCTCGTCTGCCTTCAGCTCGGCGCCGTCGGCGTCGACGATGCGCACGTCGTAGCCGGGCACGGGCATCGTGGGCGAGCCGGGCTTGGTTGGCAGCGGCTCCAGGCCCATCAGGTCGGCGGCGATGGCCCAGCCGGTCTCGGTCTGCCACCAGTGGTCGATGACCGGGATGCCGAGCAGCTCGCCCGCCCACCGGTAGGTCTCGGGGTCGAGCCGCTCGCCGGCCAGGAACAGGTACTTGAACCCGGACAGGTCGTACTCGCGGGCCAGCTTGCCCTCAGGGTCTTCCTTCTTGATCGCGCGGAACGCGGTCGGCGCGGTGAACAGCGTCTTGACCTTGTGGTCGGCGATGACCCGCCAGAACGCGCCCGCGTCCGGGGTGCCCACCGGCTTGCCCTCGTAGAGCACGGTCGTGCAGCCGGTCAGCAGCGGGGCGTAGACGATGTAGGAGTGCCCGACCACCCAGCCCACGTCGGAGGCGGCCCAGTACACCTCGCCGGGGTGGGTGTCGTAGAGGTTGTCCATGCTCCAGCGCAGCGCGACCGCGTGGCCGCCGTTGTCCCGGACCACGCCCTTGGGCTTGGCGGTGGTGCCGGAGGTGTACAGGATGTACAGCGGGTCGGTCGCCGCGACGGGGACGCAGTCCGCGGGTTCGGCCTCGGCCGCCGCCTGGCTCCAGTCCAGGTCGCGCCCGGCGGTCAGTTCAGCGACCGCCTGTGGCCGCTGCAGGATCACGCAGCGCTCCGGCTTGTTGCGCGCCAGGTTGATGGCGCGGTCCAGGATCGGCTTGTATTCGATGACGCGGTTGGTCTCGATGCCGCATGAGGCCGATACCATGACCTTCGGCGCGGCGTCGTCGATCCGCGTGGCGAGTTCGGCCGCCGCGAAGCCGCCGAACACCACCGAGTGCACCGCGCCGATCCGCGCGCACGCCAGCATCGCGATCGGGGACTCGGGGATCATCGGCATGTAGATGATCACCCGGTCGCCCTTGTCCACGCCCAGGCTGCGCAGCACCCCGGCGAACCGGGCGACCTCGTCCAGCAGCTCGGTGTAGGTGTACGTCCGCTGGGTGCCGGTGACCGGGCTGTCGTAGATGAGCGCGGCCTGGTCGCCCCGGCCGTCGCGGACGTGCCGGTCCAGCGCGTTGAAGCAGGTGTTCAGCACCCCGTCGGGGAACCAGTGGGAGAATGACGGGTTCGAGGCGTCCAGCACCGTGCTGGGTTCCCGGTACCAGTCGATCGCCCGGGCCGCCTCACCCCAGAAACCGTCGGGATCGGCCAGGCTCCGGTGGAACTCCTCCGCGTAACGACCCATGACAAACTCCTTCTCCACATCGCCACCTGCTTTAAACGGAGGATGCGGTGACGTCCCGACTTCGTTTAGCGCCGAAGGTCCCGACCAGGGCCGCCAAAGGCCCCTGTTGGGTGAATTGCCCCGACTCTACGCTCTCAAGCATGGCAGCATCCGGCAGTGCATACATGGGTGCGAGTGACGCTTTTTCCTGGCATATGGAACGCGACCCCGCCCTCCGGTCGACCGTGGTCGCCGTCGTCTGGCTGGACCGGCGGCCCGAGTGGGACGTGCTGGTCGGACGTGTCGACCGGCTGTCCCGGGTGATGCCCTCGCTGCGGCAGCACGTCGTCGAGCCTCCCTTCCGCCTCGCCGCTCCCCGGTGGACCTGCGATCTGGACTTCGACCTGTCCTGGCACGTATGCCGGGTCACCGTTCCCGGATCCCGCATCCGCGACGCGGTGCTCGAACTGGCCCGCCGGTCGGCGACGGAGCCCTTCGACCGAAACCGTCCGCTGTGGCGGCTCACCCTGGTCGAAGGCATCAAGGACGGCGCGGCGGCGCTCATTATCAAATTCCACCACAGCCTGTCGGATGGCGTGGGCGGGATGCGGGCGCTGGCGATCCTGGCCGACCTGCAGCGCGAGCCCGCCGACCTGGGCGAGATGCCGCCACCGCCGCCAGGTGAAACGCTGGACTCGCTCGCCCTAGTCACCGACGCGCTCACCGAGACGGCCCGGAACTACGTCCGCGTCGCCTGGCGCGGGACCGGGGCGGCCATCCCGGCCCTGATCCGTTACGCACGCGATCCGACCGGTCAGGCCTGGGGCGCCGCCGCGATGGCCCGGTCGGTCTACCGGACGGCCGCGCCGAGCGCCAGCACCCTGTCGCCGGTGATGCGGGAGCGGGCCACGGAGCGTCGCCTGGCCATGATTGAGGTCCCCCTGGACGATCTGAAGCAGGCGGCCAAGACCGTCGGCGTGACGGTCAATGACGCCTACCTGGCCGCCGTGACGGGCGGGCTGCGCCGGTACCACGAACGCCACGGCCAGCCCGTCGAGTCCCTGCGGGTCGTCATGCCGATCAGTCTTCGCGCCGGGCCCGAGCTGGGCTGGGGCAACAAGATCACCTTGCTGCGGCTGATCGTTCCCGCCCGGGAGCCGGACCCCGTCACCCGGATGCTCCTGGTGCACCGCGTGGCGCAGGCGGCGCGCGAGGAGCGGTCGCTCCCGGTCACCGGCGCGATCGCCGGGGCCCTCAACCTGCTGCCGGTGGGCTACGTGGGCGGGATCCTCAAGCACGCCGACTTCCTGGCCAGCAACGTGCCCGCCATGCCCGTGCCGGTCTACGTCGCGGGCAGCAAGGTCACGGGTTTCTTCGCCTTCGGGCCCACCATCGGCACCGCTCTGAACACCACCCTGTTCTCCTACGCCGGCCGCTGCCACATCGGCATCAACATCGACGCCGCCGCGGTGCCGGATCCGGACCTCATGCTCGCCTGCCTCCAGGAAGGCTTCGCCGAGATCACGGCCGTGGCCGAAGACGCGGCCGCGGCGGCCTAGCCCAGCGCCAACCTCACCTTAGGCTGTCTGTGTGGAGACTTTCACGTTCCTCTTCACCGACATCGAGGGCTCGACCGCCCTGCTGCGACGTTTGAGAGAAAGCCTCTACGCGCAGGCACTCGCCGATCATCGCTCCCTCATCCGGTCGGGCCTGACCGCCCACCGCGGCCGGGAAGTGGACACCCAGGGAGACGGGCTATTCGCCGTGTTTTCCTCCCCGAGCGCCTGCCTGGCGGCGGTCATAGACCTGCAAAAGGTCCTCGAGAGCCACGCATGGCCCGCCGGGGAGCACGTCCGGGTACGGATGGGCATCCACACTGGCGAAGCGTCGAAGACAGCTACCGGCCTGATAGGCCTGGATGTCCATCGCGCCGCCCGGGTGGCCGCGGTCGGGTACGGCGGCCAGGTCCTTCTCTCCGAGACGGCGGCCGCCCTGGTGCGCGACTCTCTTCCGGCGGAGACGGCGCTCAAGAATCTCGGCGTCCACCGGCTGAAGGACCTCGGACGCCCGGAGCGCATCTTCCAGCTCCAGGCCCCGGGCCTGCAGGCGGAGTTTCCGCCGTTGCGCTCGCTCGGCCACCCGGCGCTGCTGAACAACCTCCCCGCGCAGCTGTCGACGTTCATCGGACGCGACCGGGAGGTGGCTGAGGTCCGTGCCCTGGTGGAGTCCTCGCGCATGGTCACCCTGACCGGGGCGGGCGGGTGCGGCAAGACCCGGCTGAGCCTTCAGGTAGCCGCCGAGATGCTCGACGGTGCCGGCGACGGGGTGTGGCTGGTCGAGCTGGCCGCGGTCTCCGATGCGGACTCCGTGCCATCGGCCATTTCCGCGGCCCTGGGGATTGCCCCGAAGCCCGGCCGGGCGCCCCTGGAGGCACTGCTCGATGCCCTTGGTCCGCAGGACCTCCTGATCGTGCTGGACAACTGTGAGCACCTGATCGGCGCCTGCGCCAAGACCGCCGATGCCATCGGACGACGGTGCCCGCGCGTGCATCTCGTGGCCACCAGCCGCGAGCCGCTCGGCATCAACGGAGAGACCATCTACCGGGTGCCGTCGTTGTCGCTTCCCGCCTCCGGCTCCGTGGCGCCCGAGTCTTCAGATGCCATCGCGCTGTTCGTGGACCGGGCCCGGGCCCAGGGCGCCGGGCTGGCGGTCGACGAGGAGACAGGCCCGGTTATCGCATCGGTGTGCCGGCGGCTGGACGGGCTGCCGCTGGCCATCGAGCTCGCCGCCGCCCGGTTGCGTTCCCTGTCCCTGAACGGCCTTCACGACCGTCTCGACCAGCGCTTCCGCTTGCTCACCGGCGGGAGCCGCACCGCCCTGGCCCGGCAGCAGACGCTGCGGGCCACCGTCGACTGGTCCTATTCACTGCTCAACGGCGCCGAGCAGGCGCTGCTGCGGCGCCTGTCGGTGTTTGCCGAAACCTTCGATCTCGACGCGGCCGAGGCGGTCTGCGGCTTCGGTGACATCGAACTGTTCGACGTCGCCGAGCTTCTCGGTGCGCTGGTGGACAAGAGCCTGGTCGTGGCCGAGCCAGCCGGCGGCACCCTGCGTTACCGGCTGCTGGAGACGATCCGCCAGTTCGCCGCGGATAACCTCGCCGAGGCGGGCGAGGGCGAAGCAGCCGCCGTCGCGGCGGCTCACGCCCGGCATTACCTGTCCGTCGCCGAACAGACGGCCCCTCACCTGAGGGAATCCGACCAGGGCAGCTGGTTTGCCCGGCTGGACGCCGATCACGCGAACCTGCGGCGCGCGGCCCGGTATGCGTCCAGCGTCCCGGGCGGGACCGAGCAGGTCCTGCGCTTCGCCGTGGCCCTGGACCGGTACGGAATGGCGCGTAGCCAGGGCGGGGAAGCCCTGGCCCTGCTCACGCCGGTGCTCGAGCGGCCCGATGCCCGGACCGACCCGGTGCTGTTGGGCCGGGCCCTGATCGTAGCCGCGCTCGCCTCTCGCATTAGCGACGTAGCGTCCGCCCGGCGGTACGGCGGACTGGCGGTCGAGCTGGCCCGCCAGCTGGATAACGGCCGGCTGCTCATCGCGGCCCTGGCGGTGCTCAGCTCGGCCTTCTACTTCGGCGGCGAGGCCGAGCGCGGCCTGCCGCTCGGCCGGGAAGCCGTCGAGCGGGCCCGGCCGCTGGGCGATGACGTCCTGCTCGCCGAGGCCCTGTCGGGCTACCTGATGTGCATCGACCTGATCGATCCGGTCCAGGCCGGGAAACTGTTCGATGAGGCCATTGCCTGCACCCAGCGATCGGGCGACCAGTTGTTCGCCTGGATCCTGCACAACAATGCCAGCGTGCACGCGCTCCGCGTCGGCGACATCCCCGCCGCCCGGGCCCATCTGGAGGCGGCGGCCCAGGCCTCGCGGGCGAACGGGGAGAGCAGCGACACCGTGGCGATCAACCTGGGCTGGGTCCGGCGGCAGGACGGCGACCGCGACGGAGCGCGGTCCAGCTTCGAGGACGCGCTGCGGATCAGCCGTCGCAGCGGCGGGCGCTCCGACCTCGCCTACGCCGTGCTCGGCCTGGCCTGCCTGGCCGCGGATGCGGGCGAGTGGTCGCGGGCCTGCGTCCTGCACGGCGTCGCGCAGGCCGTTCTCGACCGGACCGGAGAACCCTGGCAGGAGCCTGAAGCGCGCTATCGCCGCGAAAGCCTCGCCCGGGTCCGTGACCACCTCGGCGGCGACCAGTCCGATCAGGACTACGCCCGGGGCACCGTGCTGCGCGCCGACGAGATTCTCGACCTGGCCTCCCGGGACGGCTGACTGCCCCAGGCGGTCAGGTCCCCCTACTCCGCCTTCCGGGCTATCCCGAGGATCCGTGGCGCCACGGGCCAGGCAAAGGCGTCCGGCGGGAACCGGAAACCGCGGCACGTCTGGATGGTGAAGACCTCGTCGATGGCTGCCCGGGTCTGACGCTGGACGTGGCATCCGCCCATGAGGCGCGGCCAGACCAGGTCGGCGGCCTGCTGGAATCCGGCGAACAGGACGTCCCGGCTGCGGACGTGCTCGTAGAACCGCAGCTCACCGCCCGGCCGCAGGATGCGGCGAAACTCGGTGAGCGCCGCATGCACATCGGTTACCGAGCACAGCAGCCCGGACACGACCACGGCGTCGAAGGAGCCGTCCGGCGCCGGAAGCTCGTCGGCGGTCCCGTCCGCCACCCGGATCGGGACCGGGGCCGCCGCGGCCGCCTCGGCCGCGCGGCTGCGCAGGTACGGCTCCGGCTCGACCGCCACCACCTCCTGCACCGAGACCGGATAATGCGGGAAGTTCAGGCCGTTGCCCGGGCCGACCTCCATCACCCGGCCGGTCAGCCCGGCCAGCATCTCCTGCCTGTGCTCGCGGTTGCCACGGTCCTCGTTACGCCCGCCGAACCGGGCGAAGTACCGCGCGAAAAGCGGGTTGTTCACTAGCGCCATGCTCTGTACTTATCACGCCCCGCCCGTGGCCAGGGCGCCGGCCATCGCCCGGCCCAGGCCGCTCGTCCCGCCGGTCACCAGCACCTTCAGCGCTGAAGTACTCATGACCGCGATGCTAGGGTTTCGAGTTCGCTCTAAGTCAAACCGCGGCCCGACCGGTACAGTTCGCGGGCGATGATCGAGCGCTGGACCTCCGAGGCGCCCTCGTAGATGCGTGGCGCCCGCACCTCGCGGTACAGGTGCTCCAGCGGGTGGCCCCGCCGCAGTGCCCGCGCCCCGTGGATCTGTACCGCCGCGTCCACCACGAACTGGGCGGCCTCGGTGGCGAACAGCTTGGCCATCGCCGACTTCGCGGTGATCCCACCATTCGCGTCGTAGGCCGCGGCGGCCGCGTAGACCAGCAGCCGCGCGGCCTCGGTCCTGGTCGCCATCTCGGCCAGCAGGTGCGAGACGGCCTGCTGGTCCTTCAGCGGCCCGCCGAACGCGGTCCGGGTCCCGGCGTGCCGTACGGCCGCGTCGAGGGCGGACTGGGCCATGCCGACCGCGAACGCGCCCACGCTGGGCCGGAACAGGTCCAGCGTGCGCATCGCGACCCGGAAGCCCCGGTCGGGCTCGCCGAGGAGTTCGGCGCGGTCCACCCGGACGCCGTCGAAGGCCAGGCTGCCGATCGGGTGGGGGCTGATCATGTCCAGGTGCTCGCCGTGCAGGCCGGGCCGGTCGCCGGGCACCGCGAACGCGCTCACGCCGCGGGCGCCCGCGCCCGGCGTGGTGCGGGCGAAGACGGTGTAGACGTCGGCCTCGGGGGCGTTGGAGATCCAGGTCTTCTCGCCGGTCAGCCGCCAGCCGTCGCCGTCCGGTTCGGCCCGCAGGCTCAGCGCCGCCGCGTCGGAGCCGGCCTCGGGCTCGGTGAGCGCAAACGCCGCCACCGCGTCACCGGCGGCCACGGCGGGCAGCCAGCGCCGGACCGTATCCTCGTGGCCGGACTGCAGGATGGGGTAGGCGCCCAGGCCCTGCAGGGCCAGCGCGGTCTCCGCCTCGGTGCTCTGCGTGGCCAGCGCCTCCCGCAGCAGGCACAGGTCCATCGCTGTGCTTGCCCCCGGGGGGCGGCCCCCCGGTGACCCCCCGGCCTGGGGGGAAACCTTTCCCCCCAGACCTCCTCGGCCCGGCAGGCCGGGAAACAGGCGGGCCAGCAGGCCGAACTCGCCCATCGCCTTGATCAGCTCGCGGTTCACATGGCCCGGCGCCCCGGCCTCGGCGATCGGCCGCAGCTTCCCGGCTGCCATCGACCGGACCTGCTCGGCGAAAGCCCGCTGCGCCTCGGTCAGCGCGAACGCGGTCACGGCGCACCGTCCGTCCTGACGGCCTCCGGGCGCCAGCGGGCGTGCGCGGTGCGCGGCGTCCCGGCCCGGATCAGCTCCAGCCGGGGCCGCGGCCCGTCCGTACGCCCGGCCGCAGGCCGCCGGCTCCCCGCGGCGAGAGGGTCCGGCCAGATCGCGCCCGGGCCGGCGTAGCCCTGCTCGGCGGCGGCGTGCAGGGTCCACTGCGGGTCGTACAGGTGGGTCCGGCCCAGGGCGCACAGATCGGCCCGGCCGGCCAGGATGATCGAGTTCACGTCGTCGTAGGACGAGATCGCGCCGACCGCGATCACCGCGATTCCGTACTTGGTGCCGATCTCGTTCCTGATCCGGTCTGCGTACGGCGTCTGGTAACTGCGGCCGAAGGCGGGCTTCTCGTCGCTGACCACCTGCCCTGTCGACACGTCGACACCGGCCACGCCGTGCTCGGCGAACGCGCGCGCGATCTCCACCGTGTCCTCGATGTCCAGGCCGTCCGGATGCCAGTCGGTGGCCGAGATCCGCACCGTCATCGGCCGCTCCTCCGGCCACACCGCCCGGATGGCGTCGAAGACCTCGAGCGGGTAACGCAGGCGGGCGGCCAGCGATCCGCCGTACCGGTCGGTGCGCCGGTTGGCCAGCGGCGACAGGAACGAGGAGAGCAGGTAGCCGTGCGCGCAGTGCAGTTCCAGCAGGTCGAACCCGGCCCGCGCCGCCGCCTGCGCCGCCGCCATGAACTGCCCGCGGATCTCGTCGAGCTCGGCCAGGCTCAGCTCGCGCGGCGTCTGGCTGCCCGCCTGGTACGGAATAGACGACGGCCCGCAGACCTCCCAGTTGCCGTCCGGCAGCGGATCGTCCATCCCCTCCCACATCAGCTTGGTCGAGCCCTTCCGTCCCGAGTGCCCGAGCTGGATGCCGATCTTCGCCCGCGTCTGCCCGTGCACGAACCCCACCACCCGCCGCCAGGATTCCTCCTGCTCCGCGGTGTAGATGCCGGTGCAGCCGGGCGTGATCCGGCCGGCGGGGGAGACGCAGACCATCTCGGTCATCACCAGTCCCGCACCGCCCAGCGCCTTGCTGCCCAGGTGCACCAGGTGGAAGTCGCCCGGCACGCCGCCGGTGGCCGAGTACATGTCCATCGGGGAGACGATGACCCGGTTGTCCAGTTCCAGCCGGCCGATCCGGAACGGCTGGAACATCGGCGGGCCCCTGCGCGCGTCCTCCTGGCTGGCCGCGAACCACTCGTCCATCCCGGCGACGAACTCCGGGTCACGCAGCCGCAGGTTGTCGTAGGTGACCCGGCGGCTGCGGGTCATGATGTTGAAGGCGAACTGGTGCGGGTCCTGGTCGGCGTACTGCCCGAGGTTCTCGAACCACTCCAGGCTGGCCTGCGCCGCGCGCTGGGTCGAGGCCACCACCGGCCGGCGCTCGGCCTCGTAGGCGGCGAGGGCATCGTCGATGCCGTCCTGCTCATGCAGGCACGCGGCCAGGGCCAGCGCGTCCTCCATGGCCAGCTTGGTGCCCGAGCCGATGGAGAAGTGCGCGGTATGCGCGGCGTCGCCGAGCAGCACCACGTTCTCGTGCCGCCAGGTCTGGCACCGGATCGTGGTGAACGTGGTCCAGCGCGAGTTGTTAGCGAACAGCTGGTGCCCGTCCAGCACGTCGGCGCACAGGTCCCGGATGCGCTGGATCGAGGCCTCGTCGCTCTGGCCGGGTGCCAGGCCCGGAGCCTCGGTGAACCCGGCCCGCCGCCAGACCTCCTCGTGCATCTCCAGGATGAAGGTGCTGGCCTGGTCGCTGTACGGGTAGCCGTGGACCTGCATGGTCCCGGCCGGGGTGTCCAGTATGTAGAACTTGAAGGCGTCGAACACCAGGTCGGTACCCAGCCAGATGTACTTGCACCGCCGCCTTTCCAGATTTGGACGGAACGTAGCGGCGTACTTCGTCCGGGTCAGCGAGTTCGCTCCGTCGGCGGCGACCACCAGGTCGCTGACCGCCGCCAGGACCGCCACGTCGGGCGCCTCGGTGCAGAAGTGGACCTGCACCCCGAGCGATGCGCACCGTGCCTGCAGGATGGCCAGCAGCCGCTTGCGGCTCATCGCGGCGAAGCCGTGCCCCCCTGAGGTAAAGGTGGTACCGCGCCGGTGCACGTCGATGTCATCCCAGCGGGCGAACTCGCGGCGCATGGCCTGGAAGACCTCGATGTCGGCGTGCTCGATGCCGCCCAGGGTCTCGTCGGAGAACACGACGCCGAACCCGAACGTGTCGTCGGCGGCGTTGCGCTCCCAGACGGTGATGTCATGCCGGGCGTCGAGCTGCTTGACCAGCGCCGCGAAGTACAGGCCGGCCGGGCCGCCGCCCAGGACCGCGATACGCACGGACGCCTCCTCCTGGCCTCGCTCCAGACCCCCAACAATATGGCGGAACTTCTACGATCGTCAATAGAACGCTATATCAGGTCCGGGCGGCTAGGGTTCACCCATGGATGTGGAGCGGATCAATCCGGCCGAGCTCGGCCGGCCCTCCGGCTTCTCGCACGCGGTGGCCGTGACCGCGGGCCGGATGGTATTCCTGGCCGGGCAGATCGGCCTCGGCCGAAACGGGAAGCTGGTCAGCGGCGGCGTCGTGGCCCAGTTCGAACAGGCCCTGGCCAACCTGCTCATCGCGCTGGGCGCGGCGGGTGGCCACCCGGGCGACCTGGTCAGCCTGACCATCTACATCGTCGACCTGGAGGACTACCAGGCGCACGCCACCCAGATCGGCGCGGCCTGGCGCCGGCTGGCCGGCGCCGAGTACCCGGCCACGGCGGGCGTGGGCGTGGCCCGGCTCTGGGAGCCCGGCGCCCTGGTCGAGATCCAGGGCATCGCGGCCGTCAGCCGCTGATGACCTGCTGTACGTAGGCTCGAGCCGGTTCCTCGAGCAGCGCGCGCAGGGTGAAGAATTCCTCCGCGGCGCGCAGGCCGATCCAGCCCGCCGGGAGAAGCTCGGCCGGCAGGCCAGGATCCAGGTAGGGGAGCTGCCGCCAGTCGGTGAGCACCCGCACGTAGTGGGCGAAGGCCTCGTCGCCACCGCGCGGGCCACTCCGCTTGAGCCGCGCCAGGGACGGCTCGTAGGCCCGGATGAAGGCCTCGTACCGGCGCTCGAGATCGTCCAGGTCCCACCAGCGGCGGATCTTCCCGGCCGGGTCGCCGAAGGCCAGGTGATCCGCGCGGAACAGATCGGCGTAGGCGTCCAGGCCGAGCCGGTGCAGCGTCTCGGCGGTCGCGTCGTCCGGATGGGCGGGGACGATCCACACCCCGGGCGCCACCATCCCGAACCCGAGCCGGGTCAGCTCGGACCGCAGCACGTGCCGCCGGTGGCGTTCGGCCTCCGGCACCGAGAACACCGCGAGCAGCCAGCCGTCGGCCAGCGACGCCCGCCGCCGCCGGAAGATCCGGGCGTCGCCCTCCCGCAGGATGGCCAGCGCCTCGCCGGACAGCTGGTAGCCCGCCGCACCCTCCTGGCGGCGCGCTTCCAGGATCCCCCGCCGCTTGAGCCGCGAGATCGCCGAACGGACCGCGGGCTCGTCGACCCCCAGCTCGGCGAGCAGCCGGATCAGCGCCGCGACCGACAGCCAGCCACCGCCGGACCGGGCGTAGAGCCCGTAGACCGTGACGATCAGGTGCCGCGGCCGCGCCGACCGGGCCGCGGTGCCCCCGCCCGGTTCGTTCGTTTCCGCTACCGCCGTCACCGGCCCACGATAGCAACTACCCTTGCCCGGCCCGAGGCGTCGCCACGATCATGGTGGGATGACCGAGCTGCCGAGCTATACCGACCTGCCGCCCGCTCCCCGCGGCGGCCGGTCCGGCTGGGGTCTGTTCGGCGCAGATGACAACGTGGGCCTGGTTAACCTGATGACCCCGGAGCGGGTAGCGGCCGCCGCCCGGCTGGTGCGGCGCGGGCAGGTCTTCTGCCTGGACATGCCGCTCGGCAGTGTCTCCCCGGCCCTGGCCACGTTCCGCGGGCCGCCCCGGCACCGGGTGCTGCACCAGCCCGGGAGCGCGGGCTTCGACGACGTGTACGACAACTTCTACCCGCAGGCCTCCAGTCAGTGGGACTCCCTGGCCCACGTCGGCTACGCGCCGGGCCAGATGTACAACGGCGCCACCGAGGCCGAGGTGCTGGCGGGCACCCGGAACACCATCGACCACTGGGCCCGGCACGGGCTGGCCGGCCGCGCGGTCCTGCTGGACGCCGAGCGGGCCATGCGGGCCGCCGGGCGGCCCTACGATCCCGGCGAACCCGTGGCCCTCGGCGTGGACGACCTGGAACTGGCCCGGCACCAGGCCGGCGTCGAGTTCGCGCCGGCCGACATCATCCTGCTCCACACCGGCTTCGCCGCCTGGTACGCCGGACAGCCCAGCCAGGTGAAGCACCGGCTGCACGGCAACGTCATCGCGCCCGGCGTCGCGCACACCGAAGCGGTCTGCGAGTACCTGTGGAACAGCCACGCGGCGGCCATCGCCGCGGACAACTTCGCCGTCGAGGTCTTCCCGGCCGACTACAGCCCGGCGGCACACCCGTTCGGGTTCCTGCACCACGTGCTCATCGGCCAGTTCGGCATGGCCCTGGGCGAGCTGTGGTGGCTGGCCGACCTGGCCCGCGACTGCGCCGCCGACGGCGTCTACGAGATGTTCCTGGTCAGCGCGCCGCTGAACGCCCCCGGCGGGATCGGCTCACCCGCCAACGCCTTGGCCATCAAGTAACCAGAACCGCCAGATCCGTAACGATGCGGGAACGCCCGGCCCGTAACGTAGCCCTCGGGGACAGGCGAAGGCCCGAGAGGTGGCCGATGACAGCGTTCTGGCGTGCGTGGTCGATCTGGGCCGTTTCGGTGGCGGTGACCGCGACCGGGCTTGGCTACGCGTCTCTTCACCCGGCGACCGCGAAGCTGGCCAATCTGAGCGGCAGCGAGTTGGACGGGGTGGTCGGGGTCGGGTTCGTCGTCGCCTTCGCCACGGTCGGCGCGCTGCTGGCGTGGAAGCGGCCGCGGAATCCCATCGGCTGGCTGCTGTCCGCGACCGGCCTGGCGTACGCGCTGGCTGACTTCAGCGTGTCGGTGCTCCCGCACTTCCCCCGGACCGTGACCCTGGCCGACTGGCTGGGCTGGATCTGGCTGCTGGGCATGGGGCTGTGCGTGTTCGTCGTGCTGCTGTTTCCGTCCGGGCGTCTGCCCGCCCGCCGCTGGCGGCCGGTGGCCTGGGCCGCCGGGGCAGGCCTGGCCGGGTGGGTGCTTATCGCCGTCCTGCGTTACCGGCTCTACGACATCGACCGGGTCATCTCCCGGACCCTGGCCTACGCGATCGTCACCGGCCTGCTGATCGGGATCTACGCCGGCCTGGTCCTGCTGGCCACCCAGGTGCTCCAGATCCACAGCGCGGTGGCGGTAGCCGCCGCCACCCTGATCGCCGCGGCCCTGTTCAACCCGGTGCGGCGGCGGGTCCAGCACCGGGTCGACCGGCGCTTCAACCAGGCCCGGTATGACGCCGAGACCACCGTGGCCGCGTTCGCGGCCCGGCTCAAGGACGCGGTCGACCTGGACACCGTCCGCTCCGACCTGGCCAGCGTCGTGCAGACCGCCCTGGAACCCGCCCAGGTCCGGGTGTGGACCGTCGAGTAGCGGAATTCCATCCCGGCTGCATCACCCGCACAACCGGCCTCCTCGCTGCGGCGCTACAAACGAGCCACCCGAGGGAAAGGTTTTGGCGATGGCATGGGTGATCCTGGTCGCCGCCGGTTTGTTCGAGACGGCGTTCGCCGTGTTCCTGAAGCTCAGCCACGGGCTGACGCAACCGTGGCCGACGGCCGGATTCGCTGCGTCCGCGCTGATCAGCTTCGGCCTGCTGACCGTCGCGCTGCGCGAGCTGGAGGTCGGTCCCGCCTACGCGGTCTGGACCGGGATCGGCGCGTCCGGGGCGGCGACGGTCGGCATGGTGTTCCTCGGCGACGCGGTGTCGGTTGCGAAGCTGGCGTCCATCGGCCTGATCCTGTCCGGGGTGGCCGGCCTCAACCTGTCCGGCGTGAACCCGTAAGCCCGCCCGGCCGCATCATCCACGGGCGGGCGGCCAGTTCCAGCGCGGGAGGCGGGATCGCGATCACCGGACAGCAGGCGTGGGCCAGGCAGATCCGGTGCAGCGGCGATAGGGGCGGCGTGGACCCCCGGCCGGAAATCCGTGTCCACGGTGTTTTCACGGGTGCTGCACGGCTGACACAAGACGGCGAGATTAGCTGGCCGGACACACGTCGCCGGGACGTCGCTGCGGCGGATCCCGCGGCGCGACTCTACCGAAAGTCCGTCGCCCTCACCGCGGCCCGGATCGCGTCCTCGACCCCCTCCAGGGGCAGCTTGCCGTCGATGCGCTCGCCGTCGACGTAGAACTTGGGCGTGGCGTTGACGTCGTCCCGGATGCCCTCCTGGATGTCCCGTTCGATCTTTCCGGCGTAGGCCTGGCCGGTCACCTCGTCGCGGAACCGGCCGAGGTCCAGGCCCAGGCCCGCAGCGGAATCCAGCAGGGAGTCCAGGTCGAGACGGGACGCGGGCTGCAGCAGCAGCTCGTACATCGGCCAGAACTTCCCCTGGGCCCCGGCCGCCTCGGCGGCCTCAGCGGCCTGCTCCGCGTGCGGGTGCAGCTGCGCGATCGGGAAGTTCCGGAACACGAACCGGACCGAGTCGGGATAGCGGGCGAGCATCTCGTGCACGTCCCGGGCCGCGCCCCGGCAGTACGGGCACTCATAGTCGCCGTACTCCAGGACCGTCACCGGCGCGTCAGGCCGGCCGAGCACGTGGTCATCGGCCATCACTTCGGTCACCGCGAACTCATCCATGTCGCCTCCACCGACAGCATGGCACGAACAGGCCCGGGCATAGGATCAGGGATATGACCGAAGGCCCGGCCTAAGGTCAGTCCTTGATCTCCCGGAGCCGGCCGGTCTCGACCTCGTAGACGAAGCCCCGCACCGAGTCCTTGTTCGGGATATAAGGGCTGGCCTTGATCCGGGCGATGGACTGGCGGACATCGCCGTCCAGGTCCCCGAACGCCTCCAGGGCGAACGGCGGCCGCAGGCCGGTGTCGGCTTCGATCTGGGCCTTCACGTCGTCGTCGTGGAAAGTGAGCATGCCGCAGTCGGTGTGGTGGATGAGGATGATCTCATTGGTGCCGAGCAGCCGCTGGGAGATAGTGATGGACCGGATGACGTCGTCGGTCACCACCCCGCCCGCGTTGCGGACCACGTGCGCGTCGCCCTCGGACAAGCCGAGCACCCCGTAGGGGTTGAGCCGGGCGTCCATGCAGGCGACGACCAGGACGTGTGTGGCGGGCGGCAGCGGCAGGTCGCCCTTGTCGAAACTGGCCGCGTACCGCTCGGCGTTAGCCACGAAGGTGTCGGTGCTGCTCACGGTTCCTCCACGGGGAAGACGGATCTGGCGTCGCGTGGAACGTATCCGCCCCTAATCCTAAGTTATCAGACCAGAATTAGCAGCTTTAGCGCTGGTCCCGAGCCCTCCATGCTGGGGGAGCCCACGCGGCGCGGCCGCAACATCCAGACCGGGCCGCGGGCTCAGCTCGAGCCGAGCCGGTCGACGAGTTCTTCGTGGAGTTCCCAGAGCCGGTCGGGCAGGTGCCGGTGGAAAGTGCGGAAGAATTCGGGGATGTGCTCGGCCTCCAGCTTCCAGGCGGTGGTGTCCACCGTGAGCAGCAGGGCCAGGTCGGCCCAGCTGATGTCCAGGCCCTCGAGGTCAAGGGAGCCGGGGGCGG
>Ga0208324_1000255_pt1 | contig 27154 bp, 25 predicted proteins | sample Sb_taG_2_FD_187707 | JGI IMG/M metagenome (GOLD analysis project Ga0208324, IMG submission 187707) | Peat soil microbial communities from Weissenstadt, Germany - Sb_50d_5_LS metaG (SPAdes) (version 2) | ecosystem: Environmental > Terrestrial > Soil > Wetlands > Peat | place: Germany... | reverse complement strand
CGGGTATGCCACGTTCCGCGCGGATGACCTGGACGTGTACGTCACACCCGCTGTGGCCTCGCGCGCGAGGGAGTGGGCGCGGGACGCGCTGCCACGGGAGACGGGAGGCCTGCTCGCGGGCAGGATCCTCCGCGACAACGCTGGCCAGTATGTCGTAGTGACAGGCATAGCCTGCGCCCCGGCGGGCGCCGGCGGCATGGGCGCGTTCAGCCTTTCCCCGGACGAGACCGAGCGGTTGCGGCGGACACTGTCGCAGGACCATCCGAGCGCCGATGTGATCGGATGGTGGCACAGCCATGTCGCACCGAGCTCATACAGCTCGACCGACCGCAGCAACCAGGCGATCTGGTCCGATCCTCGTCACGTCGGCCTGCTGCTGTTCGCACGGGGGACGCCGTGGGCATATCTGTATGTCGGGCCGCAATCGCGTGGGCCGTTCGAGCCGTCCGGGCCGTTCCAGCCGTCCGAGCCATTCCAGCCGTCTAAGCCAGTCCGCGTCCCTGAACGTTACCGTCCCGAGTCGGCGTCGCGTTGGAGCAGGGATCCTGGCGCTAGGCGGCGTCTGGCCCTGGCCGCTCTGATCGCGGTCATGGCGCTAGCTATCATCGTGTTCGCCGTAAAGGCTTTCCAGCCAGCATCTGGCACAAGATCCATCCTGGCATCTGGAAAGAAACCCATCCTGCAATCCGCCGTAGGATCCGTCACGGTGTCTGGCACTGAGTCCCTGGACTGGTCCTGCGCGATTAGCTCACATGGGGCGACCCCTCTCGCGCGCTGCTACGCTCACCCACTGGGGGCGGTTCAGTCCATCCAGTGGTATGAGAACAAATCGAGCACGGTCCGCGCATCGGGTCCGGACGCCAAGTTTTACCTACAGTGCGGCACAAACGTGGTGCGGGTGGTAATCACATATTCCGCCCATGCCCCGGCCCGCGACTACCAAATGATCTTGTCTGTACAACAGTGAGTGGGACTGGGTCTCAATGTCTGTTGCGTTGACTGCGCTCCTCGCCATCCTGGTGCTGGCCGCCATCCTGGGAATGGTTGTTCTCACGACGTCCCGGCAGGCGCGAGCCGGCCGGTCGCCGGCCAAGAATTTCGAGATCATCGGCTGGAACGGCCGTCCCGCCGAGCCTATGGATGGTCTGCAGAAAAAGAAAGCATCCGCAGATTTTACTGGCGCGTTGAAGTGGCAGAACCCGCACGCGCTATGCCTTCTCACCGGCGCGCGCGCAGCGGATTGCGGTTGCGATACCCACCGGAGCCTGAAATGACCGGTTTCGAAATTCATTCGCGCTCGCGCCTGGCAGGTTACGACCCCGGCAAGCTCGCGGCTGCCCGGGTGACCATCGTCGGCCTTGGCGCGCTGGGGCAAAACCTCCTTCAAACCCTCGTGCTGAGCGGTGTCGGCAGGTTCCTGCTTATCGACTACGACAACTTCGAGGACCACAACGCCACTCGGTCGCCGTTCTTTCCGGCCGCGGCAGAGGTCAGGCTGCTTGGCAACCAAAAGGCCCCCATCGTGGCCCACCGCGCGCTGGCGGTCAGCACCGCGAGCAGCCCCCAGATCCTGTACCAGAACGACACCGCGCAGCGTTGCGGCGACCGGATAATTCGCTGGGCGGACGTCGTTGTCGCCGCTGTGGACAGCGTCTCCGCCCGGGCCTGGCTGGCCGAGCGAGCACGCCTGCACAGCAAACCACTCGTCGAGGGCGGGTTCTTTGGCCCCGAGTTCAACTTCTCGGCGTTCTCGGCCGAAGCCGGCACAGGCTGCTACCGCTGTTTCAACCCGGCCAAAGTCTCCTCCGCATCATGCACCCAGTACGCGATGGACGCGGAACGGCAGAACGTCGTGCCAGCGATTCAGGCCACCGCCGCCGTCCTTGGCGGCCTGATGGCTGAGCAGGTCATAAACATCATCCACGACAGGGAAACCAGCTACGGAATCCGCTACTACGGCAATGCCCGGCAAGCGGCCATGCGCTCGGCCTTGCTCCGGCCCGACCCACAATGCCCCGGGGAGCACCACCCACTGCCTGTTCGGGCCATGGCTCCGGAAACCCGGAAGCTGCGCACTGTCGAGGACTTGTTCGCCTCCGTGCGGGAGCACGAGAGAAAAGGATGGATCGCACCGGCCGAGCCGATCGTGCTGACGGCAGGCTGCACGGCATGCGCGACTAAGTGCGTGGTTAAGGCGGCCGAGTCATCGTGGATGATCAATGCTCGATGTGGCGAATGTGGCGGCCCTTGGCCGAGATCCGAGATGACGGCGCCGGGCCTGGTCAGCGTCCTGGACCTGGAAACCGAGCCAGACGACCAGACCTGCCTGGTGGAGCTGGCTGAGCTGGGGCTGGGACCAGGTGGCTGTGTGCTGGTCGATCCGGCCGACGAGCCACCGTACCTATTTGAAATCCCCGGCCAGCACACGTTCTCGCAGGCCCACGATCTGACGGAGAAGGTCAGTCCAGAGTCCAGTATGGGGTCGTGAGGCTGTCCTGCGCCACGGCGACAGGGCATGGTATGACCTAAGCCGCCCGCAGACTCAGCTTGACCGCCATGCAGACGCAGGGATCCCATACCTCGAAGATGGGCGGCATCCGCACTCGATGGCTGCCGACCCTCACGGTAGCGCTCAGCCAGGCCACGTAACATCCTCTATTCGGCACGAGTGAGCCGCATGATCACTGCTACCGGAGGGCGGCCTGCTGCGTGCCACCACCGCGGTACCGCGGGATTAAGGACGCCTGGAACCGGCGGGCACGGGTGGCTGGCTAGCGGTGTCCGGGGCATGGGCTGCAGGCAGGTGCTGCGGCAAAAAGCGGGTCAGCGAGTCAAGCAGGAGATGCCCGGCGCGGAAGTAGGCCGCGGTGGGCCGGACGCGCCCGCAGGGGATGAGCTCCAAAGCGGTGGACGATGAGGACCAGCGGTCGATGTCCAGTCTCATGCGCAAACTCGGGCGCAGGGGTCCCCGGGCCAGGCGGACCTCGATCCGGCGTGTTCCCGAGTCGCGATCGTGCTCCACCGGCCCGGGCAAGCGGGTTCCGCCGGACCGGAGTTCGCCGCCGTGCCCCGTACGCTGCCAGCTGTCAAGTGCGGCCACGCACGCCTGGAACGGGACGTCCACGATCCGGCGGAATGACAGCGAGCCCAGCGCCGAGCCCGCGCTCCCGCTCATGACAGCCTGACCGGCCGGTTCGCGCACACGGTCGCGCGGGACCGGTGGCAGGCCGGCCTCGACCCGTTGATGCCTGAGCACCGACTTATCCGCAGCCACTGCTTCCCCCGTCGCTTCGGCCTTGCGCTGGATGCTTCATCCCAGCGATCCTGACCTGTCACCTGCACAGAGGAGCGGCAGGCCGACCTGATACATACCGGGTCCGGCTGACTTCCGCCGGCCGGCCCGCCGGCGGCGGCAGGCCCGGGTTTCGTGATCTTCAGCGCTCTGCGGCCGACAGCTCCAGGCGCCGGAGAGGGGATAGCGACGCGCCAGGACCCGGCATATGACATGTGCGCGCAAGCCAGCTGGGCTGGCACGTCACCCCGCCTGCCGGACCGAGTAAAGCGCCCTACTGTGGTTCGGACATACCCCTCGCGGCATGTGCGGGCATTCTCCGTGCAGGACGGCGATGCATAGCTATTCAGGCCAGGCGGCTGCATGTTGAGCCGACCGCGGGTCGGCTGGGCCGCCGACATCGCGAAAATTCCTTTGATAACCGCACGCCGGCTGATAACCGCACGCCGACCCGCCGTCCGGCGCGGCCGGGAGGTCGGTAGCTTGCCCGATGCTGCCCGCCCAGATCTGGTTGTTCGGTAGCACCATGTCCGGCGCGCCGGGACTTGCGGCCGATCAAGGCCAAACGGTTCACGCCGCTCTCCAGCTTCGCACTCTGTGAGGGCACCTGCCTACACAATATTGCATACACATTCAGCAGGGAACCGGAGCACTCACGATCTTCCACTCAAGATCTTTTGGATTCGATACATACCTCGTCTTGGAAATTGAGTCGGCCCGCTACAGGGATCTACGCCGTAGATGGTGGGTCTTTCGGCGTGCGTTCCGGGCCTTTTGGCCCTATGAAGGGTCGTGCAGTCCACTCAGGCTCGTCAAAGGATTGGTCTCCGGGTGGTGCACGAAGGAGGAGGCCATGGGGCGGATAGGGGAGGCGAATCGCATGGTTCTTTGCAGGGTCCTTTGACTCTGCAATGCGCGCGACTGTTGTGCCTTCTCGCGAGCATTGGAGGGAGAAGCCATGGAACCGCCAGCTAAGCACTCGTCGTGGAGAGCCATCAGTGTTGTCGTGGCCGTGGCAGGCCTCATGGCGACGGGTTCATCTTCGAACGGGTCCCGGCCGCGGCCCGCAGATCCGCCGGCCGCCTCGTTTGCCTGTAATCAGCCCTTCCCCTCTGCCAGTCCGGGCCGGGTCACGCTGAGCGGAGTGGGATACGGCCCTTACCATGCCGGACAGGACCCGAACTACGGTATCTCCCCGTCCAGCAGCGAAGTCGCCGCCGACATGCCAACCTTGGCCGCCATCACGAACTACATCCGCATTTACTCATCAACCGGGCCGGCGGCGGAGATCGTGCAGGCTGCCCAGGCGGCGCACATGTGCGTGTCCCTGGGCATCTGGCTCGGCCGGAATGCCGCGGCGAACGCCGCCGAGATCGCCGCCGGGATACGGCTGGCCAGGCAGAGCCGGGCAGTTCGCTCGGTCATCGTGGGAAACGAGGTGCTCCTCCGGGGAGACCTGTCCGTGAATCAGCTTATCCAGGATATCGGCAAGGTCCGCGCAGCCCTGGGCCACACGGTCGCCATCTCCACCGCCGATGATTTCAAGCAGTGGCTGGCACATCCCGAGCTCGCCAAGGCGGTGGATTTCGTGACAGTCCACATATACCCGTTCTGGCTGAATGTCCCGATCGGCTCGGCGATCCAGCGCCTCAGCGACGACTACGGATTGGTGGCGAGGCAGTTTCCCGGCAAGCCGATCGTCCTCGGGGAAACCGGCTGGCCATCCGCGGCCGACACGCCCTCCCCGGGCGACACGCCTCCCCCGGGAGCAGCCGTTCCGAGCCCGCAGAACCAGGCACGCTACTTCCGCGAATTCGTGACCTGGGCCGCACAGCACCGGGTCCCGTACTTCTACTTCGACGCGTTCGACGAAGACTGGAAGACAACCGAGCATGGAGTCGGGACGCACTGGGGCCTATACGACCTGAACGGGAACCTCAAACCCGCCCTCGCGCAGTGGCTTCCGGCCGCCAATCCGGCAACGGTCACCGAGCGCAGCTACCGGGACGTGTTCGCCGGATCCAAGCTTGAGAAGCCCTTCGACCTCAGCATCGACACCGACCGGCAACAACGCCACTGGCTCACCGCCACGCCGGGTGTGCTGACCATGGCCTACCCAGCACGGCAGCAATGGGGCGCCATGTTCATCACAGCCGGACGGCCGTCCCCGCCAGGGCATCGCCAGTCCATCGACCTGTCGCGGTACCGCTCGCTCACGGTCCAGCTGCGCGCCAGGACCAGCGGGCAGCGGGTCCGCCTGGGAATCAAGGACCGGTCACAACCGGACAACGGCGGCGAGATCACCGTCGAGGAGACGCTCACCACGCACTGGTCCACCGTGACGCTCCCGCTCTCCCTGTTCGCCAACGTCGACCTGAGCCATCTGTACATCGTATTCGAGCTGGTCTTCCAGGGCTCGGCCCCGGAAACGGTGGACCTGCGCGACCTGCGGTACGCCCCCGCCACTGTCCCGGCACCAGCGTTCCCGCCCGCCCAGATGCCGTTCCCGGTTTACACCGACGGCGCCGATCCGGGAAACCACTACGTGCCGTCGGGCTACATGGGCGACCACCAGGCCGTGGCAATGAACCAGTTCTGGACCGGCCATCCGCACAGCGGGAAGACGTGCATCCAGGTGACCTACCGCGGCGCGGTGCCCGCAGGCATGGGGTGGGCCGGCGTCTACTGGCAGAGCCCGGTGGACAACTGGGGAACGGTCCCCGGGCCGACTGGCTATGACCTGAGGCGGGCCACGCGGCTCACCTTCTGGGTACGCGGCACGACCGGCACCGAGCGCGTCCAGTTCCTGGTCGGCGGAATCACCGGCCAGTACGGGGACTCGCTACAGCCCGCCGTGAAGACGCAGGTGCTGAGGCTGTCGACGGCCTGGCGGCAGGTGACCATCCCCCTGGCCGGAATGGATCTCACGCATATCATCGGCGGCTTCGGCTGGGTGGCGAGCGCACAGGACGATCCCCACGGAGCCGTCTTCTACCTGGACGACATCGTGTATTCGGCTTGACTATCCCAACCATCTGGGCACGAAACCGGGCAGGCAGGAATCAAATCTTCCCTTCGGCGCCCAAAGCTAGCTCACCGGGCATGGAGTGACGATATGAAGAAATTGGACTGGGCGGCGATAGGTGCAATAGTCGCGATCCTGACTGCTGTAATTACCTGGCTCGCCTGGCAACATCCAAAACCTGTGAGCGGATCCTCACCACAGCCATCCGATTCATCGGCGGCTTCGCCATCATCCGGCGGCAGAATCAACGGATCGCTGAAAAACGCTGTTTCTTCAAGCTGTCTGGATGACACGAACTTGAGTACCTCCGCAGGGACTCAGATGCAGATCTGGCAGTGCTCTGGTAATCCAAATCAGAGCTGGACGACCCATTCTGACGGGACGATCAGCAACAGATACAGTAAGCTGTGCCTGGCCGTACAGGGAAACGCCTCGTACGACTTGACCGCAGCGATTCAACAGGTATGCGACTCGAAAGACCCAGGTGATCGCATGCGACTGGTGTGGACCACGTTTTCCGACCAGTCTGTTGGATATGAAATCGTCAATGATCACGAGATGTGCCTGGACGACAAATATGCTAGCACGTCGGACGGCAACCCGGTAGACTGGTTTCAGTGCAATGGCACTAGGGCACAGGAATGGTATCCGGGATAGGCGGGGTCGTAGTTTACCTGGCCCACGGAAACGGATGGACAAATATTCACCCTGAGCGCGTCAGCGGCACAAACCTATTTAGTCGCCAGAGAAATCCAGACACTTCTTAATATCATCGTGGCAACGATGTGGCGGAGTGCTGCCAGGACAACTTAACCACGGATAAGTATGCCAAACAACGCATAAGTATCCGAATGGCCAACGTCCTCTATGCGGCAGAAGAGGGTATCTTGCCCTGCTCCGTGCATATATGAACCATGTGTACGGGTATCAGAACCGCCTAGTGGTGTCGCCGATCGCCTGGTCCAGGATGGCCAGGCCGAGCGTCAGTTCGTCCTCGGTGGCGGTCAAGGGCGGGGCGATCCGGAAAACGCCGCCCATGCCGGGCAGCTGGACGATGTTCATGTGCAGGCCTAGTTCGAGGCAGCGGTTGGTGACGAGCCCGCCAAGGGCGTCGGAGCTGCGTTTGGTCTGGCGGTCGGTGACCAGTTCCAGGCCGGCCAGCAGGCCACGTCCGCGGATGTCGCCCACGATCTGGTGCCGGTGCGCGATCTGTTCGAGGCCCTGCCGGAGGATGCCGCCCAGGTGGTGGGCGCGTTCATCGAGCCGGTCGCGTTGCAGCACGTCCAGGACGGTGAGGCCGACAGCGGCCGGCAGCGGGTCTGCGACGTGGGTGGTGAAGAAGAGGAATCCCCGGTCGTGTGCCGCCTGTTCGAGGTCGGCGCTGGTCAGGACGGCGGCCAGCGGAAGGCCGGCGCCGAGTGTCTTGGACAGGGTGAGAATGTCGGGGACCACGCCGTCGCGCTGGAAGGCGTACCAGGTGCCGGTGCGGCACAGCCCGGTCTGCGCCTCATCCAGGATCAGCAGCATGCCGCGTTCCCGGCACTTGTCCCGCAACGCGGTGAAGTAGCCGGGCGGCGGCTCGATGATGCCGCCGGAGCTGAGGATCGGCTCGACGATGCACGCGGCCAAGCTGCCGACTGACTGCGCGTCGATCAGGTCGAACCCGAAGTCCAGCTGACGCTGCCAGTCGAGCTCGCCACCGGCGGTGGTGAAGTCGGGACGGTAGCGGTTGGGTGCCGGGATGGCGAAGTTGCCGGGCGCGGCCGGCCCGTAGCCCTTCCGGCCGGCGCTGTAGGTGGCGCCCGCGGCCGCTTGTGTCATGCCGTGCCAGGACCGGGCAAACGAAACGATCTCGTGTTTGCCGGTGACGAGCTTGGCCATCCGGATGGCCGCCTCGTTCGACTCGGCGCCGGTGGTCAGCAGCAGCGCCTTCTCCAGCGGTTCGGGCAGTGTCTGAGCCAGACGGCGGGCCAGATCGACGACGGGGCGGCTGAGCATGCCGCTGAACAGGTGGTCCAGCCTGGCCGCCTGCCGTGTGACAGTGGCGACGATCTCCGGGTGCGAGTGGCCCAGGATCGCGCTCATCTGGCCGGAGGTGAAGTCGAGGATCTTGCGGCCGTCCTCGGTGAACAAGAAGCTCCCGGTGGCATGGTCGATGATCTCGCGGGTGAACGCACCCGCGCCGGCGTAGCGGACCAGGTACCGGTCAGCGTCGGCCCAGAAGGCGTCTGCGGTGGCGGAAAGCGACACGAAGGACGGAGCGGCCATGGCTCCGACGGTATGCCCCGCCCAGGCGACCCGTCCATCTCACGATTCCGGCGCCCTGTCTCCGGCCGGACCGAACAGCAATGACCAGACAACGAACCGATGCTGAACCCCGGCCGCCCCCCGGAGGGGCAGGAGCGCACCCCGCAGGGATACCTGCTCGCACAGAGACCCTGAATCTCCTCCACCCAATCCGCACCTGCGACGCCCGCTCATAGGCATGTGCGGTAAACCGGCCAGCAGGCCACGAGCTCAAGCGAGCACCCAGGCGCTGGCGACGCGCTACAGAACCACCACCTTTATGGACCTCGCTCGCCGCAGGGCCTCAAGCAGCGGAATCCGCGCCGAACGGCGGAATGTGCGCATCGGTCCTGGCGGATCACGGTCTTTGTTCTTCCGGGCGATCCGGTGGTCCCGGCGGTTCGGGGGCGGCGCACGCAGCATCGCAGAAGGGCTGGCGGACGCTGCGAGTGCACCGGCACAGTGCCGCCCGGGTATCGGCCACCCACCCGTCGGCTGCCTGTATCCGCAGATCACCGCGGAGGAGAAAAGGGCCGCCCTCCACGGCACCGATGGTGGCCGGGACATCGGGCTGCTCACCGGGGATACCCGGTGCCTGGTAGTGCAGAGCCCCGGACGGGCAGCGGCCGATGACCTCGGCTACCAGCGCCGCGCTCGCGGCGCCCGGGGCGATCCACGGCCGCTGCCTGCCATTGAACACCTCCGGGAGCCCGCGCAGGCACTCGCCGGAATGCCGGCATCGCTGCGCGTCGAAGTACACAGTGATCTCGCTGCCCTGGTACGCCTTCCCCGGCCATGGCCCGGCTGACGGCGATCCCGGCTCGGCACCGGATGCTGACATGGCATCAGAGTAAGCTATGACCCCGGCCCTGAGCAGCCCCGGCGGCTCCCTGCCAAGCGCCACGCCCTGGAAAGCGCTCGCGTTGCGGTCCGTGCCGTCGCTGGCCGGCGCCGCGGATCCTTTCCCGGCGCGCACGGCCCGCCGCGCACCTCAATACGATCCGGATGTACCACGATCGTCCCGGATCCGGTACCCGGGCCAGGCACCATCCGTATCGACGCCGCGGCGGACCGCCCGCCCGCACCACGCCCGCAGCCCGTACAGATCACCCAGATCGGCCAGCAGGTGAGCCGGTCATGCTGACAGCGGGCTGCCGACCATAATGGCGGATCCCGCACGGTGGTCGCGGCCAGCGAATGTGACGCAGCGTTATGCCTTCCCCGAAGCGTTTCGCGATGAGTTCGCGGGACGCGTACCGTCCTATCGTTATGGCATATGCACCGGTGAACGGCCTGCAGCTCTACTACGAGATCCACGGCAGCGGAAAACCGCTCGTGCTGCTGCACGGTGGCCTGCTGACCATCGACCTCAATTTCGGGCCGTTGCTCCAGCCTCTCGCGGCGAGCAGGCAGGTGATCGCGGTCGAGCTCCAGGGCCACGGGCACACCGCCGACACCGGCCGCCCGATGACGATCCAGGCGCTGGCCGGTGACGTCGTCGCGCTGCTGGACCATCTGGGGATCGCCGAGGCCGATCTGTTCGGCTTCAGCCTCGGCGGTCTGGTCGCGTACGCGGTCGGGCTCGGTACGCCCGCCCGGGTCGGCAAGCTGATCGTCGCCTCGGCGGACGCCCACCGCCCGCCGGGCCGGGAGAGCGTGCCACTCGACGAGGACCGCATGCCGACGCCGGCCGACTTCCAGGCGTGGCGCGACGCCTACCAGGCGGTCGCGCCCGACCCCGCGCACTTCGAGGAGTTCGCGGCCAAGACCTCGGCACTGGTGCACCAGTTCCCGGGATGGACCGACGAACTGCGATCACTGCAGGTCCCCACACTGCTGATCTTCGGTGACCGTGACTTCTCGCCGTTGCCCGACGTGGTGGAGCTGTTCGGACTCCTGCCGGACGCGCAACTCGCCGTGCTCCCCGGGACCACGCACGTCGGCCTGACACGGCGGCGCGGCGAAGTGCTCGCGGCGATCACGCCGTTCCTCGACGCGTGCTAAGCGGCAGATACTCGCGCACAGTGTGCGGACCAGGGTCGATCACCTAGCGTCATCCGCCCCGACGGGCGACGGGTCCACAGTCTCCCTGCCGAGTATGCGCTTGACCACTCTCGGCTGTGACTGTCGTCGATCGCGCCATATGTCAGTACGAGCATCCGGCGATAGTCTGCTGGCGTGGACGACGAAGGGCTCCCAGCCGAGACCGAGCCCCCGGTCTCTGAGGACCTCCAGCAACGCGGGATCGACTTCCTGCAGGAACTCCTGGCCAGCGGCAAGGTGGATCTCGACCGCTTTCAAAAAGCCCTCGATGCACTGCTCGGGGCCCATACCCAGGCTGACTTCGCCTCGGTGGTCCGCAGCCTGCCGCCGCCCGTCGAATTCACTCCGCCCGCGCGGCGGCGTCAAGAGCCGCTGGAGATCTCTACCTCGATGGGCGAGGTTCGCCTCGAGGGCCGCTGGCAGGTTAGCCGTCTCACCAAGATCGACACAGGTATGGGCTCCGTGACGATTGACTTGAGCCAAGCCGAGTTCGATGACCGGGACGTCGAGATTGTCGTCCATACCCACATGGGGGCAATCACCGTCATCGTTCCCCGTGGCCTCGAGGTCCGGCCGGTGGGCCGGAGCGGCCCGGTCAATATCGTCCTGGAGCCGCCAATTCCTGGCTTTCCCGTCGTGCGGCTCAGCGCCACCTGCGACATGGGCACAATCCGCGTCATGCATCCGACCGAGGAAAAGCAGCGCCGCCGGAAATGGCGCCTGCGACGTGGCACAACGACACCCCGCCCATGAACCGACGGCGGCGAACCCGGCGGCACACGGCCAGGGACGCTCGTCGTGGTGCGGCTGACCACGAACCGCTCCTCGAAGATTGCTGCGTCCGCAGGCCGCGAAATAGCCGGAACGGTGCCGGAAGAGCCCGGGGCGGGCTTGTCGCCACTTGAACTAGCGTCATAGCACACAGTTCTGTGCGGCGTGGGCAGCCATAGCAGAACCGCCGTAACGACACACTCACAGATCCGTAGCAATGGGCGGACCGTCCAGAGTCCACACCTGGGTCTAGCGCTTTGCCGCCCGGAAGACACGATAGGCCAGCACGCTGTTCGCCACCGCGCCCGCGAGCGTCAGCAGTGCCCAGCCCCAGTAGCCGTAGGCCAGCAGGATGCCGGTCAGGGCGAGCAGCCAGGCCGTGACCAGCACACGGATGAGTATCACGCCCCGCGGATGCCTGCGGTCGAAGCCCGTTGCCATGCTCATGATGCTCTCCCGCTATCACAGGGTTAGGCAAGAGTGACCGTACCCATGCCAGAGGATCGAGGGCTTCTACGACTGCACCATCGGCATCTGCCCGCGCGGGCACCGCCACATCGTTAACGACTGAGGCGTCACGGACACACGCTCGCCCCGAGGGCGGGCGGCGGCGAGCGGCTCCCTCCCGGGTCTGCAGGGCCGCGATATGGGTCCATCGGGCTGCGCCGACGTGCAGCTCACGATGGTGTCGGCCACGCTGTTGGTTCTGGCCGTTGCCGCCCCGCCCGGGGACCGGTCTCACTCGCCGCCGGTCAGCGCGGCGAGCACGTCGGGAAAGATGGCGTCGGCCCGGGCGTCCAGCTCGTCGTCGGTCAGCAGCTGGACCGGATGGGGGATGTAGACCATCCGGGCGCCCGGCATGCCGAGCCGGCGTGCCTGCTCGATGGCTTCGTCGGCGAACGGTGCCGTCGCGATGCCGACCGCCGGGATGCCCCGGCGCTCCAGGTGAACCAGGTCATGCAAACTGCACGACGTGCATGAGCCTCAATCGGCGAGGGCCTCCACGACCAGGTCGGCCTGTCCTGCGATGTCGCCGATCAGCGCGAGGGCGGCCGGCGTGGAGAAGATTTCCTTCGTAGTGCGGGCTGTGGCCGCGCCCGCCGCCTGCAGCAGCGTCTCGATCCGGTCGAGGAACTCGGCGCCGCGGTTCTTCCTGATGTCGAGCAGCACCACACGGCGCCCCCTGATGCTGGCCGGCCGCGGCGCGAGCGGCTCGGCCGCCCGGACGCGCTCGTCGAACGGGCTCACGTAATCAGCGGCCACGGTGATCCCACCTCCCGGGATACGATCTGGGATCCCATGCCGGTGCATGGGCCCAGAACTGCAGAGTAACGCCCGGCCTCGCCGCCGGCCACGATCAGGACGATGGCCTCCGGCGACGCCCACTTGGGTACCTGGGCGGCCGGGTCGGCGGCGTGGACGAAGGGGGTCGTCTCGCCGCGGCGCAGCTCGGCGGCGGGCTTGTGTACCGCGTCGAACATGAAGTGGCGCAGCTGCTGTTTGGTCCATCCGGCGGCGCGGAACATCTCGGCGTGCTCGGGGCAGATCACGAACACCGACGGCTCCTCCAGCGGCCACCAGTTGGTGCTCCAGGCGCTGGCCGCTGCCCACGCGAGGACCCAGGCGAGATCCTCGGGGGTGCGGCTGCGGTGGTCGGAGATCGACAGCGGCGCGTCACTGCCGATGAGCGTGACGACCGACTGGCTGGGCCGGAAACCGCGCTCGACGTGCAGCGGCTCCCAAGGGCTCACTTCCTCGTCCTCGGCGATGCAGAACCCGACCTTTCCCATCTGCCCCTGGGTCGCCCGGTCCAGCCTGCCGGGCATCCCTCCGCCGGTGAGGGTGACGAGCAGCCGCAGCGCCCGGCCGATGGTGAGGTTCGCCCGGAATCCCGGGCCGAGCGCCCCCATGCCGCTGTTCAGGCCGATCGCCTCCCGCACCGGTCCGTTGACCACCACCAGCTGCCCGGCCGGCTGGGTGGTCACCGCCTGGCCGTGGAGGTTGAACGCGGGGTCGAGCGCGGCCTGGGCGGCCGCGACCACGACCGGGAAGTAGGCCGGCCGGCAGCCGGCCAGCACCGCGCAGGCCGCGACCCGCTCTAGCGTCGCCTCGCCCATGTCGGGCGGGACGGGGCCGAGGGAAACCCGGCCGTCGCAGCGGCCGAGCATCGCCTCGACCCGGTCCGGGGTCGGCGGGACGACCGGCAGGCCGTCGGTCCAGCCGCGCTCGAACATCTCCTCGGGGTCGTCGGTGCCGGCGGAGACCGAGATCGCGGCCGCCAGCTCCGGGTCGATCGCGGCCTTGGACGAGCATCCGGGCTTGAGCAGCGGCTCGGTGGCCTCCGGGATCGGGAGCTCGGCGCCGAGGAGCGCTCCCGCCCGCCCGATGAGAGCCACCAGGGCCGCGTGGTCCCAGCCGGTCACGGTGCCTGCGATCATCCCGGTGCGGTCGACGAGGACCGCCGTCGGCACCGAGACGAGCCGGTAGGCGCGCGACGTCCGGTACGGCGGGTCCTCGGCGGCCACCCCTGCCTGCCAGCCGAGACGGCGCGCTACCCGGACGGCGACCTCGAGCGGGTCCTCGAACACGGCGGTGGCGGTGAGCCCGCCCTCCTGCCAGGCCCCGCACAATGGGCCGAGCCTGCGCAGGGCCATCGCGGAGGTAGGGCACTCCTCAGAGACGAACAGCAGCAGCGCGCCGCCGCCCGCGGTGAGGCCGGCCACGGTCACCTCGGCAGAGCCGAGCCCGCGGACAGACAGAGCCGGCGCGCGCAGCGGCGCGCCGACCCCACTGAGGTCGCTTCCGGTCATATACCTGCGCTACCACAGCCGCCACGGTCTGCGGAAGGGCGCAGCCGCGGCGTTATCTCCCCCCCTGCACCCGGGAGGGACTGTAAACCGCACCTGGTCCGCCACGTGATGCGGCCAGGCGGTGGCGCGTGCCGACGGCGAGCGCGAGGGTGGCGGCGACTAGTCCGGCGACGGAACCGACCGCGCCGATCACGACGGCTCTTGGCGGCCAGCAGCCGGCTGCGGCGGGGTGCGGCGGTCAGCGAGACGTGGATCAGCCCGCGCCAGTACTCGGCGGTGATGAACATCGCGGCCACCACGATCAGCGGGATCAGCCCGAAGAACGGCTCCGCGATCTTCGGTAATTGCAATGTGCTGGACTTATGTCCGGCAGCAGGGACCGCAGCATGTAACATCTGCATCGTCTGCCCCTGGGAGGCGCACATGCCCGGGAAGGTGAGCCCAGAGGTCCGACGACGCATGCTCGTCTGGTGTTTTGCCTGCGCAGCTGCTGCCGGGCGGCCATGATCGGCGTCTATGGCACGGACAGGGATGGTGGCTGACGGCTGTCTGACCGACTGGCTCTCGATGGGCGTGCTGGCGTCCGCAGTGCCCGGTGACGCGGTCGATGACGCGGTCGAGGCCATGGGCAGGGGCGCCAGGCGCTCCGGTGGGAAGCTGCCGCCGCACATCATGGCGTACTTCGCGATGGCCCTGGCGCTGTTCGCCGATGACGATTATGAGGAGGTCGGGGCCCGGCTGACCCAGACGCTGCGACCGGATCTGCCCGCGGGTTATCAAACGAGTACGGCATAACTCCTGCCGGACACTCCTGCCGGGTGAAAAAGCCCGGCGACCACGGCACACGCCATGACGGGCCGGCCACGATCAAGCTAGTCAGCCTCAGTCCGCGCTCCCTGGCAGCATGAGCGTTGGCAGGCTGGTCGTGGCGGGCTCCCGTGCCACCGGGTTGCTTAGGCCGGTCCGGGCGCGGTAATGCCTGGGAGGACGGGAGGTATCACGTGGGACCTGCGAGTCCGGAGGAATCCCGGGCGCCACAGGGCAATACCCGGCGGATGGGAAGCGAGCACGATCTCGTGGCCAGGATCCGGGAGGCGCGGCGAAAGCTGGCGGCCGACGGCCCGCCTCGTGTCCGCTCCGACGGCGACTTCGAGCGCGTCTCCGTGCCCGTTCCTGATGGTGATGTCCTGCGTGACCTTCTCCTGGCTGAGAAGCCGGGCACGGTGATCGAGATCGGGCTGGCCTACGGCAGTTCCGCGCTCGCCATCGCCGAGGCGCTGGTCGCTGCCGGACCGGACAGAGCCCGCCACGTGATCATCGATGCCTACCAGAAGCACTTCCACGGTTCCGGATGGGCTGCGATCGCCGGTGCCGGGCTGGCCGGTCTCTGTTCTCTGGTGCAGGAGCGGTCACAGATCGCCCTGCCCCGTCTCCTGGCCGATGGCTTCGTCGCCGACGCCGCGTTCGTGGACGGAAGCCACATCTTCCACAACGTATTTACCGACCTGTTCTACCTGCGCGAGCTGGTGCGCCCCGGAGGGCTGGTCATCCTCGATGACTGCAGCTACCTCTCCGTCGCGACAGCAGCGAGGTACTTCGAGGTAAACACCGGATGGGAGCCGGAACCTATACCATGGCCGACCCGGCTCCGTGCCTTCCGGTTGCCAACGCCCCGGACCGAGCCAGATTTCAAGGGCTTCAGGCCGTTCGGCCTCGACACGACGGGATAATCTGGGAAACGGCACGCCTAATAAGATCAGCTTCGGCTAAGTGCAATGGGATCAGAGGCGGCGAATCCGGCCATCACGTGTGCAGCCCGAGGCAATTAAATCCGAAGCACTTCAGACAGGGCGTCTAGCCCGCATGGCCTGTCCGCAGTTCCGTCTGCTGCTGCCGTCCTGATGGGTTCTCGGGCTGTTCCTGCTAGGAGCGGCCGGCCGCTTTGGCGGCGACGACGGCTTCGGCGACGCCGCGGGTCCAGGGGTCGCCGTGGCCGGGCAGCAGCGCCCGGGCGTGCATGCCGTCCAGCCGGCCGAGCGAGCGGAGTGCTCCCGGGGTGTCCTCGTTCAGGCCGGACGGCATGATCTGCGGGCCCAGCCGACCGGTGAGCGGGTTCTTGGTGGCCAGCACGTCGCCGGTGAACAGCACGCTGCGCTGCTCCAGCAACAGCACCGCGCTGCCCGGGGTGTGCCCGGGCGCGAGCGCGGCACGTGGGCGCCCGGGCACGTCGATGGTCTCCCCGTCGCCGAACGAGGCCACCTCCCTGATCGGGATCATCTTGGTGGCGCCCCGGCGGCCGAGGGATAGCGTCGTCTTGTAGGTCTGGCTCTTGAGCAGATAGCGCAGCAGGCTGCCATCTTTCTTGCCGGTGACGCCGGTGCGGGCCGCCTCGGCGTCGGCCTGGTGGATCCATACCCGGGCGGCGGCTTCGGTGCGCGCTTGCTCGGCGAATCCGGTGTGGTCCGGGTGCGCATGGGTGAGCAGAACGGCCTCGAGGTCGGGCAGCTGGCCCAGCGCGGCGATCGACCGGCAGAAGAAGTCCCAGTCGCCCGGCGTCCCGGCGTCGACCAAGGTGAACTTGCCGGCCTCCTCGATCAGGTAGAAGTTCGTGATGCCCTGGGTCAGGCGGTAGATGCCTTCCGCTACTTCCATGTGATCATCTCCTGTCAGCGAACCGGTGGCGTCCCCGGCCGCGCAGCCTCAGCAACCCGGATGGCGCCCTTGCGGAAACTAGTTAATTAGATTAACTTGGAGCGAGTCAAATTAACTTTTCGGAGAGGGGTCCGGCGATGAGCGCTGTCTCCACCTTCCCTGCCTCTGCCCGCGACAGCCGGGCACCGGAGGCGCGGCGGCTGCTTGGCCGGCGGGCCGGGCTCGCTGCCGCGGCCGCCGGGGCCGGGTACACGGCGTCCTGGGCCGCCGGGCTCGCGCTGCCCGTGCCGAACCTGGCCGTGACCGCGTCCGGCACCGACGTCATCGCCCGGTACGCGGGCCAGCCGGGCGCGGTGCAGGCGCAGTTCCTGCTGACCGAAGGGCTGCCCGCGATCGGGCTGGCCGTCGTGGCCGGTTCCCTGGCGCTGGCGGCGGGCCGGGCGGGAGCACGGCGGCCGGCCCTGGTCGCCGCCGTGTCCGGCGCCGTCGCGGCGGTCATCTCGCTGACGCAGTACGCGCTGGGCGTCGCGCTGGCGGGGTGGGCGCTGCCGGGCCGGGCCACCGGCACGGCAGGCGCGCTGTTCGAGGCGGCCAGCCGGCTGGACGGGGCCAAGATGCTGGCGCTGGCCGGGCTGGCGGCCGCCACGGCCGAACTAGCCGGCCGAAGCGGAATGCTGCCCCGCTGGCTGCAGTACGCCGGGGTCGCGCTGGCGGCCTCGATCACCGTCTCCGGCCTCGGCTACCTGCTGCTGATCCAGGCGCTGACCCCGGCCGCGTACCCGGCCGGGGTCGCACTGCTGATCATGGTGACCGGCACCGGCCTGGCGCTCGGCCGCCAGGCCCTGAGCCCGCGCCCGGCCGTCAGCGGCAACGGCCGGGCCGGGCAGGCCTGAGGATGCCCCGAGCCGGGCTGAACCGGGAGCGGATCGCCCAGCAGGCCGCGACGGTCGCGGACCAGACCGGCCTGGACCAGCTCACCCTGGCCGCGGTCGCGGCCCGCTGCGGGGTGTCGCTGCCCGGCCTGTACAAGCACATTGACGGCGTAGACGCGGTCAAGCGGGACATCGCCGTGCTGGCCGTGCGGGAGCTGACCGCAGAACTGGCCCAGGCGACCGCCGGGCTGGCCGGGCGGGACGCCCTGATCGCGTTGTCCCGCGCCTACAGGAGCTATGCCCGGGCCCACCCAGGCCGGTACGCGGCCAGCGTGCGTGCCCCGGACCGCGGCGACGACGAGCACGCTGCCGCCGGCGCCGCAGCAGTGGGCCTGGTGGCCACAGTGCTCAAGGGGTACCGGATCGAGGGTACGGACATGATCGATGCCGTGCGCATACTGCGGGCCGCGCTGCACGGCTTCGTGTCGATGGAGGCGGCGGGCGGCTTCGGCCTGCCCCAGTCGGTGGACGCCACGTTCACCCGGATGATCGACGCACTGCACACCGCCTGGACCACCTGGGACACCGCCGGACAGACCAGCCTGGAGCGCTTAACCCCACCCGGCAGCGACATACCGACCCAGCCGGGACAGCCTAGAGTGCCGCGCAACGGGATAGTTCAGATGTTTGACTCGTCGGCGGGCAGATCAGCGGGTGGCTGGGGAGATCCGCCCGGGTCGCGGGCACCGGGACATGCGAGCCCGAGCGTGTAGGCGGTCATGGACAGCGAGCCGTAGGCGTAACCGTCGACGAGGATATCGACGTCACCGGAGGCAGCGCCGGCGAGCCCGGCGAGATATAGCAGCGGGATGAAGTGATCCGGCGTCGGCACCGCAGTGCGGTAGTCGCGATGGGCGTCGAGCCGGGCGGCAGCCGTCGGCTCGGACAGCATCTGAGCTCTGGCGTCCTCATCGAAACGTCTTGCCCAGTCGTAGCCGTCGTCGGCCAGTGACCAGTTCACCGCGCGCAGGTTGTGCACGACGTTGCCGCTCGCGACCACCAGGATGCCGCGTTCGCGTAGCGGCGCCAGCTTCCTGCCGAGCTCCAGGTGATAGTCAAAATCCTTGTCCGCGTTGACCGACAGCTGGACTACGGGGATGGACGCATCCGGGAACGCATGGACCAGAACCGACCACGTGCCATGGTCGATACCCCAGCTGTCGACATCCGCTCCGATCCACGTGGGCTTCACGACGTCCTTGATCTCCGCGGCGAGCTCCGGCAGGCCGGGTGCCGGGTACTGGACCTCGAACAGCTCCTGGGGGAAGCCGTAGAAGTCGTGAATGGTGCGCGGCCGCGGCATCGCGGTGACCGCGGTCGCGTTGATGTACCAGTGGGCGGACACGACCAGGATCACGCGCGGGCGCGGCACTGCCTGCCCGAAGGCCCGCCACGCCGAGGAGTACCGGTTGACCTCGAGCGCGTTCATCGGGTTGCCGTGCCCGAAAAACGCCGCGGGCATCAGCGCAGCAGCGCCGCTGACATCGTTCATGCCGTCCTCCCGCTGGCCGGAAGCAGCCGCATCTGGCAGGTCAGGCTGCGTGGGGGTCGAACCACACGGAGCCGAGATCGTCTCCGGCGGTCAGGTGCACGTCGGCGTCCAGGCGGCGCAGTAGGACGACGGTCGGCTCGGTGCCGCCCTCTTCGATGGGCTCGATCTCACCGGCGGTCAAATGGCCTCGACCTTCGGCATGATCTCCTCCTTCAGCCGCTTGAGGTCGTCGAGCGTCTTCGAGACCGGAACGTCCTGGAACGGCGGCCAGATGAGCAGCATCGTCAGCCCGGCCTCCTTCAGCCGCCTGAGGTTATCGGTGATCTGCGCGGCGGTTCCCACCAGGAGATTGGTGCCCTTCCCTCGCGGCGTTTGATCCGTCTCCTGGTCCGTGATCGTGAGCCAGATCATGCTGCAGATCTCAAGATCGTCGATCGAGCGCGAGCTCCCGAGCTTTCCGAGCTCCTGCTGGATGGCACCGCGCCACTGCTGGAGCTCGTCCGGAGTGTCCTGGATCCCGATCCAGCCCGACAGGCCGTACTTTGAGATGCGGCTCGCCGAGCGAGCCGGGTCCCTGAGCCCGCTGAAGAAGATCGGCGGGTGCGGCTTCTGCACAGGCTTCCAGCCGAACCCGCACCTGTCGAAGTCCGCGAACTCGCCGTGGTACTCGAACAGGTCGTTCGTCCAGATGCCCTGCATGATCTCGATCGTCTCGCGCACCTGCTTGTGCCGCTTGGGGTAGATGTGCGAGGCGCTCGCGGCCGCGAACTCCTCGGGCATCCAGCCGGCCCCCAGGCCCACGTTGAGCCTGCCGTTCGAGAGGTGGTCCACCGTGGCGAGCTCCGCAGCGAGGACACCGGGCGCACGGAATGGCGTGTCGCAGATGCTCATGCCGATCCGCACCTTCGACGTCTTCGCTGCCAGCCAGGGGATCAGCGGCCAGCCTTGGAACCACTGACCGCGGGAGGACACCGGCAACGCCTTCGGGAACTCCTCCATCATGCCGAACGCGTACTGGAGCTCCACGCGGTCAGAGGCCTCAGGAACGACGATCCGGTCGAGCGTCCAGACGGAGTCGAAGTCCAGCTCCTCTGCGAGGCTGGTGAGATCTTCAAGCTCCTTGACGGTCACCATGTCACGGAAGTTCGGCAAGTAGAGAGCGAGCTTCATGAGACGGCCTCCTCACGGTGTGTTCGTGGCCTGGCACGGCCAAACGCTGCGGTCGACTAGCACGCCTCCCCCGTTCCCGGGCCGACGGCCCGGGTAGGGCGGAGGATAAAAAGGCCCGGACGGCGGTCCAGCGGACGTGAACATCCGGCATCTTCGCCAAGCTTGGCAGCCGCCCGGCCGGGGTCGAGTCTCAAAGTGACCCGCCGTCCGCCGTTTCGGCCCGGAGCCGGTCGCGCAGCTCCCGCTTGACGACCTTGCCGTAGTTATTGGTCGGCAGGGCATCGACGAACCGGTAGTCCTTGGGTCGCTTGAACCGTGCCATGTGATCGAGGCAGGTCCGGTCGAGATCCTCGACCGACGGCTGGGCGACGCGGTCGGTGGCCACCACGAAGGCCACTACCGCCTCGCCCCACTTCGCGTCGGGTCGGCCGACGACGGCGGCGGCCCCGACGCCGGGGTGGCGGAGCAGCGCCTCCTCGACCTCCCGGGGGTAGATGTTCATTCCCCCGCTTATGATCAGGTCCTTGGACCGGTCCCGCAGCGTGAGGTACCCGTCGGCATCGAAGCTGCCGATGTCGCCGGTGTACAGCCAGCCTTCCCGCAGAGCCCCGGCGGTGGCATCAGGCTGGTTCCAGTAGCCGGCCATGACCACGTCGCCCCGGACCACCACCTCACCGACCTCGTCGGCGGGGAGCTCGCGGCCGTCTTCGACGACGCGGACCTCGACGTCGGTACGGGGGACGCCGACGCTCTGCATGCGGTCCCGCCATCGGGGATGGTTCCGGTCGGCGTGGTCTGCCTTGGACAGGGCGGTGATCGTCATCGGCGCCTCGCCCTGTCCGTAGATCTGGGCCAGGCGAGGACCGAACACGGCGAGCGCGTTTTCGAGGTCGGCTAGGTACATCGGTGCGCCACCGTAGATGATCGTCTTCAGGTGGGAGAGGTCCGCGCCGGCGATGGCTCGGTCGCCGGCCAGCCGCTTCACCATGGTGGGGGCCGCGAAGAACGACATCCCCGGCCAGCGCCCCAGGAGGGCGGCGATCTCGTCCCCACCGACGCCGCCGGACTGCGGCACGACGCTCACTGCCCCCCGGGCTACGTGAGGCAGCCCGTAGAGCCCCGAACCGTGCGACAGTGGCGCGGCGTGGAGGATGCAGTCTTGCGGTAGCACCGGGTCGATGTCCGCGAAGTAGCTGAGTGTCGCCATCAGCAGGCTGCGGTGCGTGAGCGTGGCTCCCTTGGGCCGTCCGGTGGTGCCGCTCGTGTAGAACAGCCAGGCCGGGTCCTCCGGCCGCCGGCCCACGAGCCGTGTTGGCGACGACGCCGTGAGCCGGTCCCACCGCTCACCGGGCACGACCACGGCCGCCTTGAGCGAAGCGACGGTGCCGACCAGCGGCTCGACGTCGCCGGCGTGGCCGGCATCGGTCACGGCGACGGCCGACTTGCTGTGTTCGAGGATGTAGGCGATCTCATCGCGGTGGAGGCGAGCGTTGACCGGCACGGCTACGAGACCGGCGTGCCAGGTAGCGAACAGCGCCTCGAGGTACTCCGGCCGGTTGCGCATCACGATCGCTATCCGGTCCCCGGGCGAGAGGCCGAAGTGATCGCGCAGACTGGTGGCTGCACCGGCCGTCCGGGCGGCGAACTCGCCCCAGCTGGCGTGGACGCGATCACCATCCGCCAGAGCCGGGTCGTCAGGCCGTCGGCGGGCGTGGCGCTCGACCCACGCTGCCGGGTTCATCGCACCGCCCTCCGCTCGAGGATGGAGGGCAGCTCCGGCAAGCACAAACCCCCCATAACGTGGCAGCGTAGCGCCGGCCGGGCTGCCGCTCAATCCCGGGGAGCTCGGGTGCCGAGGAGCGGGCTGTCGAAGTCGGTGACCCCATACGGATGAACACCCCGTCGACACCGGCCTTCGGCGAACTATGATCACACCGCAGAGATCACTCCTCCACCACGCCGCGAAGGGTTACGACAGAGACTCCATGTCCATGGCTACCGATCTCCTGCCATGAGGCTCGCGTATCACGAGGCGCGGGCAAGGCTTGAATCGCACGACCACGGGATCCTGTGCACCGTGCACGCCGAGCGGGGCGTAGACGCCGTGCCCGTCGCGTACGCGGTGGACGACGACGGCTACGTCGGCGTGCCCATCGACCGGGTGAAGCCGAAGGCGTCGCTACGACTACAGCGGGAGCGGAACCTGGAGGCGGATCCGCGGGCCACACTACTGGTCGAGCACTGGGACCGCAGCGACTGGTCGAGGCTGTGGTGGGTGCGAGCCGAGTTGCGCTGGCAGGGCGACACCGCCGCTAGCCGGGCGGCGGCCCTTGCGGCCCGGTTGGCAGGGCGCTACCCGCAGTACCAGGACCAGCCCTTCGCTCGGGTACTGGTGCTGCACATAGTCGGCGTGGCCGGCTGGGCCGCCGACGACCGTTGATCCCGGGCCAGCGGGAGCGGGCCATCGGCGCCGGGATCGAGGGGCCAAGTCCCGATGCCCCCGCGCGGCATCCAGCAGGGATACCCGAGGACTCGGGTCGGGTTCATCAAGATTTGGTCTAGGTATTGCCTTTTGCCGGACTTTATGTGATCGGCGTCACTACCGTTGTCACCGCTTCGGCAGACAGCCCTGGACGTCCGCCAATGACGGAGGAAAGATGACAAAAGCACACAAGCGACGCGGTTTGGGCGCGGCCCTTATCCTGGCCGCGGCGGCGGCACTCGCCATCGCGACCCCGACGGTGGCAAGCGCCACGCCGTCGGTGAGCGCCACGCCGGCGAATCCACCCTGCACCATCTCGGCGAACCAGGTCATAAGCTCAGCTCGCGCCCAGGGTATCGGCGGCGTCATAGTTGCGGCAGGTACCAGCACTAGCTGTCAGGACCCACCGCCTCCGCCCGAGCCGGCGTTCAACGGCACTCCTCCCCTGCTCTTCCACGGATCCCCGCCCACGTCTAACTGCTCCTTCTCGCCCTGTGAAGACGGCAAGGTCATGATGACCCGAGAGAACGGCCCGCTGATCATCACGCCGATCTTCTGGAATCCGCCAGGTCACCCGATGTCGTTTGCCTACAAGGCGATCATCACTAGCTATCTCGCTGCTGTGGCGGAGGCGAGCGGCCGGGACACCAACGTGTTCTCCGTCCTGAACGAGTACTACGGGAACAACGGGCAAATCCACTACAACATCGACCTCACCTTCCCCATTAATGACACGAACCCGCTGCCCGCGAACGGCTGCACGCTGGACTCCGCCGACACGTCAAAGATCTACGCGGACGGCTCCGGCTACAACGCCTGCCTGGACGATAACCAGCTGCAGGCTGAAGTCAACAGCGTCACCGCCCAACACGGCCTGGCGCACAACCTCAGCCACATCTACGTGCTGTACCTGCCCAAGCAGGTCGAGTCTTGCTTCAACCCCGGTTCGTCGGCCAGCACGGCTGGCGGGCAGGCCTGCACGATCAACCACCAGCCGACCGCGGCGTACTGTGCTTACCACAGCGAGGACCCGGCCAACGCGGTGTACGCGAACCTGGCCTACCCGATCTACAACTCGCCAGTGGGATTCACGTGCGGCAGCGACGCCCGGTTCCCCGTAGTCGAGTCGCCGAACGGTAACCCCGACGCCGACACCGAGATCAGCCCCACCAGCCATGAGGTCAGTGAGGCTATTACCGACCCGGACGTCCAGACCGGCTGGTATGACTCCACTGGCAACGAGATCGGCGACGACTGCGCCTACATCTACGGTGCGACGAACGGCCAGCCCGGGCGGCTGTACAACCAGACGATCTCCGGCCAGCACTTCCTGACCCAGCAGGAATTCAGCAACCGCGTCTTCAACGCAAGCGGCGGCAAGGCTGGCTGCGTGGATAGCCAACGGGCCGAGTCCTGATGGCCCGTGGGATTTACCGTACAGAGCCCGTTACGCAATAAGCGCCAGACGGGTGAGAGGCTCGGGCGCGGTTCCGAGAGCAACCGGAACCGCGCCCCGGCCTTATTTATGGGAGGGCACGCAGTGCAACGGCGGTGCCGGTCAGCAGTACGCCACGTGTCGTCAGTCACGTCGGCGCCAGGCGGACATGACGCGCGCTTTCCTTCATACTGGCAGGTGGGGCGGGGCAGTTATCCCGGAAACGGCGGCTACCTCGGCCATGTGCGGTCCCCGAAGCTGGCCACGCTGCACGCCGACGTCAGCCACGGCTACGTGCGGGTATTCGTGCAGCCAGTGTCACCGCCGGGTCCGGACCCGCGGGTGCGGTGGATCGAGTCGCACGGCACCAGGCAGCCTCAGTCCCCGCACCGCCGCGTGCGCCCGTACGCGGGCCTCATCTGGGACTCGGCACCGCCCAGCCGACCGGATAACACAGTAGCGGGCAGCCCACCAGCGCCGTTAACGGCCACGTGCCTGCAATCACGTCCGCACCGTGACGACCTTGAACGAGTGGTTAGCGTGATTCTGGCCCGACTTCTCGCCGGTGAACCGGTACAACGGCCAGCCGTTGAACGTAACCTGGCCGTTAATACTGCCGAACTTCCCGCGGATCTTGACCCCGCGCGCCAGAACCGGGATGCCGCGCACCGGCGGCCAGACGGCCGCGCAGGGCCCGGTGCAGGTGCCCGGCTTGCCCCGCTTGTCACCGGTGAAGGTGTACACCACCAGGTCTCGGGCCGCTGCAAGCACCAGACCCCGGACGCCATGGACATGCTGCGCCCCGAACACGACCGCGATGTTGGGGAAAGGCCGCGGCGCGCCGGACGCCGACGACGCGCCCCACAAGGACCCCGCCAGCAGCGCCGCTGATACCACGCCCAGTACGCCAGCACGCAAACCAGCACGCATGGCCCGCGCCCCTTTCGTAATACGGCTTCCGGTATGTAAATCCCCTCTCCGCTACAGCATACGGGTCGCCGGACAGAATGGTTAGAGGTCCGGAAACCGGGAGTCCGTGGTCAACAGCGAATACTGCTGCGGGCGGCAGCTCATTAAATTGCTTGGACATGCCGGCCTAACTGGCAGGTCGCTGAAATCGTGGTTGTGGTCTAGCCTCGATCTTTCGCGTTCATGAGGTGGCGGGCTGAGGCATTGGCCGGGCGCTGATTTTCAGCGTTGGGTCGTGCCTGGCTGTCCGGCTGCCGCGCCGGGTGGGCGGGGTTCCACGGGCCCTGGGGTCAGCGGCGGACCGGGACGCGGTCCGGGTGTCAGCCCGCGACGGCGCGGGCCATACCGCCATGACCGGCGTCCTCAGCGAAAGGTCTGCACCCTGGTGATCAGATGGAGCAGGGCAGTGGCCGGAGCCGGGTTGGCCGGCAGCTTCTGGCCGAAGGCGTCGATGAGGAAGACGTCTGCCCCGGCCACCGTGACCAGCGTGTCGTTGATGGTCGCGGGAACGCCGGTGGCCGTCTCCGTCTGAACGGCCTGGAACGCCTGGCGGCCACCGGGCAGGCCGCCAATGGGCAGTCGGCACGCCGGGGCCTGATACCTGCCCGGCGGAGTAGCCAGACCTTCGTCAGCACCGGCCGGGACGTTCGCCTCTTGCCTCAGGGATCAGGCGCAGCACGCTGAAGACATGACATAGGCAGCACATCTGGTGAGGAAGTGATCAAGATGTTCGCCCGTCATTCGCACAAGTCCCACCATGTGGCTAGCCACCTGCGGGAGTGGCTGCACCGTTGTAATCCGTACGCCTAGTACCCGGCAGGGAGGCTGGCTTGGAATTTATGGCGAGCCCAGCACAGCCGCGCCCATTATGTGTCGTGGCGCGGCTGGCGTCGCTGCCCGCAGCACACGAGGGCCGGGGCGATTCTGCCGGGAGGCCGAAACTCAGGAGCGTGCGTCGCCCCGGCCGCCACATGAATCGCCACCGGGCGCGCTCCGCGCACAGGCGCCGGCCAATCCGATAACCAGTTACTAATAAGAAAGCGCGTTTCTAGACCGAGAAAATTGCTTCGTCGCAGGTCAGAGATATGGCCAAAGTCTAGAAACCTACGAACTCCTTAGTAATAAGGTGGATATTGAACGCCTCGACCGTAGATGCCAGCCCCCGGCCTTTCAGTCTCCGTAACCAGAAAACCTGCCGTGGAATAGCGGTCTAACGGTTCAGCACCTCATTTCGAGCGCTCTCAGCGACCGCGCCAGCCGCGGTGATGTCGGCGTCGCTGACCCCGAATTCACGAAGGGTGCTGGCAAGATGGCTGACTACCTTGTCGAAGTGCCGGTCATCCAGGCCACTCAATCTGGCGTGCGCTGCGCGGAGACTTCGGCCTTTATATTCATCTGGGCCACCGAATGCCATCGCCAGGAAGGACGTCTGCATGCCTATCAGGCGATCCATGGCGACGGACGCGAAGTAGGGAGCCAGCTCCTCATCCGACAGAACCTTCTGGTAGAAAGCCGCGGCAACTGACTGGAGAGCTGCGGAGCCGCCGAGACGATCATACAAGCTCAATTCCATGGTCATTCCTCCTTTATAGGACTAGCACGCGGAAGGCGGAGCCTCCTCGATGCTGAGCCTTTGTCCGTCAGGTCCTGGAAATGGATGCTCCTGCGATTACATCCGTCACGCTGGCACTGATTCGTAGCCGTCGGCCTGCCGGCCATCGGCGCTAGCCGTGGCCGGAACCAGTACCCGGAAGCTGCAGCTCGCCGAGCGGCCTGCAGGCCGCTCGGCGAGCTG
>Ga0208324_1000252_pt1 | contig 27299 bp, 18 predicted proteins | sample Sb_taG_2_FD_187707 | JGI IMG/M metagenome (GOLD analysis project Ga0208324, IMG submission 187707) | Peat soil microbial communities from Weissenstadt, Germany - Sb_50d_5_LS metaG (SPAdes) (version 2) | ecosystem: Environmental > Terrestrial > Soil > Wetlands > Peat | place: Germany... | reverse complement strand
AAGGGTTCCCGGTTCGGGTCCGGGAGGAGGCTCTGATGGCCGGTTGCTCTGTCGGCAGGGGCCGCCGCGCTTTGAACGCGGACTAGCGACGCTGGTTCGATTCCAGCCCGGCCAGCTCACGCCTCCGTAGCTCTAGCGGTTAGAGCGCGCCCTTGGTAAGGGCGAGGCCCCGAGTGCGAATCTCGGTGGAGGCTCCATGCGGACGTAGTGTCAGCGGTAGCACGCGAGCTTCCCAAGCTCGCCGGGCGGGTTCAAGTCCCGTCGTCCGCTCCATGGGTTACCGACAGAACTGCCGGTGTCGTACCGACAGAACTGTGGCGGTGGCCTGATTTTTAGTATGGCGCAGGGTTCTGACATCGGCGCTGGCTGCTGCGCGGCCGGGCCGGGGAGCGCCGGCGGGGCGGATGCGGGGCTGCGGGCTGGGGCTGGGCGCGGCTGACCCGCCGGGGCTGACGGTGATCAAGGTGGCGTGGGCTGCTTATGCCTGTCAGCCGTCGGGGAGGTAGTCGCGCAGGCTTGAACGGCGGCGCCGTGTCCGCTGGGTGATGCGGGCCTTGTCGCGGGTGGTGAGAGCCCGCCAGGCGCGGATCTTGCGGATGTTGGCGGCCATCAGCAGCAGCGCGGTGAAGATCGATTGGGCGGCGATGCCGCGGATGCGGCGGCGGCCGGGGGCGGCGAGGGCCTGGTGGGCGGGGTCTTTGGCGTAGCCGTTGAGGCCTTCGATGGTGTTGCGCAAGGTGGCGTAGGTCTTGTGCCAGGCGGGGCTGCCGTAGGGCAGGTCCTGGCGGTAGCGGGCGCCGATGTCAGGGGCGATGGTGATCGCGGTCTGGGTGCAGAGCCTGGGCGGTTCTGCCGGTGGCTGGAGGACCTTGGGCCGTCCGTCGCGGGGTGTCAGCGAGGCCTGGCGCAGCGGGCAGATCAGCCCGGGATGGTGGCCGGTGGCGGGGCAGGACAGCCGCTGGTAGCCGTCGGCGTCAGGGCCGTCCTTGCGTTTGAGCTGGTAAGGGCAGCGGGCGGTGATCTGCTGGCCGTAGAGGTCGCGGCTGATGGCGTGGCCGCGCAGCCGGGTGGTGGCGGTGATCAGCGGGCCGGGCAGGGCGGGGCAGTACCAGGTTCCCTCGATGAGGATGGCGCCGCCGGTATTGGCCTGGATGCCGAGCTGGTCGATCCGGTAGTCCATGACCGGCCGGTAGCCCAGGGCGCGGGCGGGCAGCTGGAATCGCCCGGGCAGCGCAGCGGTGTAAGCACGGTCGTAGCCGAGCCAGCCGGGCTTGTGCCCGCGGGCGGCGACGGAGGCCAGGACCCGGGCGCCGGTGCCGCCGGGGTCTTCGCCGGGCCGGGCCAGCGCCAGGCCGGTGGCCAGATCGGGGTGCGCGGGCGGCGCGCCGGGCGGCCGGGCCATGGTGGCGATAGTGGCCTCCAGCGCCCAGGCGATCTTCCGCAGCGGCTTGCCCTTGTCGTCTTCGCGTTCGCGGTGATCTCCTTCGCGGACGTACCAGCCGCCGTCGGGGTCGCTGGCGCACAGCCCGGTGCGCCTGGACGGGCCGCGGGAGAACAGCGGGACCGGGGTGGCGTCCAGGCCGGTGCAGCCGTCGTATGCTCCGAGTTCGTCGCCGGTGAGGGCGGAGATGCTGGCTTCGATCAGGGCGTTGAGGAAGGCTTCCAGCCGGCCGCGGGCAGCTTCGGCCTGGCCGGGGGTCATCGGCCTGGTGCGGGCTTTGAGGTCCTGCTGGGTCAGGCGCCGGTTTTTCGGCAGCGCCGAGGGGTCCATCACCGAGCAGATGGCGCCGAAGCAGTAGCGGACCCGGCGGTAGGCGGCCAGGAATGCCCGCTCGGTGGTAGCGGTGCCGGGGACGCCGAGCAGCCGGCGGGAGGTCTCCGGTAGCTGGCAGAACAGCAGCCGGGTGGCGTCGGTGATGAACAGGGGCCGGTCATCCAGCGCCAGGCAGAGCAGCGCGGTGAGCACGGCGCGCACCGGCAGCGGGCGGGGGCGTCCGGTGTGGTGGGCCAGCGCGGCCTCGATGACGGGGGCCTTGCCGGAGCGATCGATCAGCTCGGCGGCGAAGGCCGCCGTCTGGTCGCTGACGCCGCCGCCGGACGGCGGCAGCATCAGGCCGTCGCCGCTCACCGGGTGAGCTCCGCGCGGCAGCGGGCCCGCAAGGCGCCCGTGGATGAGCTGATGCCCGCCACGTGGCGGGCATAGCGGGCCAGCGACCCGGCCTCGGCGATCCCGGTGACCGCGAGCAGCACCGGGACGGGGGTGCCCGCGGCCAAGTGACCGCAGATGAAGCTGGACCGGGCCCGGCGCAGCGACAGCCGCGGCGCGGCCGGGTCAGCGGACAGGCCCCGGGCGAAGTTGGTGACGAAGTTCTTATAGGACCGGGCGGCCGGGCCAGGGCGGAACACGAACCCGCTGCCCGCGCGGCGGGCCAGCTCCCAGGCACGCGCAGCATAGCCTGAGGTCACCGGCACCACCCGCGCGGACGGCCCGCTGACCCGGACCATCACCTGGCGGCCGTGCCGGAAGACATCACCGCCGCGCAGCGCCACCAGCTCGCCGGGCCGCAGCCCCGCCCCGATGCCGAACACCACCAGCGCCAGCGCCGAGGCACGTTTCGCCGGGCCGCGCTGCGCGGCCGCGACCGCGGCCAGCTCCGCCCGCTCCGCCGGCGAGTACGGCGGCGGCGCCTTCGCGCCCGCAAACGGCGTCCGCTGCCCCGCCGGGCCGTGCGCCGCCTCGGCGAGCCGGTACAGCGCCGACCGGTAGGTGCCCCGGGTGCCCGGCGCCCGGCCCGCCAGGCCGGCCACGCAGAACGCCTCGATCACGTCATAATCCAGCCAGGACTCCCAGCTGGCCGGAAGTCCCCGGGAATCAGCGAACCGGGACAGCCCGCGCAGCGCAGGGCCGGTCACCCGGCCGGCCGGCAGCATCCCCAAGCCCGCGCCCGCCGCATCGTCCCCGCCAGGGACAGCCATGCTTGAAATATAGTGAATTCAAGCAAGCCGGCGGGGGATGCCGCCGGCGCGGCGGATAAGGAATCCTGTCACCATGAACGACCCGGCCCGCCGCCACCAGCAGATCCAGGCCGAACTGGCCCAGATCGGCATCACCCTGCCCGGCTCGCTCACCAGCCGCACCACCCGCTGCCAGCGGCCCGGCTGCCACTGCCGCGCCAGCCCGCCCGTCCTGCACGGCCCCTACCCCACCTGGACCCGCAAAGCCGGCTCCCGCTCCATCACCAAAACCCTCACCCCCCAAGAAGCCGAACGGCTCCGCCCCTACTTCACCGCCCACCGCCGCCTGCGCCAGCTCATCACCGAACTCGAAGCCATCTCCATCGAACTCGCCGGGCAGCCCCCAGCACCCGCAACGCCGGAAGACCAGCCCGGCGCAGCCGGGACCAGCCCCTGACCGGCGAACCCGGCCGAAACGGGCAAAACACCGGGAGATCAGCCTGCTTAACACGGGAACCGCGCCCCGCAAGCCACACGTAACTCCTGGTCAGCGAGTTCTGTCGGTGGCCCTCAAATCCCCATGAGCGGCCGGTCACGGGCATGCTCGATCGTCACCCGCGTCCGGCCTCCCGCCGCGGCGGGTGCTGTTCTCCCCGGTTCTCCTTCTAGGCGGTCCTCCTCTCGATGGCCCGCTGCTGGCGGTCCTGGGCGATGACGACCGACGGCGTGTCGCGGTCACCGGCACGAAGGGTTTTGTTGTCCGGGTCGTAGGTCAGGATGGTGCCTGCCGCACGTAGCTGGTCGATCAGGTCTGCCACGTCGGCCGGGCTGGTCGGCTGGGCGAGGCCAGCGTCGTCTGGATCCGGTTCGCCGCTGTTGCCTGCGCGGAGGATGGCTAGGGCGGCCAAGTGGGGCAGGATCTGGTCTTTGCGGAGGTAGGTGTTCTTCGGCCGGGCGTGGCCGGGGATGGTGGCACTGGTGTAGCCGTGGCGGCACCGGTACGCGGGCCTGCCGTAGGACCAGCATGATTCCAGCCGCCGTCCGCGCCGGCCACAGGCGATGAGCCCGGCGAACAGGTACTGGCGCACCGCCGGACCGGTCGGACCGCGCGGCACCTCGATCTGCTGGACGGTGATGAAATCGGCCTCGCTGACCAGCGCGGCATGCGCCGGGTGCCGGGAGATGACCCACCCCTCGGGCAGGTTCCACCGCTGCACCTGCTTATGCCCCAGCCCGGTGTTGGCCGGGTCGACCAGTACCGCCAGCGACGGTTGCCGGTTCCACACCTGCCGCCCGGTATACCGCGGGTTAGCCAGGATCGCCGCGACCGTCCGCAGCGTCCACCCGCTCCCGGTCCGGTGCGGGTTCCGTCCCGGGTCCGCCGCCGACGGGCACGGCACCCCCGCATCATTCAACGCCCGGGTGATCCGCGCCGCGCTGTGCCCGGCCAGCCGCTGGCTGAACATCCACGACACGACCGGAGCCGTCACCGGATCAGGTTCCAGCTTGTGCGCCCGCCTCCCCCACGCCGCGTGTGCCTTGTTCGGGTGCGGCCCGGCATCGGCGATCCGGTACCCGTACGGCGGGCGCCCGCCCAGGTAGCGGCCCTGCTCCAGCGTCTGCGCGGCCATCGCGGTCCGCACCCGGACCCTGGTCCGGGTGATCTCCCGCTTGGACGACAGGCCCAGCGCCATCATCGTGTCCTCGTGATCCTCGGCGTGCCAGTCCACGCGCCCGCCCACCTCCGGCATCCACAAGCTGACGCCGTAATGCTCAAACAACGGGGCCATCGACGCGTACTGGCTCCCGTAGAACGCCCGCTCGTACTCCCCGATCACGACCGCGTCCCACCCCCGGCCCGCATCAGCCAGCTGAGCGACCAGCACAGCTGACTGCGGGCGCCGCGCCCACGGCAGCCTCCGGGACTCCCCGATATCGAAGAACTCCGCCGTGATCACCCCGTGCTCGGCCACGAGCATCGCCGCCTGCTGCACCTGCCGCGCCCGCGACGTCACCGGATCCTGCCAGTCCTCCGTCGAGACCCGCCCGTAAAACGCGAACCGCAAGGAGCCTCGGGTGTCTTTCCTTGCACGGCCGGTGAGATCCTCCGCCCACGATGCCAGCACATCCCCGCCCGCGCCAACCCCGCCACTGGGCAGGCACGCCGCCACCACAGGCGTCATTTCCAACTGCTGACCCACCTCGATCACAAACCACAGCTACCGCACCGCCCCGCAGCCAAACATCAGCCCATCGAACGCACAGGACATCAAGCATGAGCGATCTACCAGACGCCCGAATCACCAGCAGGGATAACTTCAGGAGAAGAGCCAATCCACGCTCATCGCAGATGAGCATGCCCAAACCAGTGTGTCCGAACATGGCGACCGCCGCTGCTCGGTGCGGCGAGCTTACATTCGGGACACCTCCGCGGCAGCGGGCCCCGAACCGAGGACCTGGAAGGACCCCAATCCCCGGCGACGGAGCAGCCGGGGATCAGAGGGCCCAGGATGGGCATGCCCGGCAATGGCGGCTACGCGACGCCTGCGGCCTGTCCCGCCTCAACGACTTCCTGGCGCTATGATCTCAGGCGTACCTGTCGTCTCGTAACCGGCAGGTCACATCGACCCCGATCCGCATGGCCAGACCAGGCCCGGCTACCGCTCCTCACGGTCACGCACCGCTATAAACGGGCACATTGTCTTTGGCTCGAACAATTTCAGATCCCTGATTCGGCGTGAACGGTGATCGCGCTCTGGTGGCAGATCGCCGCGCGCTGAACGTCCAGTTCTGGTTCATGCTTCAGATGGCGTACCTCTCAGAAGAGGACGGGTCCGCGGGTCGATGAAACTGAACGAGGGGTCCCGCAGGGCTGAGAGCACGCGGGCGAACTCGCCGGGGTCGACGGCGCCGTGGTGCAGGGTCTGGTCGCGGTTCGGCTCCAGCGAGCGTGTCGGCCCCTCGGCCGCGGGCCGCCAGCTCGGGGGTGGAGAACGAGACGGCCGTTTACCGAGTGGTTCTCCAGCCTTTCATGTGCCGCTGCCGCACTGGAGAGGGGAAGGGTCTCGACATGGGCCTGGGCAAGGCCGGCAGCCGCAGCAATGATCGCAGCTGTCGCAGCGGGCCGGGCCAGATCCTTGTGGCCCGGCAGGAAGGACCCCGCCGAAAAGCCGAGAACAGCCAGGTTCCCCCGCCAGATCCGGTTGCTGTCGATCTGGTGATTCCAGTCTCCGCTGGCATTACCGACCAGGAGCAGGCGTCCCCCCGGCGCGAGCAGGTCGATGCTGGCGGTCCGGACGGAACCGCCGACAGGGTCGATGATGATATCGAAGCGCTCGCCCGCCAGGCGTGCAGGCAGCTCAGCGGAATCGATGATCTCGTCGTAGGGGAGTCTTGCCTGCTGTGCAGCGTCCAGGTCGCTGGCACGGACGGTACCGACGACCCGGGAGGCGCCTAGCTGGCGGGCGGTGCCGGGGAAGCCGGCGGCCAGGCCGCCTAGGGCCCCGTGCACCAGGACCTGCTCGCCGTCGCGGATGCGGGCGATCTGGGTCAGCGCGAGGTGCGCCGTAGCGCCGTTCGGCACGACCGCGACGGCCAGCGCGGGGTCCAGGCTGACGTCCTTCATCGGTGCGACGTACGCCGCGTCGCTGACGAAGATCGCGGCATAGCCCCCCGTGCCGCTGTTGGCCGACAAGGTCACCACCGGCTCGCCGACCTCGAATCCGGCAACGCCTTCGCCCAGGGCACGCACGGTGCCGGCCACCTCCAGCCCAGGCACGTATGGCGGTTGCGGCAGGCCGGGCCGGTCACGGTACAGCCCCTGCCGGATGAACACGTCGATCAGGCCAACTGCTGCGTAGGTGACGTCGATGGTGACTTCACCCGGCCCGGGGGCGGGATCGGGCAGCTCTGCCAGCCGCAGGACCTCCGGCGCGCCGAAGCTGGACACCTGGATTGCCTTCATCGCTCCTCCTGCGACGCACGCCTCGTGCGTTGCTGGCCTGACGCAGAGCGCGCCTGACGTCTACCTCTGGTCAGGTGCATCATGCGGTGGCCAGTGTGCGGTCCGCGCCCAGACGGTGCGATGTGAGCTGTGCGCCGGGTCTGTTTTCTCTGTCATAGAGCTCCGAGGCGGTCGCCGAGGTTGAGCTCGAGCGGGCCACGGGTCTGCAGGCCCTGCGTGAACAGGGCGGCCGTGCGGCCCTGGGCCGGGTCCGAGGTGACCAGCTGGTGGAATCGCCGGGCGTCGCCGCGGATCGCGTCCGCGCCGGGCAGGGTCAGCTCGTTGAGCACGCGCTTGGCCGATCGCACCGAGCCGGCGGGGAACGAGGCGATGCGCCGCGCGAGCCGGGCCACGAACGCGTCCAGGTCGGCGTCGGGCAGGGCCCGGTTGATCCAGCCGTACCGTTCGGCCTGTTCGGCGCCGAAGTCGTCCGCGCCGAGAATCGCCTCCATGGCCCGGCCCCGGCCCAGCAGCCGGGCCAGGTGCTGCACGCCGCCCGCGCCCGGGGTCGCGCCGGCGCCGACCTCGATCTGTCCCAGGATGGCGTTCTCCCGCGCGGCGAACCGCATGTCGCAGGCCAGCGCCAGTTCGCTGCCCGCCCCGCGGGCCCGGCCGCGGATCTTCGCGATCGTGACCACGGGCAGCTCGCTGAGCTTGTGCCACAGCATGCCCAGCGACGCGTCCTCCGGCCCGCCCGCCTGGGCCGCTTCGGCGGTGTACTCGGCGACCTTGGTCAGGTCGACATGCGGGACCAAGTACTCCGGGTCGGCGCTTTCCAGCACCATGACCCGGGCGTGCTGGCCGGATTCCACCTCGCCGAGCAGTCCGACCAGGTCGCGCACCAGTTCGGGCCCGATCAGGTTCATCGGCGGCGCGTCAATCACCACGCTCAGCACGCCCTCGTCGGTCTTGGTGACACGCAGCGTGCGGTACGGCTGGACCGTAGCCGCCGGTTCGTCGGCATTCATCGGTTACCCGGCGGCCCAGAACGCGCAGTGGTGCCGGGCGGCAAAGTCGGTTTCGAGTTGTGGTTGCGGCGGGACGAGCGACAGCATCTTCGCACTGCCCGCGCCGAAGGCGGGCCAGGGCACGGCCGCGGTCGCGGGGTTGCCGGTGACGGCGAAGTGCGCCCAGGCCGCTTGCATGCTGGCCGCGAGCGCCTGCTGGCCGGGGTTGAGCGGGGTGGGGAAGTGCGCGTTGGGCAGGTCGAACAGGTACTGGAGCTCGGACTCGTGCGTCGCCACGGGCGGTGGGAGGAGCGGCCCGGTGAAGATCGGCGGCGCGGTGTCGTCGTTGAACTCATAGGCATAGGCCGGCACCCGCTGCGAGATCTCCTGGTCGATCTGCAGCGCCGGGCAGGCGAAGCTGGCGTCCCCGACCAGCGTGCTGAAGGCCACCCACGGGAAGGGGTAGGCCGTGAGCGGGTATTCCGCGACGATCTCGGCGGCTCGCGCGGCGGACACACCCAGCGCCGCGGAGATGTTGGCCTGGTAGTTGTCGGGGTTCACCGGCTGATGGGCGATGGGCACGTCGGTGCCCTGGCTGACGGTCAGGCCGATGCTGACGAAGATCCGCTCCTCTTCATGGTTGGTGCCGTTGAGCACCGGCACCCGGGCGAACCGCCCGGCGGCCAGCGCGGTCCCGATCGGCTCGGTGAGGACCTTGCCGTCGACGACGCCGGGGATGACGACGTAGTTGGGGCTCACCAGGGCGGAGACGGGCAGGCTGCGCAGGCAGGCCGCGGTCTGGTCCGGGCAGCCCGCCTGGACGGCGAAGGTCTCGCCGGCCGCCTCGGCCGAAGCGAGGGGCTGCTGGTTGAGTGCGAATGACCCGCTTTGGATGATCGCCTTGGCGAACAGCCCGCGCGCGCCGGGCGAGACCATCTGGGCCAGCACGGACAGGCCGCCGGCCGACTGGCCCGCGATCGTCACGTTGCCTGCGTTGCCGCCGAAATGGCGGATGTTGTCCTGCACCCAGCGCAGCGCGGCCTGCTGATCCATCAGCCCGTAGTTGCCGGACGGGCCACCGGGCCGCGACGCCAGCGCCGGGTGCGCGAGGAAGCCGAGCGCGCCGAGCCGATAGTTGATCGTGACAACCACGGTGCCGTCCGCCGCGAGCTTGGCGGGGTCGTAGTTGCGGCCGGCTTCTTCGGTGAGGCCGCCGCCGTGGATCCACACCAGCACCGGCCGGCCGTTTTGGCCACCGCTGCCCATGTCATTGCCGGTCCGCGCCGGCGTGTACACGTTGAGGTACAGGCAATCCTCGCTGAACGGGGCGGGCGGCGCGAACGGGCCCGGCGGCTGCGGGCAGCTCGGCCCGAACTGGGCAGCGTCGCGGACGCCCCGCCACCGCGCCGGCGGCCGCGGTGGCCGCCACCGCAGGTTGCCGACCGGGGGAGCGGCGTAGGGAATGCCGAGAAACTCATTCACGGTGCCCGCGGTCGTGCCGCGGACGGGCCCGTCGTTGGTGGGCACGACCGGGGCGCCGCCCGAGCCCGAAGCTGCGGTCGCGGTCCCGGCCGTGGCGGCGGTGGCGCCGGCTGCCCCGAGGGTCAGCGCGGTCAGCGCCGCGCAGCAGGCGGCGGCCAGGCGGGCGTGCCGCCGGTGGATTGTGTTCATGATCTTGGCTCCTTCTGTCTCGCCGGCTGGCCGCATGCCACGGTTTCGCCTGATGGCCGCCATGCCACCGTCCCATCCCGCCCCTGCGACCGGACCCGGCAGATCCCTGGCCGACACACGGGCGGCGCGCAGGACAGGTGGTCGCCGTCAAGCCCGGGTGCGGGCTGTGGTCAGCGCAGCGGCCTGAACGCCGCCCGGATCTCCTCGGAGAACAACTCGGGCTCTTCCCAGGCGGCGAAGTGACCGCCCTTGCTGGCCTCGTGGAAGTAGATGACGTTGGGGTACGCCTTCTCGACCCAGCTGCGCGGGGTCCGCCAGATCTCCCCGGGGAACGTCGTGAAGCCGACCGGAATCGAGACCGGCGCGGGAGCCTGGCCCGCCGCACGAGCATTTTCTTGTCCTTCTTCCCAGTACGAGCGCGCAGCCGACGCCCCGGTGCCGGTCAGCCAATACAGGGTGATGTTGTCGAGGATGTGGTCCCGGGTCAGGCCGCCGGAGGGCTGCCCGCCGGTGAAGGCGCGGGAGATCTTGTAGTAGGCGTCGGTGTCGTGGTCGAGCATCCAGCCCGCCAGGGCGACGGGTGAATCCAGCAACGCGTAGCCAATCGTCTCCGGGCGCGTCGCCTGCTCCACGAAGTACCCAGCGCCGGTCGCATGGAATTCGGCGAGCGCGTCGAGGGCGGCACGTTCTGCTGCCGAGGGCGGCGACTGGCTCAGGGCCTCGGCATCGCCCAGCGCCGGCGTGAGAAGGTTGGTGTGGATGCCGATCAGCCCGTCGAGTGCCAGGCGGCCCATCGCGTCGGTGACCTGGGAGCCCACGTCGCCCCCCTGCGCGACGTACCGGGTATAACCCAGGCGCCGCATCAGCTCCGCCCACGACTGTCCGATACGGATGGGGCCCCAGCCGAGCTCGGCCGGCGCGGCGGAGAACCCGTAGCCGGGGATCGACGGCAGCACCAGGTGGAACGCGTCCTCGGCGCGCCCGCCGTGCGCGGCCGGGACGGTGAGCGGGCCGACGGTCTCGAGCAGCTCGATGACCGAGCCGGGCCAGCCATGGGTCATGATCAGCGGCAGCGCGTTCTCGTGCCGCGACCTGACGTGGATGAAGTGGATGCCCACCCCGTCGATCCCGGTGGTGAACTGCGGCAGCGCGTTCAGTCTGGCCTCGCACGCGCGCCAGTCGTACTCGGTGTTCCAGTAGCGGGCGAGCTCCTGGAGCGTCGCCAGCTGCACGCCCTGCGACCGGTCTGTGACCAGCTCCCTGGAGGGCCAGCGGGTCGCGGCGATGCGCCGCCGAAGGTCGTCCAGGGCCTGTTCCGGGATCTCAACGCGGAAGGGGCGAATCGCCACGGCGTCCGGTGAGCTTTCGGTCGTGACAGCCATGTGGGCCTCCTTGGTTTCGTCTGGCGGTTGATGCACAGGTGGTCGTTCCGCACCGGCCTAGGGCTCCTCTCAGGGACTCCTTTCCGCTCCTGAGACCCCGTAGCTGACGCGGCCCCATCCAGCGTGCCACCCGAGCCGGCCCCGCGAGACTGCGGTGCACGGCCGGTGGCGGGCTGGCGTTGCCGACGGCCCGGGCAGGAATGGCGGCGCCTGCATGCCGGGGCCGGTACCTGCGGCGCCGGTTGCCATGTTCGCCAGCGGCCGGCGCTTGCCGGGCCGACAGCAGCGCGGCGATCCCGGGCTCGGCCGGGGCGCCCCGTCGAAGTCCCCGGGTCAGTTCTTGGCGGGGGCGAAGAATTCGGTGAGCACTTGGTTGACGCGCTCAGCCTCGTCGTGATGGACCCAGTGCGAGGCGTCGGGCAGGCGCTCGACGCGGTCGAGGTTGGGCACATCGTCGTGCTCGGGCTCGGCCAGGTCTTCGCCGAGGTAGCGGTCGCGCTGTCCCCAGATGACCAGGGTGGGCGCCTTGACCTGGCGAATCGCCTCTTCGGCCTGCTTGGGCGGGGTCCGCACCGAGGACCGGTAATAGTTGATCATCCCGGTCGCCGCGCCCGGCTGTGACCACGCCGCGATGTAACGATCCATCTCCTCCGGCGTGTAGGCCGGGTGGGCGTCGTGCAGGAAGTGCCGGAAAAAGTGCCAGTGGTTGGCGTGCACGACGGATTCGGGCAGGTCCGGGAGGTCGAAGAAGAAGAAGTACCAGGACCTGCGGAGCTGGCCCGGGTGGTGCAGTCCCTGCGAGAGCTTCCGCGGATGGGCCGCGTTGAGAATGGCCAGCCGTTCCACCACCTCGGGGTGGTTCATCGCAGTGACCCAGGCGATGCTTCCACCCCAGTCATGACCGACCAGCAGCGCGGACTGTTCGCCGCGTTCGTGGATGAGGTCCCGGATATCGGCGGCCAGCAGGCCGACGTCGTAGGCCTTGACGCCGGCTTCGACGACAGGTTGTAGCCGCGCGTGTCCGGTGCCACGACCCGGAAGCCCGCCGCCGCCAGCGGCTGGATCTGCAGCCGCCAGCCGTACCAGAACTCCGGGAAGCCGTGCAGCAGACGATCAGCGGCCCCTCGCCGGCCTCAATGTAATGCAGTCGCTGGTCGCCGATCTCGGCGTAGCCCTCACGAAGCTCGCCGCCTGTGAGGTCCTCGGCTGTGCTCATTACCGCCTCCCTGGGGTGGTGTCAGGGATGACGCTACGATCTCCATCGCTGCATCACCCCAGGGGAACACCCTGGGTTCCCTCCCAGGGAACAACCCGGTAGTTCCCTGGCCTGGCCCGTCCGCGGGCTCAGCGAGGTCGTGCATCGGCGGGCCGACCATGCTCGGGCAGCGCCGCCTGGAGCTGCCTGCGCGAGGTGATGTCGAGCTTCGTAAACACGTTGCGCAGGTGCCACTCGACCGTGCGCGCGCTGACGAACAGCTGCGCGCCGATCTCCGGGTTCGACAGGTGGTCGCGGGCGAGCCGGGCGATCTGCTCCTCTTGCGGCGTGAGCTCCCCGCGCGTGCCAGGGCTGCGCTTGCGCGCCCTCTCGCCTGTCGCCAGCAGCTCGCGGCGGGCGCGCTCGGCGAACGCCTCCATGCCGATCGCGTCGAACAGGTGGTGGGCGGTGCGCAGCTGCTCACGCGCGTCGACGCGCCGGCCCTCGCGGCGCAGCCATTCCCCATAGAGCAGATGCGCCCGCGCGAGCTCTGGACGCAGCCGCGTGCGGCTCAACCGCTCGATCGCTTCGCGGTACAAGTCGTGGGCCCCCGTGCCGTCGCTCAGCAGTGCCCGGGAGCGGGCCTCGATGCCCAGCGCGAAGTCGGTGCCGGCCGGCTGGGTCGTCTCCGCGAGCCGCTTGAGCGCATCGCGCGCGAGTTCGGCGTCTCCCACATGCATGGCCGCCTCGACCAGCTCGGGCAGCGCCCACACAGTCACCCAGTACTCGAAGGTGTTCGACGTGGCTTGGTGGGCCGACCACGCCGCCTCCTTATAGCGGGCCAGGCCGTTGTACAGGACCGCAGCTGCCCAATGCGCCCAGATAGCGACGGCTCCGCCAGCATCTCGCTCCATGACGCTCGCGAACAGCGCGGCCGACTCGGCTTCCCTGCCTTGCAGGGCCCAGAGCCGCAAAGCGGCCCCCGGCACGAAGCGGCTCCCCGTTGTCGCCACCACGCTGTCGATCTCCGCGACGAGCGAGGCGGCGCCCGCGAAGTCGCCGATCCACGCCCTGGCCAGGGCCAGGGCGGACAGGTGGATGGGCAGTTGCGCGAGCGCGCCGGCGTCGCGGACGAACTGGAGCTTTCTCGCGGCGACCGCCAGCATGCCCTCGTTGTCCCACACAGCGTTGCTGGCGGCGGTGGCCATCCACCCCCAGCGAAGGGCGTCCTCCCGCGAGATCTCGAGCAGCGATTCCGCTGCCTGCTGCAACGCCGGAGTCGCGGCGGCGTGTCCGTCGGCGGTGAGCAGGGCGAGTCCATCGAGCAGCAGGTCGAGTGGACGGGGAGGGCCAAGCGGCGGGGGGAGAGACCGGACGGCGCGAGAGATCTCGCCGGCGATGCGCCCTGCTTCGAGGTCGCCGGCGACTGCCGCCGCGCCCCAGGCGATCAGGTAGGTCTCACGCGCGAGGTCGAGGTCGAACGGTTCGAGCCGTCTCGCGGCCCCTCGCAGCAATGACGCAGCGTCGCGGCTGCCCAAGGCGAGGGCGATGTTGCCACGCAGCAGGTCGATCCGGGCGCGCTGGAACCCGTCGAGCGGTCCGGCCTCGGCCGTGGCCGCCAGCTGGAGCGCTGCGTCGAACGCGCCAGCCTGGCAGCTCGCCTGCGCCGCGGCCAGCGCGCGCCCGGCACGCCGCGCCGGGTCGACCGTGAGCTCGGCGGACCGTTGCAGGAACGCGGCCGCCGCGGCGACGCCGCCGCGGGCCTGCGCACGGCCGGCCGAGCGTTCGAGCTCGGCGGCGACCTCCTCGTCGGGCCCCGCAGTGGCGCGGGCGCGGTGCCAGGCCCGCCGATCCGGGTCGGTCTCGGCGACGGTGGCATCGGCCAGGGCACGATGCACGCGGTGCCGGTCGTCCGCGGCCGCCGAACGATAGGCAGCGGACCGGACCAGTGGGTGCGCGAACTCGACGCGCCCGCCCAGCTCGAGCAGCCCACCATCCTGGGCAGGGCACGCCGCGGCGATGTCGATCCCGAGCATTCCCGCGGCACGGTAAAGCAGGGCAGGGTCGCCGAGGGGCTCTGCGGCGGCCGTAAGGACCAGCAGCTGCGTATCGGAAGGGAGCAGCCGAAGGCGCCGGATGTAGCTCTGTTCGATCAGGCCGCCGACCGGCTGGCTGCTGGGAAGACCGAACCCGCCGGCGAGATCGGCGGCGTTCCACGTGCGCGGCAGCTCGAGCAGCGCGAGCGGGTTGCCGTGGCTCTCTGCGACGATCTGGTCGCAAACGCGTGCGTCCAGGGGGCCAGGCACGTTGGCCAGCAGCAGCGCGCGGGCATCACTATCGCCGAGTGGAGCAACCGGCAGGACCGGCAGCCCGGCGAGAACGTCATCGCCGGCCCCCGTCCGCGCGGCGCACACGACCGCGATCGGCTCAGCGAGCAGGCGGCGGGCAACGAACCCCAGGATCTGCGCCGAGGCGTGGTCAAGCCACTGCGCGTCGTCGACGATGCACGCCAGCGGCTGCTGGTCGGCGACCTCGGCGAACAGTGTCAGCGTGGCCAGCCCGACCAGAACCGGTCGGGCGCCGGGCCGGCGCTGCGGCCGAACACCGTCGCGAGCGCGTCGCGCTGCGGAGCGGGCAGCCGGTCAAGGTGGTCCAGCATGGGCGCGCAGAGCAGGTGGAGGCCGGCGTAGGCCAGTTCCATCTCCGATTCAACGCCGGCGGCTCTCGCGATGTGCCAGTCGGCGACCCGGTCGGATAGGTAGTCCAGCAGCGCGGTCTTGCCCACGCCGGCCTCGCCCCGCAGGACGGTGACCCGGCTCCGGCCGGCGAGCGCGTCGGCCACGAGCTGGTCGAGCGCCTCACACTCGCTGCGGCGTGCGAGGAGCTTCGGGGGCGGGCGGGGATCCTGACTCGTCGGCGGCCTCCCCCCCTCGTTCAAGCCGCTACCAGCAGAGCGTAACTCTGTGGCCAGGGGCTGAGGAACCCCGTAGGCCCAGGGGTCGGGCCAGGGTGTCTCCCGGGTGCGACGCGCCCGTCGAGGCGCAAGAGTGGTTCGTGACCCAACCAGCGCGACGCGAACTGGCCCGGCTGGTACGCCGCATACATGACAGCGGGGCAGGCCGGGACGGAGCTGCCGACGTGAGCGACGACGACGCCTGGAGAACCACGGCCGCCTCGGTCAACTCTGCGCCCGTGCACCCCGAGCGGGACCTGCTCGGGCAGACCGTCCTCGTCATCGGGGGCAGCTCCGGCATCGGGCTTGAGACAGCCCGGCTGGCCCGCGCCAGGGGAGCGGACATCATCCTCACCGCCCGCAACCCGGACCGCCTGCACCGCGCCGACCTGGAACTCGGGGCCAGCATCGCCGCCTTCGATGCCACCGACTTCGGCCGGCTCGGGCGGTTCTTTGAGGCGCTGCCCGCGCCCATCGACCACCTGCTGGTCACCGGCCCCGGTCCCTATTACGCGCCGCTGGCCGAGTTCGACCTAGACGTGGCACGCCGCGACGTCGACGCCCATCTCCTGCTGCCGCTGCAGGTCGCTAAGGACGCCGTGAGCAGGGTCCGCCCGGGAGGCACCCTGCTGTTCATGGGCGGCGTTGGCGGCCGCCGCCCGGGAGCGGGCTTGGCGTTCATTGCGGCGCTGACGGCCGCGCTTCCGGCCATGACCAAGAGCCTCGCGCTCGAGATCGCGCCCGTGCGGGTCAACCTGATCGCGGCGGGGTTTGTCGACACGCCGTTGTCGGCTTCGCTGCTCGGCGACCGGCTCAACGAGCGCCGCGAGCAGCTCCGCGCCACGCTGCCGATCGGCCGCGTCGTCGGCCCCGCGGACATCGCCGCACTGGCCGTTCACCTCATGACCAACACCGCGGTCACCGGCGCCACCTTCGACATCGACGGCGGCCAGCAACTCGTCGAAGGATGAACGTGACATACCGCGAGGAGGGCGACGTTCAGCCCGCCGACAGCGACCGCGGTCAGGAGGGCGTCGTGGACGTCACCGACAAGAGGGTCGCCCCGTTCAAGACCACCACTTTCGTACAAGCTATGCGATTTGTCTTGTTTATAGATAGAGATAATCGGTTGTTCCCAGTTGTTCCGTTGCCGCCCACTGCCTGGCGTGCTTGCCTGGATTACATGGCGCCACGGGCCGCAACTGCGGGCAGGGGCGACACGCCGCCTGGTCAGCGCCGGAGGCTGATGGCGAGACACAGCCCGAACGGGCGGTACCTGCATCCTCGGGGGCCGCCAGAGGTGGGACTTCAAACCTGCCGCATGCAGAACTGCCAGGGCCCGCGCCCAGGCCGTCATAGACACCGGCCATCTCTAACCATCCCAAATCAGCCGATCCACAGCGCAGGAGGTTCCCCAGTGAATGCGACAGATCAGCCGTCCCAGCAAGCCGACGCCAAGCCGACGATCGTGCTCGTGCACGGCGCCTTCGCCGACGCGTCCAGCTGGAACGGCGTCATCGAGCGGCTGCAACAGCAGGGTTACACCGTCATCGCGCCAGCGAATCCGCTGCGAGGCGTGACCGCCGATTCCGCCTACACCGCCAGCCTGCTCAGCCAGATCGATGGCCCGGTGCTGCTAGGCGGGCACTCCTACGGCGGCGCGATCATCACCAACGCCGCTGCCAGCGGTGGAGGTTGGCCAACAGGATGCTGGGGTCGGTCTGGGTCAGGTAGGCGGCGCTGAGCACGTAGACGGTGCCGCCCCGGAGGGCGACCGAGGAGGGATTGGACAGCCCCGTCTGCGGCGGCGAGCACGGTCTGCTGGCTGCCGTCGGGCCGGATCAGCACGACCGTGCTGAAGCGGTTGATGGCGGCCAGGACCGGCGCGCTGGGTCCAGACCCGGTGAAGGCGAAGTCGTCGATGCCAGCCAGGCCGGTGGCGATCGTCTGGATCGGGCCGGCGGAGCCGTCAGGCCGGATGGGGACGCGCAGTAGCGTCCCGAGCTGGGTGCTGCTGACCCACACCGCACCGTCGTGCAGCTTGAGCCCGTTGGCGCCGGGGCCGCCGCCGGGAGCCAGTTGCGGGCCGCGCGCAGGCTGAGACGGTGCCGTCGGCGATGGATACCCGCCAGGTGACGCTGAGCAGGGAGTCGGCGACGTAGATGAAGCCGTCGCGGTCATCCAGTGCCATGCCGTTGGGATCAACCACCCGGAGGTAGCGATCCTCGGCCTGGGCCGGATCATCGACCGGGCCGGGGCTGTCGGCGGGCAACTGGCCGTCCGCAAGGTGACCGAGCTGACGCTGACCTTCGACCACCGGGTCTGCGACGGCGGGACCGCGGGCGGCTTCCTGCGCTACATCGCCGGCGGGCACGTTGCTGACAGGCCAGGGCTTAGTGGCCGGCGTTCCCGGCGGGCGGGCGGTGTACGGGCTCGCGTCCGGGCGGCTGGCTGGGCCGGGGCCGGGACGGTGCCGCCGGGATGCGCCGGACGTGCGGTTTCCTGGCCGACAGGGTGACCGGCTGGCCGTGATGCAGGATTTCGAGTGGGTCGCCGCCGGTCAGGATGTACCTGGCCTGGGCGTGCGTGACCTCGACTCGCAGGCGCCGGCCCCCGATGAACAGGGTGAACGCGAGCCGGGTGAGGCCGTCGGGGAGCCGCGGCGCGAAGCTGACGGTCCCGTCCTTGAGACGCAGGCCGCCGAAGCCGCTGACCAGCGCGATCCAGGTGCCGGCCAGCGAGGCGATGTGGAGCCCGTCGCGGGTGTTGTGCTGAAGGTCGAGCAGGTCGATCAGGGCGGCCTCGCCGAGGTAGTCGTAGGCCAGGTCGAGGTGGCCGGTCTCGGCGGCGATGACCGCCTGGGTGCACGCCGACAGCGAGGAGTCCCGGACGGTCAGCCGCTCGTAGTAGGCGAAGTCCCGCGCCTTCTGCTCGGCGGTGAACGCGCTGCTGTGCATCTGCATGGCCAGCATCAGGTCAGCCTGCTTGACGACCTGCTTGCGGTACAGGTCGAAGTACGGGAAGTGCACCATCAGCGGGTACTGCCCGGCCGAGGTCCGGGCGAAATCCCAGACCTGGCGCCGGGTGAACCCCGCTGCCTGGGCGTGCACGCCGAGCGTCTCGTCCTAGGAGATGGTCATGGCCTGCGCCGCGTCCCGCCAGGTGGCGGATTCCTCGTCGCTTACGCCGAGTTCGCGGGCGCGATCGGGGTACCGCTTGGCCGCGTCGGCGGCGGCCAGCAGATTTCTTTGCGCCATCAGGTTGGTGTAGATGTTGTCGTCGGCGATGGCGCTGTACTCGTCCGGGCCGGTGACCCCGTCGATGTGGAAGTTGGCCTGGTCGTCGTAGTGGCCGAGGGAGACCCATAGCCGGGCAGTGTGGACCAGCAGGTCCATCCCCGGACCACGGGCGAACTCTTCGTCACCCGTGGCATCGGTGTAGCGGACCGCGGCGACGGCGATGTCGGCGTTGACGTGGAACGCGGCCGTGCCCGCGGGCCAGTAGCCTGAGCATTCCTGCCCGGTGATGGTCCGCCACGGGAAGGCCGCGCCGGCCAGGCCCAGCTGGGCGGCCCGGGACAGGGCCAGCGGGAGCGTGCTGTGCCGCCACCGCAGCGCGCTGGCGGCGGCGTCCGGGGTGGTAAAGGTCAGCATGGGCAGCACGAAGGTCTCGGTATCCCAGAACGCGTGCCCGCTGTACCCGGGCCCGCTCAGCCCCTTGGCAGGGATCGCCCGGTTCTCCGCCCGGGCGCTGGCCTGCAGCACGTGGAACAGCGCGAACCGCACCGCCTGCTGCACCTCGGGGTCCCCGTCCACCTCGACATCGGCGCGGTCCCAGAAGTCATCCAGGTACCGGTGCTGGTCGGCGAGCAGCCCGTCCCAGCCGGCCTGCCGGGCCGCGGCCAGCGCCGCCCACACCTGGTCCCTGACCCCGGTCAGCGACCGGGCGCCGGACCAGGCGTAGGCGACGAACTTGACCACCCGCAGCTTCTGCCCCGGCGCTAGCACCGCCGCCGCGGTGACCAGGCCGCCGTCTGTGAACGACCGGGACTCAGCCCGCACCGGGGCCGGGCAGTCAATCAGGTGCTCCATCGCGGCGCCGACGCGCAGCCCGCTGCGCTTGGTCCGGTGCACCAGTATCACGGCCGTTCCGGTGGCGTCGTAGTACTCGCCGCTGAGCGGATCCTGCAGCGCCGCGGCCACACGGGGATCTGCGCCGTCCGATGGCAGCTGCTCGTTGGTGAGCAGTTCGGACTGCACGGCGATCCGCGCCTGGCCGTCCAGCGGCTCCACCTCGTAGCAGATCGCCGCGACCGCCCGCTGGGTAAATGGCACCAGCCGGACCGAGGAGACCCGGACCGGCCGCCCGGCGGGCGACACCCATTCGGCGCGGCGGGTCAGCACTCCGGAGCGGAAGTCAAGCAGCCGCTCGTGCGAGCGCAGCTCGCCGGACCGCACGTCGAACGGCTCGTCGTCGACGAACAGGCGGATCAGCTTGCCGTTGGTGATGTTGATGATCTCCTGCCCGGTTTCCGGCAGGCCGTAGGCGCTCTCGGCGTAGGGCAGCGGTCGTGTCTCGTAGACCCCGTTGAGGTAGCTGCCCGGCAGGGCGTGCGGCTCGCCCTCGTCCAGGTTGGCCCGCCAGCCCACGTGCCCGTTGGCCAGCGCGAACACCGACTCGGTCTGAGCCAGCAGGTCCAGGTCCAGGTGAGTCTCGCGCAGATTCCACGGCTCTACGGTGAATGCGTCTTGCAGTATCACTGGGTCTCCATCGGATCGAGAGCGCCGGCGGGCCAGGCCTCAGCGGGTGGGGGCGGTTCGCCGGATGCCGGCTATGGACATCACACTGACGGCGGCGAGGATGATGGCGCAGACCAACACGGTCCGGAAGTCCCCCACTTCCGCGGAGGCGAAGCCCACTCCCGCGGCGCGCCGAGTCTCATCCTGGGAGTCCCTGCCTATCGCGAGCTCAGACCCGGGCGTCCGGCTCGGTTCGCCTGCCTGCGTTCCCGGAATCCTGTGGCCGGGCGCCGGCATCCGGCTCGGTTGGGCTTCCTGGGTTCCCGGAGTCCTGTGGCCGGGCGTGGGCGTTCTGCGACCTGTGCTGCTGCACCGAGTCGGCCACATACCCCAGGAGCTCGGGATCCAGGCGGTTGTATCCCTTGCGGTCATACCACCGCACCGCGACCGCGCCCGCGATCAGCCAGATGACCAGCCCCATCGTGGCGGCCGTGACCGCTCGCGCCAGCCCGGCGTCGGCCTGGGCGTCGAAGTACAAGATCGCCTGGGTGCCGGCGAGGATCTGGCGCAGCGGCTCGATCCCGGCCAGCCACCGCAGGACGCCGGGCAGCGCCTGCAGCGGCACGGTGCCGCCCGCGGCCGCCAGTCCCGCGTAGACGAACAGCAGCAGGGCCAGGAGCTGGCCGAGGGAGGCGCCCAGGACCGCGCACAACACGATGGTCCCCGCGGCCACGCTGGCCGCGCACAGCCAGGCCAGCAGCCACAGCAGCCCGAGGTGAGGGGCGTCCATCCGCAAGATGCCGGCGGCCACCACCAGCAGCAGCCCGGTCATCAGGCCGGTGAGGACGGCGGCCATGACCCACTTGATAACCAGCGTGTGCCACCGGTTGACCGGCAGCGGCTGGCGCTGCCGCCATCGGGGCCCGATCTCGCTGGTGGCATATCCGGTCGCGGCGTCCACCGAGGGGTTGATGATGGTCCCGGCCAGGAACCCGCACATCAAGATCAGCAAGGCGAGGTAGAAGGCACTCAGCCCCAGGGCAGAATGAGCGGGCAGCGCCCGGTAGTCGGCCGTCGTGACGGCGACCGGGTCGGCCAGGAAATCTCTGGTCAGCGGGCTGGACGCCCGGGCGGCGGGCACGAAGGCCGCCAGTTGCCGCCCGACCTGGCCGGATGCCGCCTGAAGGCCGGGCTGCAGCACGCCGGAGGCCAGGCTGGCCCCGATCGTGCCCGCCCGCTGGTTGGTCCAGATGACGATCTCCGGCCGCTCCGACCCCAGCCCGCCCGGATCTACGCCGGCCCGGGTGAGCAGCGAGGCGGTGAAGCCGGGCGGGATCACCACCGTCGCGTAGGAGCCGCCGCGGTCCATGGCCTGCTGCGCGGAGCTGAGCGTGGTGTCCGTCAGCGCCAGCCGGCCGGAGACCGCGGTGCTGCCGGACAGACCGCGCTGGACCTGCTGGCCGATGTTGATCTGCCGCGTGCCGATCACCGCGCCGCGGTCCTGGTTCACCACCGTCACGGGCAGGCCCTGCAGGTGGCCTAGGGGGTTGACCACCGACCCGACGTAGAACGCCGTGATCAGCACCACCACCGCCGACCCCAGGATCAGCGGCAAGATCCACACCGCCCGGACCTTCAGCAGGTCTCTTGCCCGGACGGGGAAGGCGCGCCTTGATGCGCCGCTACGTCCGGCCGGAACGGCGGATTTGCTGTTCATATGCGCCCTCCCCAGGAGTTTGCTGTTCCGGGCAATGCCCGCGACCGTCTCACGCTGCTGCTGGGTCATGAGTCCTTCTCCTGCCTGGTTCAGATGATTCCGTCGTTGACGCGGATGGCCTGGCCGTTTATCCGGCGCCCTTCGGAGCTGGGACACTGCCAGCCTGCATGGGGGACTTGGCGGCCGCTCGGCGTCGGCTTGGCGTGAGTGCGGTGCCGCGCTGCCAAGCCGGCGCCAAGCCGCCGGGGCAGGATGCGGGAAAGACCCAATCCTGGGAGCCGGCAATGACCCAAGGCATGTCACCCGAGGCAGGAGGGATGGTGTTCCGCAGGTGCCGGTCGCTGCTGGAACAGCGGGCGGTTGGCAGGCTGCTGGCCGGGCGGGGCATCCCGCTGGCTGAGCGTGGTGTCGCGGGCACTGACCTGTTCGGGTTGTGGGATCTGACGGCGCCCGCCGGGGAGGCTCTGGCCGGGGCGGCGGCCACCGGGCCGCCAGGGGATGGCGGGGAGGTGCAGTTGCGGGGCATCGCGGTGGCGGCCGGTGCGGGGCGCCAGGGGCTGGAGCGGCGGCTGGTCGGCGAGGTGGCCGACAGCTGGCGGGCGCGGGGCGCGGCCCGGCTGGTGGCCCGGCCGGCCGGCCGGGCCGGTCTCACGGTGGGGCTGCTGCGCAGCGCCGACTTCGTCCCGGCGGGTGCCGGCCGCGCGCCCGCTCAAGTCAGCGCGTCCCGGACCGGCGTGCCTGCGGACAACGAGGACAGCTGGTGGGAACTGGAACTCTGAGGACGCTCACCGGCCGGCGTCTGCGCGACGCGTGACCGCGTGCTCTGGTCGAACCGTGCTGGCCGGTGATGTGCAGCCGTCTGGGCATCGTGGAGACCCGCTGGCGTAGGCTGGATCGACAGCAGGCTTTGCAGCCCGAAAAGGCGGCCGAGATGGTGCAGTTCAGGCTGCTGGGACCGCTCGAGGCCCAGGACGGGGCGCGCCGGGTCGAGGTGGGACGCCCCAAGCAGCGTGCCTTGCTCGCGGTCCTGCTGGTCCACGCCAACGATGTGGTATCGCTGGACCGGCTGATTGAGGAGCTGTGGGGAGACGAGCCGCCGCCGCAGGCGGCTGCCTCGCTGCAGACGTATGTGTCGAATCTGCGGCGCGCGCTCGATCCTGGCCGCCCGGCCCGGGCCCCGTCGCGGGTGCTGGTCAGCCAGCCCCCCGGGTACCGGCTGGTGGTCGGCGCCGGGGACCTGGATGCGGCCCGGTTTGCCGTGCTGGCGGAAGAGGGTCACCAGTTGCTGCAGGTGCACCGGCCAGCGGCCGCCGCCCGGGTGCTGCGCGAGGCGCTGGCGCTGTGGCGGGGGCCGGCGCTGGCCGAGGTGGCCGATGAGGCGTTCGCCCAGGCCGAGCGGAACCGGCTGGAGGAACTGCGGGTGGCCGCGCTGGAAGACCGCCTGGCCGCCGATCTGGACCTCGGCGGCCACGCCGCCGCGGTGGCCGAGCTGGAGGAGCTGGCCGGCCGCTACCGGTTCCGGGAGCGGTTGCACGGGCTGTGGATGCTGGCCCTGTACCGGTCGGGCCGGCAGGCTGAGGCGTTGCAGGCGTTCGCCGCGGCGCGCCGCGCGCTGGCCGAGGAGCTGGGCATCGACCCGGGCCGGTGGCTGCGGCAGCTGGAGACCGGCATCTTGCGCCAGGACCCCGGGCTGGACTGGACGCCGCCACCGGAGGAGGATGAGCCTGGTCCGCCAGCTTCTCAGGCCAGCGGACCAGCCGGGGAGGCCAGCCCGGTGCGGGCGGCCTCGGTCACGCGAAGCCCCCAGGCCGCCCCCGATGAGCTGGTCGGGCGGGATGATCAGCTCGCTGCGCTGGATGCGATCCTGGCCGACGCGCGGGGCGGGCGCGGCCGGGTGGTGCTGGTGGCCGGGGAGCCGGGGATCGGCAAGACCCGGCTGGCCGAGGAGGCCGCGCGGCGTGCCGCCGCGGCGGGCATGGGCGTGGCGTGGGGGCGCTGCCACGAAGGGGACGGCGCGCCGGCGTTGTGGCCCTGGGCGCAAGTGGTGCGCCAGCTGGCCGCCGACCTCGGTCCCGGGCAGCCAGCCTCTATGCTGGGGCCATCGGGCGCCTGGCTCGGCCCGCTGCTGCCCGAGCTGGCCGGTCCGACCCCGCCGGCCGGGCCGCGGCCGGTGGCGGACTTGGGGGCGGCCCGGTTCCAGCTGAACCAGGCGGTCGCCGGGTTGCTGCGCCGGCTCGCAGAGGCCCGGCCGCTGCTGGTCGTCGTCGATGACCTGCACTGGGCGGACGTGCCGTCGCTGTCGCTGCTGGCGTTCCTGGCCGCCGAGCTCCAAGACGCCCGGCTGGTGGTGGTGGGCACCTACCGGGACGTGGAGGCGTCGGCCGGCCAGCCGCTGGCCGGCACGCTCGGCGCGCTGGCCCGCGAGCCGGTAGTGGAGCGGATCCCGCTGGGCGGTCTGGACCGGGCCGGCGTGGCCGCGCTGATCGGCCGCGCCATCGGCACCAGGCCGGCCGGGCCGCTGGTGCAGGCCGTTGCCGACCGGTGCGGCGGGAACCCGTTCTTCATCACCGAACTGCTGCGGCTGCTGCAAAGCGAACGCCGGCTGGCCGCGCCCGAGGCGGCGGCGGCGGCGCGGCGGGAGGTCCCGGCAGGGGTGCGGGACGTGCTGCGCGCGCGGCTGGCCCGGCTGCCCGCGCAAACCAACACCGTGCTGATGGTCGCCGCCGTGGCCGGCCGCGGGTTCGACCTGGACCTGATCGAGGCGGTGACCGCGCTGGAGGACGAGGCCGCGCTGGATGCCGCTGAGGCGGCCGTGCTGGCCGGGCTCCTCCTCGAGGACGACCGGGCGGCCGGCCGGTACCGGTTCGCGCACGCCCTGGTGCGGGAGACGATCTATGAGGGCATCAGCCGCGCCCGCCGCGCCCGGCTGCACGCGCGGGTCGCCGACGCCCTGGTGGCGGTGCGGGGGGCCGAGCCGGAGCCGGCGGCCGAGATGGCCTATCACTGCTGGCAGGCCGCCCCGGTGATCGGCGCCGCCCGGGCCCTGCCGCACCTGCTGCGGGCCGGTGAGCAGGCCGCCGCCCAGCTGGCCTACGAAGCCGCGGATGAGCAGTTCGAACGGGCGCTGCAGCTGGCCGGCCAGCTGCCGGCCAGCCCGCAGGCCACCGACCAGGAGATCCACATCGCCGCCCGGCTGGGCACGGTGCGGCTGGTGATGCGCGGGTACGCCGACCCCGGTGCTGCCCAGGCCCTGGCCCGGGCCCGGTCGCTGGCGGTGCGGGCGGGCAGGCGCGGCGAGCCGGCCGACGGCCGGTGGGCGCTGTTCATGTCCCGCCTGCTCCGCTCCGAACTCGGGCCGGCGCAGGAGCTCGGCGCCGAACTGGTGGCACTGGGCACCGAGCGGAACGACCCGGCCCTCCTGTCGGCCGGCCACTGGCAGGTGGGGACCGTGGCCCTGTACCGGGGCGACTTGCAGGATGCGCAGCACCATCTGGAGCACGCGCTGGCGGCGAGCCGGGACATCGCCCCGGGCGCGCCAGGCGATGCCCCCGTGGAGCTGACTCTCTTGTGCCAGGGCGCCCTGGGGGTGGCCCGGGCCTACCAGGGTCATGCCGATGCCGCCCTGCGGCTGACCAGGCAGGCCGTCGGCTCCGCCCGGCGGCTCGGTGACCCGCTCAGCCTGGTCTTCGCCCTGTTCGTCGACGCCTGGGCAGCCACCGTCGCCGAAGAGGTCACCCGGGTCCTGGATTCCGCGACAGAGCAAGCGGCACTCATCGGCAAGCACGGATTCCGGCAATGGGGGATCGCCCCGCCGTTTCTCCGGGGGTGGGCCGAGGCCCGCAGCGGCGATCCGCGCCGCGGCGAGCAGCGGATCCGGGCCGCACTGGCCGAGATGGACGCGACGGGAACCTCAGGGTACCGCCCGTTCGCGCTCGGATTGCTGGCCGAGGCCCAGCTGCTGGCCGGCCGTCCTGCCGAGGCCGGCGACACGCTGCGCCTGGCCACCCAGGAGGCGGACCGGCTGGGCGAGCACCTGTACGACCCGCAGCTGCGCGCCCTGCAAGCCAGGCTCCGGTAAGCCGATCTCCCGGGGCGCCAGCACGAGCTGGCCGAACCAAGGCAGCCGACGGGCTTATGTCTGCGCCCCCGGGCTGGCGGGCATGATCGCGAGCTTGGCCAGCTCAGGCCGCCTGCAACTCCGCAGGCCAGCAGCCACGCTGATGCTGTTCAGCGCCGCTGCCACTCCCTCGCCCAAGCGGCCGCCTGGCACTGCACCGGACCCTGCTCAGGGCAGGGGTAATCCCCCGGCACGCCAAGCCGACGCCAAGCCGACGCCAAGCCGGCGCCGATTCCGCCCTTGCATGCTAGCCGTGCGCCGAACAGCTCGTCGGAGGCGGGCACCCAATCCCGGCCCACTCCCGAAGCACATTCAGCCCCATCCGGGAAAGCCCGAGAGAAGGAAACGATGAACACTCCGAGCACTGCCGCCCCCCGCAGCGTCCAGGAAGCCACATACGAACTCCTGAGGCGACTTGGCTTGACTACGATATTCGGGAACCTTGGCTCGACCGAGTTGCCCTTCCTCAAGAATTTTCCGTCAGATTTTCAATATGTACTGGCCTTGCAAGAAGCTTCGGCTGTCGCGATGGCTGATGGATATGCCCAGGCAACGGGAAAGCCGGCCCTGGTGAATCTGCATACCTTTGCCGGTACCGGCAATGGTATGGGCAACATTAGCAATGCTTACATGAACAAGACCCCGCTCATCATCCTGGGCGGTAACCAGACCCGGGAAATGCTGGTTGGCGACGTATACCTGACCAACGTAGAAGAAACCGTCCTCCCTGAACCCTGGGTAAAGTGGTCCTATCAGCCCGTGCGAGCCGAGGACGTGCCGGCCGCCATCATGAGAGCCTACGCGGTAGCGCTTCAGCCTCCGGCCGGCCCCGTATTTCTTTCGGTTCCGCTGGACGACTGGGACAAGCCTGCGCTGGGCAGCGCCGTCGTGAGGACTGTCAGCACCCGAGTCGCTCCAGATCCCGAGCGGGTAAAGAGATTCGCCGACAAGATCAGCGGTGCTAGCAATCCAGTACTGATCTACGGACCAGGCCTCGAAAAGGCGGGTGGGTGGGACGCTGGCGTAAGGTTCGCCGAGAAACTTCAGGCCCCCGTATTGTTCTCACCATATACTGAAAGCATCTCGTTCCCTGTTACCCACCCGCAGTTTCAAGGAAGTCTTCCGCCAGCGATCGGCCCGGCGTGCGAGCGCCTGCGCGGATTCGACCTGGCGATAGTCGTTGGAGCGCAGGTCTTCCGTTATTACCCCTACGTGGCCGGATCGTATCTTCCAGACGGAACTGAGTTGCTTCAGATCACCTCGGATCCGAACGAAGCAGGAACGGCATTTGTAGGCGACAGCATGCTCGGCGATCCGCAACTGGCCCTCGAGGCGCTGATCGATCTGGCTCCGGAGAACTCCAAGCGTGAATGGCTCAGTTCGCGCCGTCCCCCCCTTAAGGTTTCCAGCGATGGAGACCCTGTGTATGCAGATGAAGCATTCTCTGCCCTTGCTGAGTCTCGGCCGGCCGATACGATTCTTGTGACCGAGACAACATCCAATGTGACCGAGCTGCTCAACACCTGGGCGATTACTGCGCCGGGGTCATATTATTCGTTCGCCGGCGGCGGCCTGGGCTGGGGAGCTCCCGCTGCCGTGGGTGTCGCCCTGGCTGTCAAG
>Ga0208324_1000251_pt1 | contig 27391 bp, 25 predicted proteins | sample Sb_taG_2_FD_187707 | JGI IMG/M metagenome (GOLD analysis project Ga0208324, IMG submission 187707) | Peat soil microbial communities from Weissenstadt, Germany - Sb_50d_5_LS metaG (SPAdes) (version 2) | ecosystem: Environmental > Terrestrial > Soil > Wetlands > Peat | place: Germany... | reverse complement strand
CCCGCACCGACCCGCTGTCGCAGATCGCCCAGGCCCGGGACCGCCGTCCGCGACAGCGCATCCCGCGTCGTGGTCGTGCCAGGCTGGCGGCTGCGTCTGCTGCCAGCCGGACTGGTTACTGCGGATCACTAAACTCCCGCATAGGCCGGGCTGTCGGCCCCGTGCGCGGCTGCCGTAGCCGGAGCCGGCTGCGCGACGGCCGGCGCAGCGACGGCTGCCGCCGCCGCGATCTCGGCGTGCTTTGCCTTGAGCTCCGCGTCCCAGCGTGTGAGCGTGTGCCACAGCGGGATCCCTGCCCAGCAGCAAAAGAACAAGACCATCAGCGGGACGGTCAGCCAGAACCAGCTCATCATGCTCCCCTCCTCAGTCGCCATGGCGGCGACTCCGGAGACGAGCATGTCAGCGCGGCCCTCAGCCGCGATTAAGGCATGATTGAGGCCGGCCCGACAATTGCGCGGCGTATGGACCCGCGCCAGCACGCACCCAGAGGCCACGTGCGCCGTCGGCGACCGTGCGCAGAAAGACGCCCATATCAATCATTCGGGTGCGGCACGGCTGGCCACGCCGATCGGCCGAGTCCGGCGACAGATCGGCAGGGATCTCGCACGCTGGCCGCAGCCAGCGATGTAACGCGGCGTGACGATCATTTCCTGGTGTGAGTGACCTGATCGACTATGAGCGTTGGCTGACCAACTGGTCAGTGGTGGCGGCCACGTCCAGATGGCTCATGTTATGGCTCCACTGCGGCAGAACGCGGCCGCATCCGCTCGACGCTTTGTGCTGTGGCGGCGGCCGGTCAGGCCGCCGCCACGGCTGCCCAGATGGCCTGGTCCTAGTTATAGATGTACACCGGGGTGCCGGGCGTCTTGACCAGGGTGTGGAAGAAGGCGGCAACATCCATCGGGATACGCACGCAGCCGTGCGAGACGGGCTGCAGCGGCACGTAGGTATCGCCGTGGATCGCGTAGGCGGTCCCGATGAAGAACACGGGGTTCCACATCTGGCCCAGCGGCACGGTCACCCAGCCGGGCATGAAGACGGTGGTGGTGAAATGGCCGATTGGGGTGATGGCGTACCCGCAGGCGCCGTCGCTGCAGTAGTAGTATCCGCCGCCGGTGGAGACGTGGCTGACCAGCGCCAGCTTATTGTTCCGGTACAGCAGGAGTACTCGCAGGTGGAGGTTGACCTCCACTCGGAGCGCGCCGCCGTTCGGGTCGCGCGATTGCGGAGCGCGAGGGCTCACCAGCGCGTGCTGGGTGAGCGGGCCGACGATGCCGTCGGCGCTCAGCCCCTGCACCTCCTGGAACGCCCAGACTGCTTCCAGTGTGTCCGAGCCGAACTGGCCGTCCGCCGGGCCCGGGTAGTACTCCAGCTGCGCCAGCCGCTGCTGGAGTGCCTTGACGTCGTTGCCGTGCATGCCGTACTTAAGCGTGCGCTGGGCCGGCACATACGTCGGCGACGTCGTGAGAGCCGCCGTCACCTGGACGGTTGCCGATTGCGAAACCTGTCCTGCCGCCGATGCACTCCCGGGCGCCGCGCCCGCCAGCGCGATGCATGCCACTGCGATGCTGCCAACGACGGCGATGTTGATGTGCAAAAACCTGATCATGGGTCTCACGCCCCCTTTTCCCTTCAGATCCGCTTTACCTGGCAGGGAAGCCGACGGCATAGAGCCTGAGGGCAGGTAACAGCGGACCAATGTCACGTGCTGTCCTAACCCACCATCAGCTGGGCGGGTTTGCCGTCCGGGTGGAGATGTGGACAATGAGCAGGGAAGCTGCCCACGTCGAGGGCGCCGGAGGCGAGGCTATTCAGGCGACTGCCGGCCTCGGACTGGACCCGGTGACGGCTGGAGTGGGTCGCAGGTTTGGTCGGCCGGCGCAGGCCGGCACGATCTGGTATCTGGCCGCCGGATGCCGCCAATGACCGCGGGCAGGGCGGCGACGGTTTGCGAGCGGTTACCGCCTCCGTCGTGCAGGATCACGATGGCGCCGGGGGTAGGGCCGCGACCACGCGCCGGGCGATCACGGCGGCGCCGGCCTCAGATCGTCCGACGGGTCGACGTCCCAGTCCAGTTCGGCCAAACCGCGCGCGCAGCTGGGCGTTCACCCCGGATCGCTGAGGCCTCCGGCGGCCGCGGGCACCGGACCGGGTGGCTGGTGACGCCGCGCCCTGCGTGTCACCTTGCAGCCGGGCGACCGGACCACCGCCATCGGGCCGACCCCGGCCGCCCGCACGGTCTTGCCCCAGTAGGCGGATCGGCGAGTCCTGCCGGCGCACGGGCGCGCAGAACGTCCATTCGGGTGCGCCCTTGGGACCGAGGCAGCCAACCCGGACGTCCGCGCATTGGGCGGATATTGCTGGTAGGCGGCCGCTGGGACTGGTCACCGCGGGTGACATTAGACGGAAGGCGGCCGTCTGGTCCCTCACGCGCCAGGTTGCCCGGGCCGGACGGGAAGCTGCCGAAGCCAGGCGGCGATGGCGCGGCCGATTTCGGCGCCGGAGTCTTCCTGGATGAAATGGATGCCGGGCACGGTCACCTCGGCTTGGTCCGGCCAGGCTCGGCAGAAGTCCCGGACGGCGCCGGTCAGGATGCTGCCCGGTTGGGCGTTGATGAACAGCTTGGGCAGTCCCGGGGCAGACGCCAGCCAGGCCGCGTAGGCAGCGCAGACCTGGTGCACGTCGGCCGGCTCCCCAGCGATAGGGATCTGCCGGGGCCAGATGAGGGTAGGCAGCCGCCCGTCGCCGGGGGCGGCGAACGGGCGGCGGTACTCACCCATCTCCTCCGCCGTAAGCGGGCGCAGCACCGAAGCGGGCAAGATCCGCTCGACAAATACGTTGCGCTCCAGGATGAGCTCATCTCTGGCCGGCGAGCGCAGGCGCTGGAAGATGGACCGGGCGTTTTCGGGCCACTCGTCCCATCCGTCGATGGGGCGGACCAGGGCTTCCATGTAAGCAATTGCTGCGACCTGCCGGGGGTGGCGCCGGGCCCAGTCAAAGCCCAGAGCGCTGCCCCAGTCGTGGACGACCAGCACGGCATCGCCGCCGACGCCAAGGACCTCCAGCAGTGCGTCGACGAACTCGCGATGCCGGGCGAAGGTGTACCGCTCCGGATCGTCCGGGCCGAGCTTGTCCGAGTCGCCCATCCCGATCAGGTCCGGGACAATGCACCGGCCCAGCCCCTGCAGGGCAGGCAGCACCGAGCGCCACAGATAGGACGAGGTGGGATTGCCGTGCAACAGCACGATGGGCCGCCCGGTCCCGGCCTCGACGTAGGCCATCTGGTGGCCCAGGACCGAAGCGAAGCGTTTAGCTGCACGCCACTGCGACGCGCTCATTGGACTCCTCACTCCTGCTCCCGCTGCCGCCACCGCGATGGTAACGCCAGCGGCCCAGGCTCCAGCGAGAGCCGCGCTGGACGCACACCACAAGTCAGCTGCCAGCCGTCCCGGCCCGCAAGGTCGGCCGGGCGACGATGGCTTACCACCCACCGCAGCGCATGACGTCCCGGACAGTGGACAACACACAATGCGGCAGAATAGTGAGTTCTCGACGTAGGCAGCGATGCATAGAAATACAGCCCGGCCGGCTGTTCGCCGGACTGTGGATCGCTACGTAGCTAACGACGTCTGAGCTCGCGGTAGCCGCGCGCCGATCCGATTGGTGCGTGCAAGCGCGGCTTGACGACGTCGCCGTCAGCCGTCCAGATCGGGCTACTATGCACACCATTACTGGCTGAACGTCGGCGGTTGCGTTGCCGCCGCTGGGCCGGGCGGGCTCGGTAGATGGGTCAGCTGCGGCGCCCGGTACCGGGCGCCGCCGCTGGGCGGGGTGGGGCGGGGTCAGGGCACATCGCGGCGCAGCACCAGCCGCGAGGCGACCGCGAGCAGGAGCACCGTGTAGCCGCTGAGGACCGCGACGGCGGTGGCCGGGGTGAGGGCCCTGCTGGCGAGCACTCCCGGGTCGGTGAGGGTGGCGGCGGCGCCGGTGACCAGCCACTTGGCCAGGTGCGGGGCGAGGGTGTGCAAGATGGCCAGCTCGGCGAACAGGACCCAGCCGACCGCGCCGACGGCGGCGGCGATCGTGGAGCGGGTGATGTAGCCGAGCGCGACGCCGATCACGCCGAACAGGGTGCCGGCGATCACCGAGCCCGCGAACAGGGTGCCGGTGTCGGCGGGGAGGCGGTGGATGTGGTGGGCGGACAGTTCGGCGGCGACGGTGGCCAGGCCCAGGCCGAAGGTCAGTACGGACAGCACCACGCCGGCCACGGCGATGCCGATGACCTTCGCGGCCACTAGGGCGCCGCGCCGGGGGGCGACCAGGACGGCCGGGATGATGGTTTTGTGCCGGTATTCGCTGCCGGAGCCGATGATGCCCAGCACTAGCATGGCCACGCAGCACACCGAGCCGAGCTTGAGCATCTGGTTGGTGCTGGCCGCCGTGCCGAGGGCCGCGGTGCTGTTCTTGCCGGCCACCGCCGCATCGACCGCGACGCTGATCACGCTGACGCCGGCGGACAGGGTGAGGCCGATGAGGAAGGTGCGGGACGCCACGAGCTTGCGCAGCTCGGCGCGGGTGAGGCGGATGATGGTAGTCATGACGGGCTAACCTCCTAGGCGCGGTCGTCCGCGTGGTCGCTGGTGAGGTCGAAGAACAGTTCTTCGAGGTTTTCGGCGTGCCGGGTGAGCTCCAGCACGGTGACGCCGGCGGCCGCCGCGATGCGGGCCACCCGGTCGGGGTCGGCGCCGCGGATCTCGACGGTGCCGGGGGTGAGGAGTTGCGGGGTGATGCGCTGGCGGGCCAGGGCCGAGACCAGCGGCTGGGTGTCGGGGGTGCGGATGCGGGTGGTGGTGGTCGCGGCGGCCAGTTCGGCGACCGGGCCCTCGGCGGCGAGCCGCCCCCGGTTGATGACCACGACGTCCTGGACCGTCTGCGCGGCTTCGGCCAGCAGGTGGCTGGAGACCAGCACCGTGCGGCCTTCGCCTGCCAGGTGGGACAGCAGGTCGCGCATCCAGCGGATCCCGTCGGGGTCCAGGCCGTTGAGCGGCTCGTCCATGATCAGCACCCCGGGGTCTCCCAGCAGCGCGGCGGCCAGGGTCAGCCGCTGCCGCATCCCCAGGGAGAAGCCGCCGACCCGGCGACGGGCGGCCTCGGTCAGTCCGACCATGTCCAGGACCTGGCCTGGCCGGCGGCGGCTGATCCCGGCTGCGGTGGCCAGAGTCTTCAGGTGCTCGATGGCGGTGCGGCCGGGGTGGAAGCAGTCGTTGTCGAGCGCCGCCCCGACGGTGCGGGCGGGGTGGGGCAGGTCGCGGTAGCGGACGCCATTGATCGTCGCGGTCCCGCTGGTCGGAGTGGCCAGGCCCAGCAGTATCCGCAGGGTGGTGGTCTTGCCGGCGCCGTTGGGCCCGAGGAAGCCGGTGATCCGGCCCGGCCCGACCTTGAAGCTGAGGTCGCCGATGGCGGTGACGGTACCGTACCGCTTGGTGAGGTGGTCGATAGCGATCATCGGGCTGTCCTTTCAGGTGGGGAGCCGGTGCGTCCCTTGCGCCGCTAGGCTCGCCTGGCCCGGGCCGGGCCGGGGTGGGTGGTTCGCCGAGCCGATGCGGGCGAGTTAGCCAGATGACGCCGCGCGGCGGCCCTGCCGGACCTGGCGATCGCCGCGGCAAGGCGGCGGAAGATGCTGGCGGCGTTCGGGGTCCGAGGCGCCGGGCGTCCGTGCTGGTGCCGCTGCTGGCTGGCCTGGGCGTGCATCTGGCGCTGATGCTCGCGGGCGAGCTGGGTAGCAAGGCTGGGATTGGTGATCATGGTCTTCTCCTGCCGGTCTGGGGCCGGCTGGCTATCGCGGCCCTCACCGGACAGGCTCGCCCGCCTGGGCATACGCGGGGCAGGGGTCGGCCGACCCCTTTCGTGGTGAGGGCGGGCGCGGGGATGAATGACCCCGGGCGCCGCAGGCCGGTGCCCGGGTCGGCGATCAGCTAATTTGTGATCGTCGGCGGCCCGGGAGCAGCGTGCTAGACCAGGCCCGAGGCCAGGGCCAGGCGGGTCAGGTCGGTGCGCCGGCGGCAGCCGGTCTTGTCCCGGATGCGGTCCAGGTGTGAGCTGACCGTGCGGATGCTGATGTAGAGCTGGGCGGCGATCTGGGCGTTGGTGCGGCCCTGGGCGACCAGGGTGACCAGCTCTTGTTCCCGGGTGCTGAGCTGTCCTAGTCCTGGCCCTGCGCCCGGCGGCTGAGGTTCCGCGGCGGTGAGCATGAGGGCGAACTCGGCGGCGGCGGCCTGGCTCATTGCCGCGCCGCGCTGCTCGGCCGCCCGCGCTTCGCCGGGCTCGAGCGCCTGCCTGGCCTCACGCCGCTGGTCTTCCCAGCGGCGCGCATGCCATGGCGGGTCGGTGAATCCCTCGCGTACGGCCAGCGTGTCGTTCGCGGCCCACACGGTGAGAGCCTCGGCGTGGCGCCCGGTTGCGGCACACAGGTTTCCGCACTGGTACAGGCCGCCGAGTAGATCTATCCAGTTGCCGGTCTGTACGGCGAGCTGGAGTGCTTCTTGCAGGTGCGCCGCGGCGTCCTTGATCCGGCCCGCCCGCAGGTTCAGGTCGACCACCCGCGGCAGCAGGGCCGCCTGGTTCCACAGGTCGCCCGCTTCCCGGGCCCGTGCCAGCCCCGCCGTGCTGACCCGTTCGGCGCCTGCCAGGTCCCCGGCCTCGATCAGCGCGAGGGTCAGGTAGAAGCTGCACCTGCGGGCCAGCGAGCCGGGGATTCCGGCCGTCACCTGCGCGGCCAGCCGGGCCAGCCGTACTGCCTCACCGTAATCGCCGACGTAAAGGGCGGCGAGGCTGAGGTCGGCAAGGGCCATCAGCTCCCCGACCGGGTAGTCGAGCTCCTGCGCTATGGCCAGCGCCCGGCTAGCATCGTCGACCCCCTCGCCGGTCCGCCCCACGCTCCGCAATATCCCCGCCCGGCCAGCCAGGGCATCGGCTAGCGCCCGGGACAGCGGCCGGCCCGCCACCGCGTCGCGGAGCACGGTGAAATGGTCCAGCGCACCGGCCGGATCAGCGGAGTACGCCGCCGTCCAGCCGAGCCAGAACTGTCCGGTGCACCAGTCGTCACTGCGCGGCTCGGCACGGCTTGCCGCCGCACGCAGCAGCGGGTACAGGCCGGCCTGCTGGCCCCGCGAGAACCACCACCAGCCTAGCGCGGCCACCAGCCGCAGCGCGGTCGCGGTGTCATGCTCCACGGCCCAGGCCAGCACCTGGCGCACGGTGGCGTCCTCCGCCTCCAGCCAGCGCACGGCTTCGGGCTCCCCGGTACTGGTCTGCATCCCGGCAGCGGCCTCCTCGGCCACCCGCGCCGCGAACCCGGCCAGCGCGACCTCAGCCTGCTCCTGCTCCCCGGCCTCGTCCAGCAGCCCGGCCCCGTAGACGCGCAGCGTTTCCAGCATCGCGTACCGGAACCGGCCATCCGGCCCGGGCCGCGGTGGCACCAACAGCGAGCAGTCCACCATGTGCAGCACCGCCGGCCCCGCGCCCTCCCCCGCCACCGCCTGGGCCCCCTCCAGGGTGAACCCGGCCGGGAACACCGACAACGCCCGGAACACCCCCCGCTCGGACTCATCCAGCAGCAGGTAACTCCATTCCACCGCAGCCGTCAGCGACCGATGCCGCCCGGCCGCGAGCCGGTCCCCGGCCGCCAGCAACGCGAACCGGTCATCGAGTCGGTCCAGCAGCTGGGCCACGCCCAGCGCCTCCACCCGCGCCGCCGCCAGCTCAATCGCCAGCGGCATCCCGTCCAGCCGCGCCACCAGCCGAGCCACCGCGCCCGCCGTATCACCGGTCAGCACGAAATGCGCATCCGCGCTGCGGGCCCGGTCCGCAAACAGCACCACCGCCTCGGACCGGGCCGCGTCAGCCAGGTCATCCGGATCTGGCAGGGTCAGCGAGGCCAGCCGGTACCGGGCCTCCCCGGCCACCCGCAACGGCTCCCGGCTGGTCGCCAGCACCCGCACATCATCGCAGGCCGACAGCAGCCCCGCGCACAACTCGGCCGCCGCACCGATCACGTGCTCGCAATTATCAACCACCAGCAGGACCTGCTGCCGCGCTAGGACCCGCCCTAGTACCTCCCATGTCGGCACCCCCGGCAGCTCCTGCACTCCCAGCGCCGCCGCGACCACCGAGGGCACCTGGTCAGGGTCGTGCACCGCCGCCAGCTCCGCCAGCCATACCCCGTCCACGAACCGGTCCGCCACCCGCCGGGCGACCTCGCCGACCAACCGGGTCTTGCCCGCCCCGCCCGGCCCGGTCACCGTCACCAGCCGGGACTCTTCCAGCAGCCCCGCCACCTCACACACTGGCCCGTCCCGGCCGATGAAACTGGTCAGGGCGACCTGGAAGCCATGCACACCACCACTCGCGCTGGCCGCCGCAGACCGCCCCACGCCGGTACCATAACCGCAGCCACCCGGCGCGTACAGCCCGGCCGCCCATGGCGATCCCGGGCCCGACAGTCATAGGCCGACAATCTCCGTCTGGCTGCCCCCACCGCCAACGGAGCAGCCAGCCGTTCAAAATCGGCAAGTTGGTGTTCCCGCGACAAAGCTGAACTGAGCGTTACGGCAATAGCTAGTGACATTCAAGCCAGTGCATAAATTTACAAGGAAGCAACGCACTCTACTCGGCAGAAGAGTGAGACGCCGAGGAAGGAACCGGAGCGCTGATTACCGGGAGAGCCGGCGGGTGCTGGCGGCCGCGCCGTGACGCGGTGATCGTCGTGCGCAAGCTGCGGTTAATACCGCGACGGAAGTGCGGAACCTGCCGGACGGCCGCGGGCCGTGGTGGTGATCATTCCGGGTGGGCCGGCTGACGTCTTCCGTGGCGGCTGATGAGCTCAGGGCTGGTGGGCGGTCATGCGGTCGTAGGTACGCGGGCCCGGAGGATATGGGGGTACTTGGGCTGCGGCGGCGCGGCATCTGCGGTGGGGACTGGGCCGGCTGCCCGAGCTGGGGAGGCTGTCAGGTGGTTGCCGTCATGCGGCGGTCGCAGTGTCGCTGACAGGCAGCCGGACGGTCCTGTCGCCGAAATCGGCCACGAGGTCAAGGCGGCCGCCGAGGGCCTCGACGTAGCGGGCGATGACCTCAAACGAGGTGACCTCGCCGTGCTCGATCTGAGACACCCGGGCGACGCTGACGCCCATGGCAGCGGCGATCTGCTTCTGGCCTAGGCCCAGCTGCTTGCGAGTTTCGGCGAGCTGGTGCCCGCGTGCCTGGGCCAGCAGCTGGCGCGCACCGGCCTCGATTTCCCCGGGTGATACCCCGGCAGCGTGCAACTCGCGCTCCAGGTCCTCCCAGTCCAGGGGGGTCCGCTTAGGCATGGGCGGCTACTCCTGTTCCTCCATGGTGTACTCCAGGTACAACTGCTCGGCGACCGGGATGTTCTCCCGGTACCACCGCTGCCAGTTCCCGGCCTTGTCCCCGCCGAGCAGCAGGAGCGCGGAGCGGGTGGGATCGAACGCGAAGAGCACCCTGATCTCGGACCGGGCCGCCGAGCCGGGCCGCAGCTCCTTGAGGTGATGGATCCTGCTGCCCTGGATCCGGTCCACCAGCGGCCGGCCGAGCGCAGGTCCTTCCTCTCGTAGCGCCGCGACCGCCTGGGCGACCTGGATCGCGGAGGCCAGGTCGTCCTTGATCAGGGTGGTGAACCACGCGGCGTACTCCTGGGTGACCTTGACGCTCCACGCCACACGGTCCCCTTTCTGCCCAAGGCTAGGCCTAATTCAAGGAATGCCTTAATTTTACTCGTACGGCGGTGCCCACGGCAACCGGCCAGTTGCCCAGTGGAGCAGGCCTGGGACGCGTGACAGCACAGCCGCGGCCAGATGCTCCCGATGTGCGCTGGGCCTATCAGATGTGAGTCATCGCCAGCGCGGCTGAGCAGGCATGATTCATGCTGGCGGGACGGTTCATGCGCCTGGGTGTCCCGCTCACGGGGGTCATGGCGCACCTCCACGTAATCGGGGTGGATGTAATCGCCACCACCGGCTGGGATGGTCCCGGGCAGATCCGGAATGCTTTGGCGGCAACGGCCGGACCGATGACTCACCTTGGCGGGACAAGCGAGCTGATGACTCAGATCCGAGACCTGACTCAGATCAGGCGGGGCATGACAACCTCGAAAACCTTCTCGAAAACATTCCTGGCCCGGAGGACGGCGCCAGGACCGTTAGTCCCCACGCGCGGCACTCATCACCTTATGCGAATTTTTTCTAATTAATGTGCTTTAGCTGCGGAGCCCCGTTACGGAATCGAACCGTAGACCTTCTCCTTACCATGCATGCAGGTTTCGTCTGATGACATCGCGGCCCGTCGGGTTGTCGCAGGTAGGAGGGATACCGGCGTCTGGGACCGTCGCGTTCCGTCTGCTACTGCCTGGATCCGTTGTCACTCGATTTGTCACTGGCTCCGGATCCTGTTCGACCAGACCGGATACAAGGAGCTGGCGCCAGCGTAGCGATCGGCGAAGGGCTGCTCAGCCCGCTCAGCTGACACTCGCCGGGGCTATAGCGGGGGAACTAATGTCAGCGGCCACGATGATCGTATCGCCCACGAGATGCACCGAACGGCCGGTCAGCTGAAGCGGCTGACCGGCCACTCCGTTGCCCAGCTCGCCGACGACACCAGTTCCTCGGCCGCGAATCTGCGATGAAATGGATATGACAGCACGGTCTGCAAGGTTGGCAGCCAGCAATGAAGTAATGACGCGTGGTCCTCCCTCGACTACTACTGAGCGGATGCCTTCGGCATAAAGCTGTCGCAGTACCGCCGAAATATCCACTCCGCCTCGCCCCGGTGGCTTGTGACGGACCGCAATGTGACGGTCTTCCAGCGCCCGGCGCTTGTCCTGGTCAGCGGCCTGGGAACTGGTCATGAGGTAGGTGGGCGCGTCAAGGCTGAGGATCGCGGCTGTCGTCGGCGTCCGGAGACGGGAGTCGAGCACCACGCGGGCTGGTGACCGGCCCGGAATCGCCCGCACGGTCAGGGCCGGGTCGTCGGCGAGCACCGTTCCGACTCCTATCAGCACGGCATCGCAGGCAGCACGCACAGCATGCCAGATGGGAACCAATGCCTCCGCATCAGCCCGGTCGGCGCCCTCGGCCAGGATCCGGCCGTCGAGCGTCTGGGTGTACCGCAATACGACGAACGGGCGATCACGGCCAGGAGCGGCGTTGCCGAGCAGACGGCCGACATCTATCGACCGGACCGGCTGTTCAGCAGGCACGTCGTGGTCGATCAGGGTCATATGGCCGAGCCGATTCTGCTTGGTGCGCAGATAGCGCTGGTTACGCAGATAAGGAACAGTCGGAGTGGGAATGACCTGCCTTATGGCGATTCCCGCGGCCCTCAGACCATCAACCTTGCGCGGATTGTTGGTCACAAGCCGGACCGACCGGACGCCGACGGCCTTTAGCACCGCCGCCGCATCGTCGTAGCGTCTGCTATCCACGGGCAACCCTAGCCGCAGATTGGCGTCTACGGTATCGGCTCCGCGATCTTGTTCCATGTAGGCACGAAGCTTATCTATCAGGCCGATGCCGCGACCCTCGTGACCGGTCGCGTACACCAAGACCCCCCGGCCTTCGGCCGCCAGGGCGCGGAGGCCCATGTCAAGCTGAGCGCCGCAATCACAGCGCAGCGAGCCCAGCGCATCTCCCGTCAGGCATTCGGAATGCACCCGCGTCAACATGGAGTGCCCGTCGTCTACCTCGCCCTTGACCATGGCGAGGTAGACGTGACCCGACGTGCACTCGAAGGCGTGCGTGTCAAACTCCCCGGAAACCGTGGGCAGCTGAATCCGCGCAACTTCGCGAACCTCCGTCATGGCGGCCCCTGCTACCCGCGCGAAACGAAATCAACCGCACGTTTGCCATTACAGTCCACGGGTAGCGGCGGGCTGTGTCCGCTAGAGCGCTCTTCCACACGGCGCCGCGCTGCGTGGAGATCCGGGAGTTCCCGGAGCCGAGCCCAAGGCCTGGCGAGGTGGTGGTCCGGACCGTCTGCTCTGGCATTAGCAGCGGAACCGAGCGGCTGGTCTTCCGCGGCGAGGTCCCTGAAGAAACCGCGCTCGACGACACGCTCACGGCCCTCGCGGGCGAGTTCCGCTATCCGTTCCGGTACGGCTACGCATGCGTCGGCCGGGTTGACGGCGACGGCCTGGTATTCGCCTTTCACCCTCACCAGGATGTGTTCACGGCGGCGGTCAGCGACCTGATCCGGCTGCCTGCCGTCGACCCGGCGGCGGCCACGCTGTTTCCCTTGGTAGAGACGGCCCTGCAGGTGACGCTCGACGCCGAGGCGGGCTACCGGGACCGCATCGTGGTCCTCGGTACCGGCGTCGTCGGGCTGCTGACCGCGCTGCTGCTGAAGCGTTCCGGGCGGCGGCCGCTGTGCGCGGAACCGCTGGCCTGGCGTCGCGACCTAGCAAGCAGTCTCGGCATCAGCGCGGTGGCCCCTGAGGAACTGACGGAAAGGGGCGTTCCGCTCGTCATAGACGCCAGCGGCAATACGGGGGCACCAGCGATGGCCCTTGACATGCTGGCTCATGAGGGAACGCTGCTGATCGCGTCCTGGTTCGGCGGCAAGCCAGTCCAGCTACCGCTGGGCGGCGCCTTCCACCGGCATCGTCTGACGATCCGCAGTACCCAGGTTTCCACCATTCCGGCCGCGATGTCGGCGACCTGGACGGTGCCGCGGCGCCGTGCCGAGGCTGCCGCGCTGCTGCCCGAGCTTCCGCTCGCCGAGCTTTGCACCCATGTCTTTCCTTTCGCGCATGCTGCCGACGCGTTCCGTGCTGTGGACGAGAACACACCGGGCCTGATGCACGCGGTACTCGACTACGAACGGGGAGCCCATGACGACGCTTGGGTGGACTAACCCAGAAGCCACGGCCACCGTCACGATCTTGCTGCGGCACGGCGATACACGGCTGTCACCAGAACACCGGTTCAGCGGGCTTTCCGACGAACCGCTCAGCGCGGATGGCGCCCGCCAAGTCAGCTCGGCGGCACATCGGCTCGCTTCGGGAGCTCGTATCGACGCGATCGTGAGCTCACCGCTGCCCCGTGCGGCCGCCACCGCCGCTATAGTGGCCAAGCAGCTGGCCCTGACCGCGGCGACCGATGACGACCTCCGCGAGACTGATTTCGGGGAATGGGAAGGGCTCACCATCGCCGAAATCCAAAGCCGGTGGCCTGAAGCAGTCGCCGCATGGCAGCACGATCCTGAGAAAGCTCCGCCGGGCGGCGAGAGCTTCGCCGATACCGCTTGCCGGGTAAGCCGCGCCTGCGAGCGGATCCTGCAGGAAAATAAAGGCCAGACAGTCCTCATCGTCAGCCATATCACGCCGATAAAGATCATGCTATGCCGGGCTCTGGGCGCGCCACTGCTTAGCCTGTACCGGCTTTACCTCGGCTCGGCTTGCATTAATGAGATCCAGTGGCATGGTAATGAGTTCGCCGCTGTCCGGAAGGTCAACGATACAAGTCACCTGACATACCCGTAACGGAATCGCCGAGGTACAGGAGTAGAAATGACTTATGAGGTGGGTCTGAGCCGGGAGGTTCGCGCCTTCCACATGATGCCGGGAATGCCGCCACCTGAAGGCGAGCGGCATCACCACGACTACCGGATCGACATCGTCGTCGAGCGGGGGAACTTGGACCAGCGAGCAATGGTCTGCGACCTGGATCTGCTTGAGGAGGCGCTGACCGATCTGGTCGCCCGGATCGAGGGCAAGGATCTCGTGGACGCGATCCGGCCGGCGGACGGCAGTGGGGTCACTGTCGAGGTGTTCGCCCGGTGGGCGCACGACACGCTCGCCGACGCGGTGCGGCAGGCCGGCGGCGAAGCGCTCGGGCTGCGCGTCTGGGAATCACCCACCGCGTTCGGCGGCTACCGCGCTGCGCTCAGCGGGTAGGCGGCCAGGCACCGCTGCGCGCAGGCCTGCCAGGTGAACTGCTCGAGCGCCAGCAGCCGGGCATTATCACCCAGGCGCCGGGCGGCCAGCACCATCGCGATCCGTTCCCGCAACGCGCCGATGTTGCCCGGCTGGACGAGGAAACCTGTCTCACCATGCCGCACCACTTCAGCCAGTCCGCCGAGCCGACTGCAGATCACAGGAGTGCCGCTGGCCATCGACTCGATCGCCACCAGGCCGAGCAGCTCGGAAATCCCGACATTCCGCCCGTAGCAAGTGACCTGGACCGACGGCAGGCAAACAACAGCGGCCCGCCGGTACAGCGCGGCGACCTCGGCATCATCCGCCTCGGTCACAAACCGCACCCGGCGGCCGTCGGTGAGACGGGCCAGCAGCTGCGGGTAGCCAGATTCGGGCGGCCGCGGGTCATGTCCCCCGGTGCCGACGACGGTCAGCGGCAAGTCCGGAGGGATAGCGCGGATCAGCAGGTCGATGCCCTTGTGCGGGGTGAGGCGTCCCACGAACAGCACGCCTTCGCGCTCCTCGTCTCGGGCCGGCGGATGGTAGCGCGCGGGGTCGGCGCCGCCGTATACCACCGCGGCCCGGTCCGGCGGCGATCCGAGGGTCGCCGCGGAAAAGCGAGAGACAACGAGAAACCGGTCGAACAGCCGCGGGAGCATCCCCCACCACCCTCCGCCACCGAGCCCGTGGTCCGTAACCGCGAGCGGCCGGCCTGCCAGCCGGGAGGCCACGGCCGCGATGCGGCTCGGCGCGCTGCGCATGTGGTGCGTGTGCACCAGGTCGGCGCCCGCCAGCACTGCTGGAAGGGCCGGATTGACAGGGTGGGCGGGATGGCCGCGCAGCCGCGCCCAAGGACGCAGCACCCCGACACGCAGGCCGCCGGGCTCCGTGAGCGTCCTGGCGGAGCGGCCAAAGGTAACCAGCTCACACTCGACCTCCCGAGCCAGGGCCCGGGCGAGCTCCAGCGGATACCGCTCCCGCCGCCGAACAAGCCGTCAACGCCAAAGCAGGTAGGAGCCACCTGGATGATGCGCACCGCACCCCACCACCTGTCGGTCTCGCTGGTAACCCTGGGTGATCCTGACACCTTGACCGGCGGTTACCTCTTTCACCGGCGGCTGGCCGAGCTGGCTCCCCGGTACGGCGCCCGGATGGTATTCGCGTCCTTTCCCGCGTGGCCGTTCCCGTTCCCTCTTCTGGGCGCTCCACGCATCAAGCGGATACTGTCCGAGCAGCGGGCTGACGTGGTGATCCTGGATAGTATCGCCGCGGCGTTCCTCGCCCCTTGGATGGCCAGTATCAGGGTGCCGGTGGTGGCCATGACGCACCAGCCACCGGGCGGCATCGATCATGGTCCCATCCGGCGGCATGCCCAGGCCGTCTTGGACCGTGCCGCGTACCGGCGGGTCACGCGCCTGCTAGTTGCCAGCCAGCTGCTCGCGGACCAATTCCGCGCGCAGGGCTTGGCCGGCAAGATACTCGTGGTTCCCCCCGGACGGGACGTGGCACCCGCGGCCGGCGAACGGACGAGCGACCTTCGCGCCGGTGCCCGGGCCGCGCTGCTATGCATCGGCAACTGGGTCGCCCGCAAGGGCATCCTCCATGTGCTCGACGCCGTCGCCGGCCTGCCGGCCGGGCTCGCGCGGCTTCACCTCGCTGGTGACGACCGGCCCGATCCCGGGTATGCCGCACGGGTTCGCCGCCGCCTGGGCCGCCCCGACCTGGCCGGCCGGGTGGAGTACCACGGGCGCCTTCGCCGAGAGGAGGTGGCGGCGCTGTACCGCGACGCGGACGTCTTCGTCTTGCCCAGCATTCGCGAGCCGTACGGCACCGTGTATGCGGAGGCCATGGCGGCGGGACTGCCGGTGGTCGGCTGGCGGGCGGGGAATCTCCCCTACCTGGCCAGGCACAGGCAGGAAGGGCTGCTGGTCGAGCCTGGCGACGTGGCCGGCCTTGCCTCGGCCCTGCGGTCCCTCGCCGAAGACGAAGAACTGCGGACCCGCCTAGGCGCGGCCGGCCTCCGCCGGGCAGAAGCCTTCCCCACCTGGGAGCAGACCGCCGAGCGGTTCTTCGCCGCCGCCCGCGAGGCGGCAGGCTGACCGGGCTGCAGCCCGCTACCTCGGGCTAGGCTTCCGGGACCTGTTCCTGTATTGCCGGTGTTCGCGGCTCGGCCTGTGATGGCGACCCGCCCTGTGATTCACTCAGTTTGTCGCTCAGAGCGGCGACGAGCATGTGCAGCAGTGAGGCCTACTGCCATGAGTAGCTGACCGCGAGACCGTCGCCGTCGACCGCCACGCAGAAGTTTCAGGCCGGGCAGGACACGTCGACCAGGACGACGGCGTTGCTGCCTGGGACCACCGGACCGGAGCCTCGTCTCCCCGGCCGGATAACTGGCCACGCTGCGCCGAGCGAGCCTCTGGTGTGATCATGCTAGGTGCTGGCCCCAGGCTGTGACCATGAAGGTAGGTGCGTAGCGGAACGACGGATCTGCGGTCAGAGCTAGAAAAGACTCGATGTCGCTGGCGGTGACCAGCCCGGTGCCCACCAGAACTTCAGCGACATTCTCGACGATCCCCGGTATCCAGCCATTGGTTCCGCCAACCACCAAAGGTGTGTGGACTTCTGCGGCGATGTTCACCAACCCCGCCTCGGTGAACGCCCCGACGAGCCGCGCACCGAAGTTGGGATCAAACTGAGTGGCGCGACCGGCAGCCTCGATCGCGCGGGTTATCCGCTCGTAAAGCGCGGCATGCTCGGGCGGGTGGGTGTAATGCGCCAGCGCCGCGGTCATGATCCCGCCGATGTCGATTTCTTCCAGCACCAGCCAGCCGCCCGGGCGGACAGCCGAGAGCATCCGCTCCAGTGCGCGCTGCCGGTCAGGGACGAGATCCAGGACCGCACGCGCGTGAGCCAGGTCGAAGGCGGCTTCCTCCAGCGGGTCGGCCGCGACGTCGTGCTTGCGGACCTCCAGATTGGCCCGCCCGTGCCCGTCCAGGAAACGCGGGTCAAGATCGACCGCGACAACCCGCCCGGTGCTGCCCACCCGTTCGGCCAGCCACAGCGCGACGCCGCCCGCCCCGAATCCGACCTCCAGGCACTGCCAGCCCTCGCTTACGCCCACGTCGGCCAGGCGCCGCGTGGAGTAGCTGTCGAACAGGGACTCAATCCCGGCCAGCCGATCGCGTTCCTTCTGCCAGCCCTGATCGAAGGCGTATGTGTTCATGCCAGCCTCTCCCCTGCTCCGCGCCCGCTCGGTACCCGCTATGCCACACCCAACTCACGCGATACGCTCACCAACGCTGCGCAATGGATCGGTTCTTGCGTCCGATTCTGCCCTTCCCACCCACCGCGTCAAGAGCACGATCCGTGTTACGCGGTCGCTCGCGCGGTGCCGCGAGCGGTTGATTGGGAGTTCGTCAACCGCGAGCGTACGACCGGCAATCTTGCAGCTCAGCGGACAAAGAGGGTGCCCCGTTAGTGGCTGGCTGCCTTGCCCCTCTCCTACTCCCCGATGGGACAGGCACGCAGCGGGCACGGCGCGCTGGACGACTTGACGACTCCGGCAGCGGCTCAGGTGCTCGGGTTCGTGGCCTGCCGCGTGCAGGTCGATCCGGTGCCAGTCAGTTTCGCCACCCACATCCGCAGGTCTTGAGCCGGGCGTTGGCGGCCTCGTGCTCCCATCTTTCGTGGTAAGCCGCGGCGAGGGCGGCCGACGGGGCCTCCAGCGGGTCGGTGATGGTGGTGACCAGGGCGATCAGCTCGTCTTCCCTCGATGGCGACCGGGATGCCCTCGGGTGAGGTCAGCAGCCCGTAGACGATCTGCAGCCGGGGCGGCGGCCGGCGGCTGGCTCCTCAGCACCCGGGTCAGCGCGTCGACCTTGGCCTCGGGCCAGGCCGACAGGTTGGCCAGGTCCGGTTCTTGACCGTGCCGGCCTCGCGGTAGCTTTCCCGCAGCAAGATCAGCCAGACACGCCGGTACGAGGGGAGCCAGGCGCCTATTCCGTTTTTGTCAGGGGTGACTGTCGTGAGCGGCCGGGTAGCGCCGGATCGCTGACCGGCGTGCGGTGCGGGCCAGCTCGCGGCCGGTGGCCTGGTACCACTGGGTCATCACGATGATCGCGAGGGCCAGGTCGATGATGGTGCCGCCGTAGTACATCAGTTCAGCGCCGACGTGGCGGCCGGTGATGGAACCGCCGCCCATGGGCAGGTTGTGCGCATACATGAGCTTGGCGAGGGTGTCGTGTCCGGCCCCGGCGATGACCAGGACGGCGAGCCTGGTCTTGACGCCCGGGCGGCGGGGGCCGGGGTCGCTGCCGATGATGGCCCAGCTGAGGAGGCATCCGGCGAGGAACATGTGCAGGTGGACGGCGGCGTGGATGAGGTCGTTGTCCTCGGCGGCCCGGTACAGGCCGGTCAAGTACAGCACGTACAGGCCGCCGAGGTCCAAGATGACGGCTGTGGCGGGCGCAGACAGGATCACCGCCGGGCGGCTGTGCAGGAACCGCAGCAGAACGCGGCGGGGCGGACGGGGCAGGGCGCGGAGCGCGAGGGTGACGGGCGCGGACAAGGCCATGAACGCCGGGCCGGTCATGCCCAGCAGCAGGTGCTGGGTGACGTGGACGGGGAACAGCTCGTCGTGAACGCTGATCGGGGGGAGAACCGCGGTGGCCACGCACACTGAGCCCGCGGCCAGGCAGGCGGTCCGGCGAGCCGGCCACCGGACGCCTTGCTGGCGGAGCCGGGCCAGCGCCGTGCCGTAGCCGGCCACGGCGAGCAGCGTCAGCGCCAGCGGAATCAGTTCGGGCACCGGCTTGCCTAGCGGGATGTGCCGTCGGCGCGGAAGAGCCCAGACGTGGCCACCGCGGCCCGCCCTTGCATCAGGACGATGCCTGCGATGATCATGATGGCGGCGATGCTGTTCCAGGTCAGGTCATACGGCCACAGGGTCACGTGATACCGGATCTGGTGCAGTTTGAGGATCTTATGCTGGACGATCCCGTCATAGAGCTGGAAGCCGCCCCAGCCCAGCAGCAGCGCTGCCCACCATCGTTTCGGGATGAAGTTCCCCCGGCGCACCGCGTCGGCCATCAGGAACAGCCCGACGACCATCGCGGTGAACCCGAACGCGTGGAAGATCCCGTCTGAGACCAAGCCGGCCGCCAGGGTGGACTTGTCGTAGAAATGATGCCAGTGCAGCAGCTGGTGAAATACGGTCTCGTCGATGAAGGCCGCGAGGCCGACGCCAGCCAACACGCCCGACCAGATCGTGCGCTTCGCCTCCGCGCCAGCCGCCCGGGCCGGCCGCTCGCGAGACCACGATGCCATACCGTGACTCCTCTGGGATTACAGGATGGGCTTTCCGCCGGTGACGGCGATCCGGGCGCCGGAGACGTAGCTGGCCTCGTCGGAGGCCAGGAAGACATAGGCCGGGGCGACTTCGGCGGGCTGCCCGGGCCGGCCGAGGGGTACCTGCTGGCCGAAGCTGGCGACCTGCTCGGCTGGCATGGTCGCCGGGATCAGCGGGGTCCAGATAGGTCCCGGGGCGACGCTATTGGCCCGGATGCCCTTGTCCGCCAGCAACTGAGCCAGGCCGGCCATGAAGTTCGCGACGCCGGCTTTGGTGACGTCGTAGGGCAGGAGCTGCGGGGTAGGGGTGTCGGAGTTCACTGAGGTGGTGCCGATGATCGACCCGCCCGCTGGCATGTGCGGCACGGCGGCCTTGCACAGGCGGAACATGGCGGACAGGTTGGTGGCCAGCGTGTAGTCCCATTCCTCGTCGCTGATCTCGGTCAGATCCTGATGGGTGGCCTGAAACGCGGCGTTGCTGACCAGGATGTCGACCCGGCCAAATTCCTGCACGGCGTGGTCGATGACCGTCCGGCAGTGCGCGGCGTCGGTGAGGTCGCCGGGGACCAAGACCGCGGTCCGCCCGGCGTCCCGGACCCATTTCCTGGTGTCTTCGGCATCTTCGTGCTCGTCGAGGTAGGAGATGACCACGTCCGCGCCCTCCCGGGCGAAGGCGATCGCCACCGCCTTGCCGATGCCGCTGTCGGCGCCGGTTACCACCGCGGCCTTCCCGGCCAGGCGGCCCGATCCCCGGTAGCTGGCTTCGCCGTGGTCTGGCGCCGGGCGCATCTGCTGCTCGGTGCCCGGCGGGTTCTGCTGCTGTGCTGGCTGGCTCATTGAGTCGTTCCTCCGTAACGGTTCTGGGGCGCCCGCCGGGACCAGGCTCGTGCTCGGCGCATAACCCGGCAGGTGGCTCAGGTCGGGCCCTCGCGGGCGGTTTCAGGTCAGGTAAGGGCATTCGGTGGACGGAACATTCACAACTCCTCTGGTCCTCGGGCAGATGCCCGCAGCGGCATGCTCCCTCGAGTGCTGCGGACGGCACATCGCGAGCGCACTGTCTGACCTCGGCTGCGCTGCTGCCCGCGATCCCGGCCGCTATTCCATCCCGGGCCGAATTCTCCAGGAGAGCTCCCCGGCGGCTAGATCTCGTCCCGGGCGGCCCAGCTGTTACCGGGCTCCGGGTGCCGCCCGGCCAGCGGTCAGGAGCTGATGACCTGCTCCGCGGCTTGGACCCGGAGTTCTTCGAGCAGGTCTGCTTGGCGCCGCGCCCGGGACATGAGCTCCTCGATGCGCCCGGAGTCCAGCCGCTTGTCGGTGTCCGCCAGCGCTCTCAGGGTGCGCCAGCCTGCTGCCTTGCCTTCTACGCCCAGCCGGAGCAGTTCCAGCTCCTCGAGATCGCTGAGGGGCGACCGGGCGAGCAGCCGGCCATTGAATTTCAGTCGCCCGGCTTTCTCCCCGATCCAGGCGGCGCAGACCTTATAGGCGCGGACCGGGAGATCGAGTGCCTTCATCATGCCGATCAAGGCGGCGCGGTCCTGCGCGATCTCGACCGCCAGCCCCTTGAGCTGGCCGTCTGGCCCGTGCGCCTGATGGGTTCGCGCCACCCGGTGCGCCAGCTCGGTGCCCGCGGTGGCGCCGGCAAGATGATCGTTGAGATAGATGCCGAGCACGCGGTACCCGATCTGCCGGGTACCGGCTCCGGTGCCTGTCTGTGTCATGGTCCCTCCATTCCAGCTGCCTGCCGCCTTCTCGTCCCGCCTTGCTCGCCAGCCATCAACGAGCCTAAGCGCCGACCGCGCTGAGCTGGCGGGACCAGAACCGCAGCTGGGCGCACCGGGAAACGAACTCGGCCGCGGCGACCTCGTCGAGGCTGACGAAGCCGTCGTCCATCAGGCGGCTGAGCCCGGCCGCCTCGAACAGCGGTGCGGCGTCGCCGGTGTAGCCGATGAACTTGCAGTGTGCGTAGGCGTCGGTCACGAAGTCGCGCGCTGCGGGCAGCGCAGCCAGCGCCCCGGCGCCGTCCTGGGTGGTCAGGACGATGATCGCGTCGTACAGCACGGACGGGCCACCATCGATCTTCTGGCCGGCCGGCACCCGGTGGCCGTCACTGGCCTGGATGCCGCCCACCGCGGGTGCGACCAGCTCGACATTGACCTTCGCCTCCTCGGCCGCCTCGGTCAGCTGGGCCAGCTTGTCGGCGTCCGCGCCGTCGGTGACCAGGATGCCGAGCTTGCGTCCGGCGAAGCTGCCCGGGCCGTTGGCCAGGATGCTCAGCGCCGGGGAGGCGGGCAGGTCTCGGACCGGCTCACGGGCCGGCGGCAGGGCGTCGGGCAGCTCGGGCAGGCCCAGGCCGTCGGCGACGGAACGGGCCAGGCCCTCGTCCACGTTGCGGAGCCCGGCCACCATTCTGGTGCGGATCGCCATCCGGTCGCACTTGCTCAACTCGAACACGAACGCATCGATGATGTGCTGCTGCTCGGCCTCGTTCTGGCTGACCAAGAACTGCCTGGCCTGGCTGTAGTGGTCGGCGAAGCTTTCTGGCCGCAGCCGCCGCTTCGGGCCCGCCTCGTCGCCCTGGCCGTCGGGATAGGTGCGGAAGCCGGCCGCCGGGTCCTCGCGCGGTCCGGGCGGGTCCCAGGAGTTCGGCTCGTAGTTGACCCGCCCCTGAGGGTTCATCATGGCCATGTGGCCATCCTGCTGGAAGTGCGCGATCGGGCACTTGGGCGCGTTGACCGGCAGATGGGTGAAGTTGGGGCTGCCGAGCCGCTTGAGCTGGGTGTCGAGGTAGGAGAAGTTCCGGCCCTGCAGCAGCGGGTCGTTGGTGAAGTCGATGCCGGGCACGATGTTCTGGGTGCAGAACGCGACCTGCTCGGTCTCGGCGAAGAAGTTGTCCACCACCCGGTCTAGGACCAGGCGGCCGACCCGCCGGATTGGGACCTCGTCCTCGGGAATGATCTTGGTCGGGTCCAGCACGTCGAAGGCGAAGCGGTCAGCGAAGTTATCGTCGAATAGCTGCAGGCCCAGCTCCCACTCGGGGAAGTCGCCGGCGGTGATGGCGTCCCACAGGTCGCGGCGGTGGAAGTCGGGGTCGGCGCCGTTGATCTTCACCGCTTCGTTCCACACCACCGACTGCAGGCCCAGCTTCGGCTTCCAGTGGAATTTCACGAACGTCGACCGTCCCTCGGCGTTGACGAGCCGGAAGGTGTGCACGCCGAAGCCTTCCATGAACCGGAACGACCGCGGAATGGCCCGGTCGGACATGATCCACATCAGCATGTGGGTTGACTCGGGCATCAGCGACACGAAGTCCCAGAAGTTATCGTGTGCCGTCTGGGCCTGCGGGAAGCCGCGGTCCGGCTCCTGCTTGGCCGCGTGGATTATGTCCGGGAACTTGATCGCGTCCTGGATGAAGAAGACCGGGATGTTGTTGCCGACCAGGTCCCAGTTGCCTTTCCGGGTGTAGAACTTGGTGGCGAAGCCGCGCACGTCGCGGGCCAGGTCAGAAGAGCCCTTGTTGCCCGCCACCGTGGAGAACCGGACGAACACCGGCGTGCGCAGGCCCGCCTCGGAAAACGGGTCGGCCCGGGTGAGGTCGGTCAGCGGCTCGTAGTTCTCGAAATAGCCGTGCGCCCCGTAGCCGCGCGCGTGCACCACCCGCTCGGGGATCCGCTCGTGATCGAAGTGGAAGATCTTCTCCCGGAAGTGAATGTCCTCCAGCGCGCTGGGCCCGCGCTCCCCGGCCCGCAGGGTGTTCTGGTCGTCGGAGACAACCGTGCCCTGCTGGGTCGTCAGACGCGGGGCGCCCTCCGCTGCGACCCGGTGGGTCTCACCACCGTGACCGCGTTCGACCTGCTGGTCGCCGTACTGCACCGCCTGGCGGCTGTCCTCATCATTGCTGGTAGCCACAGACCCTCCTGGATGCCCTCGGAACCGGCCGACGCCGCGCACGCAGCAAGCCGATGAAGTGCCTGCCCTACCCTCCACCGCCGGATTAACCCGCGAGCGGGCCCCGGGATCTCCGGTTTTCCGCTCATGTGACCTACGACCTAATCGCCGGGCTGAACGGCATCGCGCAGTTATTCCGCGACGCCATGAAGGAGAAGACAGCGCCCGCGCCGCCTGAGCGCACGAACTGCTCAAGCGCACCGCCGGCACGGAACAAGCCGGCCGGCCGCAGTGACCGCGGTTCCGGACCGTGCACCACGGCCCGTTCGGCATTAAGTCAATCTTTTACCGAACGGGCTGTGGTACCCGCAGCCGGCCGGTGCCAGCGCCCAGGGCCGATCCGGCCCTTCGGGATCAGTCGCCGCGCCCGGTCACCGCATCGCGCGCCTTGTCCGCCGCGGCCGCGATCGGCCCGGCCGTCTTCAGCGCGCCGGGGAAAGGCGGCGTGTGCGGATGAGGCCGGGTGGGCGCGGTCTTCTTGCCCGCCGCGATCTGGGTGCCCAGCTCGGCCGCCCGCTCGCTGTTCAGGGCGGCACGCAACCCCGGCCACACCGCGGTCTCCTCGAACTGGATATGCTCTCGGGCCGCCCCGATGAACGTGCCGAGCAGCTTCTCGAACTCCGCGTCGCCGGCGTCGAGCTTGTCCAGCTTGGCCAGCACTTCCCCTTGGCTTCCTGCTCCTGGCCGGTGGCCTGGTCGGCCAGCGTGTCGCCGTCAGGCAGGTGATCACGCACGACCGGCCAGAAGTACATCTACTCCAGCGCTTCGGCGATGTCTCAGCCGGCTTGGTCCGCTGAGGAATCCTCGGTGATTGTTTCCTGCGGATCCACGCCGGTGCCCGTCACATATGTGCAGAGCGTTGCCGCCCGGACACATATCCGCTGACCCGTTTTCCAGCTCCGGCCCGGTAAACCCCCGCTGGCTTGTGCGGCGCCTCTGGGCTGCCCCCGCGCGCGTATGGCCGGGACCACACCACTTACGTGCGGAGGCAGCCGCATGCCAGGCGAGCGGGAACTGCCGGCGACGCCGCCGAGGTTTGGCCGCCGGCCAGGCGGGCAGGCGGGCCGCGCTATGACCGCCGACCAGATCACCTTCGTGGGGACCGCGACCACCTTGATCCAGGTGGCCGGGTTCACCATCCTGACCGATCCCAACTTCCTGCACCGCGGCGACCGGGCCTACGTGGGCCTGGGCGTGACCACGAAGCGGCTGACCGAGCCCGCATTGTCGCCCGGGCAGCTGCCGGAGCTCGACTTCGTGCTGCTGTCGCACCACCACGGCGACCATTTCGACCGGATCGCCGCCCGGGACCTGGATCACGACCTGCCGATCATCACCGAGCCGCACGCCGCCCGCAAGCTGCGCAGGCAGGGATTCCGGTCGCCGGTGGCCCTGTCGAACTGGGACTCGCGCACCGTCAGCCGCGGCTCCGCCGAGGTCCGGGTGACGTCCCTGCCGGGCCAGCACGCGCCCCGGCCGTTCGGTTACCTGGTGCCGCCGGTGATGGGCAGCCTGCTCGATTTCTCCCAAGGCGGCCAGCGGCTGCTCAGGCTCTACATTACGGGTGACACGCTCATGCATGACGGCATCAACCAGATCGCCGAGAGGTTCGGTGACATCGACCTGTGCCTGATACACCTGGGCGGTACCAAGATTGCCGGGATTTTGCTGACCATGGACGCCCGGCAGGGGGTCCAGGCGCTGCGAACTGTGGCCCCGCGTGCGGCTATCCCCATCCACTACGACGACTACACGCTGTTTAAGTCACCGCTGTCCGACTTCAGGAAGGCAGCCGAGCGGGCCGGGCTGCCATCCGTCGTCCACTACCTGAACCGGGGCGACAGCTACCAGCTCGGTCCCGGGCCTGGCGCGCGCTGAGCCGGGACACCTAAGGAGGAATCGTCATGGGCATCGTGGAATCGGTGCGGGCCGTCATGTGGGCCCGCAGGCGCCAGCCGGACCAGGTGGCGTACGGCATGGCACTCGGGCACGAGCGGTTCAGCCCCCGCGAGCTGCTCGACCAGGCTGTGGAGGCCGAACGCGCCGGGTTCGACCTAGTCTGCTGCAGCGACCACCTGGCCCCCTGGTGGGACCCGGCCGAGGGACCGCCTGCGCACTGCGCGAACGCCTGGGTGTGGCTCGGCGCGGCCGGGCAGGCCACCTCCGAGGTGTCGCTGGGCCCGGCGGTGAGCGCGATCGTGCACCGGTACAACCCGGTGGTGATGGCGCAGCAGGCGGCCACGCTGGAGCTGATGAACCCGGGCCGGGCGTTCCTCGGGGTCGGCAGCGGCGAGGCGATGAACGAGGTGCCCGCCGGCCTCCGCTGGCCGCCGCCCGCCGAGCAGCTGGCCCGGGCCGAGGAGGCGCTGACCATCATCACCCGGATGCTCGACGGCGAGACGGTTACCTTCGAGGGCCGGTACCTCTGTGCCCGGGGCGCCCGGCTGTACGACCGGCCGGAACGGCGGGTGCCGGTGTACATGTCGGCGTTCGGCCCGAAGGCGGCCGCGATCGCCGGCCGGCTCGCTGACGGCGTGTGGACGCTGGCCCATCCGGTGAAGGCCCCGCGGGTTATCGCCGCCTACCGCAAGGCGGCCCAGGAGGCAGGCCGCGAGCCAGGCGAGATCATCCTGCAGGGCATCGCCGCCGCGGCGGAGACCGACGACCTCGCCCTGGAGTCGTCCCGGGAGTGGAAGGCCACACTGCGCGACGAGCCTTACGCCGAGGATGTCGCTGATCCTGCCCAGGTCGGCCAGCTCGGCGAGGACCTGTCGGACCGCAAGTACAAGATGATGGCGATGCTCGGCCCCGACCCGGCCAAGCACGTGCGCCAGATCAAGGCCATGCAGGCAATGGGCGCCACCGCGGTGGTGGTGATGAACGTCTCCGGCGCCGATCCCCTCGGCACGGTCCGCCTGTACGGCGAGCACGTCCTGCCCCAGCTGCGCAGCTGACGCGGCCGACCCGCGGCACGCTCCAGCTGGATCGTTGATGTTCACTGTCTGCCTTTATGGTGATCCCCGCAGTAGGGCATGCGAAAGGGGGCCGATCCCGGCCATGGCTACGGGCCGCCGCCGGACGCGGCATCCAGCTCGGGGAAGCTGGCGTCGTACTAGCGCAAGCGGGGACTTCGACAACTGCCATTGGCCCCACGGCAGCCTCGGAAACCAGACACCCTCCGAGCGGCTGCCGCAGAAAACCACCGAACCGAACCGGCCTCAGGCGTAAACAATCTGCCTCAGTTGCACATGAGTAAACGGCCCTTCGCGTGCGCCGTGTACCCGGTCATGCTGACGGGCAGTCGGCCGGGCCTCAGTAGCGTGCCTAAAAACTGCCGCCCTGGCTTGCCTGCTTGGTCACCCGGTCCCGGGCCTCCTGCGCATGGCCGGTCACGTCAGCGGTCCTGGACTGGGCCTCGTCGGTGACCGTCGAGGCGGCGTCGGTTGCCGTTTCCTTGACCGACTGGGCCCGCTGCTGTGCCGACTCACCCAGCTCCTGCGCGCTTCCTGCCCGGCCTGGCTGAGTTGCTGCGCGAGCGGGCGGCCCTTCTCCACCGCCAGGTCCTTGACCTGCGATGCCACCTGCTGTTCCGGCTCAGTAGCAGGCAGCAACGAGGAAAGCAGCCATCCCGCCCCGAAGGCGATCAGGCCTGCCGCGAGCGGGTTTCCCTGGGCCCGCCGCCGGACCTGTCCGGCGCCGCGCTGGCCAGATCGGCCGCCGAGGAGGCCGATCTGGCCAGCGTGTCTTTCGCCGAAGAAGCCGTGGAGCTGACGGACCCTCCCACACTGGAGGCCCGATCTGCCGTACCGCCCATCATCCTGTCCTTCATCGTGGTCATCGCCGAGCGGGTCTGCTGAACCCGCCGTTCCATGATTCGCGGCGGGCTGACCTTTTCGGTCAGCGCGTCGACATCGGCGCTCAGGTTGTGCTGTGTCTGCTCGAAATTGCTGCGAATCTCATCTGGGTCACTGGTCATGCTCAGCTCCTCGCCGTCCCTTGATCGCATCCGGCAGTTCCTTCATGGTCTCCATCGGGTTTGAGCTGGCGGCACCTCAAGAGGCGTAACGACACCGGTTCCTCGCGTATACCTTCCCGTCTCGCTGACCGCGCCCGGCCC